>WNFV01007810.1_pt1 | contig 25599 bp, 19 predicted proteins | sample 5400101 | NCBI WGS metagenome assembly WNFV01 (sample SAMN13153361, study PRJNA577476) | soil metagenome | isolation source: 115 cm soil or saprolite under grassland replicate 1 | place: USA:California | collected 2016-06-15
CTGGCCGCGATGGCATGACCGCGCGGATCGCGGCAGATGAGTGCGTTGCGAGCGGCCATTCGGACCCGTGACCAACAGCATGCGGGCCGGACCACGCCGATGCCCGGGCGCCGCTTGGCGAGCCGGCCGCCGCTTCCACCCCGACCACTCTGGCTTGATATGGAGAGCCTCGAGCCACCGGTGAGCCCCACACCGTTCGGAGTCGTCGACCAGAGACAAGTGCCTCCGCCTTCCCTACACCACCGGGCGGTCCCGTCTGGTGAACGCGACCAGGACCACGGCGACGGCGATGGTCATGACGATGCGCACCCAGTCGTAGGCGGGCATCAGGATGGTCTCGGTGGCGTTGAACGAGGAGTGCAGGATTCCGACGGTCAGCAGGCTTCGACCGGTCCAGGCGTCAACGCGCCCGATGAGCAGGCGGACGCCGGTGGCGACGCCGGCGATGAGGAGGATGTTGGAGGCCACCTGTCCTGCGCTGTGAGCGCCGTCGAACGCCAACGGCACATGGATGCCGGTGAAGAAGACCGCGGTGAGGAGGCTGCCGCCGGTCGCGCCCCACCGGACCATGGCGCGACGCTGCACGAAGCCGGTCCAGGCCATCTCCTCCCAGATGTTGATGACGATCGCACCGACGAGCAGATCCCCGACGAAGTAACCGAGCAAGGACCAAGTCAATGGCTGCGCGCCGCCCAACCCTGCGGCGGTGGTCCACGCCAGGACGGGGAGACCGAAGCTGGCTGTCGGCAGCCACCACCATGAGCTGGGCATGCGGACACAGTCACGCAGCAGAGCCCGCACACCGCCGGCACCGGCGTCGCGGTGGGTGAGGACCAGAGCGGGTAGTGCGAGGCCCCCGAGGACGGCGGCGAGGATGAACGGCGCCCCCGGCGCGATGAGCGTGGACATCGTGAGAAGGAGCCCGCCGACGCCGAGCGCGACGGCAGCGAACAGCAGCAGAGGACGAAGGTCGGGCCGGTCGGACGGCACCTTGGGTGCGGGTGCGCGGGGCGACGGCTGGGTGGAGCGGAGCTGGTTCATGAGGGGGTTCCTTGTCGTGAGCGGGTGGAGATCGCTCTGATGCAGCGGTGAAAGCGGGGTGGCCGGGGTGGATGCGACGAGGGAACGCCCGGATCACTGGAGGACGAGAGTGAGGATGAGAGCGCTGAACACGACGGTCTGAACGCTGTGTACGACGATGCCGATCAGGGCGCTGCGGTAACGGCGGGAAGGGTAGGCCAGGATGAACGTGTCGAGGAGGTTCACCGGGATCGTCCAGGGCAGGTGCAGGTGGTAAACCCCGAACAGGATGCCGTTGGCGACCCAGTCCCAGCGGCCGAAGGCTCCCCGCATCCGCGGAAGGAGCAGGCCGCGGAAGAGCAGTTCCTCGCCGAGCGCGGTGTTGAACACCATCATCGTGACGATCACCGCGAACCACGGCCAGTTGCCGGAGAAGAACTCCTGGCCGGCGACGGCCTCCAGGAAACTCGCCTGGTCGCGGTGGACGGGTGCGGCGAGCTTCGGCAGTTCCTCCTTGGCCGCGACCGCGAGCACCAGCGGGATCGCGAGCAGCCAGAGTCGACCGCCGCGGCGACCGGTCCGAGGGCTCTGTGGGGCACGCAGCCACAAGGCGTCTCTGACAACCGACCAGCGCAGCGAGCGTTGCTCATGGCGGACGAGGAGGAGCACGAGCACGAACTGCCACACCAGGCCAGCGGTGAGACTGAGCACGATGGCGCGTGGCCACGCGCTCGGACCTTCGAATGCGCCGGCGAGCAGTTCGGTCTATCGAACGAATTGCGCTCGTGAAGGGTTGACGTGGGAGGTAGGAGACTTTAGGTTCCGGTCAGTCGTTCAGTTTGCTGAACGACTGACCTGCCTCAGCGTGTCCGCCCGTCACGAGAGGAAGCACGATGTCCAGATCCCTCCGGAACACGGTCGCGGTGCTGGTCGCCGCCATGGCCGGTGCCACCCTCGTCCCGTCCGCCTCCGCCGCCGCGCCCGCACCGGCCGGGTGCTCGCTCGGCACCGTCCAACCCGACAGCGAGGCGGCCCCGAGCTGCGTAGCCGCCGACGTCACGCTCGATCGGCTGCCCGCCGTCGGCGAGTCCGCGACGGTCCGGGTGCGGCTGCGCTCTCAGGTCGCGATCGGCCGCGCGAAGCTCACCGTCCGGCTGCCGGCCACATTGCGCCTGACGCCGGCAGGCTCCGCACTGTCCGCGCCGCGCCAGGCCGGGTTGTCCCAGGTCTCCGAGGCCGTCTTCGCGCTGTCCACCTCGGGCCGGACGGTGACCTTCGGCGTTACCGCACTCGCCGCCGGTCCGGCCCAGATCGAGGCCGACGTGACGGACCTCGATGCCAATGATCCCGAGCGGTCGGGCCACGGCTGGTCGCTGCTGACCATGGGCGACCGGCCCGGCGGCTCGCACGCCGGCGTCGCCGGGCAGCACTCCCGCGCGGTCGCCGTGCCGGGCTCGGCGCCGCACACCGCCAGGCCGTCCGGCGCCGGGCAGATCTGCGTCAGCGGCGGCTTCACCGTCGCGGACGCGGCCGGGACCTGGCTGCCGGGGCGGTACGTTCCCGTCGCGGTGCTCGGCAAGACCACCGCGTCCGGCCGCGCGCAGACCTACGCGAGCGGGCTGACCAGCGCCGGCGACGGCTCGTACGCCCTGTGCTTCGCCGCCCCTGTCACCCCGATGTACTCGGTCTGGGTGCAGTTCACCTCAGCGTCCGCCGTCTGGCAGGTCACCGACAACCGCGGCAGGACGCCGTACACCGTGACGACGGCCCCGCACTACACCGTGCCGGCCGGCAGCACCCAGGACTTCGGCAGCGTCGCCCCGGCGGCGATCCACATGCGCGGCTGGCACGCGTTCTACGCCGAGAGCCTGCTGTGGGACTGGCGCAGCTCGGGCACCGCCTGCTGGACCCGTCGGCAGACCAGCGACTGCAGCCGGATCTCCCTGCACTGGGAGCCCGGCAGCACCGACGGCACGTACTACCGGACCGGTACGTCCGAAGCGGGCCGGTACGTCGCGCTCACCGACGCCGATCCCGACTCCGAGCACCTGGTGCTGCACGAGTCCGGCCATGCGCTCCAGCACATGCTGTGGGGATTCTGGTGGCCCGCGTCCGACTGCCCGTCCCCGCACTACCTGCACAAGCGCAGCGGCGCGATGTGTGCCTGGACCGAGGGTTTCGCGAACGCCGTCACGGGCTTCGTCAAGGGCGACGGGCGGTTCTACTGGCCGAACGGCGCCTGGATGGACCTGATGAACACGACGCCGTACGACCCCACCCAGCCCGAGGGCCGCACCAACGTCGCGAACGGTGACCTGGCCGAGTGCCGGGTGGCCGGTTCGCTGATCGACCTGTGGCGCCAGGTGGACGGCGGCCCGGCCGGCACCTTCGACAACCTGAGCCGGTACACCTCGACCACCTTCCGCGAGTGGTTCGACGACGACCGGCCGCTGACCGGTCTCGACACCTCCGCCACGACCCGGGACCTGCTGTGGAGCCACACCATCGACTACCGCCCCGACCCGCCCGGCACGATCGTGCCCAACGGCCGGTTCGAGGACGGTCCGGTGAAGTGGGCGATCACCGGCGGCGTCGTCGGCAACTGGGTGCCGTACGCCGCCCAGCAGGGCAGCTGGTACGCGTGGATGGGCGGTAACGGCACCACGAACACCGACACCCTCGCGCAGCAGATCACCGTCCCGTCCGGGACCGCGTCGGCGACCCTCGGCCTCGAGCTGCGGATCGCCAGCCAGGACACGGGCACGGCGGCGCACGACACGCTGCAGCTGCAGGTCATCGACGGCACGATCACCACCACCCTCGGGACCTGGTCCAACGCCGACGCCGGCAGCTGGTACGTCCACCGGTCGTTCGACGTGGGCGCCTACCGCGGCAAGACGGTGACCCTGCGGTTCGTCAGCGCCGAGGACGCTGGCCTGCAGACCGACTTCCTCATCGACGCCGTCGCGGTGACCACCACCTGACGGTCTGAGCGTGGCGGGCCCCTTCGCTCCGCCCGCCACCGCGCTGGCTCCCCCGGCTGCCCGCCCGTCGGCCGGGGGAGCCGGTGTCATCACCGGCAGCAGGCCGGGGAGCTATCCTCGCCCGGTGACCACGTCGCACGACGCAGACCAGCCTGGTGGCGAGCCGCACGCGCAGGCGCCGAGCGCGGCCGAGATCGAGGGCCGCTGGGAAGGGCAGCAGGTGCACTTCGGTGAGGAGGGCGGCCGGCTGACCTACGGCAGCTACCTGCGGCTGGCGGAGCTGCTCGACCAGCAGCGGCTGGAGTCCGATCCGCCGGCGCACGACGAACTGCTGTTCATCACCATCCACCAGGCGTACGAGCTGTGGTTCCAGCAGATCCTGCACGAGCTGACCACCGCCCGGGACGCGATGGCCGCCGGCCAGCTGTGGTGGGCGCAGCACCTGCTCGGACGCGTCCAGGTGATCGAGCGCGTCCTCGTCGGCCAGATCGACATCCTGGAGACGATGACCCCGCAGGACTTCGGCGAGTTCCGGCAGCGGCTGGCACCGGCGAGCGGGTTCCAGTCGGTGCAGTACCGCGAGATCGAGTTCGTGTCCGGCGCCAAGGACCCGTCGTTCGTGAAGCGGTTCCGCGGCCTCACCGCCGAGGAGGAGGCCCGGCTGGCGAAGCGGCTGGAGGAGCCGACGCTGTGGGACGCGTTCGTCGGCGTTCTGGCCGCCGCCGGCTTCAGGACCGGCTCGGAGGACGAGATCCGCGCCGCCCTGTACAAGGTCGCGCGCGACCGGTCGTCGTACGCCGCGATCTGGGAGCTCGCCGAGTCCCTGCTCCAGCACGACGAGCTCGCCGCCGCCTGGCGGGCCCGGCACGTCGTCATGGTCGAGCGGATGATCGGCACCAAGCCCGGCACCGGCGGCTCGTCGGGCGCCGGCTACCTCCGCAGCCGCCTCGACCTGCGCTACTACCCACTCCTCTGGGGCCTGCGCTCCACCCTGTGAGCCTGTACGCCGAGGCGGAGCGCGGCGCGGATCAGCGCGCCTCGTCGAGCGTTTCGACGATGCGGGTGACAACAGCGTCGGGATCGCGGAGCCAGTCGCTGGTGAGCACGTTGGCGACCGTCCAGCCGGCGCCGGTCAGGGCTCGGTGGTGGGTGCTCAAACGCTCGTACGTCGAGTCCGACGACACCCGTGCGGGTGTGTCGACCAGCACGGCGATGCGGTAGCCGTTCTCACCCGGACGCCGCAGCGCCAGATCGCAACGGAATGCCGACTCGCCGACATCGAGCCGGACCTCGACGCCCTGACCGTGCAATGCCTCGGCGAGTTGATCGACGACGGCCTGCCGATCGGCGCCCGCGAGGGCCGGCAGCGACCGCCCGGCAGTGGCCGACCGCGCGGCCGTCGCCGAGCGGCCGGCGGCGTACGGCGACAGGGCGGCGCGGGCCGCGGCGGTGTCGCCGCGTGAGACCGCGTCGGCGTACCCGAGGAACCGGCGCAGCGTGTTCGCGCCGTCGTTGTAGGTGTTGGTGATCGCGTCCGGCTGGATGCTGGACACGACGACCATGTGCCGGCGCGCGCGGGAGAAGATCACGTTCAGCCGCTTCTCGCCGCCCGCGGTGTTGATCGGGCCGAAGTTCATCAGCATCCGCCCCTCCGGCCCGGGGGCGTAGCAGATGCTCAGGATGACGATGTCGCGCTCGTCGCCCTGGACGTTCTCGAGGTTCTTCACGAACAGTCCGGCGTCGGTGTTGTCGGCCGTGCGGGTCAGCTCCGCCTCGTACCGGGCGCCGAACTCGGGATCGGCCTGCGCGAGCGCCTCCAGGGCCCGCTCGATCTCACCCTGCTGCGCCTCGGAGAACGCCACGATGCCGATGCTCTGCCCGGTGTCGCGCGCAAGCAGGTCGCGCACGAGCCCAGCGATCCAGGCCGCCTCGGCGGGGTTGGTGCGCCGGACGTAGACCCCGTCGAGCACCCGCACCGACGTGATGCTCCCGGCCAGCACCGCCTCGGTCAGCTGGCTGAAAGGTCCGTGCGAGTGGACCAGCCAGCCGTCCGCCGGCCGGGCCGGAAGCCGGTCCGGGATCGTGGCGAGCCGCCCGCCGTAGAAGGCCGCGTTGCTGAACGAGATCAGCGCCTCCGACCGGCTCCGGTAGTGCCAGCTCAGCATCGTCGACGCCAGCCGCAGCGCGCTCACCGACAGGAAGCTGTCCTCGGTGAGCACCACCCCGACCTGCTCGGCGTCGTCCGCGTCCAGGTCGTCGAACTCGTCCCGCTCGTCTGCCGTCTGCGGCCCCCGGGAGGTGACCTGGAAGTACTGCGTCGGCGGCAGCTGCATCCGGTCGCCGACCACGATCACCTGCGGCGCCCGGTGCATCGCCGGGATCGCCTCCTCGACCGGGATCTGGCTCGCCTCGTCGTAGATCACCACGTCGAACCCGGTGTCCAGCGGCAACGTGTCCGACACCGACGAAGGGCTCATCAGCCACACCGGCCGCAGCAGCGCCACCACCGAGCCGGCGTCGCCGGATGACAGCTCGCGGATCGACCTGTACCGCATCACCTTGCCGAACTCGTGCTCCAGCGCCCGCCGCCCGGCGCTGAACGACTTCTTCCGCGCCCGGTCCGCCTCCGTCATCCCGCTCGCGCTCAGCTCGGAGTGCGCCAGCTCGTCCAGGAACCGCGCCCGCACCCCGGCCACGACCACCGCCGCGTCAAGGTCGGTGAGCTCGTCGGCCGCTGCGCCCAGCTCCGCCACCACGTCGTCGAGCCGCGCCGAGGTGAGCTCCGACAGCACCGGCGCCGCCGCCCGCGCCCGCTCCCAGTGCGCCGCGCACACCGCATACTCGAGCTCCCTGGGCGTCCCAGCCAGATTCCGCACCGCCATCTGCACCGTGGCCGGCGCCTCACCCAACCGCCGCATCGCCGGTCCCAGCGTGCGAATCGCCGCCGCGAGCTCCGGCGACGCGAGCGACCTGACGACCTCCCGTACGACGCTCAGCGGCCGCGCGTGGATCTCCGCCGCGAGCAACACCGTGGCGGATCGCGCGGCGCCGTCCGGCGAATCGGCGTAACGCGCGACGTCCGGCGAATCGGCATAACCCTCGACGCCCTGCGTGGACGCGGAACCGTCAAGCCCCGCTTCGGACGCGGCGGCATCTCGGCTGTTCTCAGAGGTTCTTGGTGTGCAGAACTGGTCGGCGCTCCGGAGCGCGGAACCCAGCCGGTTCAGCAGCAGCGCCAGCTCAGGACCCGGCTGGGTCGCCAGCGCGGTGCGCCAGCGGGCGATCAGCGGATCGGCCGACTGGGCGTACGCGGACAGCGCCCGGGCGAGCGCCGGCGGGTCGTCGCGGCCCCACTCGCGCCGGAACCGCTCGGCGTTCTCGCGCACCGCCGCGGCGGCGTCGTACGACGCGACGAGCGCGGACAGCACCTCGGTGACTCGCGGGCGGACCGCCCGGCCGGAGCTGTCGAACCGCGACGCGACCAGCGCCTTCACGTTCCGCCAGTCCTTGCTGAGGAACCCGAACAGCGAGCCTTCCTTGCCCTGGGCAACCACCAGCGCGGACCGCGCGTCCGCCTCCGGCAGCGGCTCGCGCCAGCCGGTGGCGGCCCGCCGCGCGGCCTGTTCCGCCGCGACCAGCGACTCGTGCCGCGACACCTCGTCGCGCAGCGCCTGCGCCGCCGGCGAGCCCGGGTCGAGCACCGACGAGCGGCCGCGTTCGGCGAGCGGGCCGACGGCCAGGCCGAGGCCGGCGAGCTCGTGCAGCCGGGCGACGCTCTCGCTGTGCAGATCGACCGCCCACGGCTGGTGCCCGGCGAGCGCGTCGACCGCCGCACCCACCTCGTCCCAGGCGCCGCGCGTGACCGCGGCCCGGGACGGGATCTCCGCGTCGGCGGCCGGCGACGCCCACAGCCCGGGCGCGACCGCGCTCAGCGGGCTGCCGGCGAACGTCACCGTCCCGGCCGGCAGCGCGGCCGCCACCGCGTCCACGGCCTCGCGGCCCCGCCACCACTCGGCCGGCACCGGCAGCAACCGCCGCTGCTCGGCGGCCAGGTCACTGCCCCAGGCCTGCGAGCGGAGCTCGACGAGCCGGTTGACCACGTCGCGCAACAGCGGCGCGGCAGCCGACGTGCCCGCGCTCCCGCCCGAGGCGAGCCTCGGGTCGACCGTGTCGCCGAGTGCGGTCTCGAAGGCGGTGACGGTGCTCAGCAGGGAGTCCACCCGGGCCACGGCGGCGGTGCGTCGTACGGTCAAGGACTCCAGGTCGTTGCCGGCCGTTAGCCAGGACTCGTAGGTGTCCCGCAGGCCGTGCACGAATGCCTTCTTGTCGGCCTGCGAGTCGTGGATCAGCGTGCACAGCTCGTCGAGGTTCCGGCCGGCCAGCCGCGAGTGCACCACGTCGAGCGCGGCGCGCTTCTGGCAGACGAACAGCACCCGGCGGCCGCGCGCGACGAAGTCCGCGATCATGTTCGTGATCGTCTGCGACTTGCCGGTCCCGGGCGGGCCCTGGATGACCAGGCTGTCGCCGCGGCGGGCCCGCGCGATCGCCGCGACCTGCGACCCGTCGGCCGGGACCACGAGGTGCCGGTCGGCGACCGCGAGATCGTCGACCGCCGGCGTCAGCGGCCGGGGCGAGTCCGAGAACAGCTGGTCGAACGACGCGCTCGACCGCCCGTCCGCGAGCAGCTCGTCGTAGTCGCGGACCAGCCCGAGGGTGCGGTAGTTGAAGTTCGCCAGCGTGACCGCGCACAGGTCGACGTCCCACGAGTACGGGCTGCCGTCCGCGCCGGTGTCGAGCGCGTAGAGATCGGTGTCGACCGACGTCATCGCCGGCGTCCGCGTCGCCGGCTCGTCGCCCAGGTACAGGCCGACCGGCAGGCCGGTGTGGCACAGCTGGGTGCGGAAGATCTGCACCCCGAGCGGCTGGTAGTCGGTCCGCCGGTACGAGTACGCGTAGTGCCGGCTGCCGAACTCGCCGGCCCGGTTGCCGTGCTGCCGCCGCCGGTAACTGCGCAGCCGCAGCTGCGCCCGGTGCCGCACCAGGTCGATCCGCGGCCGCTCCCGCAGGTGCAGCGTCAGCCCCGGCTCGGTCCGCGCGATCTCCGCCGCGAGTACGGCGTGCAGCCCGGCGACCGCGTCCCGCTCGGCCAGGTCCACGCGCTCCGGCAGGGTGATCCCGTACAGCTGGTGCAGGTACTGCCGCAGCGCCGGGTTCACCTCGGCGACCGCGTCGGTGACCCGCAGTGTGTACGAGTCGCGCACACCGCGCTTCTTCGCCAGCTCGACCTTGACCAGCAGCAGCGGCGACGAGAGCCGGGTCGCCGGGTCGTTCTTCAGGTCGTGCCAGCGCAGGAACGCGGGCACCAGCCGGAGCTGGTCGTGCCCGTACTCGGCGCGGTCGCGGCGCGCGGCCGAGATCAGCGCGTCCAGCGACGTCGCGGTGTACGGCGCCTCGTCGTACCGCAGCCAGCGCCCGAGCGGCTGGGTCGAGCCGCCGGTGAAACGCCTGGCCAGGTCGTCGTTCCAGGTGAACAGGTGCTCGGCGCGGATGTTGCGCACTCGAGCATCAGCGGCACCGAGGCCTCGGTCAGGTTCAGCGTCTGCGCGGTGTGCTTGAAGCTCACCAGCCGGTTCCGCCGGGACAGGTCGAACAACCGGTCCCGCAACGCGGTCAGCACCGCGGTACGACGATCGCCCCGGCCGCGGGTGACGGCGTCGACGTCGAAGTCGGCGGGCTGGTCGCGGTAGTTCTCCAGCCGCCCGATCACCTCGCGCAGGTCCTGGATGCGCCGGTGCCGGTCCGGGTCGGCCAGCTGCACCGCGCAGGACGCGATCACCGGGTGCAGCTCCGGGTTCAGCGCGTGGAGGTTGCCGCGGGCAACGATGAGCCGGCGGACGTCCTCGGTGCGGCTGAGGTCGAGACCGCAGCCGAGCGCGATCAGCAGCTGACCGAGGCTGAACAGGTCGGTGAGCGGGTCGTGGTGCCCGACCACGTGCTCCCAGCTCTGCCAGCCCGGCACCAGCACCGGCGCGACCACCGCGGCCGGATCCGGGTCGACCACCTGGACCTGGGCGCCGGACGAGCCGTCGCCGAAGTCGGTCCGCAGGTGCTGGTGGCTGACCACGTCGACGGCACCCGAGCGGCGCTCCTCGCGCTTGGCCAGCTCCGCCGGAGCGAGCACCGGCCGCGCCGCGAGCTCTGGCGGGAAGCCGAGCCGGGACTGCTCGTCGACGGTCAGCCGGTCGATCCCGCGCAGCGGCGCGACCAGGCCGCGGTCGTGGATGTCCGCGGTCTCCGCGAACAGCGGCAGCAGCGAGGCCAGCAGCGCGTCGTTCGACAGCCCGCCGGTGTCGACGGCCAGCGCGACCAGCGCCGCCGCGCTCATGCCGCACCACCGGTGAGTACGTCGGCGGCCGCGGCGAGCTTGGCCCGCCGGGCATCGCTCCAGCCGAGCTCGTCGTCGGCGAGATCCTCGAACGTCGTACCCATCCCGCACCGCCGGGCGAGCGCGATCATCGCCACGATGCCGGCGTCACCCGTGTCCGGGTCGGCGGTGGCGAGGTCGAGCAGCAGGTACGACAGGAAGGACCGGGTCGAGTCCGCGATCGCCCGCTCCGACGGCATCGGCTCGCCGTCCACCGGCGCCGGCCGCCAGGGCTGGTCCATCCGCGGGAACGCGCCGGCCACCACCGGTAGCCCGGCCTTCGGTGGCGGGTCGAAGAAGCCCTCGGCATGAGCGCTGACACCGTCCGAGCGCAGTGCGGGATCGGCGGCCGCGTGCGCGGCGAGCAGCCCGGCTAGCTGGCGCAGCGCCCGCGCGTCCATCAGGTCGGGCGCGTCCACGTCAAGCGGCCCGGTCAGCACCGGCTCGACGTCAGCGCCGTCCAGCCAGCCGCGCAGCGCCCACGCTCGCGCGACACCCTCGGGATGGCTGCCGGCCCGGCTGCCCGTCGACAGGTCCAGCTCGTCGGCCTGGCGCAGGTACGCGTCCGGGTCCACGGTCGACAGGCCGGTCGACACCTTCAGCAGCGCGCGGACCGTCGTACGCAGGTCGCCGGCGGCCACCAGCGCGCCGCGGTCGGCGTACAGCTCGCAGGCCATCGACCAGCGGCGCGCGGTCTCCAGGTAAAGGTGCGGGGTACGGCCGTCGGCGGCAGCGGCGTCGAGCAGCCGGTCGACGCCGAGGTACGCGCCGCCGTCGAGCGTCCAGAGCAGCCGGTGCGCCAGCTCGTGCCCGCACACCGCGGTCAGCTCGTCGGGATCGAGCAGCTCGAGCAGCTGCCCCTCGAAGACGATCACCGCGCGGTCCGGCTGGTGCAGCAGCGTCGCGTTCGGCGTCGCCGTACCCTGCGCCTGGTACAGCTCGACCGGCCCGGCCAGCCCCAGCCTCGCGGCCGCCCGCGCGGCGGACTCCTGCACCGTCGGGTGGCCGTCCAGGCGGTACGTGTTGCGCAGCAGCTCCTGGCCCAGCCGCGGGTCGCTCGCCGCGCTGGCCGGCACCAAGGACTGCCACGCCTGCGGGTCCGTGCGCCGGACATGCCCGAGCACCGACCGGTGGTAGGTCAGCGGCTGTGGCGGTGGCAGCTCGAGCACTGCGTCAGGGTATCGACGGCCGGCGACATCGGCGCGGACTCGCGTAGCGCGGGCGGGGCGGGCGCGACTCGTGGTGCACTCGGCTGGTGAAGATCTACTCCGACCTCCCGAGGCAGCGCCTGGTGCAGTTCACCGGGGACCTGATGCTGGTCTGCTGGGCACTCTTCTGTACGACGCTCGGCCTGCTCGTGTACCGGGTGACCAACGCGCTCGGCGCGCCCGGGCGCAAGATCGCGGAGGCGGGCGACGGGTTGTCCGGCGACCTGCGGGGGCTGGCCGATCCGGCCTCGGAGGTGCCGGCGGTCGGCGGCCGGCTGCGGATGCCGCTGGACAGCGCGGCCGAGGCGGCGACCCGGATCGCCGACGCCGGCCGCGACCAGGCCCACGCCGTCGGCCAGCTCGCCCTGGTGCTCGGGCTGGTCACGGCCGGGTTGCCGATCCTGTTCGCGGCACTGATCTGGTTGCCGCGCCGGATCCGGTTCTCCCGGCGGGCGACCGCGGCGCAGCGGTTCATCGACTCCGCCGCCGACCTGCGGCTGTTCGCGCTCCGCGCGATGGCCAACCAGCCGATGCACCGCATCGCCCCGATCACCGACGACCCGGTCGCCGCCTGGCAGGACGGCGACGACGAGATCGTCACCCGGCTCGCCGCCCTCGAATCGTCACCCGGCTCGCCGCCCTCGAGCTCCGCGCCACCGGCCTCCGGCTTCCACATGCTGGCTGACGACCTACGCTCGGTGCATGGCGCGGGTGCTGCTGGTGGAGGACGACGACGCGATCAGGTCGTCGCTCACGCGCGCGCTCGGGGCGGCCGGGCACGCGGTGACCGCGGTGCGGAGCGGGCTGGACGGGATCTCGACGGCCGCGCGGGAACGGCCGGAGGTGGTGCTGCTCGATCTCGGGCTGCCGGACCTGGACGGCCGGGACGTGCTGGCGATGGTGCGGTCGGTCAGCGACGTGCCGGTGATCGTGGTGACGGCGCGCGACGACGACCCCAGCGTCGTACGGCTGCTGGACGCGGGCGCGGACGACTACGTGGTCAAGCCGTTCACCGCGTCGCACCTGGACGCCCGGATCCGTGCCGTGCTGCGGCGGATCGCGAGCCCGGACCGCGGTGAGCCGGCGATCACCGTCGGCGGGCTGCGGATCGACCCGCGCAGCCGCGAGGTAACCCTGGACGGGACGCACCTGGAGCTGGCCCGCAAGGAGTTCGACCTGCTCCTGGTGCTGGCCCGGCGGGCCGGAGACGTGGTGTCGAAGCGGGAGCTGCTGGCGGAGGTCTGGCAGCTGCCGTGGGGCGGCGGCGACCGGACCGTCGACGTGCACCTGTCCTGGCTGCGGCGCAAGCTCGGCGAGACCGCCGCCGCGCCGCGGTACCTGCACAGCGTGCGCGGCGTCGGCGTCAAGCTCGCGAAGCCGGAGCGCTGACGATGCGCCACCGGATCATCGCCCTCGCGGTCGGCCTGACGGCTCTCGTGGTGCTCGCGTTCGCGTTGCCGCTAGCCCTGCTGCTGCGGCAGGCGGCCGAGAACCAGGCGCTGGGCCGGGCTCGCGACCTGGCCGAGAGCGTCGCCTGGTTCGCCGGGGGCGAGACCGACGCCGACCGGGTGGCGTCGTACGTCGACGATGTCTGCAAGAACCGCCCGGGCACCACCGCGGTCAGGCTGCCCGACGGTACCCAGGTCGGCGGCACGCTCCCGCCGGCGGCCGCCGCCGACGCCGACCACGCCGACGCCGACCAGGACGCCGACGGCGACGGCCGGATCGGTGACCTGTCCGCGGTCTCGACGCACGACGTCGCCGGCGGCACGGTGACCGAGGTGCGGGCGTTCACGCCGGACGGTCCGGCCCTGGTGCGGACCTTCCTGACCGACGACGAGCTGCGCGCCGGACTGGCGCCGCGGCTGCTGGCGCTCGGCGCCGTCAGCATCGGCGTACTCGCGGTCAGCGTGATCGGCGCCGAGGTGGTGGCGCGCCGGATGGTCCGCCCGCTGGAAGCCGCCGCGGACACCGCCGAGCGGCTCGCCCGCGGCGAGACCACCGCCCGCGCTCCCACCGGCGGACCGCCCGAGGTGGCCAAGGTCGGTACGGCGCTCAACGGGCTCGCGGACCGCATCGACGAGGTGATCGCGGTGGAGCGCGAGGCGGTCGCGGACCTGTCGCACCGGCTGCGCACGCCGCTGACCGCGCTCCGGCTCGACGTCGAGGCGCTGCCGGAGACCGAACGCGCCGAGCTGACCGGGCACGTCACGTCGCTGGAACGCACCCTGACCGCCGTCATCCACGCCGCCCGGCGGCCGCAGCGCGAGGGCCGGGTGCCGCGCTGCGACGCGGTCGCCGTGGTCCGCGACCGGGTGCTGTTCTGGTCGGCGCTGTTCGAGGACCAGGGCCGGCCGCTGACGCTCGAGCTGCCGCCCGGCGAGGTCGCCGTCCGCGCGGCCCGCGAGGACCTCGCCGCCGCCGTCGACGCGCTGGTCGAGAACGTCGCCGCGCACACCCCCGACGGTGCCGGCATGCGCGTCACGCTGACCGGTGACGCTCGGCTGCAGATCGCCGACGACGGCCCTGGCATCCCGCTCGGCGCCGGCGAGCGCGGCCGCAGCGACCGCGGCTCGACCGGCCTCGGGCTGGACATCGCCCGGCGCTGTGCCGAGGCCACCGGCGGGCGGATGGTGATCCACGCCGGCGAGCCGCACGGCCTCGTCGAGCTGTTCCTGGGCCGCGGCTGAGCCGTTCTCAGCCGGATCTCAGCCGGACTTGACCTCGATTTGACGTTCGCTTGGCGTCCGGCTGAGCAGCGCCGGGCGAGCCTGGGGTCATGAACCGATCAGCTCATCACATCAGGCGCCGCTGGTTGCGCCGCTCGCTCGCCGCCGCCACCGGGGTCGCCGTCGCCGGCGCCGCCGGAACGGGCCTGGTGATGGCGGGTCTCGCCCACGCCGACAGCTCCGCGCCCACCACCTCCACGAGTACGACCTCGTCGACGAATGACGACGGCACGGACGACAGCTCCAGCGGAACCTCGACCGGGTCGGGGCTCAGCAGCGGCACCCAGCAGCAGGGCAGCCAGGTGTCCGGCGGGAGCCACGGCTCATGAGCGCGCCGGCGACCCGGACCTGGACGGCCTGGAGCTGCAAGGTCCGGCTGACCGTCGACGCGCCCGGCGTGTTGGACGACGCGTGCCGTGACCTGGTCGCGCTGATGGACCGGGTGGACCGGGTGGCGAGCCGGTTCCGGGACGACTCCGAGCTGACCCGGGTGAACCGGTCGGCCGGCTCGCTGGTGCCGGTGTCGCCGCTGCTGGTCCGGCTGCTCGGCGTCGCGCTGGCCGCGGCCGAGCTGAGCGGCGGCGCGGCCGACCCGGCGCTCGGCACGGCGGTCCTGGCGGCCGGGTACGACGACGACATCAGCGCGGTCCGCCGGCGCACCGGCGCCGTCGAGCCGGCCCCTGCCGGTCCGGGGTACGACGGCGCTTGGCGGCGGGTCCGGGTCGACTCGCGATTCGGCCTGGCCGGGGTGCCGGAGGGGGTCGCGCTGGACCTCGGCGCGACCGCGAAGGCGTGGACGGCGGACCGCGCGGCGGTGCTGATCAACCGCCGGTACGACTGTGCCGCGCTGGTCGAGATCGGTGGCGACCTGCGCGCGGCCGGCGAGCCCAGGCAGCCGTGGCTGATCGCGGTCGCGGAGCGCGAGGGTGACCCCGGGGAGCGGGTGACCCTGCGGCACGGCGGCCTGACCACCTCCACCACGACGGTACGTCGCTGGCCCGCGCGCGACGGATACGCGCACCACGTCATCGACCCGCGCACCGGCCGGCCCGCGGACGGCCCCTGGCGGACCGCGACGGTGTGGGCGCCGACGGCGGTCCGCGCGAACACCTTCAGCACTGCCGTGGTGGCGACCGGCGAGCTCGGCCGCCTCACGCTGGTCGGTCATCCCGCGCGGCTGGTCGGCACGAACGGCACCATCCGGCTGGTCGGCGACTGGCCCGCGGAACGGCGGGCCGCCTGATGACGCTGTGGTACCTGGCCCGCGCCGCGGGCGTGATGGCGCTGGTCAGCTTCACCTGCGCGACGGTGCTCGGCGCACTCGGCAGCAGCGTGCGCCAGGCCGGAGTGCGGTTCGGCCTCGAGTACGTGCACCGGGCCGCGGCGGCGACCGGGCTGGTGCTGCTCGGCGGACATGTGACGGCGGTGATCCTGGACAGCTACGTGGACATCGGGCCGGGCGTGCTGGTCTGGCCACTCGGCTCGGGCTACCGGCCGTTCGCGGTGCTCCTGGGGGCGCTGGCTCTCTACGCGTTAGTGCTCGCGGCCCTGGCCGGAGCCGCGCGGGGGCGGCTCGCGGCCTCGGCAGCACTGACCCGGCGCTGGCGGCTGCTGCACGGCGCCGCCTATGCCGGCTGGCTGCTCTCGGTCGGCCATGGCCTGCTCGCCGGCACCGACCGCGGCACCGGCTGGATGCTGCTCATCGATCTGGCCTGCGTGGTCGCGGTTGCGGCGGCGGTGATGGCCCGCATGTGGGCCCAGGCCAACCACCTGGAACGCCCTCTGACATCGGCGAGAACCAGAGGGCGGCACGCCGTCCCTTCCCATCACGTCCAGGAGGTTCTGCGATGACCGTGCTCGACCCCGAACGGACCGCTGCGACGCGCAGTATCGGCCCGGCCCGGCTGCTGGCCGGCCTCGATCGCGCGGACCGGGTCGGCCTTCCCCTGCACGGCGAGCTGCACGGCCAGCCGCCGGAGGTCACCCGGTCCGCGCTCACCGATCTCGCCGCGGCCGTGGGGCTGCGCGGCCGCGGCGGGGCGGCGTTCCCGCTCGCCACCAAGCTGGCGAGCATGCCGGCCGGCAGCGGCGGCGTCGTGGTGGTGAACGGCTCCGAGAGCGAACCCGCCAGCCACAAGGACCGGGTACTGCTGCGGTCCGTCCCGCACCTCGTGCTGGACGGCGCCGTGCTGGTGGCCGGCGCACTCGGCGTGCGCACGACGCTGGTCGCCGTACACGACGAGGCCGCGGCGGCGTCGCTGGAGGCGGCGGTCGCGGAGCGGCGCGACCGGGTGACGATCGTGCGGACCGGCAGCGGTTTCGTGGCCGGTGAGGCCCGGGCGCTGCTGCGCGGCGTGTCCGGCGGGCCGGCGCTGCCGCCCGGGCGGCGGGTGCTGCCGAGCGACCACGGGTACGACGGCCGGCCGACGTTCCTGTCCAACGCCGAGACGTTCGCGCAGCTCGCGATCCTGGCCCGGTACGGCGCGCGGGAGTTCGCGAGCACCGGCCTGGCCGCCGAACCGGGCACCCAGCTCCTCACCGTCGGCGGCGCGGTCGCCGCGCCCGGCGTCGTCGAGACGCCTACCGGGATCCCGCTGGAGACGGTGCTCGCCGCGGCCGGCGCGGAACCCGGGCCGGTGCTGGTCGGCGGCTACCACGGCCGCTGGCTGGCGGACCCGTCCGGCGTCTCACTCAGCCGGTTGCCGGGCGGCGCCGCCCCCGCGTCCGCGGGCGTCGTACTGGCGCTCGGCCGCCGTACCTGCCCGCTCGGCGAGACCCAGCGGGTGGCACGCTGGCTGGCCGCGCAGTCCGCCGGCCAGTGCGGGCCGTGCGTGTTCGGGCTGCCGGCGTTGGCGGCCGACCTGGACCGGCTGCTCGCCGGGGATCCCAGCGGCTGGCACGACGCGCACCGGCACGCCGGCCTGGTCGACGGCCGCGGCGCCTGCGCACACCCCGACGGCGCGGCCCGGTTCGTCGGCTCGGCCCTGACCACGTTCGGCGACGACGTGAAGGCGCACCTGTCCGGCGGCGGCTGCGGCCGGCCCGTGCTCGGCGTGCTGCCACTACCGGAGGGAATCCGATGAGCCACCTGGAGATCGACTGGACCCGCTGCGACGGCCACGGCCTGTGCGCCACCCTGCTGCCGGAACTGGTCACCCTGGACGAGTGGGGCTTCCCGGTGCTCGACAAGTCCGCCGACGCCACCGACCGAGCGGTACGACGCGCCGTCCTCGCGTGTCCCGCCCTGGCCCTGCGACTCGCGCGCTCCGACGTCGGGTGACGGCCCAGTGGCAGAGTGCACCAACAGGATCGACCCAGCGCTTAGCCAATGACGAGCATCAGTCGACCGACACCTCCCCATCACCACACCAGTGCGGCCAGAGGACTAGTCTCGGAGTGACGGCACAACGGAGTGCCGTCCGGCGTCGAGGCGCCGTCAGTGTGGGGACGGGATGAGGATGCAGAGCAGGCTGGACGCCCAGAAAGCGGACGTTCTCGCCAAGGCCGTCGCGGCGGGTACGCACGGACACGACAAGTCGACCGACACCGGCAAGCTCAGCCGGTTCCTGGAGCAGTACTACAGGTATGTCGTGGCCGAGGACGTCGTCTCCCGTCAGCCCACCGACCTCGTGGGCGCTGCCAAGCACCACTACCGCTCCGCCACCAACCGCCCGCAGGGCACCGCCAAGGTCAAGGTCTTCACGCCGACGCTCGAGGAGCACGGCTGGTCGGCCGGCGGCCACACCGTCGCCGAGATCGTGGTCGACGACATGCCGTTCCTGGTCGACAGCGCCTCGATGGTGATCTCCGACAACGGGCTGGCGCTGCACCTGCTCGTCCACCCGCAGTTCGTCGTACGACGTGATGTCGCCGGGGTGCTGGGGGAGGTCGTCGGGGACGAGGAAACCGGGGACGACGAGCACGACCTGGTCCGCGAGTCCTGGATGCACCTGGAGATCGACCGGGTCGCTGACCCGGCCGAGCACCGCCGGCTGGAGTCGGCGCTGCAGTCGGTGCTGTCGGACGTGCGGGAGGCGGTCGAGGACTGGCCGAAGATGCACGAGAAGGCGGTCAGCATCGCCGAGGGCCTGGACGCGGAGAAGCTGCCGGTTCCGGAGAACGAGGTGGAGGAGGCCCGGGAGCTGCTGGAGTGGCTCGCCGACGAGCACTTCACCTTCCTCGGCTACCGCGAGTACTCGTTCGAGATGGAGGGCGAGCGCGGCTGGCTGACGCCGGTGCCGGGCACCGGGCTGGGGATCCTGCGCACCGACCCGAAGCTCGACGGTCAGGCGCCGGCGCTGCCGCCGGAGGTGAGCGCGAAGGCCCGGGAGAAGAAGCTGCTGATCCTCACGAAGGCGAACTCACGCGCCACCGTGCACCGGTCGTCGTACCTGGACTACGTGGGCATCAAGGAGTTCGACGAGAACGGCGAGCCGGTCGCGGAGCGGCGGTTCCTGGGCCTGCTCGCGTCCACCGCGTACACCGAGAGCGTGGTGCACGTGCCGGTGCTGCGGCGCAAGGCGGTCGAGCTGTTCCGGCTCACCGGCTTCGACCCGACCGGGCACAGCGGCAAGGGGCTGCTGGACGTGCTGGAGACGTTCCCCCGCGACGAGCTGCTGCAGGCGCCGGTGGACGACCTGCTGCCGATCGTCACCACCGTGCTGCACCTGCAGGAGCGGCGCGCGGTGAAGCTGTTCGTCCGGCGCGACGTCTACAACCGCTACCTGTCCTGCCTGGTGTACCTGCCGCGTGACCGGTACACGACCGGCGTCCGGCTCAAGATGCAGGAGATCCTGAAGAACGCGATCGGCGGCGAGTCTGTCGAGTATGCCGCGCACGTGACCGAGTCGGTGCTCGCCCGGGTGCACTTCGTGGTCCGGATGAAGAAGGGCGCCACGGTCGGCGAGTTCGACGCCGAGGATCTCGAGCAGCGGATCATCGACGCCACCCGGGCCTGGGGCGACGACTTCCAGGCCGCGCTGGCCACCGCGGTCGACGAGGTCACCGCGACCAGGCTCAGCAGCCTGTACGGCGACGGCTTCGGCGAGGCGTACAAGGAGGACTTCCCGGCGCGGGTCGCGGTCGCGGACGTATGCACGCTGTACGGCCTGCCGGACGACGACGGGCTGGCGATGTCGCTCTACACCCCGTTCGATGCCGAGGGCAACGAACGGCGGTTCAAGCTGTTCCGCACCGGCTCGTCGCTGTCGCTGTCGCAGGTGCTGCCGCACCTGACCCACATGGGCGTCGAGGTGGTCGACGAGCGGCCGTACGAGATCCGCCGGGCCGACGGCGTGACGGCGTACATCTACGACTTCGGGCTGCGCACGGCGGACGAGGACCACGTCAGCGAGGAGCTGCGGCAGCTGTTCTCGGACACCTTCCGGGAGGTCTGGGACGGGCACGCGGAGAGCGACAACTTCAACGCGCTGGTGGTGTTCGGCGGGCTCACCTGGCGGCAGGTGTCGATCATCCGCGCCTACCAGAAGTACATCCGCCAGGGCGGCACGCCCTTCAGCCAGGACTACATCGAGAACACCTTCGCGGAGCACGTGGACATCGCGCGGCTGCTGGTGACGCTGTTCGAGACCAGCTTCGACCCCAACCTGGGCGCGGCCGACGACCCGTCCCGGCTGACCGCGGCCGGCCAGCTGGAGAAGGAGATCCAGACCGCCCTCGACACCGTGCAGAGCCTGGACGAGGACCGGATCCTGCGGTCGTACCTGACCGTGATCAAGGCGACGCTGCGGACGAACTACTTCCAGACCGATGCTTCCGGCAACCATCACGACTACCTGTCGTTCAAGCTGGACCCGAAGGCGATCCCGGATCTGCCCGAGCCGCGGCCGGCGTACGAGATCTTCGTCTACTCACCACGCGTCGAGGGTGTGCACCTGCGGTTCGGCGCGGTCGCGCGCGGCGGCCTGCGCTGGTCGGACCGCCGGGAGGACTTCCGCACCGAGGTGCTCGGCCTGGTCAAGGCGCAGATGGTGAAGAACGCCGTGATCGTGCCGGTGGGCGCCAAGGGCGGGTTCTACGCCAAGCACCTGCCGGACCCGGCGGCCGATCGCGAGGCCTGGCTGGCCGAGGGGATCGCCTGCTACAAGATCTTCATCGCCGGCCTGCTCGACATCACGGACAACGTGGTCGGCGGCGAGATCACCCCGCCGAAGCAGGTGGTCCGGTACGACGGTGACGACGCCTACCTGGTGGTCGCCGCGGACAAGGGCACCGCGACGTTCTCCGACATCGCGAACGGTGTCGCGGTGGAGCGCGGCTTCTGGCTCGGCGACGCGTTCGCCTCGGGCGGCTCGGCCGGTTACGACCACAAGGCGATGGGCATCACCGCGCGCGGCGCCTGGGAGTCGGTCAAGCGGCACTTCCGCGAGATGGGCGTGGACTGCCAGACCGAGGACTTCACCTGCGTCGGCATCGGCGACATGTCCGGCGACGTGTTCGGCAACGGCATGCTGCTCAGCGAGCACATCCGCCTGGTGGCCGCCTTCGACCACCGGCACATCTTCCTCGACCCGACCCCGGACGCCGCCACCTCGTACGCCGAACGGCGGCGGCTGTTCGAGCTCGCGCGCTCGTCGTGGGCGGACTACGACACGGCGCTGATCTCCGAGGGCGGCGGCATCTACCCGCGGACCGAGAAGGCGATCCCGATCAGCCCGCAGGTCGCGGAGGAGCTCGACATCGACGCGTCGGTGAGCTCGATGCCGCCGCAGGAGCTGATGCAGGCGATCCTGAAGGCGCCGGTCGACCTGTTCTGGAACGGCGGCATCGGCACCTACGTGAAGGCCGAGAGCGAGACCCACGCCGACGTCGGCGACAAGGCCAACGACGCGATCCGGGTGAACGGCACCGACCTGCGCTGCAAGGCGGTCGGTGAGGGCGGCAACCTCGGCCTCACCCAGCTCGGCCGGATCGAGTACGCGGCCGAGGGCGGCCGGGTGAACACCGACTTCATCGACAACGCGGCCGGCGTGGACACGTCCGACCACGAGGTGAACATCAAGATCCTGCTCGACCAGGTCGTCGCCGAGGGCGACCTGACCCCGAAGCAGCGCAACGACGTGCTGTCCTCGATGACCGACGAGGTCGCCGCGCTGGTGCTCAAGAGCAACTACCGCTCGAACGTCGCGCTCGCGAACGCGTCGTACCAGGCCGCGGCGCTGCTGCACGTGCACGCCGACTGGGTCCGGCGGCTGGAGAAGCAGGGCCTGCTGGACCGCGAGCTGGAGTTCCTGCCGAGCGTGGCCGAGTTCCGCAAGCGCCGGGCGGAGGGGCGCGGGCTGACCACGCCGGAGCTGTCCGTGCTGCAGGCGTACACGAAGATCGTGCTGGAGAAGGAGCTGCTGAAGGGCGACCTGCCGGACGACCCGTTCCTGCACGCCAAGCTGGCGTCGTACTTCCCGGCCGCGATCCAGAAGCAGTTCGCGGAGCCGATGACACACCACCAGCTGCGCCGGGAGATCATCGTCACCCAGGTGGTGAACGAGTTCGTCAACACGTCCGGGATCACGGCCTTCCACCGGCTGTCGCTGGAGACCGGCGGCACCGTCGACGACGTGGTGCGCGCGAACCTGGCCGCGTCGCGGATCTTCACCCAGCCCGACCTGCTGGCACAGAACGCCGCGCTGGACAACGTGATCGACGCCGAGACCCAGACCCGGATGCGGCTGGAGACCCGCACCCTGGTCGAGCGCGCGACGCGCTGGCTGGTCAGCAACCGGCGCTCGCCGCTGGACATCGCGGAGATCATCGACTTCTTCGCGCCGGGGATCGCGACGCTGACCAAGTCGATGCCGGAGCTGCTGAAGGGCCGCGAGCTGGCACTGTTCGAGCAGCGCCGGGAGAACCTGGTCCGCAAGGGCGTCAGCGACGACTTCGCGACCCGGATCGCGGTGCTGCCGCCGGCCTACGCCGGCCTCGGCATCGTCGAGACCGCGCACCGCGACGACCTGGACGTGCTCGAGGTGGCGAAGGTGCACTTCGCGCTCGGCGAGCAGCTTCAGCTCGGCCGGTTCCTGGAGCGGATCATCGCGCTGCCGCGGGCGGACCGCTGGCAGACGATGGCCCGGGCGGCACTGCGCGACGACCTGCACGGCGTACACTCCAAGCTGACCGCGAAGGTGCTCGCGACAACGGATCCGAAAGAGTCGCCGGAGGACCGGGTCGCCGCCTGGCAGGAGCTGGAGGGCGAGTCCCTGCGCCGGGCGGCGTCGATGATGGACGAGATCGTCGACACCGAGGGCCCCGAGCTGGCGCACCTCTCGGTCGGTCTCCGGATCGTCCGGACGTTGCTCCACGACCCCTCGTAATTGAGCGATCATTCGTCGCATCTCGTGGTCCCTGTGGACAACGCGGTCAGCTGACCGCCGGCGTGCACCTGACCGGTTGTCCACAGGGACCACGAGATGCGACGAATGATCGCCTAGCGTTCGGAGACCATGACGTCGACGCTGTACTGGTCGGCGCGGTAGCAGTGGTCGCCGAACTCTACCGCCGCGCCGTCGGCGTCGTACGCGCTCCGGGTCATGGTGACCAGCGGCTCGGAGCGCCCCATGTGCAGGGTGCGGCGCTCCTGCGGGGTCGGGTTGCGGGCGCCGATCCGCTGCCGCGCGACGACCGGCCGGATCCCGCGGGCGCGCAGCACGGCGTACAGCCCGCCGGTCACCAGCTCCTCGGCGGTGAGGACGCCGACCGACGGCGGTAGCCAGTTGCGCATGATCGCCAGCGGCACCTCGTCGGCGTAGCGCAGCCGCACGATCTCCACCACCGGGGTGTCCGGTGCGAGTCCGAGGGCCTCGGCGGCGCGCTCGTCGACCGCGTCGGTGCGCAGGCTGAGCACATCCGTGCGGGGCGTGCGACCGACGCGCTGCAGGTCCTCGTACAGGCTGGTCAGCTCGGCGCGGCGGTGCACCATCTGGTTCGCGACCGTGGTGCCGATGCCGCGGCGCCGGACCAGCAGGCCCTGGTTCACCAGCTCGGCGATCGCGCGGCGCACGGTGGGCCGGGACAGCCCGATCCGGTCGGCGAGGGCCAGCTCGTTCTCGAACGGGTCGCCCGGCCGCAGGATGCCGTCGCTGATCGCCGCCGTCAGCTGCTCGGCGAGCTGGTGGTACAGCGGAACGGGGCTGGCCCGATCGATCATGATCGGCAGGTTTGCCATGTCCCGTATGTTACATGGCCGAACGTTTGTATGTCCCTACGTCAGAATGTGTTAACAAACTGTTGACAAGCCATGCCGACGCAGGGAGGCTGGTCGGCAGTTGCATGTCGGTCGGGTATCAGGAGGACGGGCGCGAATGCGTATCGGGTTGATCGGGGCCGGGCGGATCGGGGCGTTCCACGCCGCGACGCTCAAGGGGGTGCGGGCGGTCGAACAGGTGGTGGTCGCCGACGCCGATCCGGATCGTGCGCAACTGGTGGCGAAGGACCTCGACCTCGACTACGCGCGGGACGTCGACGCCCTGCTGGCGGGCGGCGTCGACGCGCTCGTGATCGCCGCGGCGACGCCGGCGCACCCCGAGCTGATCGGCCGGGGCGTCGCGGCCGGGGTGCCGACGTTCTGCGAGAAGCCGCTGGCCGGCGACCTGGCCGGCAACCTGGCGGTGGTCGATAAGGTCGAGGCGTCCGGTGTGCCGGTGCACATCGGCTTCCAGCGCCGGTTCGACGCCGGCTACCGGGCGGCCGCCGCGGCGGTGCAGGGCGGCGAGCTCGGCTGGATCCACAGCATCCGGGCGAACACCAACGACGCCTACCCGCCGGCCGCGGAGTACCTGCCCACCTCCGGCGGCTTCTTCCGGGACTGCAGCGTGCACGACTTCGACATCATCCGGTTCGTCACCGGCCGCGAGGCGGTCCGGGTGTACGCCGTCGGCACCGACCACGGCGAGGCGATGTTCGCCGACGCGGGCGACATGGCCGCCGCGGCGGCGCTGGTGACCCTCGACGACGGCACCTTCGTGACCGTGAGCGGCACCCGCTACAACGCCGCCGGGCACGACGTCCGGATGGAGGTGCTCGGCAGCCTGGGCTCGCTGGCGGTCGGTCTCGACGACCACACCGGGCTGCGCTCCGCGGAGCCGGGCGTGACCTTCCCGGCGGGCCCGGCGCACCCCGCGTTCATGGACCGGTTCCACGACGCGTACTTCGCGGAGCTGACCGCCTTCGCGGAAGTTGCCGCAGGCAACCTCCCGGTGCCGTGCACGGTGCGGGACGCGCTGCAGGCGTTCCGGATCGCCGAGGCCTGTGACCTGTCCTGGCGCAGCGGCCGCCCGGTCGACCTCGCCGAGGTGGCGCAGTGACGGCGGCCGGAGCGGTGACGGGCATCGAGGCGCGGATCGCCGGCGCACCGATCTCCTGGGGCGTCTGCGAGGTGCCGGGCTGGGGCTGGCAGTACGACGCGGGTCAGGCCGGCGAGGTCAGCTACACCGAGGCGGTCCGCGACGGCATCTACCGCCCGCTCGGCCTCGGTGACATCGACATCGCCGCGATCGTGTCGACGCTGGAGGCGGCCGGCTATCAGGGCTGGTACGTGCTCGAGCAGGACACCGTGCTCGACGGCGAGCCGGCCGCGGGCGAGCCCGGCCCGGTCGCCGACGTCCGCACCAGCGTCGGCTACCTGCGCTCGCTCGGCGCATCCGACGAGGTCGCGCAGAGCCTGGGGAGTTCGAGATGACCGCGTACGACGTGCTGACCATCGGCCGGGTCGGGGTGGACCTCTACCCGTTGCAGGTCGGCGTGCACCTGGAGGACGTCGAGACCTTCGGGAGGTTCCTCGGCGGCAGCGCTACCAACGTCGCGGTCGCCGCGGCCCGGCACGGCCGGCGCAGTGCGGTCATCACCCGGACCGGCAACGACCCGTTCGGCGTCTTCGTGCACCGGGCGCTGCGCGAGCTCGGCGTCGACGACGCGCTCGTCACGCCGGTCGAGGGACTGCCGACGCCGGTGACGTTCTGCGAGATCTTCCCACCGGACGACTTCCCGCTGTACTTCTACCGCTTCCCGAAGGCGCCGGACCTGGTCATCAAGCCGTCCGAGCTGGACCTGGACGCGATCCGCACGGCGCGGATCTACTGGTCGACCGTCACCGGGCTGTCCGAGGAGCCGAGCCGGTCGGCGCACTTCGCCGCCTGGCAGGCGCGCGGCCGGACCACGCACACCGTGCTCGACCTGGACTACCGGCCGATGTTCTGGGCCGACCCGAGCGAGGCGCACACCCA
>WNFV01002300.1_pt1 | contig 25593 bp, 20 predicted proteins | sample 5400101 | NCBI WGS metagenome assembly WNFV01 (sample SAMN13153361, study PRJNA577476) | soil metagenome | isolation source: 115 cm soil or saprolite under grassland replicate 1 | place: USA:California | collected 2016-06-15
GCTCGGTGAAGCTGTCGTCGCCGTTCTCCTCCTCCCACAGTTGGCCCGAGATCGGATCGAACGCCATCCCGAAGCTGTTGCGGAGCCCGTAGGCGAAGACCTTCTGGATGTTGGCGCCGACCTGGCCGCCGATCTCGGCGCCCGCACCGAAGAAGGGGTTGTCGGCGGGGGTGGTGCCGTCGTCGTTGAGGCGCAGGATCACGCCGGTCAGATGGGCGTCGCCGGGCTGCGGGCCGCCGAACTGGTCGTCGGGCACACCCGGCCCGAAGGGGCCATCGGGAAGGTTCTGCAGCTGGCCGCGGCGGCCCCCGTCGCCGACGAGGATGTAGAGCTTCCCGTCGGGTCCGAAGGTGATCACCCCGCCGTCGTGGTTGCCGCGCTCGGGCTGCCCGGCGTCCTGCTGCAGCGCGCGGATCCTGATGAGCTGCTGCGCGAACGTCAGCGCAGCGCCGTTCCAGACGAACCGGTCGACCCGGTTGCCCAGCAGCGGGGTCTGGGCGAGCACGTCGGTGTCCTGGCCGGTGCTGCTCTCGGTCCAGTAGAGGTAGACGCTGGGGTTGCGGGGGAAGTCCGGGTGCAGGGCGATGCCAAGCAGGCCGCGCTCCGACCCGAAGTTCACCGGCAGGTCCAGGACCGTGGACTGGACCTGTCCGCCCACGACGCGCCGCACCCTGCCGGTGTTCTTCTCCAGCACCAGGAGGTCGTCGGCTCCCAGGAACGCAAGGCTTGTCGGGGTGACCAGGCCGTCCGCCAGCGTTCGCACCGACAACCCCGGATGCAGCATCGTCGGTCCCTGGACCTGCGCGCCTCCGATGCCGCTAGGGCCCGCGACCAGCACGGTCGAAAGGACCACCAGGAGCACGGCGGCGCGGGCAGAGCGCCGCTTGCCGGCCATCGCAGTCTCCCCTCTTCGAAGGACGGTGCCGCAGCGACCTCTCGATGCGCGCGCCGACCCGCTGAGGGCCCCCGATCGTGCCCACATAGGTAGTACTGAGAAGCACCCCCCAGCGGATTCAGCCAGCGGAACTTTCTGGCCCATTGGGCCGGCGCTGTTGCGGCTGCGGCGTGCACGCTTGACAGCGACACTGGCGGCATGAGACCTCGCCCGCTTCGTCCCGCACGCCTCGTACCGCCTGCCTTCGCGGGCTTCTGCTTCCCACCAGAGGTCATCGTCCTGGCGGTCCGCTGGTACCTACGCTTCGGGCTCTCCTACCGCGATGTCGAGGAGCTGCTCGCCGAACGCGGGATTGAGGTCGACCACGCTCGTCTCAAGGCAAGGCTGCGGCCGATGCGGGGCTTGCAGCAGGACCGCAACGCCGTTGCTGCTTTAGCCCCTCGCGGCGCTGGAGGGCGCCGCCTCGAGCGGTAGCCCAGCGGCGGCTACTGTGCCGGATCGCTTGTGCGGTCGGGGTCGGGTCGGAACCAGTAGACGAACAAGGCGTCCTCGGCGCAGCCCATCGCCTCGCACACCTTCTGGTTGTCGAAGCCGAGCAGCACCTGGAGCCAGCGCAGCAGACCTAGCCTGGCCCATCGTCATTGGTGTCGGTTCCTCGACCTCGGCCGACTGTCGCGGCTCCACCTCCGTGGTTGATCGCTCTGGAGGTTTGGCGGCGGATGCCGGTTCCCGCTCCAAGGCTGGGGATCAAGCCAGGGGCGGTTGGGCTGGCCAACCTGGACAGCTACTTCTGGGTCAGCAACCCGGGAGGCCTCAGCGCGTCGGCTGCTGCCGGTCCCAATACCGTCGTGGTCCACGCCTCGGCGGTCAGCTACGAGTGGCGCTTCGGCGACGGCAGCGCGCCGTTGGTGACCGGCGAGCCGGGACGGCCGTGGCCGGCGCGGAGCGAGATCGCGCACGCGTACCCGCGGCTCGGCGTGTTCCCGGTGCGGGTGACGGTCCGCTGGCACGGCCGCTTCCAGGTCAACGGCGGCCCGGCGCAGGACGTACCCGGCCCGCCGGTGCTGCGCGAGGCCGCCGTCAGCTACCCCGTCCGGGAGCTCCAGACCGTGCTGGTCAACTGATCATAGGTCCAGCTGCTCCATGGCTGTCGTCCCCTGGTGCCCGTCATGCCCGGGTGGGCGCAAGCCGCAGCGGCTGGCGCTGCGCCGGGGAACTCCAGACGTGGGAAGTGTGCTGGAAATCACGGTACAGGCGAAACGTTCGGCTCTATCCGGCAAGTGATAAGGCTGGCATGCTCCCAGGATCGAGTCGATTGCCTGGTTCAAGGTGGCCAGCATGGCGTTGCGTGTACGGCTTCGACCGACGTGGTCCCGTACGGCCCGCCAGCCGACGGGGAGGGAGACCGTCGGCTACGACGCGTTTCTCTCCTACAACCGCGCGGTCGACCGGCAGTTGGCTCCGGCGCTCCAGCGGGCGCTTCACCAGTTGGCCAAGCCCTGGTACCGCACGCGGGTGCTGCGGGTGTTCCGCGACGACGCCAGCTTGTCGGCCAACCCCCACCTGTGGCGGTCGATCCAGGACGCGCTCGATTCCTCGCGGTTCTTCATCCTGCTCGCCTCGCCGGAGTCGGCGCAGTCGCGGTGGGTGGAACGCGAGGTGGAGCACTGGCTAGGTGGGCGCTGTCCTGTGTCTGATTCGTCCTTGGTTGGTTGAGCTGGCAGACTCCGGGCGCCTGATCGCCGTCTCGGAGGACCCGTTGTGACCCTTGGCCGTCAGCTTCGCCGCCCGGATGTGCCTGCTGCTGGTGCCCGCTGGTGTGAGGCGGCGCTGCCTGCGGGGTCGGTCTACCGGTTCTTGGCCCGGGAGCGCGGGCGGTTGTTCCCGCCGGAGTTGTTCGCGGATCTGTTCCAGCCCACCGGGCGCCGCTCGGTGCCGCCGTCGATCCTGGCGGTGGTGATGGTCCTGCAACGCCTGGAGGGGTTGAGCGACCGGGAGGCGGCCGACCGGTTCGCCTTCGACGTGCGCTGGCGCTACGCGGCCGGGGTGGCCGACGCGGTTGCGGGGGAGGAGACCGCGAGCTTTGCGTCCACGGTGCTGGTGGACTTCCGCGCCCGCCTGCGCGCGTCGGCCGACCCGGACCGGATCTTTCGGGTGACCTGCGAGCTGGCCCGCCAGGCCGGGCTGGTCGGGGTGCGGCGGGTGTTGGACTCTGCGCCGTTGGAGGACGCGGTGGTCACCCAGGACACCGTCACGATGCTGCGGGGCGCGATCCGGGGGCTGCTGCGCGCCTGCCCGCCGCCGCTGGCAGCCAAGGTCCGGGGCCTGCTGCGCCGTGAGGACGACTACAGCGCGCCGGGCAAGCCGGCCTGCGACTGGACCGATCCCCAGGCCCGGGCCGAGCTGGTGGATGCGTTGGTCCGCGACGCCTACCGGGCTGGGTATGCGCTGCGGGGCGAGCGGCTGGACCCACGAGTGGCCGAGGCGGCGGTGCTGCTGGCCACGGTCACCGGCCAAGACATCGAGGAGACCGACGATGGGCGCTTTCGGATCTTCGAGGGCACTGCCCCGGACCGGGTCATCTCCACCGTCGACCCCGAGGCGCGGCATGGCCACAAGACCGCCGCGCACGGCTTTGACGGCTACAAGGCCCACGTGGCCGTCGACCCCGACAGCGAGGTCATCTGTGCGGCCGAGGTCAGCCCGGCGGCCATCGGCGACGCCACGGTCGCGCCGACGCTGCTCGGCGACCTGATCCCAGGCCAGGGCGGGCAGGCCGCCCGGGCGGTGGTCTACGGCGACAGCGCCTACGGCACCGGCACCAACCTCGCCTGGCTGGACGCCCACGGGCTCACCCCGATGGTCACCACGCAGTTGCCGACCGCACCAGGCGGCCGCTTCGGCAAGGACCAGTTCCGTGTCGACCTCGAGGCCCGGACGGTCACCTGCCCCGCGCGGGTCACGGTGGCGATCACTCCAGCCGGTCGCGGTGGTGGGCGGGCCCGGTTCGGCGCTGCCTGCAGCGTCTGCCCGCTGCGGGATGCCTGCACCACCAGCGCCCGCGGCCGGGTGGTCACTATCCATCCCCGCGAAGCCGAGCTGGCAGCTGCCCGCGTCCGTCAGCGCCAGCCGGCCTGGCGGGCTGACTACCGGGCCACCCGACCGAAGGTGGAACGCAAGCTCGCCCACCTGCTGCGCCGCCGCCACGGCGGCCGCCGCGCGCGGGTGCGAGGTCTTGTCCGCGTCGCCCAAGACTGGAAGCTGCTGGCCGCCGCGACCAACCTGGCCCGCTTTGCCGCCCTCGGCCTGCGCTCCACGGCCAGCGGCTGGCAGCTACAACCAGCCTGATCGGGCGGCCAGGCTGCCTCTTGACGGCGGCTGCTCAACACGCAGAACCCCTATAGCCCGTCAGAGAACAGCGCCCACCTAGGGCACAAGCCGCCGGCGAACGTCCTGATCGTCCTGACGGACGGGGTGGTCGCCTGGGATGTGGCCACCGGCGACTTCGACTGGGACCAGACCACCGCGGCGCCGTCCTGCCTCCAAGGGGTGTTCGATCAGGAGCCCCGATGGGTCGACTTCAGGTGGGCGCGGACGCAGGAGCACCTGTCCCTGCGTGACCCGAGGTTCCGGGACGGCGTCGCCGACCTTGCCGCCCCGCTGCACGGCCGGCCCAAGGACGAGCTGTTCGGGGAGGACGTCCGGCAGCACCGGCGCACCTTGCGCTGGGTTCGCGGGACGGTCGCGGTGCTGGCCGCGCTGGCGCTGCTCGCCTCGGCGGCGGCGGTGGTGGCGGTGCGCCAGAGCAACACGGCCCGGGCCAGGGCCGCGATCGCCGAGGCACGGCAGTACGCGGCGGAGGCCCAGAGCGCCGCCGACCCGTACGCGGCCGTTGCGCTGGCGGTCGCCGCCGAACAGCGCACCGGGTCGCCGCTGCCGGAGGCCCGCGCCGCCTTCGCCGCGGCCGCCCAGCGGGCGAGCAGCTGGACCACCCGTCTGGTCGGCGGGCTGGCTGGAGGGGCGCTGACGGTGGACGCGCTGACCTGGTCGGCGGCCGGCTCGCAGGTGCTGATCGCCGTCGAGGACGGCTCGGTGCGGCGGTGGGACGTCCGCAGCGGGGAGTCGGCCCGCGTGCTGAGCCCAACGCCCGGGATGGGCCCGGTGTCGAGCAGTGCTTCCTGGGCCGCGAACCGGACCACGGTGGCGATGGTGCGGTCGGGCGGCAAGATCGTGGTCCGCGACCTCCGCTCTCCGGACGCGCAGGTCGCCTTGTTCAAGGGCGGCGACGTCTGGTATGGCGGCCTGTCTCCGGATGGGCGGACGCTGGCGGCTGGTGACGGCAACGGTGCCGTGCACCGTTGGGACGCCCGGACCGGACGGACCGTGGGGCCACTGCTCCGAGGACCCCGCGGGTTCTTACGGCACGTGGCCTGGTCGCCGGACGGGAGCCACCTCGCCGAGGTTGCGACCGGCCTGCAGATCTGGGAGGTCGCGAACGGCAGGGCGCTTCGTGCCTCGGCAGCCGGAGAAGAAGGCTGGTCGCTTGCCTGGTCTCCGGACGGTAGCCGGCTGGCTGTGGGCGGAGAGCATGGTGCAGTCCGCCTCTGGGACGGCCGCACCGGACGAGCCGTCGGTGACCTGGTTGGCCATGCGGGGCGGGTCTGGGACCTGGCGTGGTCGCCGGACCGCCGCTACCTGGCCAGCGCGGGGGAGGAGGGGACGATCCGGCTCTGGGACTTGGCCGACGGGAAGCCCGTCGGCCAGCCCCTGTCGCTGGACGGGGAGACCCCAGCGGTCCGGCTCGCCTGGTCGCCGGACAGCCGCCTCCTGGTGGGCGCCTTCGGCCTGACCCAGTCCAGCCCTCAGGTCCTCCGGCTCTGGCGAGTCGCCAAGCCTCGGCCGGACGCCCGTGTCATGCGCGGCGGTTCCTCCCAGGTGGGCTCGCTGGCCTGGTCGCCCGATGGGCGGTACGTCGCCGGCGGGGATGGGAGCGGCACCGTGTGGATCTGGGATCCTCGCACCGGCGGGCGGGTGGCGGCCCTGCCGCCCGACAGGAATGAAGACGAGGTCACGTCCGTCGCCTGGTCGGCGGACGGCCGGCGGCTGGCCGGCGGGAGCACGGCCGGTATCCGCGGCTGGACGGCCGTCCAGCAGGCGCCTCCAGAACCGTGGTGGGCCAGCGGCGGTGCCATCACCGTCGCGTGGTCGCCGGACGGAACCAGGCTGGCGAGCGGGGACAACTTCGGCGCCGTTCGCGTCTGGGACGCGGCCACCCGCCGGCCGGCGGGGCGTGCGCTGACGGTCGGAAGCCGGACAGAGGTGGTGCGATGGATCTCCTGGTCGCCTGACGGAAGCCGGCTCGCCGTCGGCCTGGAGAGCGGCGGCGTGGAGCGGGTGGACGTCGCCAGTGGGAGACGCCTTGGCACCCGCATCCAGGCGTCATCCCAGATCGTCCGGACGATGGCCTGGTCGCCAAGCGGTGAGGTGCTGGCCGCGGGCGGCGACGACGGCACCATCCGCCTCTGGCAGGCCGGCACGGGGCGGCCGATCCACGCGATGAAGGCCGCCGACGTCGTCGTCGAAGCGCTCGCGTGGTCCGCGGACGGTACGCGCCTGGCGTCGGGCGGCAGCAGCGGCACCGTCCAGGTCTGGGACGCCGCCAGTGGCGTCGTGCTCGGCCGAGCGGCGGCCCAGTCGTCGGGAGTGGCCTCGTTGACCTGGTCGCCGGACGGCAGGGAGCTGGCCAGCGGCGGCCCGGACGGGACGGTGCGGCTGTGGCGGGCCACGAGCGAGCGCCAGGCCTGCCAGGAGGCCCGCGGCGAGCTGGAGCTGACCCAGGAGACGCGGTCGGCCTCCGCGGTGGGGCTCGACGTCTGCTCGCACCCCGGGTCGGTGCGGGACCTCCTGCCGATCCCTGTCCTGCCCGCGAGCAAAGGATCGCGCTAGTGAACAGACCCCGAGTGGTGCGCCGGATCGCCCGCAGGGCGCGGCTGCTCCCGCTGCCGGTGGTCCTCCTGGCCAGCCTGGTCCTGGCCGGATGCCAGTCGAGCGGGAGCCGAGACCCGGTCGACCCCACAGTGGGTCCGACGACCGCCAAGCCGTCGCTCGAGACCCTCGGCAAACAGGACTGGGCGAACGTCATCACCGACCTCGACTGCGCCCCTGTCAACCGCGGCGTGGAGGTCCTCGGCATCCGCTTCGCCGACGTCCGGGGTGTCGGGGTGAAGGACGCCTTCGTCTGGGTGGACTGCTACCACGAGACCTCGGCCTGGCCCCACCAGCTCGAGGTCTTCGACGGCGGGTCGGACCCGGCCGCGCCACGCCGGATCGCGGTGCTGGTCCCGGCGGTCCGGGAGCAGGACAAGGCGGTCCTCATCGAGTCGCTGTCCTTCTCCGACCGCGCGGTGACGGTGGACGGGGCCAGATACGCCGGGGGCGACCCGACCTGCTGCCCGAGCCGGCGCGTCCACCGGGTGTTCGCCTGGACCGGCGACCAGTTCCGCCGCGAGAGCGGCTAGAGCGCCGACCGCGGGGCCGGCCGGTCCTGACTGACCATGCGCGCGTAGCCCTGCGTCAAGCGTGATCTACCGAACTCGCTGTAACTTTCTTCTCCTTCTTCGCTTCCCGGTCGAATGAGTGTAAGGAGCATGGCTGCCCCAGTAGACTCACCTGCGACACGCGAGCTGGACCGGGGGCCGAGAGAGGGGACGTCCATGAGGGGCATGGGGTCTGGCGAAGGGCGGGGACGCGAGCGCGGGAGCTCCGGCTTGCGGCCGACCACTCCATCGACCGCGCCGCCACGGGCCCCCCGCCGAGCGGCCTGAGCCGTTCGCCACCTCTCCGACGCCGTGACGACGAGACCCCCTGGCGACGGCATGCCGGCGAGCACCCGACCGGGTGACCGCCGCTTCCTGTTGGAGCTGCTCGCGCGCATGCGGGTGTTCGAGCACGGCAGCCAGGAGGCGCTCGCCACCCTGGCCGCCGGCACCGGCCCGACCACCTACCCCAGCGGCAGCTTCGTGTGCCACCAGGGCGAGCCGGCCGCGCACGTCTACATCGTCACCGCCGGCGAGGTCGCGATCGTCTCCCCCGCCAGGGGCGGCAGCGAGCAGCTCCACCGCATCATCGGGCCGGGGCAGCTGTTCGGCGAGCTGGCGTTGCTGTCCGACGGCCGGCGCACCGCCGGCGCCAGGGCGACCAGGCCGTCGACCGTCTGGGCGATCGAACGCGACGCGTTCTGGGCGTTCCTGGACGCCACCCCGGCGGCGCAGGCGGCGCTGCTGCGTCAGGTGGTGGAGCTGCTGGCCGACCGGGAGGCGATGATCGACGACCTGCTCTCGCTGGACGTGCGTGGCCGGCTGGCCAAGGCGCTGCTCGGCCTGGCCGAGCGGCACGGCCGCCCCGACAAGGACGGCGGGATCCTGATCCCGGTGCGGCTGACCCACCGTGACCTGGCCGGCATGGTCGGCGCCAGCCGCGAGAACGTCAGCCGCGCCCTGGTGGGCTTCCGGCGGCGGGGCTTCCTCGACTACGACACCGAGTCGATCCGCATCCTCGACGAGGAGGCGCTTCGCCGACTCCTATAGCCAAGACTGCTTCTGGCGCAATGACGCTGGTCACGTCGCTGCTGTGACGTAGATCACACAGAAGCTGTGACGCTTGTCACTGACCGGCCTGGCACTCGGCGTCTAGGGTGCGCCTGCCCCTCGCTCGGCTCGACATCAGGGCAAAGGATGCGGGCACGACGGCCGGGGCAGCGGCATGCAGCGAACGGGGGGGTCGCTTGGCGACCGCTGGTGATGTTGGCCGGCCGCGGGACACAGCGGTCAAGCCAGCATCCAGGCCAGGCCCGCCTCGTCACGGCCGGGGCGGGCCTGGTCCTTCCCAGCGCCGGCGTCCCCGTTCTCGCAGCGCCGGCCGGCCCGCCGGGCCGCGCGGCGGGCGGCCGCCACCTCAGCCCGCCGCGCGGCCGCCTGGAAGCAGGTAACCTGCGCGTCCGTCGGCATCCTCGACCCAAGGCGGCCAGCCATCAGCCGGCTGCCACCGGCGGGCTTCGCCTGCGTGGCCGGCGGACGGCACCGGGATCCTCTCGGCCGGCAGGCCGGTCACACCGCGTGGGACGGGCGCGGGTGCGGCGGTGGCCGCCGACGTGCCGTGGGCCCCGCGGCGGGATCTGCGTCGAGCACGGTGGCGGCCGCTGCGGGCAGATCGGGGAGGACCGGCACGGCCGGTGGTGCGGGCCGGGTCGCGCCGTCGCCGGTGGTGACGAACAGGGGCGTCGCGCCGGCTTGCTGGGCCGCCGCCGCGTCGTCGGGGTGGTTGCCGATCAGCCAGGACCGGGTCAGGTCGAGGCCGAGCGCCGTGGCGGCCGCGTGGAGCATGCCGGGGGCCGGCTTGCGGCCGGAGCAGGCGCGGGCGTACGCGGGCACCAGGCCGTCCGGGTGGTGCGGGCAGTACCAGACGCCGTCGAGCTGGACGCCCTCGGCGGCGAGCAGCTCGGCCAGGCGGTGGTGGGTGGCCGTGACCGCGGCCTCGTCGTGGTAGCCGCGGGCGACGCCGGCCTGGTTGGTCACCACCACCAGGGCGAAGCCGGCCTCGGCGAGCGCCCGCAGGGCCGCCGCGGCGCCGGGCAGCAACACCACCCGCTCGGGTTGGTGCAGGTAGGGAACCTCTTCGACCAGGGTGCCGTCGCGGTCGAGGAAGACGGCTCGGCTCATCGCGAGCCGGCCAGGCGGGCCTCCACCCACATGCACAGCGCGTGGCCGACGGTGATGTGGCCCTGCTGGATCAGCCCGGGCATCTCCCCGTCGACGTGGAGGGCGACGTCGGCACTGGCGTCCAGGGGTGAGTGGCCTGGTCCGAGCAGGGCGATCACGGCCAGGCCGGCCTGCTTGGCCGCCGCGGCGGCGCGCAGCACGTTCTCGGAGCGGCCACTGGTCGAGATGGCCACCAGCACGTCGCCGCGCCGGCCGAGCCCCTGGACCTGGCGGGCGAAGACGTCGGCGTAGCCGTAGTCGTTGGCGACCGCGGTCAGCACCGAGGTGTCGGTGGTGAGGGCGATCGCCCGGTAGGCGGGGCGCTCCCTGGCCAGGCGGCCGACCAGTTCGGCGGCGAGGTGCTGGGCGTCGGCCGCGCTGCCGCCGTTGCCGCAGAACAGCACCTGGCCGCCGTCGGCGAGGGAGTCGGCCACGATGTGGGCGGCTCGCTCGACGGCCGCGGCGCCGGGGCGGACCACCAGGGCGGTCGCGGCCGCGGCGGAAGCGGCCAGGTAGGCGGCGATGTCGGTCACCAGCGCACCCCCTCGGGGTCGAGCTCCACCGCCGAGCAGGGCGCCCCGGCCTCCTCGAGCGCGCGCGCCACCCTGTCGCGGCGTCCCGGCGGGCTGCAGAACACCAGGAACCCGCCGCCGCCGGCACCCAGCACCTTACCTCCCGCCGCACCGGCCGCGCGGCCGACCTCGTACAGCTCGTCGAGGCGCGGGGTGGCGATGCCGGTGGCGAGGCGGCGCTTCTGCAGCCAGCCCTGGTGCAGCCCCTCGGCGAAGGTGGTCAGGTCGCCGACGAGGAGCGCGTCCCGCATGGACTCGGCCAGCGCCTTGATCGCGTGCAGGGCCTCCAGGCTGCTGGCCGAGCCGCCGAGCACCCCGTCGACCTGGCGTCGCAGGATGCCGCCGTCGGTCCGGCCCTGCCCGGACCAGGCCAGTAGCAGCGAGCTCTCCAGCGCCTCGACGGTCTCGGAGGGGACCGGGAGCGGCCGCACCTCTACGCCGTCGTCGCCGTGGAACTCGATGAAGTTGAGCCCGCCGAAGGCGGCCGCGTACTGGTCCTGCATGCCGCCCTCGATCTTCAGGTCGATGCGCTCGACCTGGTAGGCGCGGGCGGCCAGCTCGGCCGGGGACCAGTCGCGTCCGCCGGCGGCCCCGACCGCGGCCAGCATGGCCACCACCAGGGCGGACGACGAGCCGAGGCCGGACCCTGGCGGGGCATCGGTGGAGAGCACCAGGTCCAGGCCGCCGCCGGGGTCGAGGTCGCGCAGGACCGCCTTGACCAGGTCGAGGTGGCCGTCGAAGACCAGCTCGTGGCGGTCGGCGAAGGCGGCCCGGGCCATCAGGTCGAGCGACTCGACGTGGTAGGCGCCGTCGGAGCGGACCCGGACGTGGGCGTTCGCCGAGCGGGTGATGGTGGCGGACAGCACCGCTCCCCCGCTGATCGTCGGGTAGGGCGGCACGTCGGTGCCACCTCCGGCGAAGCTGATGCGCAGCGGCGCCTGTGCCCGCACCTCGCGGCCGACCGTCACCCGATCGCCTCGGCGAGCAGCTTCTCGAAGCGGGCGGCCACCGCCGGCCAGGCGAACTCCGCCTCGACCCTGCGCCGGCCGGCGGCGCCCATCGCGCGGGCGCGGGCCGGGTCGGCGAGCAGCTCGGCCACGGCGGGCCCGACCTGCCCGGCCGTGCGGCCGTCGACCACCAGGCCGGTGGCGTCCTGGTCGACCGTCTCGGGCGAGCCGCCGGAGCGGCCGGCCACGACCGGCAACCCGGTCGCCGCCGCCTCGAGGAAGACCACCCCGAGCGCTTCGAGGTCCAGGCCCAGCCAGCGCGTGCGGCAGGGCATGGCGAACACGTCGCCGGCGGCGTAGTGGGCCGGCAGGTCGGCCCACGGCACCTCGCCGGTCAGAACGATCCGGTCGGCGGCCGGGCTCGCCGCGGCCATCCGCCGTAGGCGCCGCTCGTAGGAGCCGCCGCCGACCAGCAGCAGGCGCGCGTCGGGGACGCGCGCGACCACCGACGGCCAGGCCCGGATGAGCACGTCCTGGCCCTTGCGGGGCACCAGCCGCGAGACGCAGACGCAGACCGGCGCGTCGCCGAGGCCGTGGCGCTCGCGGACCGGGCGGCGGTCGACGCCGGGGTGGTAGGCCTCGGCGTCGACGCCGGAGACGAGCAGCTCGACGGGGCAGCGGCCGCGGACGGCGCGGCGCACCCGCTCGGCCGACCAGTTGCTCACCGCGGTCGCGAACCGCAGGTCGCCGGCCACGCGGGCCATCAGGCCGCGGACCAGCGGCACGCGGCCGACGGCGACCTCGACGCCGTGGGTCCAGCCAACGCAGGGCACGCCGGTGGCCCTCGTGATCCGTCCCGCCAGCAGCCCCAGCGGGAAGGCGGCGCCGAACACGACCACCCGCGGCCGGACCTCGCGCACCAGGGCGACGGCGCGCCGCTCGACGTCGCGGCCGGGCAGCATCCGGCTGGTCGGGTGGCGCACCACCCGGAAGGGCTGCGCCGCGTCGAACTCGGCCGCGCCCGGCCAGGCCGGCGCGTACACCACCACCTCGTCGGCCGGCAGCCGCATAACCAGGTTGAGACAGTACTGCTGGATCCCGCCGGCTCGGGGCGGGAAGTCGTTGGTGACGAGCAGCATCCTCATCGGCGGCGCATTCTAGTGCCCGACCCTGCCTTCCCGCCCGGCCGCGGTGGTCGCCGCCCAGAGTCTGGCCTGCGCGATCCTGGCCATGGTCGGCGGGTGACTCGAGAACAGCGCCACCAGCAACCGGTTGGGCCGCAGGTCGGCGCGGTTGTCCAAGGCCAGGCGGCGCTCCAGGGCGACGGCCGTCTCCGCGTCGCGGGCGACCTCGAGAGCGGTCCAGTCCGCCCGGGCCTCCGACCAGCGGCTCACCAAGCTCGCCACCGGGGAGGCGGCGAGGCCGGCCAGGGCGGCGAGGAACAGCAGGCAGGCGCCGGCGCGCGGGTCGCCGAGGCCGGTCACCCCGAACGCCTCGGCCACCGACGGCACCGCGAGCAGCCGGTCCGCGGCCAGCACCGCGGCACCGCTGGCAAGCGCGGCCCCGGCAGTCCCCAGGGTCACGTCGCGGTGGCGGACGTGCGCCAGCTCGTGGGCGAGCACCAGCAGCACCTCGTCCTCCCCTGCCCGCTCGGCCAGCGTGTCGTAGACGACCACCCGGCGGGTGCGGCCGAGGCCGGACACGTAGGCGTTGACCCTGGTGGTCCTGCGGCTCGCGTCGGCGACCAGCACGTCGCGCACCGGCACGCCCATCCCGGCCGCCATCGCCAGCACGCGCGACCGCAGCGGGCCGGCCGGCAGAGGCACGAAGCGGTTGAACAGCGGCTCGATCACCACCGGGCCGAGCAGGGACAGCGCGACGACCAGCACGACGGCGACCAGCGCGGCGCTGAGCGGGTAGCCGGGCGGGCGCCCCCTGGCGGCCAGGATCAGCGCGCCGAGCGGGGCCGCGGCGAGCACCAGGCCGATCGCCCGGGCCTTGGCCCAGTCCCCGAGGTAGCCGCCGAGCGCCTGGGTGGACAGCCCGGCGCGGACGTCCTGGCGCCAGGCGCGGAGCCCGAACGGCAGCAGCACCAGCGTCTCGATGACGACCACCACGGCGAGCGTCGTGACGGCCACGACCGGCACGCCGGCTCCGGCCAGCTCCACCACGCGGGCGACGGCCCGGCGCCCTGGCCCGGTCGCGGCCAGCACGCCGAGCAGGCCGAGCCGCACCGCCAGGGCGGCCAGCCCCCAGCGCTGGCGCGGCTTGGCATAGGCGACGCAGTCCCGGATCTCGTCCTCGCTGAACTCCTCCCGCGGGTCCGGCGCGGGCGGGCGGGGCACCCGGATCACAACTGGCGTTGCACCCAGGCCGCCCAGCGAGCCCGCGCGGTGCGCAGCGGCATGCCGAGGACCTGCTGGAAGTGGGCGTCCTGCTGCGCGAGTGTGGGCTTCTGGCTGCCGGCGAAGGCCCGGAAGAGCGCCTGCAGCCGCGCGTTGCCGAAGGTCGTGGCGACCCAGAGGCAGAACGAGGAGGCCTCGTCGTAGGCTGCCGCGGCATCGACGGCACGGAAGGCGTCGTCGGAGGGAAGCTGACCGTTGAAGCGGCCCTGCGCGACCTTCTTGGCCAGTGCCGGCCGGGTCACCGTGAGCGGCTGGGCGATCGGCCGCAGGGCGGTGTAGTCGGCGAAGCCCTCGACCAGGTAGAGCGGCTCGCCGCTGCCGAGCGTGCGGGTGGCCACGTGGGTCATCTCGTGGGTGGTGACGACCTGCAGGTTGAGGTTGTCGTAGTTGGCGATGTTGGAGGTGTTGACCACCACCCGGTTGCCGAGCACGCGCTCAACCGGGCCGGCCTCGATCGACGAGGACGCCACCGCCGCCACCTTGGACAGGTTGGTCCCGCCGACCAGCCGTTGCGCCTCGTTCTGGTCGTGCGGGACCAGGATCACCACCCGGTGCTCCCAGGGACCGGACCAGGAGGTGTCGATCTGGGCGTAGGCGCGCTCCGCCGCGCGCAGCATGCGCTCGGCCAGGAGCCGGTTGCCCGGGTGGTACACCACCAGGGTGCGCTGGGTCACGGCGGTCCGGAGCGGGCCGGCGTCCCAGATCTCGACGTCGTCGACGCCGGTCGGCTTGGCCTCGCCCTGCGCGGCGATGCGCCAGCCCACCGGCGTCTGCACGAAGGTGTAGTAGAAGCGCGACAGCACCGGGCTGCCGTCGTGGCCCCGGAAACGGTAGCGGGCCTCCGCCTCGGGCAGGTAGACGCGGGCAGGGGCGTAGCGGTGCCGCACGTTCGCCGAGGCGAGGTCGTCCTGCGGGTCGACCAGCCGGTAGTTGAAGTCCTGGAACGGAACCGTCGCGAGGTTGTCGAACAGGCGGCTCTGCGACAGGTAGAAGGCCGTCCGGCGGCGGTCGATCGCGGCGAGGAAGCCGGCCTTGTCCTTCGCGAGGATGGCCCGGGCGCGCGCGCTGAGGATGCGGTTGGCGGCGGCCTGGGGGTCGAACTGGGTGGCGTTGGTGGCCCGTCCGGCCTGCGGCCGGCGCGCGGGTGCCGGCGCGCCGCGCGGCCGCGCCACGAGGCCGACCAGCAGCAGCGCCACCACCAGCGCGATGGAGCCGCCGACGAGCAGCAGGCCGCGCCGCCCACCCGAGCGGCGCGTGCTGGGGCCTGGCAGGCCCCATCCCGGCGGCGGCGCCTGCCATCCCGGCTGTGCCGGAGGCGCCACCACACCCCACTGGGCGGGCGCTCCCGCGCCGTTCCCGGACGGCGCCTGCCGCGGCGCCTGTTCCTCCGGCCGGATCGGAGCCACGTCCCATACCGAGGGCATCGGCCCCTCGGGCGGCCGCGGTGGCGCCCCCCATCCGGGTGGCGGGCCACCCGGCGCCTGCGGTGGAGCGCTCCACGCCGTCGGCGACTGGCCGCCTTGCGCCTGCGGAGGCGCACCCCACGCGGCGGCGGGTGCCTGCCCATCCTGCCCCGGCGGCGCACCCCACGCCCCGGCCGGTGGCCGGTCGGCGGCGGCCGCCTTCGGCGTGACGTCCCGCCCGCGACCTGGCGGCGGTAGGACATCCCACGGCACAGCGGGCGGCTCGCCCTGCCGTGGCGGAGGAAGCTGGCCTGACCGCGACACCGTCGGCGGCTCGTCCCCACGCGCGGGGGCACTCCGGTCGGGCGGCGGCGCCTCGGCAGCGGCCTTCCGGTCCTTGTCGGCGTCGGCGACCGGCTTCGGCTCCGAACCGGCGTCCGCGCCCGGGGCGGGCGGCGGCGCCTCGGCGGTGGCCCGACCGTCCACGTCCGGATCGGGGTCTCGCTTCACGTCAGGCGCGGCGGGCTGCTGGGACGCGGGCTCGACCGGCGACGGCGGCGTGGGCGTGCCTGCCTCCCGCGGCGAGGCTGTCGGGGCGGACGGTGGCACCTTCGCGGCGGGCCTCTCGCCGGTCCGATCCGTGTCGGCCCGCACCAGGACGCCCCACGCCACGGGGCGGTCGTTCCCATGCGGCGGAGCATCCTGGTCCGACCGAGGCGCGGTCGCCGCCCCGGTGTCGGCGCTCGGGGCGGGAGCCCGCGCCGGCTCAGGGGCGGGCGGCGGGGCCGGGTGCGGCGGGATCGAGTCCGTGGGGCCGAACCACGGCCAGGTGGAGGTGTCGTCGGACGCCGGCTCGGCGCCGGGGCGGTCCTCGGGCCCGTCGTCGCCCTGGGTGGGGCGCTCCCCGGGATCGGTCGGGCCGACCTCCGCGGACGGCGGGGACGCGGCCTCGCCGGGCTCCTCGGAAGCTGCTGGTGGGGGCGAGGGGGGTGATTGGGCGCGCGGCGGTCCCGCGGCCCGCTCGGGCTCGAAGGGATTCATCAGGGAGCAATCGTAACCGGCCTTGACGACTTGGGCCGCCCGAGGCCGTGCCAGGGCGCCGGGCCCGGCATGGCGGCGGCCGCCAGACCACCTGGTCGTCCGCCCTGGTCGACGACGTCGGGCAGGCGCGGGAGCGGCCGCCGGCCGCACGGCGGGAGGACGGCGCCCGTCCCGCCCATCCGGTCACCGGTCGGTAACGCAACCACGACGATTGCGGCACGTGGGGCCGGTCGTCGCTGCTCACGCTCGCCGTTCACCCACAGGCGTCCGCGGATGGTCCACCGGCGACCTGGTCGCCCTCGGCGCAGCTTGCGAGATGACCCAGATCAGGGGCACCGGGCCGGTCGGCCACGCCGGTCCTCGTCGCCGAGGCCGACCCGGTGCGCCCTGTTCCACCGGCGCCGTCGTCGGGGCCCCGCCGGCGAGCGGCGGGGCCGGGGGATTCCCGGCTGGCTCGGCGCCGCCACAGCCGGTGTGGGCAGAGTGTGGTCCATCGGATGTGCCGGCTGGAACGGGGCAATTACCCAATCGCGCTCGCAGAGATCAGGAGATCCAACGGAGCGGAGCACCTAGGCACCGATCGGTAACCCTGGCTAGTCCCCAACCGATACGGTAGACTCGTACACGTGTTCGACCAGCCGGCCCCGCCTGGTGCTGTCACACCCGTCGAATAGCGTCTGCCCAGCGCAGCGCGACCCACCGACGGAGGAAGGACGCTGACGATGGCATACGACGAGCCGCTCCGCATCACCTGCGAAGGCTGCCCGCGCGGCGCCACCTGCGACTGCCTGGTCGACTTCATCCTCGCCGAGCGCGACGCCGAAGTCCTCTCCCTGGACGCCGCCGCGCCACAGCGCCGCCGGCGCAGCCGCGACCTGGACCTCGACGCCGACCTCGCGGCCGCCTTCAACGCCATCGCCGGCGCCGGCATGCAGCCCGAGCTGCTCGCGCTGCGCCCGAACGGCGTCTCCCGGGCGTCCTGATCCCGCCGGTGCCGAGCCTGACAGGCATCCCCCGTCGGCACCGCGCGCCCGTGACCCGCGACTCAGCGGGAGGACAGCCCCAGCAGGGCCGGTGAGCGTGCCACGCTCGCGCCCAGCGCGGCGGTCCGCTGCCGCAGCTCGTTGTCGGAGGTGACCACCACCACGGGCCGCTCGGGGGGCTCCGCGTTGACCCGCGCGACGATCTCGTCGTCGGCGATCCGGTCGGCGTCGGTGAACACCACCCCGACCGCGCCGACGCCCACCTTGGTGGGCATCGGCGCCAACTCGGCACCGTCGAACACCACCGTGATCTCGGCGCCCCAGCGCCTGGCCAGGCGGCGGCAGAGGTCGATCAGCAGGGTGCGCTGGTCCTCGAGGCTGCGGTCGGGGAAGCCGCGCTCGTGCTTGGTGACGTTGTAGCCGTCCACCAGGACCAGCACGCCCGGGACGGCCATCCAGGAGCTCAGCGTCTCCGGGTCGTCGGCGTCCCGCCCGGCGGGCACCGGCAGCGGCTCGCGCCGCTCCGGCCGGCGCTCGACCCGGCCTGGTACCGGCAGGTCCGGCTCGGTCAGCCCGGTGGCGCGGCGCAGGGCGTCCAGGTCGCGTTCCAGGGTGCCGACGGCCTCGGCGACCACCGGGTCGATACGGGTGCTCGAGCGGCGGAGCTGCCGGTACTGGCGCTGCGTCTCGGTCAGCCGGGCCTGCAGCTCGGCGATGCGACCGTTCAGGCGCCGCTGCTCGGCGGCCGCCTCGGCCCGCGCGGCGTCGAGGGCCGCCCGCTGCCTGCCGAGCTCCTGCTCCAGCCCGCGGACCCGCTCGGTGAGCGCCTGGACCTGGCGCTCGGCGCGGCGCAGCTCGTCGCGGGCCGCGCGGGCCTCCTCGCGCGCGGCCCGGGTCGCCGTCACCTCCGACTCGGCCTTCGCCCGCGCCGCCTGCAGCTCGCTCTCGGCCTCGACCAGGGCCGACGAGGCCTTGGCCGCCTCGGCGCGGGCCTGATGGGCGACGGCGGCCTCCGCGGCCGCCTGCACGGCCGCGGCGCCCTCGTGGCCGAGGGCGATGCCGACCCTTGCCACCACCTCGGGCGGCTCGCCGCTGGCCAGCGCGTCGGCGTGGCGCCCGGCCCGGACCAGCCGGGCGAGCGCCTCCTCTTCGTCGAGCACGCGACGGTCGACCGCCGCCCGGAAGTCCGGGTCGGTGTCGAGGCTCCGCTTCACCAGGCCGACGACCCGGGGATGCCTGAGCCGGCGCGGCGTCCACGTCCGGTACTGGCGCAGCGCCCCCGGCAGCTCGGCCGACGGCGCCGCCCTGAGCTGCGCCAGCGCAGCGTCCAGGTAGCCGCTGAGCAGCTCACCCGGCACGTCGGGCAGGGGCGAGAGCTCCGCCACCGACCCAGCGCCCGCGCCGTTGTCGTCCGGCACGCCCGCCACGGCCTGCTCCACGCCCGCCAGGGCCTGCTCCTCGGCCGTCCCGGCGGCTGCGCCCGCCACGGCCCGCTCCCCCGCCGTCCCGGCAGCCCCGTCACCTCCCGACCCATCCGGCGGCGCCACCGGCTCACCATCCGGCTCGGCAACGGGCCGCACCCCCGCTGGCGCAGCCGTGGCGTGGTCGGCGGCGGGCCGGGCGCCGGCCGGGCCTCGACCCGGCTCGGAAGCCCGGCTCACGGGCCGGCTCCCGGGTCGGCCGGGGTCGTGGCGTGGGCACCGAAGGCGGGCACCACCTCGACCTGGGTGTCCGAGCCGCACCAGCGGCAGCGCACCTGCTCGGCGACCGAGCCGAGGTCGTGCTCCTCCTCGACGGCCAGGTCACCGGCCAGGCTGTAGTGCCAGAAGGCGACCGTCCGCCTGGTCGCGAGCACGTCGAAGCGGGTCAGGTTGCCGCACGCGCGGCAGCGCAGCCGCTCCCCCGCCAAGGGGAGCCGGAACCGCTCGCTCGGGTGCTCGGGCACGCTCCCTCCACAGAAATCGGTTGACAAGTCATGACCAGGGTAGCCGCCACTGTCCGGCGACGAGCGCGACATGCCGATACGGGCAGATTGCGCGGTTGTTTCGCACTAGGAGCCCAGACGAGTACGATCCGAAGCATGCAGGACAAGACCGCGTTCACATTCCCCGGCCAGGGGCGGGTCGCCAGAGGCAGTGGTGCGCCATGGGCTGACGACCCGGCCGGCTGGCCGTTCCTGCGTGCCTCCGAGCGCCTCGGCTGGGACTTGCTGGAGATCCTCGAGGCCGGCGAGGCCGCGATGACCGACACGCGCAAGGCCCAGCCGGCGATCTACACCCACTCGGCAGCGTGCCACCTGCTCGCCAGGGCGGAGGGACTCCGCCCCGACCTGGTCGCCGGCCACTCGCTGGGCGAGTACGCCGCCCTGTTCGCCGCCGGCGGGATCACCTTCGAGCACGGGCTCGACCTGGTGGTGCGCCGGGCGGAGCTGGCGCACCAGGCGGGGGGCACCGGCGTCATGCGGGTCGTCCTCGGCCTGCCCGACAAGGCCGTGCGCCACCTGTGCCGCAACGTGCGCCGCCAGGTCGGCAAGGTCTTCCTGGCCAACTCGAACGCGCCCGGCCAGGTGGTGATCTCCGGCGAGCCCAACGCCGTCGAGGAGGCCGGCCGCCTGGCCCTGCTCGCCGGCGCCAAGCGGGTCCTGCCCCTGCCGATCGGCGGCGGCTTCCACACCCCGCTGATGAAGGCGGCCAAGCGGCCCTTCCGCGAGGCGGTCGACCGCATCCAGCTCACCCGGCTGGAGGTGCCGCTGGTCTCCAACGCCAAGGCGAAGGTGGTGCGGTCGGGCCGGCGGGCCGGCCGGCTGCTCGCCAGGCAGCTCACCTCGCCGGTGGACTGGACCAGCTGCGTGGAGCGGCTGCGCTCCCTCGGCACCACCCACTACGTCGAGCTCGGCCCCGGCAAGGTGCTCGAGGGCCTGATCCGTCGCATCGACCCGCGCGCGGTGGTGGTGATCGTCTCCACCCCGGACGAGATCCGTGCGCTGGCCGCCAGTACCAACACCTGATCCGCGGCGCCGCGGAAGTCCACGACGCGCATTTCGGTGCTTGCGTTCGAACATGCGTTCACTTAGCCTCCCGGCAATACCGCCGGGAGGGACATTGGTCTCGGGCATCCAGCAGAGCTTCGACGACCTCGGCACGCCGCTGATCGAGGTCGAGTTCGTGGTCCTGGACTTCGAGACCACGGGCGGCTCGCCCGGCGACGACCGCATCACCGAGGTCGGCGCCGTCAAGGTGCGCGGCGGCGAGGTGGTCGGCACCTTCCAGACCCTGGTCCGCCCGGGGATCCCGATCCCGCCGCTGATCAGCGCGCTCACCGGGATCAGCGACGGCATGGTCGCCGGGGCCGAGCCGATCGAGACGGTCCTGCCGTGCCTGCTGGAATTCCTCGGCGACGCCGTGTTCGTGGGCCACAACGCCTCCTTCGACTGGCGCTTCCTGCAGGCCAACCTGGAACGGCACGGCTACCAGCGTGCGACCAACCGGGTCGTGTGCACCGCCCGGCTGGCCCGCAAGCTGCTGCCGAGGGACGAGGTGCCCAACGTCCGGCTGGCCACCCTGGCCGCCTACCTCAGGGCGTCGGTGACCCCCTGCCACCGGGCGCTGACCGACGCCAGGGCCACCGTGGACGTGCTCCACAGCCTGCTGGAGCGGGCCGGCACGTTCGGGGTGCTCGCCCTCGAGGACCTGATCGAGTTCCCCTCGGCCCGCGCCGACGCCACCTTCAAGAAGGTCCACCTGGCCGACCGGCTGCCGCACGCGCCGGGCGTGTACCTGTTCCGCGACGCCGCCGGACGCGTGCTCTACGTCGGCAAGGCCAAGGACCTGCGCACGCGGGTGCGGTCGTACTTCTCCGGCGACAGCCGCGCCAAGATCGCCGACCTGCTGCGCGAGCTGGCCACCATCGACCACCTGCGCTGCGCCACCGAGTTCGAGGCCAGCGTGCGCGAGGTGCGGCTGATCCAGCGCTACCGGCCGCGCTACAACCGGCGCGGCCGCGACCCCGAGCGCTACTGCTATCTCAAACCGACGTTTCTACTATCCCATCATCACCTTGCAGGGCTGGGCCGTTCACGGCCCGCGTGGGGCTTTCGCCACACCTTGCGCATCGTCAGAGTAGATCCCTCTGAGAGAGATCAGGGCATGGTCAGGCCCTCGAGCGAGAGAAGACAGATTCCCACGCGACTGTCGCCACAGACGACCATGACGAGCGACTCATTATGCTAAATTCACGCGATCTTGTCGCACGAGGCGGCTTGGAGCAGGGATTTGGAGCGTGGCGAATACCGCTTGCGAACGGAGGGCTTGGTGAGAAGGCCTTGCATGCGCAGCGCATGGCATTTGCGCGCCCATCGGCGTCTCCCTTACATCCTGGTGGGTACGCTGCTGGCTGCCTCTTGCCTAGGTGTCACCGGCTTGGCGGCCGCTCCCGATGCGTCCGCGTTCGGAGGGCGGCATGGTGCCACCTATGTCGCTTTGGGGGACTCCTACGCTTCCGGCGAGGGGCTGGGTGCTTACGAGCCTGGGACGGACGTCAAGAAAGGGGTACATCGCAATCAGTGCCACCGATCGGTCCACGCCTACGCCACGTTGACCCCAGGGGTCGTGCTCCCTAGGGTCCATGATCGCGCCTTCTGGGCTTGCGCAGGAGCCACCTCCACGGACATGACGATGGTGCCACCGCAGAGCGGCCCGAACATGCAGTACCAGCAACCTCGTCAGACTGATACCGTCGGCAACTCCACAAGGTGGATCTCAATCTCTGCCGGGGGCAATGATCTCAAGCTGTTTGATATCGGCAAGGCCTGCGCGGTAATAGTCGTCAATCATACGAGAATCCTTCGCCTGCCTGGGAAGAGGTGTGATCGGCAGATCGAGGACTCGCGCAACCTCATCGATAGCACTCGAAAGAACCTGGCGAAGCTGTACGATCAGCTCCTGACCCGTGCTCCCAATGCCGTGTTGGCAGTTGTAGGATACCCACGCATCTTCCCCAGCAGCTACTACGGCGTACCTCGATTTAATGGAAAAGAGTTCTGCATACTCAATCACTACCCTGTTCCACATTCGGCTGATGTCGGCGTTTGGGTGAGCGTCGCTAAGGATGTCGACGCGTTCATCGTAGAAATGAACACGATGGTGGAGGATGCGATCTCCGATATCCGCCAGCGGCGCTCGGCCGACGCTGACCGCATCCGCTACGTAGAAACTTATTCAACCTCGACTCCTCGCAACTGCAAAGGAACCACTCCTAACGCTTCGGTAAACGGTGTTATGCTTTCCGCCTTCCGAGGCATCGGCCCTAAGGAAAAGCTCCTTATCAGCTCCGCTACGTTCCACCCCACCAGGGCTGGTCAGCGCATGCTCGCCCGCAGGGTCCAGGAAACATTCGAACGGTCCGCCGCTGTCAATCGCTGGACTGCTACGGCCAAAGATCTGGACAGAGCATTCACCTCACCAATCGGTGACACCTGGGTCGCATCTCCCGTGGGGTTTGGCGGGAACACGACGGTGACTCGGTACCGGCCCAACGGAACGCGTGCCGGCCCAGTAGTAGATCTGCCCATCTATCTTCAGTCCTTGGGGTTCGCGCCGGACGGCACCGGGTACGCCATCGGCTTCGCCGACCCGGCCCCGGGCATGGCGGTTGGCGAGCGACTACTCCGCATCGACGCCACAGGAGGTTGGGTCACGCTCGCCACCTGGAACTACCCGAACTACCAGGGTGGCAGCCAAAGCGTTCGCGTCGGCCCCGACGGCAAGCTGTATGTGTTTGGGCTGTCCGCCCTCCGCGTGATCGACCCGGAGACAGGAGCGGAGACCCAGTCGGTGGAGGTACCGCCTGTAACCGGGCCCGCTCTGGCGCCACGTCATAACGCCTTGCACCTCTACGACCCGACGGGAAACGCCGGAGAGGTGCGCCCCTATACCTCCCTGGCGACTCCGATCACACAACAGCCGCCATCCGACGCTGGCGTCCCGCGCGCTGATGTGGCTGACGACGGTTCACTGCTGCTCACCGGTGACTGGACCCTAAACGGCACCCAGGCATGCACCACCGGGCATATCGTCAACTTCGCTCCTGACGGCTCAACACGGTACGCAGTGCCATGGATCACGGTCGCGGGCTCGTTCAGCGACGGCTGCCATGTCTACGGCGGCGCCGCCCTGTCGGGCGGGCGCAGCGTGGTCGGCTATGCACTCGACGGTCAGGCACGACTCGTCTGGATCAATCCCGCGGGGCACGTCGAGGCTCGCACTCTCCTGCCCACCGATGCGGGGTGGAAGGCGGCCGACAGGGGTGATCTGGCGGCCACAGCCGGCGATGGCGTGGCGGTCGCCTTCACCGAGACCAACCCGTGCGATTTCGATACCGCTGGCAGAACCTGTGCCAAGATCCGGATTTATGCGGCCAGCAGGTCCGGTGTCGTAGACACCGCCCAGCTACAGGGCGATGGTGACCCGAACTCCCCAAGGCGGTTCGTTGCGGTCACCCACCACCACCCCCAGCTCGCAACCCTTCACGTCGGAACCGGCTACGTCGTGTTAGAGACCACATACAAGCCCTACGACTGTGGCTCAGCCTGCATCCCCTATGGGGGAGCAGAAATTGCACACGACGCGATCTCGCTGTCCGTAGGACAACGCCTGTACCAGAGCCTTCTATGACTCATAGGAAAGGATTCGCCGCGTGGGCCGGTCAGGCGCCGACATAACTCCACTATCGCAATTGTGGTCGTTGCCGGCCTGCGGGAGTATTGGGCGCGGTTGCTGGATTGTCGGCATGCTGTCGCGGTCTCATTGGGGATGTCTAACGGCCGAAACGATGCCGAGCGGCCTCGGTTAGGGTCGAGGGAGCCGAGTCGGTCAAGTACTGGGTCAGCCAAGCCAGGTCGACGCGGAGTCGGCATGCATACGCCAGACCGATCAGCCGTGCTCCAACTGTCGCACCCACAGGTACGCCTCGATGCCCGCGAACCCGAGTGCGGCCAGCCTTGCGTCCCGTTGGCGTGCTACCTGGCCGCGCGCCGCTGGGTGGCGTGACGGTTGGTGTCGTGCTGGCAGCGGGCACGTAGGTAGCTGGCGAGGTTGTCGAAGCCCAGCGCGCTCGCCTGGTCCTCGAGGCCGCGCTGGCCGTCGATGACGGCGAAGCTGCCGTTGAGGGTGAGCCTGCGGCGCGAACGTGCTGGTGGGAGTATTTCCCATGCGCTCGGTCTGCCGGGAGCTGCGTTCGAGGTGAAGTCCCTGCCAGGTCCGTTCCGTGAATGGCAGCGTGGCATTGAGCGGGACGAAGGGCGAGGGCTCGACGCGACCGGCCGCATGCTGATGAGGTCAGTCAGATGGGCGAACGGCGTCCTGCTCAAGGCATGCATCTCCTTCCGCGGGCGGTGAACAGCCAGCAAGAAGACCGGCGCCACGACCTCCATGAACGTCTTCGTTCTGGTACACCCGCTCGACTACATGATTGTCGAGTGCGTCGAGAATGAGGTGATCGGCCCGCTCCTGGATCCGCTTGAGGACGTGGGCGACCTCGCGACCGTGTGGATGCTCTGGGTCCGACCACCTCACCATGCTGTCCGCAACGGATCGTGAATGGATCGACCTGTTCTTCCGCGCGGCGTCACGTAAGGAGGTGCTCGCGCGTGAACTAGATCGCCTGGCGGTGCGCCAGGAGGCGAGGGCCACTACTTGGAACGCGTTGGTTATGCCGGCCGATCGCCGTACTAGTTCGGATTGACCTCGTCGTAGCCGCCAGATCCCCTGACGGAGGTTTCTTGAGTAGTACGTCTCGTTACTTGACTCGAACGGATGTTCGCCATATGGTCACCTGCCAAGCGGCAGGAATGGGCGGGGTAGGGCGAGCTTCTCGGGGCGGAGGTCCGCGAGCGTGCCAGGAGTCCAGTTGTCCCTGGACGATCTCGGCACGCCCCTGGTCGACGTAGAGTTCGTCGTCCTCGACCTGGAGACCACCGGCGGCTCACCAGCTGCGGACCGCATCACCGAGGTCGGCGCCGTCAAGGTCCGTGGCGGCGAGGTGGTCGGCACCTTTCACACGCTGGTTAACCCAGGGATGCCGATCCCGCCGCTGATCACCGCGCTCACCGGGATCAGCGACGACATGGTCGCCGGCTCCGAGCCGATCGAGGTCGTGCTGCCCTGCCTGCTGGAGTTTCTCGGCGACGCGGTGTTCGTGGCCCACAATGCCAGCTTCGACTGGCGCTTCCTGCAGGCCAACCTCGGGCGGCACGACTACCGGCGGGCGACCAACCCGGTCGTGTGCACCGCGCGGCTGGCCCGGGTCGTGCTGCCTCGCGACGAGGTCCCCAACGTTCGGCTCGCTACCCTCGCCCGCTACCTGCGCGCCGGGACCCAACCGTGTCACCGCGCCTTCACCGACGCCACGGCCACCGTGGACGTGCTGCACGCGCTGCTCGAGCGCGCCGCCGGCTTCGGCGTGCTCGCCCTCCACGACCTGCTGACCTTCCCGAAGATCCGGACCCAGCAGCGGCACAGCTAAGGCAAGGTTCACCTGACCGACAAGCTGCCCCGTGCCCCAGGCGTCTATCTGTTCCGCGGCCGGAACGACGA
>WNFV01006706.1_pt1 | contig 25577 bp, 30 predicted proteins | sample 5400101 | NCBI WGS metagenome assembly WNFV01 (sample SAMN13153361, study PRJNA577476) | soil metagenome | isolation source: 115 cm soil or saprolite under grassland replicate 1 | place: USA:California | collected 2016-06-15
CGACTTCCCAGGGCACTTCGGGGCCCAGCTCGCGCTTGCCGGTCACGATCCGCTCGATCATGACGTGCTGTCCGATCGGCTCCTTGGTCGAGAGGAAACGACGGACGAACGTCTCGTTGGCGACGAGCACGGGCGCCGCCCCCTGGGCGTCCGCCTCGGAGAGGCCGCGGCCCTTTCGCAGCTTCATGCCGAGCGCGCGGAAATACCCGGGGGTGACGATCTTGAAGTAACAGGCGGGGCGACGGGAGGGCTCCGTCGCCCTCCCCTCGATGCGGAAGGGCATGCCGAAGCCCCAGCCCTGCAGGGGCAGGGCGGAGGTCAGGGCCACCTCCTGCACGCCGGGCACCGCCCGCACCGCCTCGATGGCCTCGCCGAGATAGCCGGTCAGGCGGTCGCCGTCGGTGTCCTTCTCCATCTGCAGGAGGAAGCCCATGGTCACGACGCTCGTGGCGTCGAAGCCGGCATCCACGCTGGTCAGCCGGGCGAAGCTGCGGATGAGCAGCCCCGCTCCGGAGACGAGGACGAAGGCAAGGGCCACCTGCGCGACCACCAGCCCGTTGCGGAGCCGGGCCTTGCGCCGGCCGACGGAACCGCTCCGGCCCCCCTCCTTGAGCGCCTCGATGGGATCGCACCGCGAGGCCTGAAGGGCCGGGGCCAGCCCGAAGAGGACCGTGGTGAGGATCGTGAGCAGGGCCAGGAATCCGGCGACGCGCGGGTCGATGCCCACTTCGGCCTGGGCGGGCAGCGAGAAGGGCGGGAGCTGCGAGCGGATGCCGCGGAACAGCGCCACAGCCGATGAGCAGCACCGCCCCCACCGCGGCCATCAGGACGACGAGCGACGTCCGGAGCTGAGGGCCCACCACGCGGTCCAGCAGGCGGTCGACGGTGGCCCCCCAGTCCTTCTTGATCGCGGGATACTGCTCGGCGATGGCGCCGGCGATGCGGCTCATCTCCGCCTGCGCCTGCTCGAGGCTGACCCCTGGCTTGAGCCGCGCGGTCGCGCCCAGGTAGTGGAAGTTGCGCACGGCGTCGCGGGGGAAGGCGAGCGGCATGTAGCCGTCGCTCCAGCGCCGATCGAACTCGCCCGCCGGGAGCACGCCGACGACGGTGTGCCGCTCGCCATCCAGGACGACCTCGCGGCCCACCAGGCCGGGATCCCCGCCGAACTCCGATCGCCAGGCCCGCTGGCTGAGCACGAGCACGTGGTCGTTGCCGAGCTGATCCTCGCCCGGGACGAAGAGGCGCCCCAGGGCCGGGCGCACGCCGAGGACGTCGAAGTAGGGCGCGCTCACCAGGTTCAGCCGGAGCTGGCGGGGCTCGCCCGCGGCGGACGACATGGTCACGATCTTGCCGGTCTGCGCGGCCATGGCGGTGAAGGACGTCGCCTGCCTCTGCCAGTCCTGGAAGTTCAGCGCCGAGATGCCGTTGCGCGTGCCGCCGGGCGGCTTCTCCCAGAGCTGCACCAGCCGTTCGGGCTCGGGATAAGGGAGGGGCTTGAGCAGCACCCCATCCAGGAAGCTGAATATCGCGGCGTTGGCCCCCAGGCTCAGCCCGATGGTGAGGACGGCCACGGCCGTGAAGGCGGGACTCTTGCGCAGGCTGCGAACCGCGAGGCGGACGTCGGCCCAGAGCATGCCCCTGAGACGCCGCGGGGGGAGAAATGGTTCCCCCGCTCTTTTCCGGTTCTCTGGGGAGGATGAGATCATGCGCCGTGCTTGCCCTTGCTCTTCTCCTTTTCGCGGCCGGCTCGACGCCCGCGGTCGACCGTGAAGCGGCGACGTCCGCGCTCCTGAAGGGGCTCGTCGCCGACGGCCAGCCGGGCCTCGCGGTGCTCGTGCGCAGGGACGGCCGCACCGTCCTCCAGCGCGGGTACGGCGTGCGCGACCTCCGCACCCGCACGCCGATCGACCCCCGGACGCGCTTCCGCCTCGCCTCGATGACGAAGCAGATGACCGCGGCCGCGATCATGCTGCTCGTTCACGAAGGCCGGCTGCGCTACGAGGACTCGCTGACAGAGGCCCTGCCGGGCTTCCCCCTTTACGGAAGCGGCGTGACCATCCGCCAGCTGCTGACCCATACCTCCGGTCTGCCCGACTACGAGCAGCTCATGGAAAACGCGGAGAAGGACGAGGGACCGATCTGGACCCCCGAGCGCCAGATCCGTGACCCCGAGGTCCTGGAGCTGCTCGAGAAGGAGACGCGCGGCCTCTTCCCGCCGGGGACGAGCTGGGCCTACAGCAACTCCGGCTACGTCCTCCTCGGGCTCGTGGCGGCCCGGGCGGCGGGCAAGCCATTCGGCGACGTCCTGCGCGACCGGATCTTCGCGCCCCTCGGCATGACCCAAACCCTCGCCTACGAGAAGGGCAGGAACGAGGTCGCCGACCGTGCCTACGGCCACACGAAGGAGCCCGCGGGCTTCCGTGAGACCGACCAGAGCTCGACCTCCGCCACGCTCGGCGACGGCGGCGTCTATTCCTGCCTGGAGGACCTCGCGAAGTGGGACGAGGGGCTGCGGACGGGCGCGCTCCTGTCCGAGGCGGAGATGGCACCCGCCCTCACGCCGGTGCGGCTGGCCGACGGGTCCGAGCCGCGCTGGCCCCAGGGTGAGCAGGGCGGCGACAACCTCTTCCCGGGCCGCCCGGTCGGGTACGGATTCGGCTGGTTCCTGGACCCGTGGCAGGGACGGAAGCGCGCCTGGCATCACGGCGAGACCAGGGGCTTCCGCTCGATCGTCGAGCGCTTCCCGGCGGACGGCGTGACCGTCGTGATCCTCGCGAACCGCGGCGACCTCGACCTCAAGTCGCTGGCCCAAAAGATCGCCGAAGCCGAGCTCCGCGATCAACGGTAGCCGAAGAGGGGCGGGAACATGACAACCACCAGTGCCGCCCATACGGCGTACACGGGCAGATAGGCGATCTGCCATCGCTCCAACGTGGCAAACGAGCCCCGGTGACGCAGAAAGCGCGCATAGAGCCACGCCGTCCACGCCAGGTTGACGAGCAGAATGAGGTTCTCGCCAAGGGCCGCCACTCGGTTGGGAGTGAAGCCGAACTCGGATATGCGGGCTGCGATCGCCCCGAGCGCCACGCCATCGACCACGAGCGCGCTGACCACGAGCAGGAGCTGCAGGCCGTCGAAGAAGTCGGGCGGTGCCTGCGGATCGCGCGCGGAGGCCGCATAGAGCACCAGCCCGACGACCAGCACCAGCAGCAAATCGAAGCCGATCAGTACCCCCCGCTCCACGTCGATGGGGCTGCCTGTCCACGCCATGGTGCCCAGAAACACCAGCAGCAGAACGGTGAACAACGGTGTGAACAGCCGGGTCAGCACCGGTGCCATGTTCTCGATGACGCTCTGCTTCGCCTCCACGAGCCAGGAACCGATGATGACCGCTCCCGCCGCCCCGCACGGAACCAGCCAGCCCCCGACGAACCACTCGGCGTTCGTCCCGATGGACTTGAACATCATCACCGTAAAGCCGATCAGGACGCCCCCGCCGAGTGCGATGAGCACGTAGTAGATCGCCAGCTCGCCCGAGAACCGCACGAAATCCATGCGCCGCCCGTCGGCGAACCAGCGGCCTCGGACGTACGCGAAGCCGACGACCAGCCACAGGGCGATCGGTAGGTGCAGAGCGGTCAGCCTCTCGGTATCGCTGGCCGTGCCGAAGGGGAAGATGTTGGCGCAAACCGCCGCGGCCGCGAAGGGCAGCGCGAGCCAGAGTGCGCTCTTCACGCCAGACCTGCGCTTCCAGATGAAGTAGACCGTCAGCAGCGGCAAGACGAACAGGCTGGCATTCCGGAAGTAGAACATCTCGGCGCCACCGTCCGGCCGAAGACCGAACAGCGCCGGCACCTTGACGGCCAGCGCCGCGGCCACGGCTAGGCCCAGGACGACGAGCATCTCGGTATGCCCGGTGTGCGCCGATTCATCGGCAGCGCCCGGGCCGATCACCAACTGCTTCCATAGCCGGTCGGAATGCTCGCGTGCGAACTCGCGCGAGAGCGCATCGAGGTTGCCCATGCGCTTGACCGCGACCAGGAAGGCCTCTTCTCCGGCCAGGCCGGCCTTGGTCAGGGCCGCCAGCTGGTCGCGCAGATGCCCCTCGAGCTCCTCGACGTCGGAACCGTGAAAGACCTGGCGGCGGCGCAGATACTCCCGCCACTGCGCGATCTGCTCCTCGAGCGCCTGATCGGCGAAGGTCGTCATGCCGTGGACGCCTGCATCCAGATACCCCGAAGGGTACTGTCCACGACCTGCCACTGCTGCCGCTGGGCGGCCAGCTGCGCCCGGCCTTCTCGAGTGATCCGGTAGTACTTGCGCCGGCGGCCGTTTTCGGACGAGGACCACTTCGCCGCGACAAGACCCTGACGCTCGAGCCGGTGCAGCACGGGATAGAGCATGCCGTCGGTCCACTGCAGGTGCCCGCCTGACAACTCGGCCACTCGCTTGATGATCGTAGAAGTCTTATACATTGATGTTCTATGTATGTCAAGCGGAGGTCAATCGCTGGACCTTGTGGTCGGCTCCTCAGGTAGGATTCGCTCGCCACTTGCGAGGGCGCCAGGGCCCAGGCGATTCGGTTTGAGTTTGGGGGGCTTGGTAACATGTGCCCTAGTCGGGCCTCGTGGAGGAGCCAAATGATCGATCTCAGCAGACGTGAATTCATGAAGACTGGGCTTGCCGCGGGAGCGCTTGCGGTATCTGGCGGTCTGCCGCTGATGCCACAGCAGCGCCCCACGGCAACCGACTTCGTGACCCTGGGAAGGTCCGGGGTGAAAGTCACGCGTTTGGCGTTTGGGACGGGGAGCTTCAGCGGCCAGGTTCAGCGCGATCTCGGACAGGAGGGGTTCACGCACCTGGTGCGCCATGCCTACGATCGCGGCATCCGCTTCTTCGAGACCGCCGAATCCTACGGTGAGATGCACAAGATGCTGGGCATCGCTCTCAAGGGTATCCCGCGGGAGAGCTATCAACTGATGTCCAAGCTGACCACTCGCGACGGTGTGAGCCCGCAAAAGAAGGTCGACGAGTTGCGCACGCTGGCGAACACGGAGTACTTCGACATCATGTTGCTGCACTGGCAACACACCGCGACCTGGCCCGCCGACACCCGCCGCTGGCAGGACGCGATCTTGGAAGCCGAATCGCAGAAGGCTGTGGTGAGCCACGGCGCGTCGGTCCACGGCCTCCCGGCGCTGCGACGGGTCCCCGGGAATGAATGGCTCAACGTTGCCATGATCCGGGTGAATCACAAGGGCAAGAGCATGGACGCCGAGGACTACGCCACCCAGGGGTTAGGGAATGTGTCCGAGGTCGTCGAGCACGTGAAGAAGGTTCGGAACGAAGGAATGGGCGTAATCTCGATGAAGCTCGTCGGCGAGGGCACATTCAACCGCGAGGACCGGCAGCAGGCGATGAGGTTTGCGTTCAGGCAGGTTGGCGTCGATTGCGTGACGGTCGGCTACAAGAGCACGGGCGAGATCGACGAGGCGATTGAGAATCTGAACATGGCGCTTGCGTAGGCGCGTGGAAACGCCTGGCTCTCAACCCAGCCGACTCCAACCTGGCCGATCCTGACGCGAAGGGCAATCAGCTGACCTAAGAGGGCTGACACTCTGATCGCGCAGACGTGCGATGTCAGCGAAAGAGGCTACCTCGCGAGCGGATGCGCACGAAAGAACGCCCAACTCTGGCGCGTGGCGTCCACGCCGCGGCTCGTGGGCCCGGCGAACCATTCCGGCATCGGCCCGCCGCCCGGCCAGGTGTGGCCGCCTCCATGGATGGTGTAGAGCACCACGTCCGCGTCCTCCGCACAGCCCGTGTACTCGAGGCGGGTGACGTCAGCCGCGACCCGGGATTCGACCGGGCTTCCCGCGCACCGGTTCCGGCGCGCCCAGGTCGCCGTAAACACTGGGATGGACGGGAAGACATGATCGCGAGCCACCCAGGACGTGCCGCCGTGATACGGGGTGAACCGGTCGTCCGTCCCGTGGAACGCGATCATGGGCACCGCTCTTTGGTCCCTGCACGCGCTCCACGGCAGAAAATGGGCGGACGCCACCAGCCCGACCGCCGCGATGCGATCGGACAGCGTGCAGGAGAGGAGGAAAGCCATGCCTCCGCCATTGGAGAGGCCGTCGGCATAGATCCTCCTCGGGTCGATGGTGTAGGACGCCTTCAGGGTGTCGATCAACTCGGCGATGAAGCGAACGTCCTTCGCGGAACTGTCTCCCACACCCGCGTGCCAGGCCCGCGGCCCCCCGCCGCCGACGCCGGACGGGTACACCACGAGGAGCCCCTGCTCATCGGCCACCGCGTTCCACTGGCTCATCTCCATCTGAGCGGCCCCCCAGAGCCCCCCGCCGTGCATGCTGATGACGAGCGGCGCGGGCCGGGCGGGGTCGTAGCTCTTCGGCACGTAGAGCAGGTACGTGCGCTTCTCGCCCGACGACATGAAGCCGCCGTTGTCCCGGTTCTGGGCGTAGAAGGAGACGCACGTGACCACGGCCAGCGCCACGGGCGCGGCGAGGAGGACGAGCGCAGCGCGGAGGGCCGGTCTCCGGCCACCCATGCTCGCGGGGGCGGGCGGGACCGTTCCGCAATGCCGGTTCGACGCCACGGCCAGTAGGACGGCGGACGGCCGCACCAGGGGCACGGCCAGGATGGCCAACAGCACCAGGAAGAAGTGCCCGATGTGCGGCGTGTCGAGGATCCACGCGAAGACGCCGTAGAGGGCGAGCACCACGGCGAGCCAGGCCGCGGCGCCGGTCACGAGCGCGCGGCCGCCGAGCAGCCGGTCGCGATGGAGGCGGGTGGCGAGCCAGGCCGCGGCGCACATCTTGAAGAGGATCAGGACGGCGGGGATCCAGGGCACGGCGTTCCACAGGAAGATCCGCGCGTCCCGGCTGACGTTCAGGAGGTGGACGATGAGCCCGATCAGGACGAGCGACGACAGCCGGATGAGCACGCTCGACTTGACGAGCCCCTCGCGGCCGGTCAGGCCGATGGACAGCCCCTGCACGAGCTGCTTCCACGTGGTGGCCAGGAGTCCCAGGAGACAGAGCATCGCGAAGACCACCGCGCGGGGCGCGCCGAAGAATTCGGTCAACCCACGGGCCATCTTGATCACGACCGGCCAGCTGCCGGACACCGTGAGTCCCAGCGGCGCCGCGACGAGGACCACGAGCCAAGCGAAGAGCGTGCTCACCAGCGCCATCCTCAGCTTGGCGGCGACGATCGCCGCGGTGCTCAGGGGCCGCGTAGCCACGAACGGCGTCAAGCCGTAGGCGTTGCTCGCGTCCGGGTTCGACCGCCCGACCGTCACCGCCACGAAGGCGGCCAGGAAGGGCGGCGTGAGCAGCAGGACGACGAGCGCGATCCTGGTCAGGACGGGCGGCTCGTGGCGGACGACGTACAAGAAGAGAACCTCGAACGGAAGGAGGATGGCCACCCAGGCGGGCAGCGACCGCCCGTGCTGCCGCCACTCGAACCACGTCTGGGCGCGGGCGGCCGAGGGAAACCATCCGCGCCGGCGGGGAAGGACGTCGGCGATCCGGCCGAGCCGCGCGAACACACCCCGCCAATCGGGGGTCTCGCCGCAACGGGCCCGGCCCACGGCGTACAGGGCGGCGAGGTAGGCGAGGGGGACCAGTGGCGCCAGGATCAGGATCATGAGGGACTCACGGACCTGTAACTCCATGGCCGTGAAGACGACGGCGTCGATCGTGGTCAGCCACAGGACGGCGACGATCATGCGCAGGCCGGGCAGGCCATAGGGCATCCAGGCAAAAGCCTGCAGCCAAGCGACGAACGCCGCGGCGAAGAGCGCGGGCCAGATCAGGGGTGCGGGGACCCCGGACGGCCACAGTGCGACGAGGGCCACCGCCACCCAGAGTCCCGCCATGGTGACGGTGCCGTAGAGCATCGGCCAACCGGCGAGCGCCGCCGTCGACACGGGCAGGGTGAACATGCGCGCGGGATAGAGCGAGTGGCGCGCGGTCAGGTCCCCGGCCAGGCCGTAGCTGAACACGGCCAGGAAGTACATGAAGGCGAACGCCAGGGGCACGTTCACCGTCAAAGCGAAGGTCATGGACCGCAGCGGGTGGATGGGGGCGCGCGGGCCGAGGATCACGAACCGGAAGGTGGCCAGGACGACGAAGTAGAGGCCGAGCGCAATCAGCCCCCAGCGGAGGCGTTGGCGGAATTCCCAGGCGAAGGCAGCGGCGGCCGAACGCATCGCCTTAGGCGTCCGGCTCGGACGCCGCGTGGATGCCGACGTGGGCGAAGAAGAGCTCGTCGAGGGTGGGCGCGCGCTCGGCCAAGATCTGGGCGCCCCAGCCGGCCAGGGCGGCCCGCAGCTCGCCCAATCCGTCGCGGCAGACCGCCGTCCAGTCCTGGCCGGCACCGTCCCAGCGCAGCACGCCCGCGACCGCGGGGGGCCGGGGCCGCGATTCCGGAAAGCGGACGGTGACGCAGCGATGAGACTGCTTCATCGCGTCCAGCGGCGCGCTCAGGGCGACCTTGCCGTGGCTGATCATCGTGACGTGATCGGCGACCTGCTCGACTTCATCCAGCAGGTGCGAGGAAAAGAGCACGGTGCGGCCTTCGTGGGCGATGGTGCGGATGACGGCGCCGAGGATGTCGCGGCGGACGATGGGATCGAGGCCGGACGACGGCTCGTCGAGCACCAGCAGCTCGGGGCGGTACGCGAGCGCCAGGAGGAGCCCGGCCCGCGCCTTCTGCCCCTTGGATAGGGTCTTGATCGTGGCCGCGGGGTGGAGGGCGAACGTCTGCCCCAGCTCCTCCGCGTACGCGTCGTCCCAGCCGGGGTAGAGCGCGCGCGAGTAGCGGATCAGCTCGTCGACGGTCATCCAGCCGGGGAGGTCGTTCTCCTCGGAGAGATAGCCGATCCGCGACAGGACGGCGACGGGCTCGGCGACGGGGTCGAGGCCGAAGACGCGCACCGAGCCGCTCTCCGGCCGCAGCAGCCCCAGGACGTGCTTGATGAGCGTCGTCTTGCCCGCCCCGTTCGCGCCGACGAGGCCGTAGACCGCCCCGCGGGGGACGGACACGCTCACCGAGGTCAGGGCCGTCGTGGCACCGAACCGGCGCGTCAGCTCCGAGACGTCGATGACGGGCTCGCTCACCCTCGACGCTCCTCAGGCTGGTTCGTCATGGGGTGACTATTAAGCACAACTCGCCGGGCGGTTACAGTCGGCTACGAACCCCCGGGCTGGCGGGTCACAAGCTCCGCTTCGATATGGCTGGGGGACATTTGCGCCGACCGCGGCGCGAGGTCGTCGTCGGATCAGGGTGGGATTGGCTCCTCAGGTAGGATTCGAACCTACAACCCTCCGGTTAACAGCCGGATGCTCTACCATTGAGCTACTGAGGAACGGGACTCCTCGAACGCCAAAAAAGCATTCTAGGGACCGCTCTCTGAGGTGTCAACATTGAGCTGGGGGGCGACTTCGGGCCGCGGCTCTCTCAACCGGCCTTGGTCAGCTCCGACAGCACCAGCTTGGCCACGGCCTTGAGGGTCTCGAACACCCCCGTCCCCTTCATGGCCACCGCTTCGATGACGGGCTCGTCCTTCTTCCGGAGCAGCCGCACCATTTCGGCGGCGGGGGTGACGTTGGGCAGGTCGCGCTTGTTGATCTGAAGGACGTAGGGGATCGTCATGAGGTCGTAGCCCTGGGTCTTCAGGTTGATCACCAGGTTGGCGATGGCCTCCACGTTGGCGTCCATGCGCTCGACCTGGCTGTCGGCCACGAAGATCACGCCGTCCACCCCCTTGAGGATCAGCTTCCGGCTTGCGTCGTAGAAGACCTGGCCGGGAACGGTGTAGAGGTGGAAGCGGGTCTTGAAGCCCCGCACGGTGCCGAGCTCCAGGGGGAGGAAGTCGAAGAAGAGCGTGCGGTCGGTCTCCGTGGCCAGCGAGATGAGCTTCCCCTTGGCCCCCGGGTTGGTCTTGTCGTAGATCCACTGCAGGTTCGTGGTCTTCCCGCACAGACCCGGCCCGTAGTAGACGATCTTGCAGTTGATCTCGCGGGAGGCGTAGTTGATGAAGGTCATCGGTCGCCCTTCTGGTCCCTACTCGCTGAAGAGGCTGTCGATGTCCTCGTCGGTGATCTCGGCGAAGGGGCTCTCGAAGGTGGTCCCCGCCGCCTGTTTCTCCTTCTCGACCTTGGCCATGATGCGGGCGAACACGTCGTTCAGCTCCTGCGACGCCTTCTTGACGCGGAGGCGCACGAGGCCCAGGGACGACCGCTCGTCGAAGATCACCACCAGGATCACCCGCTGGGCGACGATGGAGATGTGGATGTTGTCCCGCTCGCCCTCGTGGAAGAGGATCGAGAACTCCTTTTCGCCGATGAGGCGGGCCAGGCCGTCGGTGGCGGCCACGTTGCCGGCGGTGAGGGAGGCGAGGGAGGTGGTGTCGAGGTTCTCGATCTCGCCGTGGGCGGCGATCTGCTGGCCGTTCTTGTCGACCAGGAAGACCACTTTGGAGTTGGCGTCGACGCGGAGCTTCGAGATGATCTGCTTGATCTGGTTGAACTCCTCCTCGTACATGACGATATCTGGCGCCGCCATTTCCGTGATCCTCCTCTGAAGCCTACCGAAGGCTGGCCGGGACCGGACGGGCCTCGCAGGAACGCAATAGGGTAGCCTGCGGCCCTGGGGAATTCAACGCGGGGAGCGGGCGTCGACTCAGTATTCGCGTCGTCCTTCCATTGCCTTGGCCATCGTGACCTCGTCGGCCCATTCGAGGTCCGACCCTACGGGCACCCCCATGGCGATCCGGGTCACCCGGACCCCCAGGGGCTTGACGATCCGGGCGAGGTAGACCGCCGTGGCCTCCCCTTCGACGGTGGGGCTCGTGGCCAGGATCACCTCCTCGACCCCGCCCTTCTTGAGCCGGTCCAGCAGTCCCTGGATGCGCAGCTCGTCCGGCCCCACGCCCTGGAGGGGCGAGAGCGCTCCGTGCAGCACATGGTAACGCCCGCGGAAGTCCCGGGTCTTCTCGATCGAGATCACGTCGCTCGGCTCCTCGACCACGCAGACGATCCGGTCGCTCCGGGCGGGGTCGGAGCACAGCGCGCAGACCTCCCGGTCCGTGATCGCGTTGCAGATCGAGCAGGCGCGGATTCCGTCGAGGAGGGTGCCTACCGCTTCGGCCAGCCGTCGAGCGTCGTCCGGGGAGCCACGCAGCAACTGGAAGGCGATCCGCTGCGCGGACTTGGGCCCGATGCCGGGGAGCTTCCGAAGCTCGTCGATCAGGCGGGCGACGGGGGCTGGATAGTCGGTCACAAGCCGGGAATTTTCATTCCCCCCGTCAGGCCGCCGACCTTGCTCTGGACCTCGTCGTCCACCTTGCGGCTGGCCTCGTTGACGGCGGCGAGGATCAGGTCCTGGAGCATCTCCACGTCGTCCTTGCTCACCACCTCGGGGTCGATGGTGAGGCTCTTGAGCTGCTTCTGGCCGTCCATCTGGACCTTCACCATGCCGCCCCCGGCGGTGGCCTCCACCACGAGGGCCGCGATCTCGGCCTGGATCCGCTCCTGCGCCTGCTGGAGCTGCTTCATCAGCTTGCGGGGGTCGCCACCGAAAGGGTTCACGCGCTCTCCTTGGCGGGCTTGGCTTCCCGCACATCCACCACCTTGCCCTCGAACAGGTCCAGGGCCTCCTGGACGGCCGGCTCGCGTTCGGCCTCCTTGCGAAGGCGCTCGCGCTTGACCTGATCGGGGGAAGGAGGGGCGTCGGGCTCGGAGGGGACGGCGCCCGACCCGACCAGCACCTTCATTGGACGGCCCGCGGCCCTCTTCGCGAGCTCGCGGTACTCGTCGAGGTGCATGCCCGCGAAGGCCACGAAGTCGGGGGCCACCTCGAGCACCAGGGTGTCCCCCTCGAGGCGGGCGGCGGCGTTGCGGAGCGCCTGCCCGAGCGACGGGCGGGGCGCGCCGAGGTCGATCATGGCGGCCAGGATCGCGGACGCTCCTTCGGGAGGACCGGCCGGGGCCGGAGGCGGCCCGGCGGAGGCCGTCGGGCCAGGGACGGCGGAAGGCGCGGCCGGCCGGCCGTCGAAGAGAGTCGCGCGCGGAGGCGACGCCGGGCGGACGGAAGACGGCGGGCTCGCCGGAGCGCCTGCCCCCTCGGCCAGCCGTTGCACGCGGTCCACCAGGTCCGCGAACGGCATGAGCCGCCGCATCTGGACGAGCGTGAGGAGGGCCAGCTCCAGGGTGACCCGCGGGTCCGGGGCGAATCGCAAGTCGGCCTCCGCCCGGGTGAGCACGTCGAAGACCCGCAGCAGGTCCTCCTCGGAGAAAGCCTCGCTGAGCGGCCTCATCCGCGCGCGCTCCTCGGGAAGGATCGCGGACAGAAGGCCGCTCTCCTCCGGGGCCAGCTTGAGCAGCAGGAGCTCCCGGAAGTGCAGGAGCAGCTCGCGGGTGAAGTTGCGGTAGTCGGCCCCGTAGTCGGCCAGGCCCTCCACCAGCTCGAGCACGGCCAGGCTGTCGCCCGCCACCGCCGCGGACGAGGCCTTGAGCAGCAGCTCGCGGTCGATCAGGCCGAGCAGTGCTTCCACCTCCTCGTCCTTCACGTCGTTGCCGCTGAAGGCCAGGACCTGGTCGAACAGGGAGAGCGCGTCGCGCACGCTGCCCTCGGCGGCCCGCGCAACCTTCCCCAGCGCCTCGTCGGAGACGCGGATCTTCTCGCCGTCCGCGACCTTGCGCAGATGGGCGAGCAGCTCGCGGGCGGGGATCATGCGGAAGTCGTACTGCTGGCAGCGGGAGAGGATGGTGTCCGGGATCTTGTGGTACTCGGTGGTGGCGAAGATGAACTTGACCCGCGGGGGAGGCTCCTCGAGCGTCTTCAGGAGCGCGTTGAAGGCCCCCGTGGAGAGCATGTGGACCTCGTCGATGATCCAGATCTTGAAGCGGTCCCGGGCCGGGCTGTAGCGCGCGCTCTCCCGGAGCTCCCGTACCTGCTCCACCCCGTTGTTGGTGGCGCCGTCGATCTCCTGCACGTCGAGGGAGCTCCCGGCCTTGATCTCCTTGCAGGACGCGCAGAGGCCGCAGGGGTCGGGGGTGGGCCCGTCGCCCTTCGCGCAGTTCAAGGCCTTGGCCAGGATGCGCGCCGTGGTCGTCTTCCCCACCCCCCGCGCGCCGGAGAGGAGGAAGGCGTGGCCGATGCGGCCGGAGGCGAGGGCGTTCTTCAGGGTGCGGGTGAGGGTCGGCTGTCCCACGACCTCGTCGAAGGTCTCGGGCCTCCACTTGCGGGCTAGCACCTGGTAGGACATGGTTCGGGGTCGGTCGTGGACTCGAAGCGGACCGGCCCCACGTGAACCCCGGCTGTCCTGCGGCACACGCGAGGGGCGTCTAACCGTTGCTCCCTTCCGGGCCTGGCGGGGTTCGACGTCTCGAGTTGCGCAGGGCCGGGATTCACGCGTGGCCGGCCCGAGCTAGAAGCCTACCTCAAAGGAGGAGGAACCGGAAGCAGGGGTCAGCGACCGGGTGCTCTGCGGCCACGGGCAGGTTCACAGCTTGAAGCGGACGCCTCCGTAGAGCTTGAACTGGTTGAGATCGCTCACCAGGTCGTAGCGGGCGTTGGCAAAGAAGTGCATCGACTTGGCGTGCCCGAAGACCACTCCGGCCAGGAGATGGACGCCGATCTTGGTGGAGCTGTCGGAGTCGCTGAACCCGAGTACCCCGACCTGGCCCTTGAGGAGATGCGCGCCGAGCCCCGCACCGACGGAGATGTTGAGCGACTTGCGGACCGTGGTGTAGAGGGCGTTGGCTCCCACGTCCAGGTCCCGTATCGAAACGTCCAGGAGGCCCGGGAAGGAGGCGGTCTTCTTCCAAAAGCCGAGCTCGGGCTCGACCACGAAGTCCTTGGCTACCTTGTACTGCGCGTTGGCGGTGAACCAGATGGTGCCATCCACGTCCGATGGCTTCACGAACCCAACCCCCAGACCGAACGTCTTGTCCTGGGCCCAGGCCGGAGAAGCGCCGCCGGCGGCGGCCACCAACACGAACGCCGCGAGAATCCGTCTCATGGTCGAGCCTCCTTTTCTGACCCGCGGTCGACAACCGTCGATGAGTATCAGGGAAACGACGGACACGAGTGGGTGATGGGAATCACACGTCGCCTGGGCTGGGCAAGCCTGGTGGGATCGGGGCATCCCTATGACTTCAAGGTCGACGACTTCAGAGACCCGGAGAAAGCCGTTCTCCGCATGATGCAGTACCGCAAGCCCGGCAACCGCTGGCCTGACAATGCTCGTCTTGCTGCGGGGTCCTTGGCGGTCCGCGATGGGCTGGTCTGCCGGCGACCCGTGCCGCCCCCTTCTCCCTAGGCCTCTCGCAGAGCGGTGAAGATCCGCCCTCGGTAGGGCACCCCCCGGAGGCAAGCTGGCGGAGAGAGAGGGATTCGAACCCTCGGTGCCGGGGTTACCGGCACACGTGATTTCCAGTCACGCCGATTCAACCACTCTCGCATCTCTCCGTCTTTGAGCCGGGGGGTGCTCCGTCGCACCCCCCGGACCCCCCGCTCGCTACGCGGGAATGAATCCCGCTTCGCTCGCCGTCCGTTGCTCAAGTCCTGAGGCCGCGTCGCACCCACCGGACCTGCGGGCCACACCCAGTCCCCGGTGGCGGAGAGGGTGGGATTCGTTCCCTCGCTCGCCGCTCAAACCACCTAACTTACACCAACCACTCACCCGCCACAACCGCGACATCCGCTCAAAAGCTGGGATAGAGGTACGTATCGGGTACGCGGTTCACTTCGCCGTCACCGACAGCAGCGTAGTCCCATTGCTCTTCTTGCTCAGGAACCGGAACCCCGTCACGTAATCGCCATTCCCTTGGTAGTACAAAATGCGCCGGACCGGACTGAACTCGACCAGAGGGGGTTCCCGGCCGTCCCCGAAGAACACGTAGACGAGGAGATTGTCTTTCGCATCGGCGTAGAAGGAGCTGCTCGCCGCCACGGGGCGGTGGATCACTTTTGTCATGCACGGCATTTTCGGGACCAGGTACCACGTCGTCCCGAGCGGCGCTTCCAGGTATCCGTTCTCGCACGTGAGAACGATCGGCGTCTCCCCGGATAGCCACGCAAACGTCGCAGGGAAATCATCCCAGAGCTTCCCTGCCTTCTCGCGCCCGCCGAGAAGCAAGACGAAGGTGAGCACGATGAACAGCAGGAACGCCAGCTTCGGTACCGCGCGGCCAATCCATGATGCATTGCCCGAGAAGAGGAGGATCAGGGCCAGAAGAGCCAGCTGCGCGATCAAGGTGGGATCGCTCTTTATCGGAACGAACGTGAGGTACGCCCCCATGGTGAGCTCAGCCACGATGATCGTCCTCACGTGCTCCCACGCCTTCTTGAGTCGCTCATCCTGCGCGGCCAGTACGGCAAGGACGGGATCGATGGTCCCGAAAAGGTAGATGAGTCCGGCACCGAGGGGCAGCACAGTCACGAGCGCCGCTATCGTCGGTGTGCCCGTCAACGCGGCTATGAACACCAGGATCGGCCAGACGGTGACGAGCGCCATCGCCCGGCGCACCCATACCGTCGCTTGATCCATGAGTCGGGAGTATACTCGGCTCGGCGAACCAGGGTAGCGAGTATGTTTGACCTGGGGCGTGGAGCTTCGTTCGGGTTGCTCACGCGCGAGGGAGAGACGGCCTCGCCGGACTCCAAGTTGGTGGGCACCCGAGAGCGAGGCTCCGATGAGCGACGGATGGAAGCCTCTCGAAGGTCACCATTACACCGTGAGGGAACTCGCCGAGGAGTGGAATGCTTCGGCGGATTACATCCGGGACCTCTTCGAGGAGGAACCCGGGGTCGTGATCTGGGTCCGGCGAAAGCCGGGGCGGAGGGCGTACCGCATCATGAGGATCCCCTGGAACGTCGCCCAACGCCTCTATCGCCGTTCGCAGGTGGCCGCCTGACGCGGCCGCCTGGTGTACCGCGGAGCGTCCCCCCGCGGTACACGAAGCCCCACGCGGGATAGGCCGCTAACCCCGCGTATCTAACATGCTTACTGGTTCGCCACCTATCCATTCCCGACCGAAGGGTTTGTCTCTCCCTTCTTCGTTCGTGAGTGTCAAATCGGGGGCGAGGCGCAGAGCCGTGAACCTCGGCTGCCAAAAGGTAGCACCATGAGTGCGGGTCAGATCGTTGCCTTGGCTTTCGCGGTGCCCTTGGTCCTCCTCTTGATCTACTTCCTCTTCCGCACCGAACGCGCCGGGGAGCTCGCGGAGCAGCGTCAGAAGGTCCTCAAGAAGTTGCCGGACCTCATCGTCACCGCGCCCGGGATCGTTGTCTCGTACCGTCCGAGCCCGGAGAAGCTCTCGGTCTTCACGCTCTCGGGAGGCGAGGCGGGCGTAAGCAAGAAGCTCAGCGAGATGCTCGCCGCGAACCCCGACACGGACCTTGCCAAGTTCGCGGACTCCTTCGGCATCACGGTGACGAACGTTGAGCGGAAGAAGCCCGAGGACCGCTCGTATCCGGGGATCATCATCGGTCACGACTGATGCCGGCGTTCCTCCTGCCCGACGACGTCCGCGACCGCCATGTCTATGTCCTCGGGACGACGCGGTCGGGGAAGTCGACTCTCCTCGTGAACCTCATCCGCCAAGACATCGCCCAAGGGAAAGGGGTCGGTTTCATCGACCCCCACGGGGATGCCGCCGAGTCCGTTCTGCGCTTCATCCCCGAGGCACGTGTCGCCGACACTGTGTACTTCGAGCCGACGACCTACCCGATTGGCCTCCAGACCCTCTCGGCCGAGGACGAGACTGAGGTGGAGCTCCTCGCCGATGATCTCCTCGTCACCTTCCGGCGCCTCTCTCAGTCCTGGGGCGAGCGGATGGACTCGATCTTCCGCTATGCCTTCCATACGCTCCTCAATGTCCCCGGGACGACCTTCCTCGACCTCTACAGCCTTCTCACGGACGAGGGGTTCAGGCGGCGCATCGTCGCGCAACTCACCGACCCGATTCTCGTGAACTACTGGACGAACGAGTACCACCATCTCCCGAAGGACGCCGCCGCGCCGATCACGACCCGAATGACGAAGTTCGTTCTTTCGAAGACCCTGTCGCGCATCTTCGGAACGACGGACACGCTCAACCTGAACGACCTCATGGACCGCCGCGGCATTCTCGTGGTGAACCTCGGCCGGCTCGGCGAGGACGCGGCGGCAATCTTGGGCTCAATCCTCGTCTCGCAGCTCCAGATCGCGGCGCTCCGGCGGGCCCGCTTCCCGCCGGAGCGCCGCGTCCCGTTCTACCTTTACGTAGACGAGTTTCAGAACTTCTCGGGGTTGTCCTTCCACCGGATCCTCTCCGAGGCGGGGAAGTTCGGCCTGTGTCTCACCCTCGCCCACCAGGGCCTCTACCAGCTCGACGAGAAGACCAAGCAGGCGATCCTCGCGAACGCGGGCGCCGTGATCCTCTTCGCCCTGGGCGCTGAGGACGCGGACTTCTTCGAGCATCATCTCCGGTACCGCCCACCCCGGGAGAGGCACTGGGTGGGGGCCTCGGGCGAGCGTACGATGCGAATCGCCGCCGAGGGTTGTTCGCCGCGGAACCTCCGCCCTTTCGAGATCGTCGTCACGACCCACGCACGGGCGAGAGCCGCCAGGACCTTCCCCCTCCCCACACCGCACCAGGACCTTTCCGGGGAGATCAAGGCCCGCATGAAAGCTCGTCTACCACGGCCAGCGGCCCGGCCGGAGGTCTATCTGGAAGACGACTTCGAAGTCGCTCCCTCTCACGCTCGCCGCCGTGCGGCTCACCGCTCGGCGCAGGGCGATCCTCAAGGACCTTGTCGAGAAGCCCTACCTCACGAGCACCGACTTCTACGCCCTCTGCCCGCAGCAGTCCAGTCGCGGGCTCCGGCGGGCGCTTCGGGACTTCGCCCGGCTCGGCTACCTGCGGCGAAACCCGCTCCCGGAAGACGAGCCCGTCGATGGCGCGCCCCTTCGCTGGGAGTACGTTTACTGGCTTTCCGAGAAGGGCCTCGACCTCGCCCGGAGGGCGGGCCTGGATCCCCGAGGCCTGGGCTTGGCGAGCGACGAGAAGTCGCCGTACATGTTGCCGCACGACCACGCCGTGACGGCCTTCCACCTCACGTTGGACCGAGCCATCGGTGAGGAGGTTTGGTGGAGGCAGGGTGAACTCAAACACACCTTCGAGGTCGGCCGGCAGTCCTACACGGTGAACGCCGACGCTCTTTTTTACGTGGGCGGCTACTACTACTTCCTCGAGATCGAACGCTCCAAGCAAGGGCACTACCGGAGCGGCGAGTCCGGCCTCATGAAAAAGGTCCGCGGCTACGTCGAATACGCCCGCAGCGGATCCTACAGGCTGCGCTGGCCCGAAATGCGCGGGTTCTTCCTGCTGGTCGTCGTGGAGAGCACGACGCGCCAGACCAACCTCCTGGAGATATTGCGGGTGAGGTATCCGCAGCCGCTGCTCCGCGTCACGACCGTGGACGCCTACAGGGCGGACCTCCTGGGCGCCATCTGGCAGAGCCCGAAGGATTGCCACGAGGGAAAGGTCCACTCCTTGAGGACTGAGGTTCAGGTCCGGCCCTAACTCGGCTCCCCGCCCTTCTCTCTCTTCAAAGCCTCAACTCGTTTCGACAACCTCAGGGCCACGCCCTCAAGCGTGCTCAAGGCGGCCTCGTCGGGGTTGTACGGCTCGCCCCCCATGTTGATGGGTGCGTCCTCGCGATTGGTCAGCCGCGTGAGATCGTGATCGAGGATCGTCTCGATCGCGGCGCACAGATCGAGTACGAGGTACCGATTGCCCTTGAAGGGATCTCCGCTCGACGGAGGAAGGTCGCGTATGGTGTCGCTGAAACGATGAAGCGCCGCGAGGCTCTCCTGGTAGCGTTCGATGAGCTGCTCATGCTCATGGCCTTCCGTGCCCTCCTCATGAGGTCCGCGTTCCTTGGATTTCATCCTGCTGGTGCATGTGTTCCGACCTTGAGCTGGGTATGCACCCAGCATATGGCGTGGGTCAGTGCCGTCAAGGGCGCGGCCTGTTTGCTGCGTTCGGGGAAGCTGAGCTGTCCGCGGACCTGCCGCGTGCGGCAGATGTCGCCGTCTTTGCCGCTTCGGGGCGCGCCGTAGGCTGAGAGCAGATCCTCACAACCAAGCGTACAGGAGGCCGGCTCCGGTACACCCGGTTCCGGGCCTCCCGTCACCCACCTTTCAGGGGCGCAACGCCCTTGTTTCCCCCAAACCCGAAGAGCCAAGAAGGAGTCGGTCATGCATGTCGCGTTCGTTGAGCGGTCGAACGGTCCCGAGCGCCTCGTCGCGGAGGCCGAAATCGTCTTCGACGAGCCGGGGCCCCTCTGGAACATGAAGCTCATCGGCTTCTCCCTCTGGCGAGATCCAGTCGGCGACCTCTACGTCACATTCCCGTCCCGCGCCTTCGGAGCCGGCCCCGAGCGGCGATACTTCGACTACCTCCGATCGGTCGACGGCGACGCCGCGAACGTCAAGAACGTGAAGTCGTGGATCCTGGCAGAGTACCGCCGGTCTGCCAGCCGCGAACCGTCCGGGGCATCGTCTCCCCGCTCCGATCGGGAGCGGATCTCAGGCGAGGAGCCCCGGTCATGACTGGCCTCATCGCCCACCGGGGCGACAAGCTCCTCGGGCGGCGAGATCTCCTCGCCTTGACGGCCCCGGAGCCGACCACGCACATTCCGCTCGGCGAGTTCCCCGGTGGACTCGCGTGATCGTCGTGCGGCCCTACGGCCGCCGACGCTTCGCCCTCTACGAAGACGGGCTACTCCTCGCCGTCTGCTGCTACCGCAAGGGTGCAGAGGCGGTGAAGGAACGGATCGAGCAGCTCACGGGCCGGATCGCCGAGCTGGAGGGGGAGTCCGGCCTCCCTCGCCAGCGAGACGACCTTCCTCAGCGAAACCGTCTGACATGGAGTGCCTGATCTGGGAAGAGCGCCTCAGCCATCTCGAAGGTGCTTCTTCGAGCGCGTTGTGCGGCGAGCCGACGGAAAAGGGAGACGGGAGAGACTCCCCATCCGGCGGCGACTTCACCGGCTGCGAGACTGCCGACTGTGAGCGGCACGCAGGCCGGAGGAAGGATGGTGACGAATGACCCACTGCCCCGGTCCGTTCACCGGGGAGGCCTGCCACGAGCCTGAATCGTGGCTTTTTTCTTCATTGACTCTCCCCGAGGCTCCCTCTATCTTCAAAACCGCTTGACCGGGCGAGAGTTCCGGGCGATCCGGCTCCGCCTCGGCCTCACGCAGGGTGCCTTGGCCAAACGACTCGGCATTGAACGGACCACGATCTACCGCTGGGAGCACGGCAAGTTCCCCATCACCAAGATGGCGGCCCTGGCCGTGCAGCAACTCGACGCCGAAGCGCGCGGCCGGGGCTCCCGAAGCCGAGGATAACGGAGCCTCCTTCCCACCCTCCGCAAAAAGCGCTTGACGCGTGATGTTGCACGGTGCAACACTGGCTCTCCTTCAAACTAAGGAGGTCATATGAGAAGGATTGTCGTACTGGGGGCGGTGCTGTCGCTCGCGGGGTCATCGGCGCGAGCGGCGGACACCTCCCCGCCCAGGCCCCGTACCCCGGCAGGAACGCTCGAGAGCCAAGCCATATCGCTCGCCCTCGAGAGCCAGACGAACGCGGCTCAGCAAGCCGGGGCGGCCAAGCCGCCGGGCTTCGCCGAATGGATGGGGAAGCTCGAGGCAGCGAAGGATCGCCGAAAGAGCGGTCGGACGCTTTTCTGGAGCGGCATCATCGTCGGTACCGTGGTGCCGATCATCGGTATCGCCGCCGGGTCCACGGGGACCACGGCCGGTGGGAAGAGCTACGTATTCCTCACGCTCACCGGGCTCGTCGGCGGCGGTGGCCTCGCCACCTACGGCGGCTACAAGGCCCACAAGGCCTCCGAGGACATTCAAGACCTCGACCGCGAGGGCCGGATCAAAGGGTACCTGAGCCGCAACCGTACCTCGGGCGTACGGCTCGCCATCGCCATTCGGTTCTGAGCGCCATGCCTCGGGTCACCTCGGGCTCGACGATCTCCGAGAGCTTCAGTGGCCAGGCGGGGACGTTGGGTAACGGGTGCAATGCGGTGAACGACGAGCTGGAGTTTACGAGGCGGTGAGGAACCGCACGGAACGTTGGCTGGGCAGAACGCGAGTATCACGTTCGGGAACCAGCGCCGAGGGGAGGTGAGAGGAGATGGCGAACAAGTGGGAGCACACGGGACCGGGGGGCCACATCCTGGACCGCGTGATCGACACCGTGACCTTGGGTGTCCTGGGAACCAAGGAGGTCGTTCGGAATACCGAAACCGGCGAGTACCGGGAGGTGTACGTTGGGCATGACCAGAAGGTAGGTGACGCGGTCGCGAAGGGCCAGTTCATCGACAAGACGTGAGGTGACGGTCACCCCAGCAAACCGTGGCGTTCCGGCCGGACCGACCCGGTGCTTCTGCCGGCCGGATCTCTCCACAAATCGCGGCTTCCTCCGTTCCTTCCGGTGTCCTCATTCTTTCCTTGACACCCGGCCTCTCTGGGAGCGATACTAAAAAAATCCCGGATTCCAATCCTTCCAGAAAAATGAGACGCCGTATTCTATTCTTCGGCACTCCGCTCCTCGTCGCCGCCCTGGCGACGGCGCTTGTGCTTTTCTTTGCGCCGAAGGCGAGCCCAGGCCCCAACGTCCCGCACGCGGACGAGAGTTCAGACCGCGACGAGCCCCGCGTCGTGTGGTCGCCCGAGTCGGTGACGGCCACTGTGTCGCCGAGCGAGACGCACTCCGTACAGGTCACCTTTGTTGCCTCGAAGAACCTGCGGCGGGCGGTTCTCGACGTGTCGCCGGAGCTCACCTCCCTGGTGCATGTCGAGCCCACTTCGATCGAGCGCGTCGGCAAGGATGAACCGGTCCAGGTTCAGCTCGTCTTCGCTCCCGACTCCTCGGCGGGGCTCGGGACCGCGACCGGGACGATCCGGCTCCGCAAGATCGAAGGGGAGAGCGACCCCAAGGAAGAGAACGACCTTTTCGCGCCGCTCTTGCCGGTCACGCTCAACATTTGGCAGCACCTCACAAACGTGCATGACGGCTACTCGCTCCTCTATCCGCCTGAGTGGATAGCTTCCTCGAGTGCACTCTTTGGGGCCAATCTATATGCCCCCGAAGCTCAGGCGAACCTCGATGCAGACGAGCACTACACTCCACCAACGATGACGCTCCGCATCCTTCCAAACCCGAGCCATGTTCCTCTTTTTGACTTCGCAACTGCCGCCGACGGCGGCTGGTATAGCCAGTACTTAGCTCGCACGGAGCGGACGATTGACCGCAGACAAGCCCTGATCTTTAACGATGTCCTGGGGCCTCAGCGACGCGAGCCTCCCCTGGCAGCCTTCGTTGATCTCGGCGATCAAGTGTTGCTCGCCGTTGGCGAAGGGGCTTTCGAGAGAGACTTCTTAACGATTCTCACGAGTATGACCTTTGAGTAGGCGTGCGCGCGGCCTTGGGCTTTCGGCTGTCGTACTACTGGCAGCTGCGACCAGACTCTCTGCGCAAGAGGTCTTCTATCCTGTAGGAGACGCACACGCGGCGCCAACTAGATCTCTACCCAATGCCAACGGTTACCGGATTAGTCAGCTCTATCGCAATGCGCGCGGCCACACCGGCGTTGATCTCGTGAATGCCACTGTGAGTGGTGGTGACGAGGTACGAGCGATCGCCAATGGCCGCCTGTGGCTCTACCTGCCGACGGCAGAGTCGGCTGGTTTTGGGAATGTCGTGATGATCCAGCACGTCTTCAGCGACGGCACCTTCTACTCCCTGTATGCGCATTTGGAGGAAGGCAGCGTGCCGTTTGAACGGAGAACGGGAGGATCTGGATCACCCATAGAGATCAGCCGTGGAGCTCGTATCGGACGAGTTGATGACACGGGTTCTTCGACTGCACCACATCTGCATTTCGCCATAAAGCGAACGGGTATCCTGGGTTGTGGATACATAAACGAAAACTGCAAGAGCGAAGCGGACACGGGCTTCCAGAATTACGAGGATCCCCTGCAGTTCGTTCAGGAACACCAGGGCACCCAGCTCCCGTTCCTCGACGACTTCAAGAGACCCAATGACCCCACCGTGGGGAAGGGCTGGTCGGAGTACGAGCCCCTCGGTGGCGCAGCGACCATCGAGAGTGAGGCCCTCCGGCTCACAAGTGGGTCGACGACCGGCGATGGTGTCAAGGTATTCCGACCCATCCCGCAGCAAAATGGCCTCCGGATTGGCGGTACCGTGACCTTCGGCCCTACGTTCAGCCGCCTATGGGTCCTCGTTCGGGCGGACGCCACAACAAGCCTGCGCACGGGTTACGGTTTTAATTGGAGGATGGATCCGTTCGATAACCAGTTGACTATTCTCGACAACTCGGGCCAATTTACTACCGTTGTCGGACCCGGCCTTGACGACCTCGACCTCGGCAACCGCGTTGGCATCAACAACCTGCCCTTCACTGTTGGTGACACCGTCAATTTCGAGATGTTGGTCTTGACAGATAACACGATCGAAGTGCGGCTTTGGATCGGCGCTCGTCCGTCAGCGCCCAGACTTCGTTGGGCTGGGCCATACACACCTGTCGCGCCCGGCTCGAATTGTGCACTTGTCGAGAGCACGAGAGACGCGACGTCGGGCGACCTCACGGTCGATGACATCTCAATAAGCGTGTTGCCCTGATTGCCGGCCACGGATCCCTAGCTGTAGACGCATGGCACGCGCCGTCTGACGCTGACTCTAGCTCCTTTGCCGATGGAGGAAAGTGAGTCCAAGCGCCACAGCATCAAAAATCGCCATCCTCGTGTCCTCGCTCATCCACGGTTTCCGCCGGGGTGGCAGTCGCGGAACTAATTCCTCAAAGCGCTTCGCGAGCGCAATGGCTACCTGCTCTTTGGTTGCGGTCGTGGAGCCCGTAAGAGCCTCACGGACCTGGTACCACGACAGGCTCCGAACACGGAGGCCGGAGGTTTCCGCGTCCTCTCGGAGATTGCTGATCAGCGCTCGAACGCGTGGATGGCGTCGGCAGGTCCTGGCCGCGACGTCTTCGAGGACGAGGAGGTCCGGTTGGTAGAACTTCATGAGGTCCCGGACCTGCCGTCGCGCTGCCGCGTTCTTGTCGCCCCGGACGTGCTTCACGCCCCAATCGACGAGATGACGGGTGCTCTCAAGAACCGCGAAACCAAGACCGCGGGTTGCGGGATCGATCGCAAGGACGCGAAGGAGACGGCCGGCGTGCGTCATGCCTCCTCGTGTGGTGACCCATGAGTCTCCTGGATCGTGGCAAGGTGCGTGAGTTTCCGCGCATCAGGGCGCGGCTCCTCAACCTGCTCCAGCCGTCGGGCGAGGAGAGCGGCCCGACGAAGAGTTACATCGCGGACGCCCTCGAAAAGTCCGGCGAAGAGCTGGCTCGCCGGCACGCCGAAGATGACCTCGTATGCGAGGGCGGTTGCGAGCGTCGGGGTGCGGACATACCGTTCATACCGTGAGACCTTCGTCCCGCTCCGGCAACCCAAGAGCCACGCGATTTCGTCTTGAGAGAAGCCGAGCCGCTTGCGATGCGTGCGCAGGTAGTGTGGAAGCTTGCGGGCCACGAACGTGCAGCCGGTTGGTGTTCGACCGTTCCATCGTGAAGGCTGCGAACCACCCGGTCACGGCGGCGAATCTTGCCGCAAGCGGCAGAGAGCGAAGGTCCCTGAGCCCTCTTCAACTCTACGACCGTCGTCGGAGACCGTCGAGCTGTCCTCCAAACGGGAATGGACCGCAGCCGGACAGGACGAGAGATCGCGACTGTGGCCCTCTTCCGCGCGCTGACCAGTCGGGCGCGGGTAGACATCGGGGACATCGGGAGACATTGAGGCGGGCTTCAAGGAGGAGGTGAGCCAAGCCTTCTCGAGCCTTGATTCTCCTAGGCGGCCGGTGGGCCCGCAGTCCCGGCAACGTCTCCAACGTCCCCCATGTCCCCCGGAGGGGGACAGCCGCCGTCGGCTTCCGCCTCCGATCCGGTCGGCGACAGCCCATATCTCTCATAGAGACGATCCAGCTTTAGCCGTTCGGAGAGCGGAATCACGAAAACGCCATCGCGCTTGACCGGCGTGAGGTGCAGCTTCCGGCGGACCACCGTCCCGATCCACTTTGCCGTGACGGTGCGGGCATACTCCCCTCCGAAGCGGTCCGCGAAGCGCTGGGCGATCTCCGCAATCCCCAATCGCTCATCGCCTGCGGCGAGGAGGTCACGGATGACCTCGAGCACCTGGGCTTCCATGTCCATGCCGCGGTCCGTGACCATCTCGTGATTCAGACGCCGGGCAAGATCGTGGAGTTCCGCCCGTGCCGCAGAGTCCTCAATCACCGCAAGGAGGGGGACGAAGACCTGGTTCAAGCGCGGCTCAATCGTGGGGTCGACGAGATCCTGGGCTGGTCGACGCTTCCCGCGGTTCCGAAAGCGGAACAGGAGGAGCATGTTTCGGAGCCGGAGCGCTTCGTCCGCCAGGGTGTCCGGCAAGTTGATCGGG
>WNFV01002305.1_pt1 | contig 25557 bp, 29 predicted proteins | sample 5400101 | NCBI WGS metagenome assembly WNFV01 (sample SAMN13153361, study PRJNA577476) | soil metagenome | isolation source: 115 cm soil or saprolite under grassland replicate 1 | place: USA:California | collected 2016-06-15
ACAGCCAACCACCCACCATCCCCAAACCCGGATGGCTACAAACCCAACTCCTGAGCCTCCTCCACATCGACCCCACCCAACCCCGCTGGCCATAACGCGCGGCCACTCAACCCCACCTGCGAAATACGGGGCTAGACGCTGGCACCGGCAGAGCCGGTGGCAGCGTGGCGGAGACGACCCGGACACACGGTACGTACAAGCGCGTCGGTGAGCAGCTCGCGCAGCTCGTCCTCCTCGACCGCGGGCAGCCGGGACGAGGACCGCGCGGGTCGGGCAGCGCGAGTGCGATGCGCCGCACGTCCGCCTGGTCAGCCATCGCACCATCCTCGCACCCGGGCGGGCGTCGTCGGCGGGGTGAGCAGGGGCGCGAGCGCTTCTCGAAGGTCGTCGATCCCGCGGTAGTGTACGGCGGTCATTCCGGCGGCGCGGGCGGCGTCGGCGTTGGCGGCGGTGTCGTCAACGAACAGGCACCGCGGTGCCGGGACGCCGACGCGTTCGGCGGCTGTGCGGAAGACGCGGGGATCGGGCTTGGCCACGCCGATGCGGGAGGTGTTCACCACCACGTCGGCGACGTCGTCGAGGCCCTGGCGCGCGAGGTCCTGCTCCAACCGGGTGGTCGCGTTGGACACCAGCACCACCGAGACGATGGCGCGGCCCTCCCCGACTAGCGGTAGACCCGCACCCAGTCGATGTGCATCACGACCCGGTCGGGGGTACCGGCGTTCGGCGCCGGTACCCCTTCGCCCGGGCCGACCATCTGCTGGAAGTACAGGTGCAGCGGCAGCCGCGGCAGCACCACGCCGGCGGTGCTGGTGGTCGAGTCGTAGAGCGGCGTCCCGTCTACCGACATCCGTACGAACGTCTCCCGCCACTCCATCTGGTAGGTGTGCCAGGCGGTGAAGTCGCCGGGCAGCGCGCGTTCGTCGGACGCGGGTTTGGCACCGGACCACGACACGTGCCCGCGCACCGTGTGCTTGTCGGGCTCCTTGGCGTCGGCGAAGGTGATCCAGCCGTCGGTCGGCCGGTCCGACTTCGGCCACAGCCCGATGATCTGGCCGTAGCCCGCACCCGCGTCGAACCTCGCCCGGACCTCCCAGATGCCGTGGGTGCGGTTGCCGGTACCCCGGCACCAGCACAGGCCGCCGGAGCGGTTGCCCTGGCCGGTGGGGTCGCGCCCGGTGCCCACGATCTGCAGCTCGCCGTCCCTGACCTGGACCTGGTCCGGCGACCACGACGAGCCGTTGGGCGCGGTCGACTGGTAGACGTCCCACTTCTTGGGAGCAAGGACGGTACCGGTGAAGTCGTCGGAGTCGACCAGGTTGTCCGACGGGGACCTCTGCTCAGAGGCGGCGGAGCGGGGTGGCGCGGCGACGGGTTGCCCGCTGTGCGGGGACCTGGCCAGCCAGACGACGGTACCCACGCCGGCGACCACGGCCAGTGCGACGAACCCGGCCAGGACCAGCCAGCCGGCCCGGCGCCAGCGCCCCGGGGTGACCGGGCGCGGGGGCGCCGGCACGAACGGCGGCGGGCCGGCTGGGGGCGGGCTGGTCGGCGGGCCGGCTGGGGGCGGGCCACCGGGTGCCGGGGCGGGACGGGGTGGGGGAACCGGCGGCACCGCCGCGCAGTCGACGGCCGGCGGCATGACGACCGGCGCGATCGGCCATGCGTCGCGTTCGGCCGGTCCCTCCTCGTGCGCCGACACGGCAGCCTCCTCGTCTGCCCGTCACCCTAACGTGGAGCCGGTCACCGTGGGGTTGCGGGCGCCGAGGAAGAAGATGCCGGGGAAGCCGCGCGTCTCGAACCCGTCGCTGGGGTTGTGCCGCAACGTCGAGCCTTCGATGCTCATCGTCCCGGTGCGGTTGTTGCTGACGAAGAACACCGCGCCGCCGCCCTCCTTGGCGTGGTTGTTCTCGATGACGGTACCGGCAAGGCGCAGCGTGAACAGGTCCCCGTCGAGGTAGATGGCGCCGCCGCTGCCGCCCCCCGGGGTACCGCCGCGGGCCGGGTTGGCCCCGCTGCCGATCGCGCTGTTGTTGCCGAACACGCTGTTGAGCACGACCCACGAGACTCCGATGCTGCTCAGCCCGGCGCCGTTGGAGCACACGCCGCCGCTGAACGTGCTGCTCACCACGTACACCGGAAGGCCCCGGGACTGGCTGAGCGCGCGGATGGCGGCGCCGCCGAGATCGGGTCCGGTCGGGTCGCAGCGGTTGCGCAAGAACCGCGAGTTGACCACCTTGAGCCGGCCGCCGCGCACGAAGATGGCCCCGCCCCCGCCGCCCTCGGTCCGGTCGCCGGTGGAGTTGCCGTCGGCGAAGGTCAGGTTCTGCACGGTGAGCTGCGGGGTGTCCTGGTCCTGGCAGTGCGAGGTGGTCCAGCCCTGGGCCTTGTCACAGGTGTTCTGGTAGAGGATCCGGCGCTGCCCGCCGCCGCTGAGGGTCACCCTGCCGCCGCCGTCGAGGACCAAGCGGGGGTTGGCGTTGCGGGCTTTCGCGGTCGCCTTCATGGTGATGGTCACCGGTGCGGGCCCGCAGTTGAAGGTGACCACGCCGCCGGCGGCGACCGCGCTGACCACCGCGTCCGAGGTGCAGCTTTCGGGGGTACCGGTGCCGATCACGCGGCTGGGGTGGCTGGTGTCGGCGGGTTGCCCGTCGGCCGGTACGGCGGCGTGGCCGTTGGGGTTGCCGGCCGGCGGGAGCGGCGGTGCCGGTGCGCCGCTGGGCGACGGGCTGGCGCTCGGGCCCGGGGGCGTCAACGCGGCGGCCGGCGCCGAGCCGGTGCCCGTCGGGGTACCGGCGGCCCAGCGCGGCGTCGGTGCCGACGAGCCGCACCCGGTCAGGGCGGCGCCGGTGACGAGCCCGGCGAAGGTCAGAGCGATTCCACGGGTGACTCGCACCCGGACGACTCTAGGACCCGGCTCGGCGCGCGTCGATGTCCAGCGGACATGGGTGAACAAAGGCCGCACACCCGCGTGCGGTTCCGGAGCGAGACGCGGCCCGCGCCCGGTGCCGGAGATCGACGGTGCGGCCGGTCTGCCCGCCCGTAGGCTGGCGGCAGACCACCGACCAGCGGTGTTTGGGAGGAGATAGCGCATGGACCACACCTACCGGGTCACCGAGCTCGTCGGGTCCTCGCCCGACTCGATCGAGCAGGCCATCCGTAACGCGATCGACCGGGCCGGCGCGACCCTGCGCCACCTCGACTGGTTCGAGGTGACCGAGATCCGCGGGCACATCGTCGACGGGGCGATCGGGCACTTCCAGGTCGGCCTCAAGGTCGGGTTCCAGCTCGAGGAGCCGGCGTCGTAGGAGACTGTGCGCGGGGCTGTCGAGCGAAGCCCGTCCCGTTCGACGTCTCTAGCGAGAGGCACCAACGGTGGTGCCATAACGGAACAGGGAGTCAACCGTGCGCTACATGCTGCTGATCTACAGCAACCCGGCGAACTGGGCCACGCTTTCCGAGGCCGAGCGCGGCGCGCTCAACGCCGAATACGGCACCTTCACCAAGGACATCGTGGACTCCGGCGAGTTCGTCAGCGGCGACCCGCTGGCGGGCACCGAGACGGCGACGACGGTGCGGGTCCGGGACGGGGCGGCCGGCGTCACCGACGGCCCGTTCGTGGAGAGCAAGGAACACCTGGCCGGGTACTACATCGTGGACGTCAAGGACCTCGACCGGGCACTCGCGCTGGCCGCGAAGATTCCGGACGCGCGGTTCGGTGCCGTGGAGGTCCGGCCGGTACTGGACATGAGCGGCGTCGAGATGTGACGTCCGCGCGTGAGGTCGAGGGTCTGCTGCGCGAACTGGCGCCGCAGGCCCTCGCCGCGCTCGTGCGCCGGTACGGCGACTTCGGCACCGCCGAGGACGCCGTGCAGGAGGCGCTGCTGGCGGCCGCGCTGCACTGGCCGGAGCAGGGGATCCCGGACCGGCCACGGGGCTGGCTGATCTCGGTCGCCGCGCACAAGCTCATCGACTGGCGTCGGCGCGAGTCGGCCCGGCGGGACAAGGAGGCCGCCGCGGTCGACTTCGTCCCGGCGCAGGCGCTCGCCACCCCCGGTCCCGGCGACGAGGAACCGCCGCACCGCGACGACAGCCTGGCCCTGCTGTTCCTGTGCTGCCATCCGGCACTGTCCCCGTCCGCCCAGGTCGCGTTGACCCTGCGCGCCGTCGGCGGGCTGACCACCGCCGAGATCGCCGCGGCGTTCCTGGTGCCGGAGGCCACCATGGCCCAGCGCATCGTCCGGGCCAAGCAGCGCGTCCGGGCCACCGGCATCCCGTTCGCGCTGCCCCCGAAGGACCAGCTGCCGGCCCGGCTGGCCACCGTGCTCACCGTGCTCTACCTGGTCTTCAACGAGGGGTACGCGGCGACGTCCGGCCCGGCCCTGCAGCGGGCCGAGCTGACCGGGGAGGCGATCCGGCTGACCCGGCAGTTGCACCGGCTCCTGCCCGACGACGGGGAGGTGGCCGGCCTGCTGGCGCTGATGCTGCTGACCGAGGCGCGGCGCGACGCGCGTACCCGCGACGGCGCGCTGGTACCGCTGGTCGACCAGGACCGAACCCGCTGGGACCGCAGGCTGATCGAGGAGGGTACCGCCCTGGTAGCGGCGACGCTGCGCCGCGCGCCGGTCGGGCCGTACCAGATCCAGGCGGCCATCGCCGCGCTGCACACCGAGGCGCGCGACGCGCGCGATACCGACTGGCCGCAGATCCTCGCCCTGTACAACCTGCTGGACCGGCTGGCCCCGAGCCCGGTGGTGACGCTCAACCGGGCGGTCGCCACCGCCATGGTGCACGGCCCGCAGGCCGGGCTCCGGCTGCTGGACGGGGTGGCGGAGGAGCCGCACCTGGCCGCCGGCCACCGGCTCGCCGCCGTGCGCGCCCACCTGCTGGAGATGGACGGCCAGCCCGACGCGGCCCGGACCCAGTACCTGCGCGCCGCCGCCACCACGACCAGCCTGCCCGAGCGGCACTACCTGCAGGCCCGGGCGCACGCGCTGGACACGAAACCGCGCGCCGCCCGGTGAGCCGGGCGGCGCGCGGTGCGGATCAGCGGCGTCAGACCGAGGTGGAGTGGTCCATGTAGCCGTCGTGGTTGTTGTCGGTCAGCAGGTGGTCGATCCGGCCGTCGTGGTCCTGGTCGACGTACTCGCGGTCGATCAGCCCGTCGTGGTTGCCGTCCTGCGCGATCGCGTCGACGTGGCCGTGGCCGTCGGTGTGCAGGAAGTTCTCGGTGCCGTAGCCGTCGTTGAACGAGGTGTAGGAGTCGCCGTGACCGTCCCCGTCGAAGTCGATGTACGGGTGCTCCACCGGCTGGCCGCCGCCCGTGCCGTACGGCGAGGAGTGGTCCATGTAGCCGTCGTGGTTGGTGTCGGTCAGGTGGGTGTCCATGGTGCCGTCGTGGTTGTGGTCCACGAGCATCTCGTCGATCAGGCCGTCGTGGTTGTTGTCGTAGGCGATGGCGTCGACGTGGCCATGCGTGTCGTGGTGCACGAAGGCGTAGTGGCCGTGGTTGTCGGCAACGGTGTCGTAGTTGTCGAAGTGGCCGTCGCCGTCAAAGTCGATGTTCGGGTGCTCGAGCATCGCGGTGTCCCTTTCCGTCTGAGGTGCCCGCGGGTGCCGGGCGTCCGTGCGATTCACCATAGGACGGGGGTGCACGGGTGTACTCCCGGTTTGATGCCACGGTGGGAATAGGGCCATGGCGCCACGACGTACGGCGCTCGGCACGCAGCGCAAAGCCGCACTACCCGATACCGACGTCGTGAGCGACCTCGCGCGGGAGATCCGGGCCCGGATCGAGCCGGCGCGACTGCGCCAGCACGTGGAGCGGCTGGCCGAGCCGCGCAGCCACCGGCACGCGCCGCGACCGGGCCGGCGGGTCCGGGCCCGCCTACCTCGTCGGCGCCCACCTGGACACCGTGCCCGGCGGGGTGGCCTGCCTGCTGGAGCTGGCCCGGGTCCTGCGGTCCGCGGAGCGACCACAGACCGTTCTGGGACCGGGGGGTACCGGCCGTCCAGATCACCGACACCGCGAATTTCCGTAATCCGCACTACCACCAGCCGTCCGACACCCCGGAAACGCTGGACTACCAGCGGATGGCCGATCTCGTGGCGGCGGCGGCGGTGCTGCTCGACGGTCAACCTCCCGACGGGTGACTGCCCGTCGCCTCGGGCTCGGCGTAGCGTCAGCCGGTACCGGCCGGAGGCGATCATGCGTACGTACTACCGCGACAGCCACATCCACGTCACCTCTTCGGTGATCCAGGTCGACGAGCGGCGGTACCCCCTGGCGGACCTCGACGAACTGTGGCTCACCCGGCGCCGGGTGGCCGGCCGGCGGGTCCTCGTGGGGGTCGGGGTCCTGGTGGCGGCCGTGGCGTTCACCACGATCGTGCGGTACACGTGGTGGTTCGGCGGGCTGCGCCGCCGGTTCCAGGACTGGCTGAGCCAGGGCCCGGAGGTGCTGCTGGCCGTCGCCGCCGGTGCCCTCGTCCTCGCGGTGCTCGGGGTACTGGCCGTCGAGGCCGCGCTGCTCGCGATCGAGGACATCCGGGGGCACGGGCGGTACCTGGAGCTGTGGGCCAGCGTCGGCGGCCATCCGGTACTGCTGTGGGGCTGCGACGACGCGGACCGCTTCGGCCGGGTCTGCCGGGCCCTGAGCCGGGCCCACGGCAACCTGCCTATCGGTTGACCGCGGCCAGCGCGGCGGCGATCCGGGGGACGGCGGTCGCGATCGGCTCCCGGATCACCTCGGCCGCGAGGTCGTCGTAGGGCGTGGGGTCCCGGTTGACGATGATCAGGCGTGCACCCGACTCGACCGCCACCGCGCCCAGGCCGGGCACCGCTCACCCGGCGAGCGCCACCAGATCGTCGAGGATCTCCTCGAACGGGACAGGTGCCCCTCGTCGGGCAGCAGGTGCACCTTGGCATCGGGCAGGTGCGCGGCCAGCCAGACCCCGTGCGCGGAGGGCACCATCGGGTCCTGCCCGCCCTGCCAGATCGCGACCGGCGCGCCCACCCCGAGCGGGAACCCCCAGTCCTTGGCGAACGCCAGGTCGTCATCGCGCCACCCGGCGATTCCGTTGGCCACCGCCCCGCGCAGGGAGGCCGCGGTGAACTCGGCGAACTCCCCGGTCAGGCACTGCCGGTCGACGTCGGAGAGCAGCTCGCCGAAGGCCGCCGCCACGTCCGCGGCCTGGACGTCGACGAGCGAGGGAAGCTGTGCCTCCAGGAACCGGGTCAGCGCCGCCGGACCGTCGAGCGCCGCGGTGAACTCCTCGACGTTCTCCGGGCCCATCCCGGCCAGCCAGTCCAGCCCCGCCACGCCGTACGGCGCGACCCCGGCGACCGACGCGGCGGCCGCGCACCGGTCGGGCAGCAGCGCGGCGCAGGCCAGCGCGTGCGGGCCGCCACCGGACTTGCCGACCGTGAGGAACCGCCGCGCGCCCAGCGCGTCGAGGACCGCGGCCACGTCGGCCGCCACGTCCGCCACGCTCCGGCCGGGCCGCGGGGTCGACTCGCCGTAACCCGGCCGGGCACACAGGACGGTACGCAGGCCCCGCCGTGCCGCCGCGTCGACCATCGGCGCGTGCGGCACCGGGCCGCCCGGCGTGCCGTAGTGGTACACCAGGGGCAGGCCGTCCTCCGGTCCGGCCGCCACCACCTCGAGCCGCCGCCCGTCGGGCAGGTCCACCAGCATCCCGATCACCCCTTCCGGTGCTGCGTTCCACCATGCCCCACCGCCGGTAGGATGCGAATCCCGGGCTGGTCCGGGGGCGGGCGGCGCGCGGGCCGCCGCCGGCGACGCGAACGCGAGGGCGGCACACATGGGTACCACGGACGGCCTGGTCGTCGTCGGCCTCGACAACGGGGGGACCAGCAACAACGCGACCGTGCTCGACGCCTCCGGGCGGTTCCTGGTGGACCGCATGGTGGAGACGCCCAGCCGGGTGCTGGAAGGGCCCGCGGTCGCCGTCGAGGCACTGGCCGGGGCGATGGACAACATCCTCGCCCTGACCGGCATCTCCCGCACCGCCGTGACGGCCGTCGGGCTGGATACGCCCGGGCCAGCGAGCGCGACCGGGGTGATCTCCTCACGCGGCTCGACCAACTTCTCCCAGCCCGAGTGGCGCGGGTTCGACTTCCGCGGCGCGCTCGAGGACCGCCTCGGGTTGCCGGTCGTGTACACCAACGACGGCAACGCCGCTGCGTTGTACGCCCACCACGCGCACTTCGGTACGGCCGCGCACGCCCATTCGTCGGTCTCCGCGATCGTCGGTACCGGCCTGGGCGGCGGGATCATCGAGGCCGGCCGGGTCGTGCAGGGCGTCGCCGGGATGGCCGGCGAACTGGGCCACGTGCACATCCGGATGGACGGCCTGCTCGCCGAGGGGCAACCGGTACCGGAGTGCAACTGCGGGTTCCACGCCGATGCGGAGAGCGTGGCGTCGCTGACCGGCATCACCAAGAACCTGCTGCCCTACTGGCTGACCCGCTATCCCGACCACGACCTGGCCCGCGAACCGCTGGCCCGGGCGGGCAAGCTGGTCCGGTCCTACGGCGAGAAGGGCGACGAGCTGGCATTGAAGGTCTTCGAGCAGCAGGCGATGGCGCTGGGCCGGTTGCTCACCATCGCGGCCAACTTCACCGACCCGAGCGCGTACTTCCTCGGCGGCGGGGTGGTCGAGGCCGCCCCGCACTTCCGCGACTGGTTCCTCGCCCAGGTCCGCGCGCACACCCATCTGCGCGCCGAGCAGGCGGCGGTGGCCGCGTTCGCGCTCGTGCCACACCTCGACATGGCCGGCGCGCGGGGCGCCGCGATCGCCGCGTTCGAGGGCGTCATCACGGGCTGACGGGGGTACGACACGCGCGCCGCCCGGACGGCTGAACCGCCCGGGGCCACTGATAGTGGACGATGTGTACCGTCACGGCCCGGACCCCAGGAGGCAGTCATGGCCGCACCGACCGTCGTCAAGCGCCCCGCGCTGTTCCTCGTCCCTCTCGCCGTCGGCGCCGTCGTCTCGGTGATCCTCGGGGTCTACGGCAAGACCCACACGCCGACCGGGCGGGCGCTGTTCCACGCGCCGTTCCCGTCGATGTTCGCGATGAAGGTGTGGCTCACCTCGGCCGCGCTGGTCTTCGCGCTGGTACAGCTCGTCAGCGCGCTGTCGATGTACGGCAAGCTGGGCGGCCGGGCGCCGAGCTGGGTCGGCGCGCTGCACCGCACGAGCGGGCTCATCGCGTTCCTGCTCACCGTTCCGGTCGCGTTCCACTGCCTGTGGTCGCTGGGCTTCCAGTCCTACGACAACCGCGTACTCGCCCACTCGCTGCTCGGCTGCATCTTCTACGGCGCGTTCGTGGCGAAGATCATGACGCTGCACTCGCGCCGGCTGCCCGGCTGGGCCCTGCCGTGGGCCGGCGGGCTACTCTTCACGTCCCTCGTGGCTGTCGGCCTGACCAGCGCCGCCTGGTACTTCGCCACCCAGGGCATGCCGCACTGAGGCCGGCTGCGCCGCAGCCGGAGCCGCCGGGTCCGCCGCAGCCGGTAGAGCGGGTGCGCCCAGGCGCTTGCGCAGCCGCTCGCGGGAGTGCGTCACCTCCGGCGGCGCCACCCCACCGGCGAGCCGTTCGGCCCGCGCCCACTCGGCGCGGGCCTCGTCGAAGCGCCCGGCGTCGGCCAGCGTCTCGGCGCGGTAGAACCGGCTGCGCCCGGCCCGGGGCCGGTCGCCCAGGCGCATGAACCGTTCCACCGCGAGGTCCAGCTCCCGGGCGGACTCGTCGTACCGGCCGGCCGCGCGCAGCGCGATGCCCACCGCCTCGTGCACGGCGCCGACGCCGCTGCCGTGCCGGATCCGCTCGAAGCCGGGCAGCGCCGCCCGCGCGCTGGCCATGGCGTCGTCGTACCGGCCCTCGTCGTAGGCCAGCCAGCCCTGCCCGAGCAGCGCGTACCCGAGCACGAGGTCCTCGCCCGCCCGCGTGGCCATCGCGACGACCCGGTCCAGCAGCGCGGCCGCCTCGGCGCGCCGGCCGACGTTCTTGTACGCGGCGCTGAGCCCCTCCAGCACCCAGGCGTGCCGGTGCTCGGCCGCGCCCGGCAGCAGCTCGACGGCCCGCTCGTACACCGGTACCGCCCGCTCGGGCTGCCAGGCCATGTTGAACATGGTGCCCAGCGCGGTGCGCACGCCGACCTCCTCGTCGACGTTGCCCAGCTCGACGAAGAGGTCCAGCGCCTCCCGCAGCGCCGCTTCCGCCTCGGCGAACCGGCTCACATCACGCAGCGCCTCGCCGTACGCGAAGAGGGATCGGGCCAGCATGGTGGCGTCGGTGTGCCGGCGGGTCAGCGCGACCGCCTCCTCCGCCGGCGCCACCGCCCGGGTCACCTGGCCGGAGATGCGGTGCGAGTTGGACACCCAGCGCAGCGCCCGGGCCCGGCGCAGGTCGTCGCCGAGGGCGGTGGCGGCGGTGGCCGCCGCGTCCCACAACACCAGCCGGTCGCGGTGGTCACCCGCGCGGGGCAGCAGCGGGTCCACGGCGCAGGCCAGGGACCAGACCTGGGGGTACGCCCCGGCGCGCACGCCGCGCGCCGCCGCCGCCACGACGTTGTCGCGCTCCCGGTCCAGCCAGTCCCCGGCCGATGCGGTGGCGGTGAGCCAGTCGAGCAGCCGCACCAGGCAGGCGTCCCGGTCGCCGGGCGACTCCTCGGCGGCCAGCCGCTCGGTGGCGAACAGCCCCAGCAGGTCGTGTAGCCGGTACCGGTCGGGCCCGGGCGACTCGACCAGGTTGCCGTCCACCAACCGTTCCAGCGCGTCGGCGACGCCCGGCTCGTCGAGTCCGGCCAGCGCCGCGGCCGCCCCGACCCCGAACACCTGTCCCGGGTGCGACCCGGCCCGGCGGAACACCAGCTTGTCCACAGTGGACAGTTCCCGGTACGACGTGGCGAAGCTGGACCGGACCGCGCGGTCGCCGACGCGCAACTCGTCCAGGCGCCGCCGCTCGTCGGCGAGACGGTCGGCGAGGTCGCCCGGGGTCCATGCCGGACGGGCGCGCAGCCGGGCCCCGGCGATGCGCACCGCCAGCGGCAGTCCGCCGCACAGCGCCACGATCCGGGCCGCGCCATCGGGATCGGCCGCCACCCGGTCGGTACCGGCGGCGCCCGCGAACACCGCGAGCGCATCGGCGTCGGGCAGCCCGCCGAGCACGTGCACGGCCGCGTGCGGCAGGTCGGCGAGCATCGCCCGGCTGGTGACCAGCGCCAGGCAGCCGGCTCCGCCCGGCAGCAGCGGCCGTACCTGCTTGGCGTCCCGGGCGTCGTCGAGCAGCACGAGCACCGCGCGGTCGGCCAGCGCCGAGCGGTACCGGGCGGACAGCTCGTCGAGGCCGCCACGCCGCTCGTCGTCGGGTACCCCGAGCGCGCCGAGGAACCGGGTCAGCACCGCCTCGGGCACGACCGGACTGGCGTCGGCGCCGCGCAGCGACGCGAAGAGCTGCCCGTCGGGGTACCGGTCGCGGCGCTGGTGCGCCACGCGCACCGCGAGCGTGGACTTGCCGGCCCCCGGTGGCCCGGTCAGCACCAGCACCGGAACCCCGTTGCCGAGCAGCTCGTCGATCGCGGCCAGGTCGGCGGCCCGCCCGGCGAACCCGCCCGGCGCGGCGGGCAGCTCGGCCGGTGGCGCGGGCAGCGCCGGCGGCACAGCCGGCGGCGATACGACCGGCGGTGGTGCCGCGACCGGCGGCTCGGCCAGGCGTTGCTGCCAGATCGCCAGGGCCACCCCGGCGACGGCCACGGCCCCGACGACCGGCCAGGCCAGCCAGGACACCGAGCGCAGCGGCCCCGGCAGGGTCCCCCCGGTGGCGACGTTGACGGCGACCGCGAGCAGCACCGAGAAGAGTCCGGAGACCATCGCGACCAGCACCACGAGCCGTCCCCGTCGCACCGTGCTCCCATCCGGTCCGTCTGTGGGCGATCACACTACCGGACCGCGTGCTAGCCTCCGTAACGTCCGATGAGTAGTTACCCTGCCCCCGTGCGCCGCGGCCTCGCCGACCAGCTCGTCGAGCATCTCGTGGCCGCGATCCTGCGCGGTGACCACCCGCCGGACTCCCGCCTACCCCCCGAGGACCGCCTCGCCGAGCTGTTCACGGTGAGCCGGCTGACCATCCGCGAGGCGGTCAAGGAGCTGCGGCACAAGGGCGTGGTCCGGGTCGAGCAGGGTCGCGGTACCTTCGTCAACCCGTCCTCGCGCTGGTCGCCGCTCGACCCGGTGCTGTTGCTGGCCCGGGCGAGCAGCGCCGAGGGTACCCGGGATCTCGCCGTCAAGCTGACCGAGGCGCGGCGGCTGGTCGAGGTCGGGGTGGCCGGCGTGGCGGCCGGGCGGCGTACCCCGCAGGACGTGGCGGAGCTGCGCCGGTCCCTGGAACGGATGCGCGAGACCAGCGACCGGGACGACGTCGACGGGTTCACCCAGGCCGATATCGAGTTTCATCAGGCCGTCATGGCGGCGGCCGACAACCCGTTCCTCACCGCGCTCTTCGAGCCGTTGGTGGACCTGCTGTTCGAGGTACGCCGGGCGGCGTCGGGCTACCAGCCCGGGCGGGAGCTGGCCATCGAGGCGCACGCCCGGGTCCTCGCGGCGATCGAGGCGGGTTCCCCGGAGGCGGCCCGGGAGGCGATGAGTCTGCACCTGCACCAGACCGCGGACCGGATCAACGAGGTCATCGAGCAGGACGACCTGCGGCTGTCCCTGCCGCCGCCGCGCCGGGGCGGTTGAGCACGGCGCCGGCGGATCCGGCTCACGCCGGGCGGGACGCCAGCAACTCCAGGATCAGCGCCGCCGTCCGCGCCGGTTCCCGCTCGGCGATCCAGTGGCTGACGCCGGGCAGGACGCGGTACGTGTACGGGCCGGCGACCCAGCGGGCGCAGCGCTCGGCGGCGGTGCGGCTCACGAACTTGTCCCGGTCTCCCCGGATGAACAGCGTCGGTACGCCGATCCGCGGCATGCGGCCGGCCGGGCCGCTGAACGGGATGCCGCGGTACCAGTTGATCGGGCCGGTCCAGTCGTCCCGCCGGGAGAACCGGTCGGCGGACTCCGGGTCGAGCCCGCTGGCGATGAGGTTCCTGCGCAGCAGCGCGCCACGCCGGAAGCCGACGATCCGCTCGGGCAGGCCGGGAAGCTGGAACACCAGTATGTAGTAGGAGCGCAGCGCCTGGGCGCTGCGCGTCCACGCCTCCCGGATGGCGCCCGGATGCGGTACCGCCAGCGCGGTCAGGCTCCGTACCCGGTCCGGGTGGTGCCCGGCCACCCACCACCCGAGCAGCGCGCCCCAGTCGTGGCCGACGAGGTCGAACCGCTGCGCGCCGGCCTGGTCGGCCAGGGCCAGCACGTCGCCGGCCAGGACGCCCAGGGCATAGTCGCGCCGGCGGTGCGACCGCGCGCCGGGGGAGTACCCCCGCTGATCCGGGGCGAGCACCCGGTAGCCGGCGGCGGTCAGCGCTGGGGTGACCCTCGACCAGCTGTGCCGGTCCTCGGGGAAGCCGTGCAGCGCGATGACGACGGGTCCGTCGGCCGGCCCGGCGTCGGAGACGTCGAAGCGCAGCCCGGCGTGCGGGTAGCTATCGATGGCGTTGCCCCGATACGACCAGCGCGATGATGATCGCCGCCACGATGAGCCCGACGACGACCGCGAAGGCGATCTTCCACGGGCTGTACGGCCGCTGCCCGACCACCTCACCGGTGTGCGCGTTGACCATCACCTGGTAGGTCTTGCCGCCGTAGAGGTAGGCGGCCAGCCACACGGGCAGCAGCATCAGCTTGAACATCAGCTCGTAGTACCGGGTCTGGATCGAGTGCACCCGCTGCTCGTCGCCGCCGATGTCGTGCTCGCAGTCGTTGTGGATCACCTTGGCCATCTGGCCCTTGGCGACGTCCAGGCCCTGTTCGGGTTCGACCTCGTAGCGCAGCGCCGTGTAGCCGGCCAGGTAGTCCGGCTGGTACGGCTTGGCCAGGTGCAGCGGCCACGGGGTGAGCTTGTCCAGGTACCTGCCCTCCAGCCGGCGGGTGGCCGGGATCAGCACGTCGTCGAAGTCGCGCGAGACCGTGCCGCTGGCCGGGTACCAGCGGGTGTGCTGCACCTGGCGGGTCTGCGTGCGGCCCTCGCTGTCGGTGTAGGTCTCGGTCGTGTAGTAGTGCTCGCCGCGCTGGCCGGTGTAGTCGGACACGGTCTTCGCGTCGTACGTCCAGTGCGGCAGGTAGGTGCCCTTGACCTGCTCGGTCTCGGACACCCGCTTGAGCCTGTTCGGTGCGAACCAGCGCGACTTGATCCACTTGCGCAACGCCTCGCGGACCCCGTTGCGGTCCACCACGAACGGCAGCACCGCCTCGGGGACGACCATCTCGCCGCCCTGCAGCTCGGCGACGACCGGCGCGCCGCAGAACTGGCAGGCGTCGGCCAGCGCGTCGCTCTCCGTCCTGGCGCCGCACTTCTGGCAGGCGAAGACGTGCGCGGCCAGGCTCGCCACGGGCTTGCGGGGAAGCTGGGCGAACGCCTCGTAGGAGTGCTCGCTCACCTGCCGCCCGGTCTCGGTGAGCTGTTGCAGGTGACCGCAGTACGGGCAGCGCAGCGCGTTGGTGCCGGGCGCGAACTCCAGCCGGGCCCCGCACTGCGCGCACGGGTACGAATGCGACGCGGACGGTGCCGCCTGCCACCGCGCGTCGCTCATGACTGGGGCGGCAGGGGCGGCGGGACGCTGCCGAAGATGTCGGCCAGCTCGGGCACCTGCTGGGCCGGTACCCACTGAGCCAGGCCCTGCTTCCAGACCAGCGTGGCCGGCGTGATCACGCCGCCGCGCACCTGCTCGGCCAGCGCGGCCCGGTCGAACGGGCCCTGCTGCTGGCCGCCGATCCCGGCGTACCACTGCTCCTGCGGTGGCAGCGGCGGCGGCCCGGCGGCGGGGGCGGGGCCGGGGCCGGGCTGGCGCTGGCCGGCCGCGGCCAGGCTGCCGGCGACCTGCTGGCCGACCGCGAGGCCCACGCCCAGGCCGATGCCCTCGCTCGCGCCACCGCCCGGGTTGTTGGCGGCGTCCTCGATCGCGTTGGCGGTCTGGAACTTGGTGTACTGGTCGAGGTTGCCCACGATGCCCATCTGGGTGCGCTTGTCCAGCGCGGCCTCGACCTCCGGCGGCACCGAGATGTTCTCGATGATGAACTTCGGGATGTGGATGCCGATCTCGGACAGGTCCTCCGAGAGCACGCCGGCCAGCCGTACCCCGATCTGGTCCTGGTGCGCGGCGAGGTCGAGCATCGGGATCTTCGCCGTGGCCAGCGCGCTGCCCAGCCGGCTCACGATCATCTGGCGCAGGTACTCCTGCACCTCTTCGGTGCGGAACTGCGGGTCGGTGCCGACCAGCTCCTTGAGCAGCTTGGGCGGGTCGACCACGCGGGCCGAGTAGGCGCCGAACGCGCGCAGCCGCACCATGCCGAACTCCGGGTCCCGCACGATGACCGGGTTGGGCGTGCCCCACTTCATGTCGGTGAACTGGCGGGTGTTGACGAAGTAGACCTCGGCTTTGAAGGGGGAGTGGAAGCCGTACTTCCAGCCCTTCAGGGTGGACAGGATCGGCATGTTCTGGGTTTCCAGGGTGTACGTGCCGGGCTGGTACGAGTCGGCGATCGTCCCCTCGTTGACGAACACGGCCACCTGCGACTCGCGCACGACGAGCTTGGCGCCCATCTTGATCTCGTTCTCGTAGCGGGGGAACCGCCACACGATCGTGTCGCGGCTGTCGTCCAGCCACTGCACGATGTCGATCAGCTCGCCCCGGATCTTGTCGAACAGTCCCACCGCGGTGCCCCCCTAGCGAGTCCGGTCTGGCAGGTCATTGCACACCGCGCCAGACGATAGCAAGACCGGTCCACGGCCGGGCCCTACGCTGTCCTCGTGCACCGCCTCGAACCGGACGGCCGGACGCTCCACGCGGTACTCCCGCACGGTGCCCTGCGGTGACCCGCTGGACCTGCCCCGCGTGTGAGCGCGAGTTCGGGCGGGCTCACCAGTCCCACGTGTGCGTACCGGCCGGCACCGTCGACGACTGCTTCGCCGGCCGCCCCGGGTACCAGCGCGAGGTCTACGAGCTGCTCGTCGCCCACCTGCGCACGCTGGGCGAGGTGCACGTGGACGCGGTCCGGGTCGGGGTGTTCCTCAAGCACGAGCGCAAGCTCGCGGAGGTGCGGCCCAAGGCGCGTGGCCTGTCGCTGGACCTGGTCCTGCCCCGCCGGCTCGACGACCCGCGGGTCACCCGGGTCGAGCGCCTCTCCGCCGACCGTGTGGTGAACCGGGTGCGGCTGACCTGCGTGGACGATGTCGACGACCGGGTCCGCGGCTGGCTGAGCGAGGCGTGGTTCGCCGCCGCGGCCGGCGCCGGGTGATGGAGGTGGTCGAGATGCGCCGCACCGGGCTCTGGGTGGTGGCCGCGGTGGTCCTCGTGGTCGTGGTCATCATCGTCCTCGCGGTGCTGTTCGCCGGTGGCGGAAGCGGCGGCGGGGGTGGTGGCGGCGGGTACTGATCCGCCGGAGAAGCCGGATCCTTGAGCTGGCGCGAGCACCCCCGTCGCACGCGGAGTACCCGCGCCTCGTCGGCCCGGCGGGGCGCGAGGCAGGATGTAGGCCGGAGGTGACCGGCGGCCATGGCAGGCAAGATCCGCGACGAGGACATCGGGCTGGTGCGCGAGCGCACCTCGATCGTCGACGTGATCTCCGAGCAGGTGACCCTGAAGCCGGCCGGCGGCGGCAACCTCAAGGGCCTGTGCCCCTTCCACGACGAGAAGACCCCGTCGTTCACCGTGTCGTCGGCGCGCAACGTGTACTTCTGCCACGGCTGCGGCGCCGGCGGCGACGCGATCCGGTTCGTGATGGAGACCGACCACCTCACGTTCGTGGAGGCCGTCGAGCGGCTGGCCGGCAAGGCCGGTATCCAGCTGCGCTACGTGGAGGCCGGGCCGGCCCCGATCCGCCAGCAGGGGCAGAAGCAGCGCCTGATCGCGGCCCACGCGGAGGCCGCCGCGTTCTACGCCGCCCAGCTCGCGACCCCGGGCGCCCGGGCGGCGCGGGAGTTCCTGGCGCAGCGCGGCTTCGACCGGGACGCGGCGCTGCGGTACGGCTGCGGGTTCGCGCCGGAGACCTGGGACGCACTGGTCAGGCACCTGCGCCAGAAGGGCTTCACGGGACCCGAGCTGATCACCGCCGGCCTCGGCAAGGAGGCCCGCTCCGGCTCCCTGATCGACCGGTTCCGGCGCCGGCTGCTGTGGCCGATCCGCGACCTGGCCGGCGACGTGATCGGCTTCGGCGCGCGCAGGCTCTTCGACGACGATGACGGGCCGAAGTACCTCAACACCCCGGAAACCCCGCTGTACAAGAAGTCCCACGTGCTCTACGGCATCGAGCAGGCCAAGCGGGAGATCGCCCGGCAGGCCCGGGCGGTGGTCGTCGAAGGGTACACCGACGTGATGGCCTGCCACCTGGCCGGGGTGCCGACGGCGGTGGCGACCTGCGGCACCGCCTTCGGGTCGGACCACATCGCGGTACTGCGCCGGCTGCTGATGGACACCGACGCCTTCGCCGGAGAGATCATCTTTACCTTCGACGGGGACGCGGCCGGGCAGAAGGCGGCCCTGCGCGCGTTCGGGGACGACCAGCGGTTCGTGGCCCAGACCTACATCGCGGTCGGCCCGGACAACATGGACCCGTGCGAGCTGCGGCTGGCCAAGGGCGACGCGGCGGTACGGGATCTGGTGGCGCGGCGCGAGCCGCTGATCGCGTTCGCGCTGCGGTCGATCCTGACCCGGCACGACCTGGACACCGCCGAGGGGCGGGTGGGCGCGCTGAAGGAGACCGCACCGCTCGTGGCGAAGATCAAGGACCGGGCGCTAAGGCCGGAGTACGTCCGCAAGCTCGCCGGCGACCTCGGCATGGAGGTGGAGACCGTGCAGCGCGCGGTGGGCGGCTCGGGTGGCGGCGCGGCACCGGCTCCCGACCGGTACGCCGCCGCCGCGTCCAGTGTGGACAGTCCACAGGGGATCGTCGAGCGGGAGGCGCTCAAGCTCGCGCTGCAGGCACCGGTACTGGCCGGGCCGATGTTCGACACGATCGGCCCGGACGCGTACCGGCATCCGCTGCATGTCGCCGTGCGCGCGGCGATCGCCGAGGCCGGCGGGGCGACCGGCGCGGTCACCGGCGCCGGTTGGGTGGAACGGGTCCGGGACGCCTGCACCGACCTGGCCGGCAAGGCGCTCGTCGGCGAGCTGGCGGTGGAGCCGCTGCGGCTGGACGGCGAACCCGATCCCCGGTACGTGGGCGTGACCCTGTCCCGCCTGCAACTGTCCACTGTGGACCAGCGGGTCCGGGAGCTGAAGTCCCGCTTGCAACGGCTCAACCCGGTGACCCACGTCGACGAGCACCTGCGGCTGTTCGGCGAGCTGGTCTCCCTGGAACAGCACGCCCGGGCGTTGCGGGAGCAGGCGGCGGGCGGGCTGTGATGGGGTGGTTGCGCCGCCATCCGCCGCTGCCGGCCGCGCACCGCCCACCGCTGGCCCCCGACGAGCGGGTGGTCGCGTGGTCGGACTCCGATTCGGGGGTACTGGTCGCCACGAACCTCGGTGTGTGGCTGCCCGGCCCGTCCCCGGTCCGCCTTGGGTGGCATATGATCCACAAGGCTCAATGGGACGGCGAGATCCTCGTGGTGACCCCGGCCCGCGAGGTCGCCACCCGGGAAGGGTACGCCGTCGTGGCGGACCTGCCCGCGGTCTCCTTCCATCTGTGGGAGCCCCGGGAGCTGCCGCACCAGGTGCGCGCCCGGGTGACCCGCTCGGTCCGCTACACCGCGCACCACGCCGTACCCGGGCGCGGCGGGCTGCGGGTGGCCGCCCGCCGGGTACCGGGCGTCGACGGGCTGCGCTGGACGGTGCGGTACGACCCGGGGGTGGACCCCGACGATCCCGCGGTCGCCGAGGTCACGGCCGAAATTGTGGAGCGGGCCCGGGCGTAATCGGGGGGCGGATTGTCATACCCGCGGGTTAGGGTCGGCGGGTGTCGGGTGAGTCGCTGATCCACGCACGGGGTCTGGTCAAGCGTTTCGGTGACTTCACCGCCGTCGCGGGCATCGACGTCGACGTGGCGCGCGGGGAGGCGTTCGGGTTCCTCGGGCCCAACGGCGCCGGCAAGAGCTCCACGATGCGGATGATCGGCTGCGTCTCCACGCCGAGCGCGGGCACGCTGCGCATCCTCGGCATGGACCCGCACCGCCACGGGCCGGCGATCCGCGCCCGGCTCGGGGTCTGCCCCCAGCTGGACTCGCTCGACCCGGAGCTCTCCGTCCGGGAAAACCTGGTGACCTACGCGCGCTACTTCGGCATCCCCCGGCGCAAGGCCCGGGCCAAGGCCGACGAGCTGCTGGAGTTCGTGCAGCTCATCGAGCGGGCCGACAGCCGGGTCGAGCCCCTGTCCGGTGGCATGAAGCGCCGGTTGACCATCGCCCGGGCCCTGGTCAACGACCCGGAGATCGCGCTGCTCGACGAGCCGACCACCGGCCTGGACCCGCAGGCCCGGCACCTGGTGTGGGAGCGGCTGTTCCGGCTCAAGCAGCAGGGCGTCACGCTCGTGCTGACCACGCACTACATGGACGAGGCGGAGCAGCTGTGCGACCGGCTGGTCGTCATGGACGCCGGCCGGATCGTGGCCGAGGGCTCGCCGCGCTCCTTGATCGAGGAGTACTCCACCCGGGAGGTCGTGGAGCTGCGCTTCGCCGACCCGCCCGCCGAGGACGTCGCCGGCAAGCTCACCGAACTGGGGGAGCGGCTGGAGATCCTGCCCGACCGGATCCTGCTCTACGCCGAGGACGGCGACGGGGCCGCCGAGGCGGTCCACCGTCGGGGGCTGGCCCCGACCAGCGTCCTGGTCCGGCGCAGCGGCCTGGAGGACGTCTTCCTGCACCTGACTGGCCGGACCCTGGTGGACTGATGCGGCCGGCCCTCTCCGTGCTCGAGGCGCACCTGGTCAACTACCGGCGCACCTGGCGGGGCACCACGCTCGGCTCGTTCGTCCTGCCGGTGCTGTTCATGGTGGGGTTTGGCATCGGCGTCGGGCACTTCGTCGACGCCGGCGGCCGGCTCGGCCAGGTCCGCTACCTGGACTACATCGTTCCCGGCCAGGTCGCCGTGGGCGCGCTCAACCTCGGGTTCTTCGAGTCGGCGTGGCCGGTGCTGAGCCGGTTCCAGTGGATCCGCACCTACCACGCGATGGCCGCCGCGCCGCTGCGCATCGCCGACATCATCGGTGGCGGGCTGCTCTACATCCTGTTCCGGCTGCTCGCCACGAGCGGGGTCTTCCTGGCGGTCGCGGCGGTGTTCGGCGCCGTGCACTCGCCGTGGGTACTGGTCGCCCCGCTGGTCTGCGCGCTGCTCGGGCTCGCCACCGCCGCGCTGGTGCACGGGTTCTCCTCGCGCGTAGACAACGACAGCTACTTCATGCTGCTGATCCGGTTCCTGCTCATACCGGTCGCGCTGTTCTCCGGTGTCTACTTCCCGATCAGCGCGCTGCCCGGGGTGCTGCACGCGCTGGCCTACGCGTCCCCGGTGTGGCACGCGACCGAGCTGTGCCGGGCCGCCACCCTGGGCCACGCCCACCTGTCCGGGCTGGTCGTCCTCGGGCATGTCGCCTATCTCGCGGGGTTGGGCGCGCTCGGGTTCTGGCTCGCGCTGCGCGGCTTCCGGCGCCGCCTGGTGGTGTAGGAGGGCGGATGGTCGTCGCGACATCGTTCGGCCCCGGGCTGCTCGGCCGGGTCGACGCCTCGGCCCGCCGGTCCGGCGCGGTCACCCGGCGCAACGTCGCCGCGCTGCGCTCGGCGTACTGGATCGTGGTCGTCTCGGGCTTCCTCGAACCGCTGCTGTACCTCTTCTCGATGGGGGTCGGGGTGGGCCGGCTGGTCGGCAGCCTGCCGCTGCCCGACGGGCGCCTGGTGCCCTACGCCCAGTTCGTGGCGCCGGCCATGCTCGCCTCCTCGGCGATGTCCGGCGCGCTGTCGGAGTCCACGTTCAACTTCTTCGGCAAGATGAAGTACATGCGCCTCTACGACGGGGTGCTGGCCACCCCGGTCCGGCCGATGGAGGTCGCGTTCGGCGAGCTGGTGTGGGCGATGGCCCGGGGGGCCCTCTACAGCGCGGCGTTCCTCACCGTGATGGTCGCCATGGGGCTGACCCGGCCGCTGTGGGCGCTGGCCGCCTTCCCGGCCACCCTGCTGGTCGGCTTCGCGTTCGGCGGGCTGGGCATGGGGCTGTCCACGTTCATGCGAAGCTGGCAGGACTTCGACATCATGGGCACCATCCAGTTCACGCTGTTCCTGTTCTCCGGCACGTTCGCGCCGATCAGCACGTACCCGACCGGGTTCCGGTGGCTCATCGAGGCCACCCCGCTCTACCACGGCGTCGAGCTGATCCGGGGGATAGCCACCGGTTCGGTCCACCCGGTGCTGCTGGTGCACACCGGATACCTGGTCGCGCTGACCGGGTTCGGCCTCGCCCTCGCCGGGCGGCGGATGGCCCGCCTGCTGCTGAAGTAGCCGACGCGAAACCGGGCCCGCGTCCCGGGTGGGTCGCGGGCCGGCGCCGTGCGTCCTAGTAGGTGGTGCCGGGCGTGTCCGTCATCGTGGTCGACGACCCGGTGTTCGTGGTGCCGACCGCGACCGGCTCGGTGCCGGTCTCGCTGGAGCGCAGCCGCTCGCCGAACCGCGTGTTGCCCAGCTTGTCGGTGACCGTCGCCTTGCTCTGCTCGTACACCTTGCTCGCCTGCGCCTGCACGACGCCGGCGGCCTCCTGTACGGTCGGGCTCTCCTTGACCTTCTGGGCGGTCCGGACCAGCTCGTCGTAGGCCTGACGGCCAGCCCGGCTGCCCAGGACGAAGCCCGCAGCGAGCCCGCCGAGGAACATCAACTTACCGCGCATGGCGGCTCCCTCCGTATCGGACGTGACGTACCAGCGCGTCTGAAACCCGTACGTCATGCCTACGCCTCTTGTCCTACTAGTATCCTGCCCTCCGGATTACTAAACGCGCAGCCCAAAGCTGCGATTGCCGCCCAGCATGGCGCCGCGGCGCCTCGCGGCAAACCCGCTGCACAGGTACCGGAGGGATCCTGTACCCTTGTCCGGGTCGCTCCAACCGGGTCCGGCGGGAGCGGGCAGCGGTCCCCCGTAGCTCAATTGGCAGAGCAACCGGCTGTTAACCGGTAGGTTTTTGGTTCGAGTCCAAACGGGGGAGCCAAGCTCTTGATCTCGCCGGGGAACCGGGTCTGGTCGATCGAGCGCGCTGGGTAAGCTAGCGGCGCACGGGGCCGGTAGCTCAGCGGGTTAGAGCAGGGGACTCATAATCCCTCGGTCGCGGGTTCGAGTCCCGCCCGGCCCACGATGATCTTCCATGCGAACCAGCCGCTTCCGGTGGCCTGGTCGGGCACCTCCTCATGAGGTACAGTTTTCTGTACGTGTTGTGGAGGTGTCATGCGAACCGTCAACTTCACCCAGCTCCGGCAGAACCTTGCCGCCGAGCTCGACAGCGTGATCAGTGATGCCGAGGAAGTGGTAGTGACTCGGTCGGGCCATGAGCCTGTCGTCATCGTTCCGCTGGCGGAGTATGAGGCGATGAAGGAGACGGAGTACCTCCTCAGGAACCCGAGCAACGCCGCCGCGCTGCGCCGGTCCATTGCCGAGTTGGAGCGGGGCGAGGCCAGTGAGCGTGAACTCATCGATCCGTCCGCAGTCCAGGATGTCGCGTGAGGCTCGTCTTCACGTCTACGGCATGGGAGCAGTACCTCAGTCACACGGACCGCAAGCTGGTTAAGCGCATCAATGACCTCATCGCCGACGTCATGCGTAACGGCTACGAAGGCATTGGTAAGCCGGAGCCCCTGCGCGGCGAGCTGTCCGGCTTCTGGTCCAGACGCATCGATCGAGAGCACCGGCTGGTGTACCGGGTCAAGGGTGATGACGTCGAGATCATTGCCTGTCGCTATCACTACGGCGACAGGTAGCAACTCGCCTCTCGCTGCGCTTACCGGTCGTGGTCTTTCGCCTTGGACGTGCACAGACGCATCGGCAAGGGTTCGCCAGCCCTGTCTGGCAGGGTCGGGTGAGACACAGTTCGGGCTGCCGTTCTGACCGTTGACCAGGGCGAGACTGGACCATTCGACCGTGACCTTTGCCGTTGCAGACTCCCGAACCGGTGTGGCCGATGATGGGGGCCATGGGTTCCTTCACCGGCCCGCGTGCCGACCAATCCCGCCGGCGTACGTTCACCGCGCAGTACAAGCTGGCGATGGTGGCCGAGTACGACCGCCTCCCGGCCGGTGAGAAGGGCGCCCTGTTGCGCCGTGAGGGCTTGTACTCCTCGCACATCATCGAGTGGCGTCGGGCCCGTGATGCCGGCACCCTGGCCGGCCCGGCGTCGCCGCCGGCAGCCGCGGCGAGACGGGGTAAGAGCGTCGAGCAGACCGAGATCGAACGGTTACGCCGCCAGAACGAGCGCCTCGCGGCGGATCTGGCCCGCAACAAGGCGGCCCTGGAGATCAGGGGAAAAACGCACGCGTTCTTGCAACTGCTCTGCGAGAACGCGGACAACGACCCGAAGTCGGGCAGATGATCGACGCCGCGTTCGGGCAGCTGCAACCGTTGCTGACCACCAAGACCGCCTGCGACCTGCTGGGCAAATCCCGGGCCATGCACTACCGGCGGCGCCGACCGGTCGTGTCGCGGCCACGACCTGCCCGCCCCGCGCCAGCCAACGCGCTCACCCCACTCGAACAGGCGCAGGTCCTGGCGGTGCTGCGCCATGACGACTTCGTCGACAAGGCCCCGGCGCAGGTCTGGGCCACCCTGCTCGACGAGGGGCAGTACCCGTGCAGCCAGTCCACCATGTACCGGATCCTGCGCCAACACGGAGAGGTCCGCGAACGGCGAGCCCAGGCCACCCACCCGGCGAAGGTCAAACCCGAACTGGTGGCCACCGCACCGGCGCAGGTGTACTCGTGGGACATCACCAAACTGCAAGGCCCCGGCCGGGGCGAGTACTTCCACCTCTACGTCATGCTCGACATCTTCAGCCGCTACGTCGTGGGCTGGACCGTCGCCGCCGGCGAGTCCGCCGACCTGGCCAAGGCGTTCATCACCGACATCACCACCACCCACGGCGCACCACACGCGATCCACGCCGACCGGGGCACCTCCATGACCTCCAAGCCGGTCGCCCAGCTGCTACTGGACCTGGGCGTGGCCCGCAGCCACTCCCGGCCCCGGGTGTCCAATGACAACCCGTACCCCCAAGCGCAGTTCAAGACCCTGAAGTACTGCCCAGCCTTTCCACTACGGCACCGCCGCCGAAATCCGCGCCAACCGCGCCGTCGTCCTCGACGCCGCCCACGCCCGCAACCCCGAACGATTCAGCAAGCCACCCACCCCACCGCATCTGCCAACCACCGCGTGGATCAACCCGCCCACAACGCCACCCCAGATACAGACCGTCTAACCAGCCCGTGTCTCAGCGACCTTGACAGCTTCCGCACGCCGGTCCGTGCGGGGTGCATGACAAAGTGAGTGACTACCGGTGCGCACAGCCACGCACGGCGGTGAACGCCTAAGGACTGTTTCGGCACCGTCCGCGACGCGTTGCCGAATTCGCCTGTACTGAAATCAAGGCGGCCCGCACAGCGGGCCGCACGCGCCGCCGACCAGGGGCCGGGCCTCGGCCCGCCGCCTGGCGCCTACCGCTTGACGCTCCCGGCGCCCGGCGGTTGCCAGCCCCGCTGGCGGCGCGACGGCACGGAATGAAGGAGCCCACGGGCCGCATCCGGATGTCTCCTGGAGCGAAATTCGTCCTCGCCGGAAGGGCAGGCTCCGGGATGGCCGAGGTCACCGGCCCATCTGGATCAACCCGCACGTCAAGGGCCCCGACGACAAGCCGCTACGAACAGGCGAGACTGTGCACCTCTGGGACCGGTAGTAGGCGCACAGACGGGCTACCAACGTGCCCCCGGCTCATCGCTTCGGCGTGCGACACCCAGGGGAATGGCGTGACACGGGTCATGACGCGAAATCGCGTTAACCAGGGACGGTCACGCGGGCAAAGCGAGCGGGCGTGATAGCAAAGTAGCTGGTAGAGGACATGGCGAAGGCTGTATCAGCCTCTCATGATCCCTCGGTCGCGGGTTCGAGTCCCGCCCGACCCGCACGCGTCCCTGACCTGGTCTTTCATGCCACCTTCCGATCAGCATGCGAACCGACCACGCTATCCAGACGCCAGCCGACGAGGCGGGAGCTAGCGGAGACGTCGTTTGCGTTTTTTTCGAATAGCTGTACGCTTGGGTCATGACCAGCGCTCTTCGTGAACGAACCGTGCTCCCTCCGGAAGACCCCTCTGACCTGGCGCGGTTCGCTCGCGGCTTGGCGGAAGTACAGGCGCCGACGAGGGCTCGGCTGGTCGGTCCCGATGGTTCGGAGATTGAGATCCCCGAGGACTTGTACGGCGTCCTGCG
>WNFV01002878.1_pt1 | contig 25549 bp, 20 predicted proteins | sample 5400101 | NCBI WGS metagenome assembly WNFV01 (sample SAMN13153361, study PRJNA577476) | soil metagenome | isolation source: 115 cm soil or saprolite under grassland replicate 1 | place: USA:California | collected 2016-06-15
GAGCGGCCACCCTCAGGTCCGAGGACAACGCTGGTGCTAGCGGAACCATTAGCCCTTGGCACTGGTTAAACCCTTTAGGCCCTTCGTAACTCATAGCTGTTTTTTTCGAGACCGTCTTGAATTCCCGACGCCCACTCTGTGACCTCGGTCGCCATCAGACTTGGCGGGAAGAAGAGGTTCCTGATACCAGCGTTCGCCTGATCTGTACTCCTCTTCGGTGCGACCCAGCAGATCGAGAGCGCGCTTGAGCTGAATGTGAGTGCTGGCGACAATGATGGTGTTTATTAGCGCTAATGGAGCCACGTATGAGCCGGTGAAAGAAGGACTGCCGGTGGATGCGACCAGATAGGCATCACAGTGCATCGCTATCGGCGTGGTGTTGCCGTCGGTAATTCCGAAAGTGGGCACCCCACCCTCACGAGCCCTGAGGACTGACTCTACCGTCTCTCTGAGGCACCGCCCGAAGCTGATAGCGATCAGTAAATCTTTGCTGGTTAAAACATCGATCTTGTGTTGCAGGTTTCCAGCACTCCCGACGGGCGCATCTGCGTCGAATCCGAGTGGCGTCAAACCGTAAGCAAGAAACCATGCGAGCGAAGCTGCCAGATCCACTCCGACAACCAGAATGCGCCGCGAACGATGGATCAGTTTAGCCAATTGCACCACGCGATCCGCATCGAGGCTTGATCTGAGCACACTCAAATTTTCAGTGTCCCTTTCCACGCACTGGCGAACATGATCAGGCACGCTTCGTCTCTCTCGTGTGACAGCCTTCAGCACCCTGTATGGCGTGATCTGCGTGACGAAATGTTTGCGCAGGTCTGCCGCGAAGTCTGCGAAGCGTTTGTAGCCCAACGCTTGGACGGTGCGTACGATAGTAGCGGCGTCAACGTTGTAGCGCTTGGCCATTTCGCGAGACGAGAGAAAAAAGGCTTCTTCGTGACTGTCCAAAATCGCTCTAATCAGTTGACGCCGGCTGCGGCTCAATTGCGATTGAGCGAAGCGAACCTCAAGAGACGTTGGTGAATCCTTACTGTTTCCATCTTGACCATCCAACTTATTTCCGGCCGACATGTTTCCCTCCCAGTCTGCCTTTGCTGGTTTTACTGCGGTTAATTCTTTCATCTGCTCAACTCAACCGCCTCGATTCGACTCTCAATATTATCCGGGTCGACACCGAAATCCGAATCCTGCGCCGCGGCACTGCTACCAGCAGGCGTGATGCTCGCTTCCGGCACAATCACATCCCGGGCGAATAGCGAGAGATGCCGCCGAGCATCGTGAAGCCGGGAGCGCTGGCGAGCGCGGTGTAGTGCCCGCGAAACTGAATCCGGTTTTCGGAGATAGGTTGCTTATTTTTGTCTGAGATTGTAGCGGAGTCTCGCAAGGCGAGCGAAGATAGCACATCATCTTTCAAGGTGCAACAATTGTTGTACTTTTATTGACATGCTGCAACGATGAGTGTTATACACCAGCGTTATCTGCCTGTGATGGGGTGCTAGATGTCTGAAACGTTTACTGCACGACGCGTGGTAGCTCGCAACGATCAGCGGAGTGTGAGCGTAAAACGCGCGTTGGATTCTCTGCGACACCTCTTAAACACTGCGGCTTCGAGTAACTTTCCTTAGAGGAGGCAGAAGTTATGAAAAGGACTGTCCTGACACCGACCTGCAATCTGATGAGCAAAGGCGGGCAAGCCAAACTGAGCAGGTATTGCTCCTCGCTGATAGCCCTTTCCCTCACTCTCTTCATGTTCCACCTCTTGCCCTCGAGCGCAACGGCACAGACCACCACTTCGACTATTGAAGGAACCGTGACGGATGCTAATGGCGCGGTGATCGCGGGCGCAGAGGTCAAGGCAAATGGGACGACGTTGGCGTCCGAGCGCAGTGTCACAGCCGACTCGGAAGGTTTCTACCGTCTCACGGCATTACCTGCGGGAACCTACACCTTGACAGTTTCACATACAGGCTTTGTCACGAGCACCTCCAACATCGAGTTGACCCTAAATCGCGTCGTGACTTTCGATGTCCAACTGAACGTTGGAAATATCGGAGAAGTGGTCAACGTGAATTCGGAAGGGCTGCCCTTGCTGGAACCGAACGCATCTGCCACCGGTGCAACCATCACGCCGCGCCAGATCACGGAATTGCCCGTCAACGGGCGAGATTACCTCGACCTGCTGCAACTCGTGCCCGGAGTAGCCATCAACCGGCAAGCTGACCCCGGCAGCGATAACGCTACGCCGGTGCTGGGCGAGCGTAGCGGCAATAACAATTTTTTCATCGATGGACACCCGAACAAAGACACCGTCGACGGCGGACCTGCCGCGCAGTTTAATCAGGAAACAATTGCCGAGTTTCAGGTGCTGACGACCGGCTACAAAGCCGAGTTCGGACTGGCATCGGGAGCGATAGTCAACGTCATCACCAAAAGCGGCGGGAATGGTTTTCACGGTGTCGGCTCGCTCTTTCATCGCAACGATGCTTTCGACACGTCGAACTCTTTGGGTACGGCGAAGAAAGATGCGCCGCCCCTTCGTAGGTTTGACTACAGTCTGGCGCTCGGTGGGAGGGTGATTAGAGATAGAGTTTTCTTCTTCGGCTCGTCAGAGCGGATCACGGAGAACCGCCGGCTGGATTTCGTGTTCCCGAGTACCGGAAGTCCCGTGGTCGATAAACTTCTGAGGGACCAGGAGAACCCGTTCGATAATCCGACGCGTACTTTCGAGACGAGAAACTTTTTTAAGCTAAACGAGCAGCTCGGGCGGCATCAATTGACCCAAGAGGTGAATTATACCAACCGCGTCGTCAGGGAGTTTCTGCCACTCTCAGCATCAGCTAGTTTGCCGTCACGGCGAAATGATTCCGGCGCGCGCCACCTGCTGCTGGCGTTCGGCGACACGATCTTGCTGGGCGAACAGAGCAATCCGTGGATAGTGACGCTCCGAGGTGCGTATCGCGGCGAGCCTTCCGATACCCGACCCTCTCACCCGGAGGCCGGGGCGGGGACGACATTCAACCCGTTCAGCATGCAAAATTGTCCTGGCTGCATTATTGGTGGCGATCTGCCTACTGTTGGTTACGGCAATTTCCTGACGGCTTCAAATCTGAACCAGAAATATACTTCGTTCACAGCCAACGCCAACAAGCTCTTTGGCCACCATGATCTGAAATTCGGGTGGAATTTCCTGCGGACGAAAGTTGACGGCGTCGAGGCGCAGCTTTTGCAAAGTCAACTCTTTGCCACGGTCGATGACTTTGCGACGTTTGGACCCTTCAACAGCGGCATTTCTTTACTCGGGCAGGCTGGAGGACTTACGCCCGCAGGTAACGAGATTCATCTGCGGAACAATTACAACGGGCTGTTCGTGCAGGATGATTGGAAACTGCGGAGTAACCTGACTGTCAATCTCGGGCTTCGTTGGGATTACGACTCTGAATTCGTGACCAAGCGGAATTTCTCGCCGCGTCTGGGCGTCGCTTGGGCGGTGACGCCGAGGACGGTCGTGCGCGGGCACTTCGGTGTCTTTTACGATCAGTTCCGCCTGGGGCTGGCGCGCGACGTTCCTTCGTTCGGCGGCGCTGATCAAAGATTTGTCCAGTTGTTGTTGTTTCCGCGAGGGCTTTACGGATCCCCGTCTTTTGTTTCCAGCATAGCCTTCTTGTCGGGTCTCCCAGGGGGCTGCTTTTCGAACAGCCTGACCGATGCCCAGATCACAGCTGCAGGACTGACGTGTCCGTTAGCTCCCGGAGTCCCCTTTATCGGAGTCGACAGACTCAACCGCGTGGTCGCGCCCGGACATGCTCCCATTCCAGCCAACGCGGTGATTAACGTCAGCAACGTGCAGGCTCTGACGGGGCTGACACCGGATCAGTATGCGGCGCAGGCAAGTGCAGCAATCGGACAACCGGCAGGATACTTTGTCTTCGGTCCGTTCGGGCAATTGAATAATCCCGTTATCCCCCCGCGGCTCCTTCCCACCACTATTGACGGCAGCTTCAAGACTCCCCATACGCTCAGCTTCAGCGTCGGCGTGCAGCGTGAGATTGGGAAGGATATGATGGTCGAGGTGGATTACCACCACCGGGCCATCCGTAATCTTCTGGGCATCAGAAAGAGCAATCTCGCCTTCCAGTCGCGTGTTGTCGGTCGCACCTTTTTACCGCCATTCACTGAAGGAGAAATCCAAACCTTCGGCCCCTTCTTCGAAGGCGACTACAACGCGCTGATCGTCAACTTCAATAAACGCCTCAGCCGTCGCTTCCTACTAGGCGCGAACTATACCTTTGCCAAGGCCACCGACAACTCGCTTGGTATTGATTCACTTCCTTCGGATAGCTTCATCGGAACAGTGCCGGAAGTGACCGAAGCCTCGACGGGCAGGTCCAACAGAGACGGTCCGTTCACCCGGGCCAATGGCAGATTCGTTGCTCAGGCCGGAACATTTCTCAACGGCCCCGACCTTGATAGAGGTCCGTCATCTTTGGCGCTGGATCAAATCTTCCAGATCAACGGGCTGGTGGAGCTTCCGTGGCAGATTCAGGTCAGCGGCATCTTCCGGGCGCAGAGCGGCTTTCATTTCAGCCGGACTCTTGCGACCATTTCCGACCCGGACGGTGACGGGGGTTTCACCGCCGTTGATCTTGGTGCTGGGCGGAATGCCTTCACCGCGCCTCCGTTCGTCGGTCTCGATATGCGCCTCGCTAAGCGGTTCGACATCGGCGAGCGGGTCAAGGTGCAAGTCCTATTCGAGTTCTTCAATCTGTTGAACCGTCAGAACCCAGCCGCAGTCGGGCAGCGACAGGGCGTTGCGCTCCAGCCTTTCGGCCAGGCTACACAGGTCCTACCCGGACGCGAAGGGCAGATCGGATTCAGAGTCGAGTTCTAATTCGACAGGGGGCCGTATAGACCGTGTGAAAAGGATCAGGATACCATCCGCTTGTCCTGGTGGAGGCTGACGTTCGCTCTATCGAGGCGCAACGATGCTTTTCAAGATGCGATTGGCTTTGTCCGGTGGAGTGTCACGTTTCCTGCTTACCCGGCTAACGGCTTTGCAGCTCATCCCAACTGCAATCGTGAGCCTGGTTGAAGCTGAATTCTGAGCCCTGACAATGAACTTAATGGGAGCCGTCTATGAACATACGACATCTGGCCTTTGCTCTGTTGCTGTGCCTCCCTGTCTCCGCCACAGTGACTGCGCAAGGCACGCGACTGCTCCGTCACCCAACGGTGAATCGCGACCTGGTGGCTTTCGAGTACGCCGGCGACCTCTGGGTTGTCTCGCGAAGCGGCGGACAGGCGCGCCATCTCACCTCCACTTCCGGCGTCGAGACTGATCCCCACTTTTCACCTGATGGTTCCCAGATCGCGTTCACCGCCACAGTTGCAGGCAACACGGATGTGTATGTCGTGCCGACCGCTGGGGGTGATCCCAAACGACTAACCTACCGCCCCGGAGTTGATCGGGTTAGGGGCTGGTCGCCGGATTCGGGTTGGGTCACCTACTCAAAGAACGAAGAGCGATACAACCAGGGTGGGATGGTGGCGATCGATCCCGCATTGGCACAATCTATTTCCTGATGAGTGAGGACAACATCAAGAAGCAGATTCTGGAGCCTTGGGTTTCGTTCGGCTCAGACGCGGCTTCGATTGCCGCGGAAGGGGTCTTCCTGAAGTCTTCGGCACATCCCCGAGCGTACGGCAACTTCGCGCGTCTGCTCGGCAAGTACGTTCGTGAGGAGAATATCATCTCGCTCGCCGAAGCATTGCGCAGACTCACCGGTCTGCCCGCGACGAACCTTGGATTGGATCATCGTGGGTTTCTTAAGAAAGGCATGTTCGCCGATGTGGTGGTGTTTGATCCGCGGACGATTGCCGACCGCGCTACGTTTGAAAATTCGCACCAGTACGCGATTGGCGTCAAGCACGTTTTTGTTAACGGTCTGCAAGTGCTCAAAGATGGCGAGCATACCGGGGCGAAGCCCGGAAGGGCGCTCTGGGGGCCAGGTAAGATTAAGTAGTGATATGTCCGACAAACTTTAGGAAGCTCTGATCAAGTCAGAGCCGAGCTGAGTGAATGCGGAGCAGTGGGGATAAACCGTCCTTCCCGACCTGAGAGATGTTTTCAGGTGAGTGAAACACTCCTGAGTTGAAAAACTCTCAAGTGACCGAGAGCAGACTCTATTCTGGGAATCTACGGTATGAACACTAAAACAACCATGCGTTTAAGACTTTGCCTTCCTGCAATTATCGTTTTTCTCCTTGCGTCAGTGCCGCTTCGCGGTCAGAACACACCGCCGAGCCATGCTCGTGATTTCGATAAGACCGAGGCGATGATCCCGATGCGCGACGGAGTGCGTCTCCACACGCAAGTATATACGCCGACTCGGGCCACCGAACGGCTTCCGATCTTGCTGCTCAGGACTCCGTACGGGATCGGCGACTTAAACTCGGAGCAACTAGCCGCCGCGATCCCGGAGCTGGCGGCGGACGGCTACGTTTTCGTTCGACAAGACATCCGCGGCCGGTTCAAGTCGGAAGGGGAGTTTGTCATGCTCCGACAGCCGCGCGATCCCAAAGACAAGAAGGCGATCGACGAAAGCACCGACACCTATGACACAATCGAGTGGCTGCTCGCGCACGTGTCAAATCACAACGGGCGCGTCGGGATGGCCGGTACAAGCTATGGCGCGTGGCTAACGGTGATGGGGATGCTCGATCCCCATCCGGCGCTGAAGGCTGTCGTCCAGCAGGCTTCCCCGGCGGACATGTGGATTGGCGACGACTTCCACCACAACGGCGCGTTTCGATTGAGCTACGGCCTCGAATACGCGTACATGATGGAATCATCGAAGGAAATCTCCGACGTTTCCACCCTAATAGACCGTTACGATGCTTACGAGTGGTATCTGGATCTCGGCCCGCTTTCAAATGTGAACGCGAAGTATTTCCACGGCAAGATCCCCACCTGGAGGGACTTCGCCAACCGGCCCGACTATGATGCGTTCTGGAAGCGACAAGCTTTCGCGCCGTGGCTGAACCGCGTAACCGTGCCGACGCTGAATGTGGCCGGATGGTGGGACCAGGAAGATTTTTATGGCCCCATCAAGATCTATGAGTTGCTCGAGCGGCACGATACGTCGAAGCAAAACTTCCTGGTTGTCGGTCCGTGGAACCATGGTGGATGGTCGGGGGGCGAGGGGCGCAAACTTGGGCGCATTGACTTTGGCAGTGCGACAGCCGAGTACTATCGACGTAACGTACTAGTACCGTTCTTCGCGTACTACCTGAAGGGAAAAGGGAGCCCTGAGCGCCCCGAAGCACTGACGTTCAGGACCGGCACGAACGAATGGGTGGGGCACGACGCGTGGCCGCCGAAACGCAATGTCGTCGCGCGCCGGCTCTACTTCCAGGCGGACGGGAAGCTGTCGTTCGACCCGCCAGACACAGGAACCCAGCGGGCGTTCGACAGCTACACTTCGGATCCAGCGAATCCCGTTCCCTATCGTCCGCGTCCAATTGAACTGCGCTCGGGATGGTCGACGTGGTTGGTTGAGGACCAGCGCTTCGTCGATCATCGCCCCGACGTGCTCGCGTGGGTGAGCGAGACCCTGGAGGACGATGTGGTCGTGTCCGGGAAGATCGTAGCCAACCTCTTCGCGTCGACCACCGGCACAGACAGCGACTGGATCGTAAAGCTCATCGACGTCTACCCGGAGAAGTATGGGGCCGATCCGACGATGGGGGGCTACCAACTGATGATCGCGGGCGACGTATTCCGTGGTCGCTACCGCAAGAGCTTTGAGAAGCCCGAGCCCATCGTGCCAAAGGCGGTGCTGCACTATCAGATCGGATTCCCGGCCAATGACCACGTCTTCAAGAAGGGGCACCGGATCATGGTGCAGGTCCAGAGCAGCTGGTTTCCGGTGATCGATCGCAACCCGCAGCGATTCATGCCAAACATCTTCCTCGCGAAAGAGTCGGACTTTCAGCGAGCGACCCAGCGAGTGTTCCGCTCGGGCCAGTATGCGTCATACATCGCGGTGCCGGTGGTGGAGACGAAGTGATTTGCCAAATGCCGATCGCCAATTGCCGATTTGAATGGGATCTAATCGCTTCGGCAATTTGGTGAGGCGAAATTGAAGAGACCGTCAATCGCAATCGTCAATGCTTTCAATTCGCCAATCGGGAATCGGCAATCAAAGAAAACAAATAAGTCATGAATAATCTCGGTCGCACCTTTGCCTCTACGCTCATTTGCCTGCTCGCATTGAGTGTCTCGCGCGTTCCAGTCGCATCGCAGGACGGCGAACCCGTATTTGACATCGTGATACGCAACGGCCGAGTGCTTGATGGCGCAAGCAATCCTTGGATTTTGGCGGATGTCGCGATCAAAGACGGTCGCTTTGTCCGTGTTGGCAGAGTTGGAGGCCGAGGGCGGCGGGAGATTGACGCGAGCGGCAAATACGTCTCGCCCGGGTGGATTGACGTGATGGATCAATCCGGGGACGTACTGCCGCAGAACGGCTCGGCTGAAAACAAGTTGCTGATGGGCGTCACCACCGCCATCGGCGGCGAAGGCGGAACGCCAGTCCCGGCAGAGAAGATCAGCGAGTACTTCGCGGGCCTTGAGAAGAACGGCATCAGCCTCAACTTCGGGACCTACTTTTCTGAGACGCAGGCGCGTATCGCCGTCCTTGGCGACGCGGCGAGAGCGCCGACTGGCGAAGAACTCGCGCGCATGAAAGCCATCATGGAGACCGCCATGAAGGCGGGCGCGATGGGCATGACGACGGCGCTGATCTATCCACCGTCGAGTTACGCAAAGACCGATGAGTTGATCGAGATGGCGAAAGTCGCCGGACGATACGGCGGCATCTACGCCAGCCATATTCGCGGCGAGGGGAAGGAACTCCTCCAATCAATCGAGGAAGCGATCACCATCGGCGAGAAAGGCGGATTATCCGTCGAGATTTTCCACCTTAAAGCCGCTTACCAACCCGGATGGGGGACGCTCATGCGCGGGGCGGGAGAGAAAATCGAGCAGGCGCGGGCGCGCGGCGTGGATGTTGACGCAGACATGTATCTCTACACGGCAGGCGGCACGGGACTCGAAGCCGTGATCCCATCTTGGGCATTCGAGGGCGGAGGCGAGAAACTTTTGGCCCGACTCAAAGATCCAGAGACACGCGCTCGGCTCAAGAAAGAAATGAAATCAGGTTCGCCCGGCTGGTGGAACATCATCGAAGCGGCAGGCGGTTGGGACGGCATCGTGCTGGTGAACGCTCAAAACAAAGAAAACGCGCGCTTTGAAGGTAAGAGCCTGAACCGGATTGCGAAAGAGTGGCACAAGGAGCCGGCAGATGCGGCGTTCGACTTAGTGGAGCAAGGCCAGGGAAGAGTGCTGGCACTCTATTACATGATGAGCGAGCAGGACATCGTCACGGCACTCAAGTTTCCGTGGACAAGCATTGGCAGCGATGCTGCGGCGGCGCTTAAGCCGGGGGCTGTGGACGCGCTGGGACTGCCACACCCGCGCAGCTACGGTAACTTCCCACGACTCATCGCGCGCTATGTCCGCAAGCAGCATGTGCTCACGCTCGAAGAGGCGATCCGCAAAATGACATCATGGCCTGCTACCCGGATGCGACTCGCCTCGCGCGGACTGATTAAAGAGGGTTGTTGGGCCGATGTAGTTATTTTCGATTATGACAAAATTCAAGACCGGGCAACTTACGAGCAGCCGCTTCTCTCTCCTGATGGGATTGACTACGTGCTCGTGAATGGAGAAGTCGTGGTCGAACATGGAAAGCATACCGGCGCGCGACCCGGACAGGTGCTCTACGGCCCTGGTCGCCAGTTTCAATAAGAGAGTTGTTATTTACAACAGCTGTTGCATGGTTAATGAAGGTCAAGAGATGACGACGATGCCTGCCACAACCGAAAACTCAACTATCGTCATCCGCGACATTGACGACGGGCGCGTGGAGATACGCGCAGTCGAAGAACTCCAGAAGGAAGTGTGGGGGCTGCCCGATCTCGATGTCGTACCGGTTTCGCATCTCATCGCCGCCAAAGCGGCGGGCGGCGTTTTGCTCGGCGCATTCGACAGGGAAACCTTAATCGGCTTCGCCTATGGCTTCGTCAGTTACGAACACGGGCGGCTGGCGCATCATTCGCACATGCTCGCCGTCAAGCCTGCCTTTCGCAACTTAGATCTCGGATACAAGCTCAAACTTGCGCAGCGCGAGCGTGTGCTTGCGCAGGCCATCACCTTGATAACGTGGACGTTTGATCCGTTGCAGAGTCTGAACGCGCATTTCAACTTCAACAAGCTCGGAGTGATTTCGGATCGCTATTTCATCAATTTCTACGGCGCAGACGCGTCGAGTTTTCTGCATCGCAACGGCACTGATCGCTTGTGGGTCACGTGGCTCCTCACGAGCAGCCGCGTGAGCGGACGACTCGAGGGCACAGTGCCCGCGCTCGAACTGGAGAAGGTGATCCCGCTAGTTCAGCTTGGAATAGATGATTCCCCGCGAAGGAGCGATTTGACTGAAGCGCTATCGCAAAAGCAGGCTTTAATAGAGATACCGGCGGACATCAACGCCTTGGAGCGGCGAAACAGTGCATTGGCAATCGCGTGGCGAGAGTCCACGCGCTGGGCTTTCACTGAAGCAATCGCTGCGGGCTATCTGGTTACGGATTTCTATCGCCAGAGTCGAGGCGAGCAGCGACTTGGAACATATCTTCTCAGTCGGGGCAAAAGGCTTGCTGACTTCGGCTGATGAAGAAGTGTTAGTGATCGAATTTAAGAGGGGCTGACTTCGACTGCCGAACAGTCAAGATCACACTTTGAGTATGAAGCAATGCGCTACATGCTTTCAGGCAGTTAACGGTTCGAATCATATAGGAGTCAGAATCGTGAGAACATTGGTGGCTTTTATCATGCTTGGCTTGCTTCTCTCCGCATCCGTGTGGGGGCAGGTGCCGAATTTGCCAAAGGCTCCGAGTAAGGAAGGAACTGAGCAACTAACGGCGGACAAAATTCCTGCTGGCGTCCACGAGTTGACGGCGACGGATGTGGAAACTTTTCTGGACGGCATTGTGCCGCTGCAACTCGAACGCGATGACATTGCGGGCGCGACCATCGCCGTCGTCAAAGACGGGAAACTGCTGTTCGCTAAAGGATACGGCTACGCCGATTACGAAAAGAAAAAGCCCGTCTCAGCGGAGGAGACATTATTCCGCCCCGGCTCCGTGTCCAAGCTGTTCACTTGGACGGCGGTGATGCAGTTAGTCGAACAGGGCAAGCTCGACCTCGACCGCGATGTGAACCTTTACATTGATTTCAAAATACCAGAGGCATTCGGAAAGCCGATCACGCTGAAGAACATAGTGACGCACACTCCCGGATTTGAGGAGCAAATTAAAGACCTGTTTACAGTCGGTTCCGAAAGCCCCAATCTTGGGGCATACCTGAAGACCCACATTCCGGGGCGAATATATCCTCCGGGGACCGTGCCTGCTTACTCAAACTACGGGGCGGCGCTGGCCGGGTATATCGTCGAGCGTGTTTCGGGCCGTCCGTTCAATGAATATGTCGAGGAAAATATTTTCAAGCCGCTTGGCATGATTCATTCAACTTTTCGCCAGCCCCTTCCGCCAACTCTTGCTCCATCTATGTCTAATGGTTATCAACTGGCATCCGATGAACCCAATCCGTTTGAAGTAGTGGTCCCTTTTCCAGCCGGAAGTATGAGCAGCACTGCCGCGGACATGGCTCGCTTCATGCTCGCTCATCTGCAGGACGGACAACTCGGCGACGCCCGGATACTTCGCCCGGAGACGGCGCGTCTCATGCACAGTCGCCAGTTCGCTTTAGACCAGGCGGCCAACGCCATGGCATATGGCTTCTACGAAGAATCACGCAATGGACACCGGATCATCGGACATGCTGGCGATACCCTCTATTTCCATAGCGATCTGCACCTGATTCCAGAAGCGGGCCTTGGATTCTTTGTTTCGCACAACAGCTTAGGGAGAGGGCAACCCCTGCCACGAACAACGATGTGGGAAATGTTCCTTGACCGCTATTTTCCTTCCACATCTCCTCCGGAACCTACCTTGGGCAGCGCGAAAGAAGATGCCAAAGCAGTCAGTGGCACATATATGTTGAGCCGCCGGAGCGAGTCATCGTTCTTGAAGGTGGCAACACTGATTGAAGAATTCATCGTCACACCGGTTGGGGACGGGATGATCCAGGTTGCTCAACTGACAGGCCCAAACGAGAAGCCCAAACGGTGGCGGGAAGTGGCCCCCATGACATTTCTCGAAACAAACGGGCAGGACAAACTCATCTTCAAAGCGGACCAGAATGGTCGCATGCAGATGATCTTGCCCTACCCGTTTTTTGTCGGTCAACGAGTTGGACTATTCGAGAACAATAGGATTCTCTTACCAGTGATCGGGATTTCGCTTCTGATCATGCTTCTGACACTTGCGTTGTGGCCGGTCGCGTGGTTTGTGAGGAGACACTACGGACACAAGCTAGAGCTGACGCCATTGGAACGGCGACTGCGGATAGTTGTGCGGATCGTGTTTGCGTTAGACTTGTTTTTTATTGCGGCCATGACCGGTCTTGTTGTGTACGCCTCGACGCATCTCGAGTTCCTCAGTGATCGCGCGAATCCTTGGTTTCATCTTGCTCAGGTAATTGGCGTTCTAGGGGCCATTGGAACGCTGATAGTGCTCTATAACGCGATCCAGTCTTGGCGGAATCGGGAGAAGAGAATCTGGGGCAAGCTCCAAGCCACCCTCTTTGTGCCGGTGTGCCTCGGCTTCCTGTGGTTCGCCTTTGCGGGAAATTTATTGCATTTCAGCTCGAATTATTGAGGCCGTGCCTTGCCAGTATGAAGAAAGCAATCGTAATCCTGGTTCCTTTTTTTCCTGCTGCTCCCATCGTTGGGCCCGGGCGGCTCCCCCTCGCGCACGCTCCATATGTCGTTCAGTTGAGTAAGTTGAGGCGGAATTATGGTGAATGATCTTGATTCTTCCAAACTGATGGCGATGCGTGCCTTCGTCGCGCGGCGACAAGATGAGTTGGTAGGTTTGATCTGCCGTCTCGTGGAAATAGAGTCCCCATCCGGCGACGTTCGAGGCAGTCGGGCAGCCGTCCACCTGCTGGAGGAGGTTGCACGCACAATCCCGTTCGTCAGTTCTATTGAGAGAGTCGCCAGCCCTGACTATGGGGAGCACCTTCTAATTCGTGCCCTCTGCGACGCCGCCAAAGGTGACGGTGCAACACTAATACTCGGTCATACAGATACAATTCACCCGCGCGGCACATTGGACACGCAGCACGGACTTCGCACAGAAGAGGGCCGCCTATATGGTCCGGGCATCTTCGATATGAAAGCTTCTTGTGTGATCGCCATCGAAGTCCTGCGCTGCTTAGCCGAGCTTGCTCTTGCCCCTAGACGTCCTGTGACGCTGCTACTAACTTGCGATGAGGAGACCGGGAGCGCGACGGGTCGCCCGTTGGTCGAACATGAAGCGCGCCGCGCGGCGCAGGTGCTGGTGCTCGAGCCGCCCGCGCCCGGAGGATGCGTGAAAACTGCGCGCAAAGGAGTTGGGTCATGGACTGTGGCGGCCCAGGGGGTTGCATCGCATGCGGGTTTGAATCCGGAGGCGGGAGCCAGCGCCATACTTGAGCTGGCACGACAGACGCAGCGCTTACATTCGCTGAACGATCTGACCCGCGGCACGAGTTTTAATGTCGGCGTAGTTAATGGGGGGACGCGCGGCAATGTCGTTGCGGCACAGGCGGAGATGGAAGTAGACGTGCGCTTCGGTGCAATGGAGGAAGCGCGTCGCGTCGAGGGCTTGATGAGCACCCTCGAGCCCTTTGACGGGCGTGTTCGCCTCGCAATCAAAGGTGGCATCAACCGTGCGCCGCTCGAGTGGACGGCGGGCGTAGTGAAACTGTTTCATCACGCGCGAGAGATCGCCGCACGACTCGGCTTTAAACTCGGAGAAAGGGCAGTCGGCGGAGCGTCGGACGGCAACTTTGCCGCGGCTCTTAATGTGGCGGTACTCGACGGACTTGGGGTGGACGGCGACGGTGCGCATGCGGCGCATGAGCATATCCTGGTTAAGGACATCGCACCTCGCACCGCACTGCTCGCGGGTTTGGTCGCTACGCTTTAGCTCGATCTATTCAATCTAGACCTCAGCGCACGAGCAGGACATTACTGTGATGAATTTACAACTAGAGCGCATAGAACTCAGAGAGATCGAGTTGCCCCTCAAATGGCCGTTCGAGACGAGCTTCGGGCGCACCACCCGGCGGCGCATTTTGATCGTCAGAGCGTTCGATAAGGACGGGGCTTCGGGGTATGGCGAGTGCGTCGCGGGCGAGAACCCCTTTTTTAATCACGAAACCATCGACACCGCGTGGTTAATTACGGCCAAGTATATCGCCCCTCTCTTAGGGGCGGCCCGGGTAGAGAGCGCCGCGCAGGTGAGCCAGGCGCTTAACCCGATTCGGGAAAACCGCATGGCCCAGGCCGGCGTGGAAGCGGCCATCTGGGACCTGGAAGCAAAGATCGCTAAGGTACCCCTCTGGCAACACATCAAGGGAACAAGGGATGAAATTACCTGCGGAGTTTCAATCGGCTTACAGAGTTCGACCGAAGCACTGCTCGACAAAGTCAGCCGCGAGGTTGAGAGCGGTTATCAAAGGATCAAAATCAAAATCAAACCGGGGAAAGATGTTCAATTAGTGGAAGCCATCCGCAAACAGTTTCCTGCAATCACGCTCTCGGTAGATGCAAACTCCGCTTATCAGATAAAGACGGACACTCCATTGCTCAAGCGGCTCGATGATTACAATCTTCTGATGATCGAGCAGCCGCTTGCGCCGGGCGACCTGGTCGATCACAGCAAGCTACAGCGGGAACTGCGAACGCCTATCTGTCTGGATGAGTCAATCGTCTGTCTCACGAACGCGCGCCATGCGCACGAATTGGGGGCGTGCCGGATTATCAACATCAAGCTGGGGCGCGTGGGCGGGTACAGCGAAGCGAAAGCCATCCAATCTTTCGCGCAAGAGCATGACATGCCCGTGTGGTGCGGCGGGATGCTCGAAGCCGGCATCGGGCGCGCGCACAATATTGCCCTGTCAACGCTGCCCGGCTTCACCCTGCCCGGCGATGTCTCCGCCTCGGAGAGATACTGGGACGAGGACATCATCGAGCCACCGGTGACTGTGAGCCGAGAAGGCACGATCAAAGCGCCGACGGGTTACGGCATCGGCTATGAAGTTAATGAAGCTCGCATCGAGGCCTTGACGGTTCGGAGGGAGACCGTTCATCTGACTCAATAAGGATAAAAAACTTGAAGGGTGGTTCGAGATAGCGCCTTCGCCGATAGCGACGTGTACGACAACTACATGCGCTTTTGCATCGCACGTGAAGACGAGATTTTGCAAGGTGCGCTCGACAAAGTTCAGAGCACGCTATCGGAAAGGCATATGTCGGGCTTGAGAAGCCGGAAGGTTCGGACCCCATGACAAGTCTGCCGCGCACTCTCGGACTGCGGGATCTGATCCTGCTGACCATCGGATCTGTGATCGGCTCAGGCATCTTTCTCGTCCCCGGCGTGGTGCTTCGCCAAGTGGATGGTTTCATTCTCCCGGCCCTACTAGTCTGGCTCGTCGGCGGCGTGCTCTCGCTGCTCGGCGCGTTGACCTACAGCGAACTCGGTGCGATGAAACCGGCGACGGGCGGCCTCTATATTTACATCCGCGATTGCTTCGGCAGATTCCCGGCCTTCCTCTTCGGCTGGACGCTCTTCTTCGTCATCAGTAGCGGCGCGGTCGCCACGCTGGCCGTCGCGTTCAGCGCCTACCTCGGTGAGATCGTGCCGCTGACGCCGTTCCTGGCAAAACTGATCGCCGTTTTGATGATTGCTGTGGTGACCGCGGTCAACGTCATCGGCACGCGCGCGAGCGCCGATTTGCAAAACTGGACGACCGCGACGAAAGTGTTCGGCATCCTTTTGATGAGCGTCGTCCTGCTCTGGCTCGGACGAGGGTTTCACGGATCGGGCCCGGCGCTCTGGCCCACACAGTACAACGGGTCGCTCGCTTCCGGCTTCGGGCTGGCAATGATCGGCGTGCTCTGGGCTTACGAAGGCTGGCAATTTGTCACTTACAACGCGGGCGAAGTGATCAATGCGAAACGAAACCTTCCGCTCGGATTAATAATTGGCACAGCGGCATTGATCGGCATTTACCTGATCGCCAACATAGGCTATCTCGCTGCACTAGGAGGGGCGGGCGTTGCCAACTCGGATCGTCTTGCCGCGACTGCCGTTTCAACGGTCGTGATTCCTGCGGCGGCAAAGCTGATTGCGATCATGATCCTGGTCTCGATCTTTAGCGCGACAAACGGGACGATGCTCACTTCGCCGCGCGTTTATTATGCGATGGCGCGCGACCGGCTTTTCTTTCAACGCCTGGCCGAAGTGCATCCGCGCTTTCAGACGCCGGCGTTTGCCGTCATCGCCGGAGCCTTCTGGTCGGCCATCCTCGCCATCACCGGCACCTTCGAGCAGCTGCTGACCTACGTAGTATTCATCGGCTGGATTTTCTACGCGCTGGCGGCGGCTAGCATCTTTATATATCGGAGACGCATGCCCGAAGCCGTGCGGCCTTACCGTGTCCCCGGCTATCCCTTGACACCGCTGCTGTTCATCATCGCTGCTGCCGCTCTCGCTTTGAACACAATCGCCACGCAACCCGCGCGCGCAGGGATTGGACTCAGCATCGTTCTACTTGGCGCGCCAGCCTACTTGATCTGGCGTCAGAAAAGCGGGAACGTTGACCAACCTTTGGTGATAGGAGAATCGGAATGAAGGCGTTGCTCAGGCAAACAGTAATCCTTGCGCTCATCGCGCTGGCCCCATCTAACGCGTGTGAAGCTTTGGTGCACACTTCAAACGCGGCGAGTGCAGGAGATCATTCTTCAAATCTTGATGCGCTAAAGTCCTTCGAGCAATCAAGCTCATCCGAACAAGCTAAGCCTTTACCGGCTCCTGCGCGTTGGCGTGGATTAATCGGTGAGTACGGTCTGGACAACGACATTCTGTACATTCTCCAAAAGGACGGAAGACTTTGCGCTTTGTTTAAGAGAGTCGAATTCGAACCGCTGGAAGAAGTCTCAAAAAATATTTTCAAGTTTCCTGCACAGGGATCACGCGCGGGCCAGCGACTCGTCTTCACGCGCGATGCAAAGGGGCGAGCGACGCAGGTTGAAGCCGGGAACGTCCTGTTCAAACGTCGGCAGATCGGCCCGGAAGAAGGCGCGAACCAACTGCGTGTCGAGCCTCTGCGCCCGGTCCCCGAATTGTTGAAAGAAGCGCGCGCCGCCGAGCCGCCGAAAGAGAGCGGAGAGTTTCGCGCGCCGGACTTGGTCGAACTGACGAAACTCGATCCTAGTATCAAGCTCGAAATCCGCTACGCGACCACCAATAATTTATTCGGCACCGTCTTCTACTCGGAAGCCCGCGCTTTCATGCAGCGCCCTGCGGCAGAGGCACTCGTCCGCGTTAATCGCAAGCTGAAACAGATGGGTTACGGGCTGCTCGTTCATGATGCCTACCGACCCTGGTATGTGACCAAGGTATTCTGGGACGCGACGCCGGACGACAAGAAGCTCTTCGTCGCCGACCCGTCAAAGGGATCGCGGCACAATCGCGGCTGCGCCGTTGACTTAACGCTCTACGATCTGAAGACGAGAAAGCCGGTCGAGATGGTCAGCACATACGACGAGACCACCGGCCGCGCGTACGCGGATTATCCCGGCGGCACTTCACTGCAACGTTGGTACCGCAATCTCCTGCGCACCGCAATGGAGTCAGAAGGTTTTACCGTGTACGAAGCCGAATGGTGGCACTTCGATTACAAGGACTGGCAGAAGTACCCAATCGGCAACTTGCCGTTTGATCAAATCGGTATCAACCGAAAATGAGCCTGAACACAAAGCAGTAAACAGACGGCCGAAACTCGTCAGAGAGGAAAATCCATGTGCACCATTTTGGGCTTTATTCTTCTGTTTGTCTCTTACATACCCGCAACGCTCGGTCAACAATCAACGCCAGCAGACAAGGCCCCTACTCCTGCGGCGGCGCAACAGACCTATGAGGTAAAAATAGAATTCAATCGCCGCGTCCGCATGCGCGACGGCACAGAGCTTTCAGCCGACATCTATCGTCCAGATGCGCCCGGGCGCTTCCCTGTCATCCTTGCGCGCACCCCTTACACAAAGACCAGCGACAGCACTTTGAAGATCGTACGATACTTCGTCTCTCATGGTTATGTTTTCGTGACGATGGACGTGCGTGGTCGCGGCGACTCGGACGGCACGTTCGCGCCTTATCGCAACGACGGGCAGGATGGTTATGACGCAATCGAGTGGTGCGCTGCTCAGGAGCGGTCAACCGGCAAGGTCGGCACGGTCGGCGGCTCGTACAACGGCGCTATCCAGTGGCTCACCGCTGTACAACAGCCTCCGCATCTGGCGGCCATGATCGCGCTCACTTCGCCGTCCGATCCATTCGTGGAGTGGCCTACGGGCCAGCCGCTGCCGATGGACATCAGTTGGTATCACTATACGGCGGGCCGTGTTCTGCAAAACATTGAGGCTGTGGACTGGAACAAGCTCTACTGGCATCTGCCGCTCATCACGATGGACGAGGCGATGGGGCGTCCGAACCGTTTTTGGAAAGAAGCCGTCGAGCACTCCAAGCTGGACAGTTGGTGGGAGTCTTGGCGTTACCAAAATAAGTACGAGCGCGTGCGCGTGCCCGTGCTCGGCATTTCCGGTTGGTACGATGACGAGCAGGTCGGCACTCCTCTGAACTTCATCGGCTTGACGACTAAAGGTGCAGACGAAAAGATTCGCCGCAGCCAAAAACTCTTGATGGGTCCCTGGCCGCACTCCGTCAACTCAGCAACAAAGCTCGGTGAAGTTGATTTTGGCCCCAGTGCCGTCATTGACATGAACAGCTACTGGCTGCGCTGGTTCGACTACTGGCTAAAGGGAATCGACAACGGGCTGATGAAAGAACCGCCCGTGCGCATTTTCGTGATGGGTGAGAACGCCTGGACGAATGAGAACGAATGGCCGATAGCGCGCACACGCTTGACGAAGTATTACCTTCATAGCAACGGGCACGCTAACACTCTTTCCGGCGACGGCACACTTTCAACTGCAGAGCCCGCGAACGAACCTCCGGACAGTTACACTTACAACCCGGCGCAGCCTGTTCCCTTCATTACTGACCCAAGTTTTGCGCAGATCGGCGGCCCGGACGATTACCGTCCGGTCGAGCAGCGCGCCGATGTGCTTGTCTATACCAGCGAGCGGCTTGCGGAGGACGTGGAAGTTTGCGGGCCGATCCGCGTTCAGCTTTCCGCAGCTTCTTCTGCGCACGATACGGATTTCATGGCGAAGCTCATCGACGTTTGGCCCAGCGGATTTGCGCAACGGCTGATTGACGGCATGGTGCGCGCACGCTTCCGCGAAGGGATAGATAAGCCCTCGTTAATCGAGCCGGGGCGCGCCTACGTTTATCATCTTGATCTATGGAATACCTGCCAGATGTACCGGAAGGGCCATCGCGTCAGGCTCGAAATCTCTTCGAGCGCTTTTCCAAAATACGACCGGAACCTTAACACGGGCGAAGCGCTGGGCAAGACAACGCGCATGCAAACGGCACAGCAGAAAATCTATCACGACCGCGAGCATCTCTCGTATGTCGTATTGCCAATTGTGCCGCGAAAGCCTTGACGAGTTCTTGATGAACATCCTCGCCATGAAAAACAAGAGTGGTGAGTGAATTTAAAAACCCTCTTCACTCCCTACAGCTTCAAGCCGCAACAAGATTGGTCCGTTACAACTTGGATCGAATTTAGCGGTCGTCGAAGTACAGCTTGGGCCGGCTTAGTCTGGCTGTCGCTTGGCTTTGTGTCCGAGTCACTTTTTGCGTCTGAAATGGCCTTCACTGTAAATCTCAAAGTCCTTTCCAGGTTCCGCAATCGCAAATACCTCTATGAACTCGGCGGAGCCCAGTATTTTGTAAGTTTCGCGGGCTCTAAATCCCGCCGGAATGTTCTCGATGCTTTCCGAGGTGAACACAATTGTCTTACCGTCGGCGCTTGAGCTGCTCATCAGATACTGATTTACAAAGCCTTCTACGTGGAATTGTCTGAGCACTAATTTCTTTCTGCCTTTATCGAAGCTCACCATGCACCAGTCTTCATGAACTTCTCCTTTTGGATTCTTTGGCTGAGGCTCATACGTGCTCTTGTTTTGCACGTGAAGAAACTTATCGTTGAGCACGAATCGGTACTCACGTTGAATCTTTGACACGCCCGGCTGACCGTTTCCAGTCCCTTCCCAGCTACCAACGAAGTATCTAAATGGTTCCCAATTGTCTGAGCGAATTGGTGTCTGGGCCGTTCCGACAGACGCGATCAATAGCAGCGTAGTTACGATTAGCTTTATTCGCATAGAGTTTTGCGCCGTCCCTTCAGTGGCCCCATGTTAGTATTCTTTGAATCATTGGTGAAATGAATCCTGGTTTCGTGGTGCAAGCTGTTTCCTTGCCCCCGCAGACTAGCAGTTTGCACTAGAAGAAGAAGCAGACTGGACACTATCCGCCGATGTCGTTGCAGATTACCGTCGCCATCATTTAGAAGGGAGCGACGTAAATTCAGCCGCAGACTTTTCGCGGGAGTTAGACATGTCAAATCCGTTCCAAGATCTTTTCGCGTTCTTTCAGAAGAGTACATCGCACGGCCGTTTTCCAATCTACGCGTTGATCTTCCTGTTGATTGCAAGCGCAGTTGTCGCGCTAATCAACCTCGCTCGAAATCCCGAGCAGCGAACAGTCCAGAACGTTTGCACGTGGCTGACGCGCTTCTTCGTTGGTGCCATGTGGTACCAGCAGATGCTCTGGAAGATGCCACCCACCTTCACCGACAATCCAGATGGCAGCGGTGGCCTGGGCTACTGGATGGCCGAGATGGTCAAGTATGCCGCTTTCAGGCCCCATGCGTCGCTTGTAAACGATCTGATGCTGCCGAACTTCAAGCTCTTCGCGTTCCAGGTGTGGGCCGGGGAGACTTTCATCGCGGTATCGCTGCTGCTCGGCTTGTTCACCCGACTCGGCGGACTGCTGGGCACCTTGATGGCCATTAACCTCTGGCTCGGTCTTTATAATCGACCTAACGAGTGGCCCTGGACCTACTTCTTTCTGATCTTGCTCAACGGCTTCTTCTTTGTTTTTCGAGCCGGGCGAGCTCTTGGCATTGACGCGTGGATTGCCCCGCGTACGAAGGTCGCCGGCGGATTCGCGAACCGGGTACTCTCGTGGATTTCGTAAGCATATAGCGGATCATTCGACAGCGAACGGATGCGGTTGAGTTTGTCTTGTTACTCCACAAGTCTGTCTTTGAGATAGACTTCTCATCGGGACTATTACAATTTGTCGCAGCAATACCAATTTAATGTCATTCGATAGAACAAGATCATCGGAGACCAGAAGCGCATTGACCCCCGGTTTCGCGCTAGGCCTCGGACTAACCAATGAATGTAATCTCGCGTGCTCGTTTTGCTATCGCGATCCCACACGCATCGATCGACTGACACTTGATGAGGTGTGCGCGGTGATGAACCGCCTTCCTGTGCGTTCGGTGAATCTTGGAACTGGCGAGAATGGAATGCATCCGGATTTCCTGTCGATCATCGACTTCCTGCGAGCCCAACCCGTCAAGCTTACAATCACGTCAAACGGTCATAGCATCGCGATTCTCGATGACGAACATGTTCGCGCCTTCCACGACGTGGAATTCTCTCTGGATTATCCGACTGAGGTGGAGCAGGACGCTCAACGCGGCGCGGGAAACTGGACTTTGATCCATGAGCAGGCAGAGCGCTGCCGCGGTCTGGGCGTGCCGGTTACGATCATCGCGGTGATGATGAAATCGAATTACCTTAAACTCGCCGAGGTGGCACACGTCGCCAGGCAGATGCAAGCGCCATTGCGGGTCAATGTGTACCAATCAGTAAGGTCCGATGCTTATGCCTTAAGTTACGAGGAATATTGGGAAGGCTTTCGCCGTCTGTTCGCCGAGACCTATGTAATCGCGGTTGGTGAACCGCTGGTACGGGCGATGGCCGGCCTGCCTCCTTTCGAAACCGAATGTGGCTGCGGAGTGTCTACAGTGCGAGTAACGCCGCGTGCCACTACGCAGCCTTGTGTCTATTGGCCTGGTCTCGGGGAACCGCTGTCGGACCTGCTCCAAGCCGGCGAAAATATTTTGCAGACTCCTTCCTTTGTCGGATCGCGCACGCTGCCTCAGGCGTGCGGGTCCTGCCGATTTCGGGAAACTTGCCGGGGGGGTTGCGCCGGACGCCGAATGCTGCAAGGGGCTTTGGACGAGCCTGACTGCTACTGCCCGATCATTCGAGGCGAACGCCCTCGATTAGAGATCGAAATGGCTACCCTCTGCAGACAACTATGCGTGCCTTTCAGTTGCCACACAAACCAACGTTGCGAAATTGCGCGCTCCAGCCCCAAATGTTCCGCGGAGCGCTCCTGAAAACTTCGATTCTCCGCCCGCAGCGAGGAAGAGACGATCGCCCATGTCGTCAGCAGCGTTCCCCCTGAGACAGCGGACGAAGTGATAGTTATTGACAATGGCAGCGAAGATTGTACTGGCGAAACGTGCGAGCAGCGCGGGTGCACGCGTAGTTGTACCGAAATGATGACGGAGACTCTCATCGGCTCTCTCTCTGCTTCCCACACTGCGACAGTTCCCTCAGCAACGCTTCCCAGGCTGCCGTTTCGCGTGACGGCTTAAACAGGGGAGCTAACTTTGCACAATATTGTCTCAAGCTCTTGAGAAACCGGGCATCGGTTTCTGTGCGCAATAAGAGTTGTGCAAGGTCACTCGTATCGCCGCTCTTGAAATAGGCTGGATAATCGTCACCTAGTATCCCGACATTTCCTGGTATACGTGAGGCAACCACAGGCACGCCAGCGACGATTGCTTCCGACAAAACGTTCGCCCCTCCCTCCATTTTGGAAGACACAACGCATGCCCTGCACCGAGAGAGCACCTGGCGTACGCGCCACTGTGGCAATTCGCCCAGCCAATGGTAGCGCGCATTCGCCTTCACCTCCTTGCGCGCGCGTCCCATCATCTGATTGGTCATCGCTTCTCCAACCTGAATGATGCGGATGCGCGACCATGACGGCAGCAACCGCGCCGACATCGCGGCGCGAAAAGGATCTTTCACCTCACGTAGGTGACCGATGACACAGACATCAAAAGATCCTGGAGAGGATGACGATTCCTCGGGCTTTCGCCGTGACCTTATTTGAACTGACTGATAGATGAGCCGCACTTTCCGGCGCAATTGTTCGTCAAGCTCCTCGCGGGCTTTTGGCTGAAGTACGATTATACGAGCGGCGAGTTGAAGCGATTGTTGAGCGTGTTTGCTCTTTTGCAGATCGCGATACAAATCAGTGCCCGTGAGCGCAGCAATGATTGGTCTGTTCGGATGCTCCCGGTGAAAGCGCTCGATGGACTGGTGACTACGGCGGGCGTGTAAAGCAATCAATAAGTCGAAGCTTTGTGATTGGTACTCCCGAATGATATTGACGCGGTGGCCCAGGACTCTCAAAATCCGTGCCCAACGAAGGGCTGTCACCCGATTGCCGTATCTTGACTTAGGAGGGGCGGGGGTTACGATTCCGATCTTCATCAGATTGAGCTGAGTGCCGCCATATAGTGCCACCGGAGTGTTAACCGTGTCTTGATGTGCGGTTTCGAATTGCAATCGAGTACTAGATAACGAAGCAACTAGCGGTGCTGTTCCCCGAGTTATAGGGCACACGTACGAAATCCCGCCCAAACATCCCGGCGATCGGGCGTATAGAAATTGCGATACGCGTTGCGAATCAAGCCTGAGCGCGTTACCCAACAACCGCCGCGCAGTACTTTATGGTCGCCGAACCACGGCTGCGAGTACTCTTTGTACGGTCCCGGAGTAAAGCCAGGATATGGACCAAACGTGGTCGCGGTCCATTCCCAGACATTCCCGATCATCTGCCGGCAACCGAAGGCGCTATCGCCAGCGGGTAGTGCGTCAATTGGGACACATCCCATGGCGCGCCAATCAAGATTGGCGCGTTCGGGCGTCGGCCGATTGTCGCCCCACGGAAACGCGCGCTTGTGATCTTTAATGCCTCGACCGTCAGTCGTTAATTCGCCGCTTGCTGCCAACTCCCACTCCGCTTCCGTCGGTAACCGCCGTCCCGCCCAGCGGCAATAAGCATCGGCCTCGTACCAGTTGACGTGGATGACTGGCAGGCGCTCTTCAAGTGTTACCCACGAATCGAAGTTGCGCCGCAACCAGCGCCCGCTTCCCTGAGGTTGCCAATAGAGAGGGTGATTCGCGCCAGCGTTCGCGCGCCACTGCCAGCCTTCCGCGGTCCAGAGTTCACTTCTTCGATAGCCGGCGTCTTCGACGAAATACTTGAATTCACCATTGCTCACGGCTGTCTTTGAGATCGCAAAAGGTGCCATCCCAACCTCGTGAGACCACTGCTCATTATCAAAGATAAAGCCTTCAGCAGGAACTTGCCGCCGGGGATCTGCGCGTCACCAGTCGCGCAATTTGAAGCATCTGCTTGAGTGAGGGAGGCCGTGCTTTGTTCAGCCAACGGCCCCTTCTCAAATACTGAGTCGTGGTCACCTTGCACTACCGCGATAATAGCGGGCGGCGGATAGCTAAGAGTCTGACGCGTGTAAGTGATCGCTTCGTCATGCATCTGCTCGTGGAAGAGAGCGAGATGCAAAAAGTAGGATTCGTCGTAGCCTTCGGCGTCTTTCATAATGCCCGCCGGCGCTTCATCGGCTCTGCTGGTTTGATCGATTATCCGTTCAAGCACTTGCTGCATATAAGAGAGTGTTTCGTCCATCGTTAGCAACGGCAAGTCCCATCGAGTGTCGTGACTGACCCGAGCCGAATCGTAAAGCTCGTCGCCGTGTTGCAAAATCGGCGGGTGCCGACCGAGATACCGCAAAATCCAAATTTCCTGAAACCAGGCTACGTGGGCAATCTCCCAGCGAAGCGGATTCACAATCTGCAACCGCGGACCCATCATCTGCTCGTCGTTAAGATCCGCGACAAGCTCCAGGGTGCGCGCGCGAGTTTCCTGTAGGGCATCCAGCAGTTGAATTGTATACATGGCAGCCTGTGGCTGGGCCATTCGGGTCTCCACCAACAACTTATTAATCAGGCATCCAGAACTGCCTCAACATCGATGCTGATGTGCACCGTATTGCCGACCACAATTCCCCCTCGATCCATTGTGTCGTTCCAACTGACGCCAAAGTCGTGACGACTGATTGCAGTTTCGGCAACAAAGCCCGCGCGAACTCTGGGCCCTTTGTCCACGCCGTCCTCCC
>WNFV01002306.1_pt1 | contig 25543 bp, 18 predicted proteins | sample 5400101 | NCBI WGS metagenome assembly WNFV01 (sample SAMN13153361, study PRJNA577476) | soil metagenome | isolation source: 115 cm soil or saprolite under grassland replicate 1 | place: USA:California | collected 2016-06-15
CGCGCCGAGGAGGGGGTCCACACCGAGATCCAGACCGGGGCCGAGCCGGAGGCGGAGTCCGGCGAGGACTGAGAGGCCACCGCGCCGGCTCCTCGCGCGGAGGCGCCGCGAGGACGTGTTCGTCCTGAGGGGTTTCAAAAGCCGGTTCGGGTCGCAGCGAGGCGCGCTAGTCGCTTTCTAGGTTCACGCGCGCGCGCGTCGATCAGATCGGTCCCGGGCTTCGCAACTGACTTCCTGACGCGTCCGCCCGCGGACCCCGGATCGTGTCGTTCGTCCTGCTCGGGCGGCGTCGCGCAGCGTAGGGTTGAGCCGGCTGACCGGCCACACGGATTTCCCTGCAAATCCGGATGACCGAATTTACGAACCCTACGCCATTTTGTACCCATCTGAGCTGATCTCAGATGATCTGAGCTGATCGGATACGCCTGAGCTGAGCCAATCTGACCTCAGCTGACCTGGATCGGCTGGTCTCATAACCCGGAGGTCGCAGGTTCAAATCCTGCCCCCGCTACTAAAACCCCTGCAAATGGGCAGATCGTGTTGCCTCTACAGGCACCGGTTTGAGTCATTTTGTACCCATGTTTGTGGAGCTGCCAGATCGGATTCGGGCGTCGCGCCTTGCCAGCTTGAGGGCGCCTGCCACGATATAGCTCATTTGTGAGCGTGATCGTGGCCTAGGTCGGGGATCGCTCCACAAAATAGCTCATTTATGAGCTAGAATGGGGTCATGCCTCGCCGGTCGACGATGTCGAAGCTCGCCGAGTTTGCCTCGGATCAGTGGGGTCTTGTGACCCGCCGGCAGGTTGAGGGGGCTGGGATCTCGCCGGCGACGATGACGCGTCTGGTGGCGGATGGTTCGGTGCTGGAGCGTGTGGGGCGTGGCGTCTACCACCTGGCTGGGGCGCCGGTCCCCGATCACCTCGAGCTTCGCGTCGCATGGCTTCAACTGGCCCCGGAGGTGCCGGTTTGGCGTCGCGCGGTCGCCGAGGGGGTCGTTTCCCATCGGTCCGCTGCGGACCTCTACGGTCTTGGTCATCTGCCGGCTGATGTGCACACGTTCACCGTTCCCGTGCGCCAGCGGTCTCGTCGCCCTGATGTGCGGCTGCATGTGCGCGAGCTCGGTGATCGCGAGTGGATTAATGCCCGCGGTCTGCTGGTAACGCGGCCGTCGCGGATCGCTGCGGATCTTCTTAGCGAGGGGGAGGAGCCGGGCGCCGTCGCGCAGGTCGTCGCCGATGCGCTCCGTGGCGTTTACGAGTACCCGGGGACGTTCGCTGACGAGCTTGCACCGCACGCATCGCGGCTCGGGTTTCGCCGCGGCGACGGGCTCGCTCTGCTGCGCTCCCTGCTCGATCTTGTCGGTGATCCGAATTCGGGGCGCTGGCTGGAGGAGGCTCGCACGCACCAGTCGTACCAGAGCATTGACGATTCGTGGCTGCCGCCGTCACCTTCGACCTCGCGAGCGGGTGTGTGAGCGAGCGGGCGTACGGGAGTCCGAACGCGTTCCGTCGCGCCCTCACCGACAGGCTGCGTGCAGCGGCGCGCGAGAGTCAGTGGGACCTCGCGCAGCTGCAGCGGCAGTTGGCGTACGACCGGCTACTCGAGCGGCTGTATTTCGTCGACGACGGCTGGATCGTGAAAGGCGCGGCGGCGCTGCTTGCCCGCGAGATCGGGGTGCGCGCGTCCATCGACATTGACGTCTACCGCGCGACGGCGTTTGAGATCGCGGAGCGCGAGCTTCGCGAGGCGGCTGATCGCGACATCGGCGACTGGTTCCGCTTCGAGATCGGGCCGGGCCGGCCGGCAGGCGACGGAAGCCCATCAGTCCGGCTGCCGGTGATCGCATTCATCGGCGCAACCGAGTGGGCGCGCTACCACGTCGACCTGGTCGGCTCCGAGATCGTGATGACCGGCACCCCAGAACCGGTCCCGCCGCTTGCCCGTGTCGCGATTCCCGACGTGGAACAGCACGGTTACCGCGCCTATCCGCTCGTCGACCACATCGCGGACAAAGTCGCCGCGATGTTCCAGCGCTACGGACGCGACGAGCAGCCCTCGACTCGCTTCCGCGATCTCGTCGATCTCGTCTCAATGATCAAAGGCGCCGCCATGGACGCGTCGGCGCAGACGATCGCGCTTCGCTCCGAGGAGGCACGGCGGCGCATCACCCTGCCGCAGCGCTTCGACGTGCCCGACCGAGCCGCCTGGGAGCCTGGCTACGCGGCAGAGGCGCGCAACTCGCTGCTGCCCTACGCGACCACCCTCGATGAGGCGCTCGCGCTCGTACGGCCATTCATCGACCCGCTGCTCGACGGAACTGCGGTCGGCAGCTGGGATCCCGAGCAGAGCCGATGGCGAGCAAATCCGTAGAAACCGAGCGCACGCACGAAGGCGGGACCGGCGCCGCCGCCGTGCCCTCATCGGCCTCGCCGCTTGAGTATCTGGAGGATCCGCAGTCGGAGGGGCGGGGTGCCGAACATGTGCTGCTCGGTGCGCTCGGCGGCACTGGGGAAGAGGAGCGTCGCCGGGTGGAGGTAGCGCTCGGTCGTTGATCCGTTGGCGTGACCGGCGCGGGCTTGGACGTAGATGTGCGGTTTACCGGCGGCGGCGCTGTGGGTGAGCGAGGTATGGCGAAGGTCGTGGAAGGGGCGGAAGCCGCTGTCGATGCCGGCTTTAGCGAGCGCGGGCTTTAGGTAGTCGCGCGCAAACGCGCTTGGGTCGAGCGGCGTTCCGCGTTCGGGGTGACAGAAGACGAGATCGTCAGGCCGGCGGAAGCGAGTGCGCTTTCGGTGTTGCTCGAGCACGGTGCGCGTCCGTGGCCCGAGTTCGATGCGGCGGCACGAGGCCTTGCTCTTGGGCGTGGTACTGCGCCCGCGGACGATCGCCTCTCGGACATCGAGTGTTCCCTGCTCTAGGTCGACCGCGCGCCAGCGCAGACCGAGCAGCTCTCCCCGTCGAAGCGCCGTGCCCAGCGTGACGAGAACGATCGTCTCGGCGAGTAGCCACCAGGGAAGCTCCCGCCTCGGAGCGGCTTCCCGTAGTTGCTGGAGAGCGGCCGTGAGACGCGCAATCTGCGGGGCGGTGAGCACGGGCGTCTCGGACGGGGTGAGCCGCGGCCGCTCGGCTTCGGCCGCGGGGTTGGTCTGGATCAGCCGCCAGACCCGTAGGGTTCGTAAATTCTGTCGTGGCCGAATTGCAGGGGAATCGTGCCGGAGCCGGGGCCTGACTAGGGATCGGTCGTCGCGTCACGCTGGCGACGGCCGCCGCTTCACCCTTCTCCCTGACCGCCTCGAGCGGCAGACGCGACCCGCCGAACGGCCTCCCCCGCGAAGAGCCGTGCATCTGCTCGGCCGAGACCTTCAGCGGTGACGCGAAGCGAGGAGCCCTCGCCGTCATCGGCCACCCAGGGCACTGAGAAATCACCGGCAAACGCCCCACGCGCGCGCTCGAATCCTTTGTCCCGCCGCAATGCGAAGTTGCGGCCGTACCGGACGAGTTCAGGACTTCCCTGGAAATCCCGTAAGCCCGAGTTTACGAACCCTACGCGCACGTTCGTCCGCTGCGGACTCATAGCCGATCAACGGAACCGCGAATCCCAGACTGGGTTGCCCGGGCAGGTTATGGGGTGGCAAAATCCCGGTTCCGCCTGCAAATGAGAGTGATCCAGGCGTGTGAACGGAGTTTTGGCACCCCACAAGCCGGTGAAGCTTGCTCTGCCGCACGGGACGAGCCGACACCTGATCCCATATGAGATCGGTGTGCGGACCGCCGGTGCAGCGATGCGTCCTCGCCCCGGCGAGTGAACATCGTTTGCGCCTTCTCGAACGTCTTCTCGTCGGCCACGCGGCTAGACAACGTCTGCAAGACTGCGCATCGAGCGCGGCGCGCATTTGCTCGACGGCAATTCGTCTCAGGCCAAGGAACGCCCATGGATAAGCGCAGCTTCGAGCACAGGGTCGCTACGCAGCGCGGGGCGATGCACGCCTCGCCGGAGCAGCTGCTCGAGCGTGTCGAGCGTTCGCCGTTCGGCCCGAAGTCGAAGGAGCTCCTGCGGCGTTACGTCGAGCACGAGTCGACCGGCCAGGTGGGCTTCGCGCTTTTCGAGTGTCCGCCTGCGATCGTGCGCGGCGAGGGCGCCGCCGTCTACGACGCCGACGGCAAGGAGTACGTCGACATGCTTGCCGGCTTCTCTGTCTCCAACCTCGGCCACGGGCAGCAGGAAGTGCTTGGCGCGATCCGCGCGCAGTCCGAGCAGCTCGTCCACTACTTCGACCTGCCGAATGACCCGCGCGAGCGGCTCGCGGAGCAGCTCGCCGCGCTTGCGCCCGGCGAGGGCCGCAAGCGCGTCGTCTTCGGGGTCACCGGCGGCGACGCGATCGAGCTGGCCATCAAGGCGGCCCGCTGGTACACCGGTGCGCCAACGATCCTCTCGGCCTACGGCGGCTACCACGGCACGACCGCCGGCACGATGGCGACGACCGCGAAGGGCGGGATGTGGGGCTTCTACTACCCCGTCGGGCCGCACGACGCCGGCCACGCGAAGATCCCGTACTCGTATCCGTATCGCTGCCCCGTCGGCGCCGATCCGGACGACTGCGCCGAGGCGTGTGTCGAGTTCGTCGCGCGGATGCTGCGCGGCAAGGAAACCCCCTTCGGCGACGCCCGGAGCATCTCGAACGTCGCCGCCGTGCTGGTGGAGCCAATGCAGGCGAGCGCCGGCTACATCGTCCCGGGCGAGGGCTATCTGCGAGGGATCCGCGAGCTGTGCGACGAGCACGGCTTCCTGCTGATCGACGACGAAATCCAGGCGGGGCTGGGCCGGAGCGGAAGGCTCTGGGCGTGCGAGCACGACGGCGTAGTTCCCGACATGCTTGCTACCTCGAAGGGGCTCGCCAGTGGGCTACCAATTTCGGCGGTCGTTGCCTCCGACGAACTCCTCTCGGCGTGGGGCCCCGGGGCTCACGTGGCGACGTTCGCCGCGACGCCGCTCGCGGCCGCGGCTGCGAATGCGACGTTGGCCGTCTACAAGCGCGACGGCGTCATAGAGCGGGCCGCGGCGACCGGCGTGTACTTCCGCGAGCGCCTCGAGGAGCTACAGGAGAAGCACCCGATCCTTGGTTGGGTCGACGCGCGCGGCCTCTTCATCGGGCTCGAGTTTGTCCGCGACCGGAAGACGAAAGAGCCTGCCGCCGAGGAGAGCAAGCTGATGCTCGACCATTGCGTCGCCGAGGGGCTCCTCTTTGAGCGCGGCGGCCACCTGTACAACCGCTTCCAGCTGATCCCGCCGCTCACGATCGAGCGCGAGCAGATCGACCGGGCGGTCGAGATTCTTGACCGCGCGATGGCAGAGGCGGAGAAAGCGACTGGAATCGAGCGAGCACGTCCGCTGTCCGTCTGACTTGCGCCGGAGGCAGAGGGGTTCATCCGATGGAAGGGACTGATCAGAGGAAGAGTCTCCCCGACCACACCGAGATCCTTTCCGTTGTGGAGCGTCGGGCGGACGCAGTCGTGGAACTGGTGCGGGAGTTGGTGCGGTTTCGAAGCGTGAATCCGGTCTTTCCCGATTCGGTCCCGTCGCAGGAAGGGCAGCTCCAGGAGTTCTTGGCCGAGCGTCTGCTTGGCTTGGGCTTCGAGGTCGACCTGTTCGAGCCGGACCCGGTGGCGCTTGCTCGGTACCGCGGCCGGCCGGGTTTTCAGGAGGGGCGGCGATTCGAGGGGCGTCCGAACCTTGCGGCCCGGTTGCGGGGGGCCGGCAACGGCTGGTCGGTGATGCTGGCCTGCCATATCGATGTTGTCGGAGTCGACGCGTCCGAGCAATGGACGGTGGATCCGTTTCAGGGTGCGTTACGGGGCGGGCGGATCTTCGGCCGGGGTGCGGCGGATATGAAGGGCGGCGCGGCGTGCATGCTCGGCGCGGTGGAGGCGCTCCTGGAGATGGGGCTGCGCCCCGGTGGCGACGTGGTGTGGGCGAGCGTGGTGGACGAGGAGACCGGCGGGATGGGCACGTTGGCGCTGCTTGATCGGGGCTACCGCGCCGACGCGGCGTTCATGCCCGAGCCGACGGCGGCCAAGCTCGTGCCGATGTGCCGTGGGATCCTCTGGGGGGAGATCGTGGTTCGCGGCCGGTCGAGTCACATCGAGATCCCGCAGCCGGCGTGGGAGTCGGGGGGCGCGGTGGATGCGATCGCGAAGGCGCGGCTCGTGCTCGACAGCCTCGATCGGTTGAACGAAGAGTGGGTGACTCGCCCGGAGAAAACGCATCCGCTGCTGGGGGTGCCGAATCAGGTCTTTGTGTCGATGGTGCGGGCGGGGCAGCATCCGAGCTCGTGGGCAGAGGAGGCGCGGATTACCTTTGACGCCCAGTACACGGCCAACGAGTGTGACGAGCATGGCCTTGGTGGAAGGGTGAAGGCAGAGATCGAACGTCACGTGGCGGCTGCGGCCGCGGAGGATCCGTGGCTTGCAGCGCACCCGCCCGAGGTTCGGTGGACGGTCGATGCCGACCCCGGCGAGATCGATGCGGACCATCCGCTCATCGCGGGCCTGCGCGAGGCCTGCAGGCACGCTGGCCTCGGCGGGGAACTGGCCGGAGTTGGATTCCACACGGACAGCTCGCTGCTGATCGGCGCCGGCGTTCCCACGATCGTGTTCGGTCCGGGCAATCCCGATGACGCACACCAGGCGGACGAGAGTGTCGCGGTGGCGGATCTGCTCGCCGTGACGAAGGCGATCGCCCTCACGCTCGTCGAGTTGGGCGGCTGGAAGGCCGCAGGACGCGAGCGATAGGCGAGCGCGCACGCCCCGACGCGTTTCAGCCGCCGAGGCCGGTCGCGCTCGCGACGCCGCGTAGGAAGGCGAGACCCTCGCGCACGAGGGTGTCGCTGTCAGGGGCGAGCGGCCGCCAGATGTAGGTCGCCGCCTTCATCGCCTCTGAGATCTGAACGAAGGACTCGAGCCCGACAATGCCGTCGTATTCGCCGTCGGCGAGGCCGCGGAAGATGGCGTTCCAGTCGACTGTGCCGCGGCCTGGGATGCCGCGGTGACTCTCGCTCAGGTGGACGTGGACGAGGTGGGGGACCGCCGCGAGTGTCGCCGCATAGAGGTCGTCCTCCTCGATGTTCATGTGGTACGCGTCGAGGTGAACGCCGACGTTCGGCTCACCCACGAGGCGGCGTAGGCGGTCCGCTTGGGCGGCTGTGTTAACGAGGTAGGTCTCGTAGCGGTTGATTGGCTCGAGCCCGAGCGTGACGCCGCGCGCGGCTGCGTGACGCGCAACGTCGCGCAGCACCTCGGCAGCGCGGGCGTAGTCGTCGTCGCAGGGACGGCGGTCGATCCGCTTGCCGATCGCGGAATAGAGGACGCCAGTAAAGACGGTCGCCCCCATGTCGGCGGTCAGGTCGACGCCGCGCAAGAGCAGGTCCCGGGCGTGGCGGCGCTCGTCCGGGTTCTCGGCCGCTGGGTCCGCTCCCTCCGGCAGCGCGAGCGAGGTCAGCAGCCCGATGCCGGCCGCGTCCGTCCCTCCGCGGAGGGCGCGGGGATCAACGAGATCGGGCTCCATCAACGGCACCTCGAGCGCGTCGAGCCCGAGCTCCGCGACGTGGTCGACGATCCAGAGGTCGTCGTTCGACCAGCTCGACGTCCAGGCGTAGGCATGCACGGCGAAACGCAGCGCCATTGGCTAGCTGCCCTCGCTCGGATCGGATGCGAGCACCATGGACGGCGGTCCGACGGCGCCGAACGTCTCGGTCACCCTCGCCGCGACGGCGACCGCACGGCACAGGGCCTCGGCGACGGCGGCCGGGTCGTACCGGGAGCGGACGAACGCGGCGAGAACGACTCCGAGCAGTGCGTCGCCGGCGCCGGTCGTGTCGACGACGCGGGCAGGCACGCCGGGCGCATCGCCAACGGCCTCCCCGCGCAGGAGGGCCCCGTCGGGGCCGGGCGTCACGAGCGTGAGTCGGGCGCCCAGCGAGCAGACCGCGTGGGCAGCCCGCGACGGATCTGTCTCCCCGGTCAGGAGGGTGGCCTCGTTGACGTTCAGCTTGACGAGAAGAGCTCCCTCGCACATCAACCGTGCGAGGCTGATGGCCTCGGCGGCGTTGCGCGAGCGGTGCAGGCGCAAGTTCCAGTCGAAGAGCACGTGCGCGCCACGGGCCAGCGCGAGCGTACGCGCGCGCAGCGAGACCCGCCGCTCCGCGTCCCTCAGCATCGCGTTCGAGCCCAGTACGAGGGAGGAGGCCCCGGCGACTGCCTCCTCGAGCACCGGTCCGAGCGCGACCATGGCCGCTTCGATGCCACCGCCGTAGATCAGGAACTCTGGCACGGTCTCCCGGTCGAGGACGGCGAACGCGACGGCTGTCTCCGTTTCCGCGAGCAGGCGCCAGAAGCGGAGATCGACTCGCTCCTCGCTCAGGCGGCGTTGGAGCCAACGTCCCCAGGGATCGTCGCCGGCCGCGCCCGCGAGCGCCACCCGTGCGCCCTCGCGCGCGGCGTGGACGGCGACGTTCGTCGCGGCTCCACCGAGGTGGGGGGCGAACGCGTCCGCCTCCTCGAACGACTCCACCGGCCGTTCGCAGATGAGATCAACGAGCGATTCGCCGATGCAGAGCGCCGGTCTGGGCGTGCTGCCCACTTTGATCAGCCTCCGTCGGAGGCGAGCGGGACCGTAGCGGTCGCTTCCGCCGCTTCCGGTACGGCGGCGTCCGGGCGCGTGTCTCGACGTCTCTCCCTCCCTGCGTCAGCTCCGGGAAGCGCGGCGAGGCGATGTGAGATTACCGCCGTGGCGGGATAAAGCTGATCGTAGAGCTCGATGAGCTCGCGATACGTCGCCTCGTCCTTCGCGTCGGGTTCGACGACGGCGGCTGGCTTCGACCAATCCGTCTCCGGCGGGACGAGCCCGGCGCCGATCGCAGCGAGCAGCGCGTCCCCGTAGCTGGCGCCGATCGTTTCCGCGGGAAGATGTTGCTCGATGCGTCCGACGTCGCTGACGATCTCCGTCCAGAGGGAGGCGCGCGTGCCGCCGCCGACCGCGACAACGCGCGAGATCGGCATCGCTTCGACGAAGGTGGCGAGCACCTGCCGGACGCCGCAGGCGATCCCCTCGTAGACGGCCCGCAGCAACTCGCCGCGACCGTGGGTCAGGGTCAAGCCGGCGACGACGCCACGGGCGAGCGAGTCATAGATCGGTGTCCGCTCGCCGCTGAAGTATGGGAGCACGAGCAGGCCTCGTGATCCGGCCGGACAGCTCTCGGCTTCGGCGAGGATCTCACTCCAGGAGGGGTTCCCCACGAGCTGACGTAGCCACTCGGTCAGTGTGCCGGCGGTGGACATGCCGGCGGCGAGCGTGCGCTTTCCCGGCTCGACGCCCTCCGTGTGCCACAGCAGCCGGTGAGGGGAGACGTCGCCAGCGACCTGCACGAAGAACATCGACGAGCCGTACATGATCATCAGCTCCCCGGGGCTGCGCACGCCGGCGCTGAACGCTTCCGCCCAGGCGTCGATCGTGCCGGCGACCACCGGCGCTCCGAGTGGCAGGCCCGTTGCCGCTGCGGCAGAAGCGGTGACCGTGCCGACCACCTCCGAGGACCAGACGAGGCGGGGTAAGGGCACGCCAGGCGTGATCTCGGCCGCCCAGTCCTCCGCCCAGCCGCCCGCCGCCATGTCGTACATCGGGTCGCACTGACTCGCGGAGTGCCGGTCAAGGACGTACTCGCCGGTGAGGCGGGCAACGACGAACGAGCTGGCCATGTACCAGCCTGCGGTGCGGGCCCAGACCTCCGGCTCGTGTCGCTGGAGCCAGAGCAGCTTCGGCCCAACGGCCTGGGACGAAAGCGCGGAGCCGCCGCACGCGAGGATCGCCTCCGCGCCGTAGCGGCGCTCGAGCTCCTCGATCTCGGCTGTTGCTCGCGTGTCGACGCCGTACAAGATCGCGGGCCGCAAGGGGCGGAGGTCGGCATCGCAGGCGACAAAGCACGGGCCGATACCGCTGACGCACACACCGCGGACGGCTCCGGCCGGGACGTCGGCCAGGAGCTCGGCGCAGACGGCTCGCACGTCGTTCCACCACACCGCCTCGGCGTCGTGCTCGGCCCAGCCAGGGCGCGGCACGGAGAGGGCGTGCTGATGCTGCGCTCGTGCGACGACCGGTCCGTCCGGCTGGGCGAGCACGGCCTTGGTGCTCGCGGTGCCGATGTCGATGCCGAGGAGGAGCTCTTCCATCAGATCTCTCCGAAGGGATCGAGATTGACGTCGAGGAAGCGGCAGACGTGGTACAGCTCGGCGATCACGTCTCCGGGCACGGCGTGGATGTGGTTCGAGCCGTAGCGGCCAAGGATCTCGCCGGCGGGCGCGTCGACCCGGGCGAACGCGTGCGGCCACGTGTAGGACGAGGCACGCATGAGCCGCTCGTTCGTCGCCTCGTCGAAGCGGACGAACCGGCCACGCAGCACGTGCAGCCGGTAGCGACCGTTGTTCCGAGTGAGGCGGGCGAAGGTCATCTCGCCCTCAGCGGCGAGATGCTGGACGGAGGCCCCGCCGGCAGGGAAATAGAAGTCCGCGGGGTGGAGACTGACGTGGCGCATGTTTGCCTCCGGGTCGTCCGCTCTTTCCGCGAACCATGTCGGGTGCTGGCCCGAGTTGCAGAGATCCCACACGTCGAGGTCGCCGTGGTAGCAGCGGAGGTCGGCAAAGAGCGCCGGCGTCCCGGAGATCCCCGCCAGGATCTGCATCGTCAGAGCCCCGTCCATGTCCGCCTCGGTCGCGCAGACGACGGGCTGCTTCGGGCCATCCCAGTCGTAGGGATCATTCAGGAACGCCTCGGCGACGTCCGCGGTGCAGAAGTTGTCGGTCAGCTCTGGCTGCGCCTTGATCCCGCAGAAATCGAGCTTCCACTCGTCGATCAGCTCGCGCATCGCGTGGTACACCCGGACCTGGCGCTCGAGAAGCTCTGGCGTGAGTCGGGACCCGTCGTAGTGGACGTTCGCCGCCGTCCGCTCGAGCCACTCGCGCCCGCGCCGGCCGAGTGCGGGGTCGACCGCCTCCGCCCTGCGGACGAGCTCGTACTGATCGATCTCCTCGACGTCGACGCCGAAGCTGCGCAGCCACTGATCCGGGTTGGCGACGGCGGTGTACATTCCCATCGGCCGCCCGCCGATTCGCCCGAAGGTGGATCCTTCGAGCCGCCGCACCGCAGCCGCAGCGCGGGCGATCTGCACGAGCCGGTCGAGTACTTCGTCGTCGCCGGCATCGCCCCAGACGCGCGCGTGGACGCGCCCGATCTGGTCGAGCGCGCCGCCGGCGGCGAGCATCCCGACCATCCCGGGATATGCCGGATCGACGTTCGAGAAGAGCGCGAACGGCCCAGGCGTCTCGCGGGCGACGAGCACGGTGAAGTGCGGAAACGCCCAGACCGGGATGTTGACGACCGTGAGATCGGGTCGCGCGTCCGCGAGCTTCCTGGCGCCGGCGACGGCGTCGGTGCTCGTCGAGACCACCCCTACCGTCTCGGTGACGGTGTGCCCTCGCGCGCGGAGGGCCTCCGCGAGGCGGTCCTGCACTCCATGCGCGAACGCCTCCACGGTCGCGTGGACCGACGGCCGACCATCCGACACGGTGATGAGGCCGACGTGAGTCACGCCGCTCGATCGCACCGATCAGCCGGTCCCGCAGGAAGTGCGCTTGCGAAGCACAAACGGGTGCACGGTACGGCGCGGCTCCGTACGGGCGCCTGAAATGCGTTCGAGGAGCAACTCCATCGCCTCGGTTGCCATTCGACGGACGGGTTGCGCGAGCGTCGTGAGCGGTGGATCCACGAGCGCCGCCCAGCTCGGGTCGTCGAATGCGACGAGCGCGAGATGGTGCGGTACGGTAATGCCCGCGTCCTGCACGGCGGCGAGGGCGCCGAGCGTCATCAGGTTATTGCCCACGATCAGCGCGGTCGGACGGTCCGTTTCAGCCATCAGCTGTGCCACCGCGGCGCGCGCACTGTCCGTGCGGAAGCGCCCTTCGACGACCTCAGGTTCCAACCCGTGCGCGCGCATCGCAAGTTGATAGCCGTCGAGTCGCTCGGCGCCCGTTTCGACGTCCTTCCGCCCACTGACAAAAGCGATTCGCTGGTGTCCGCCGCCGACGAGGAGCTCGACCGCGGAGCGCGCCGCGCCGACGTTCTCGGCGATCACGGCGTCTGCGCGCGCGTCGGCGACCTCTCGGTCGAAAGCCACGAGCGGAATCCCGCGGTCGAGCAACTCGGAGATCTCACGTCCGACCGGATCGGACGTCGTGAGCACGACACCGACCACACGCTCCTCGACGAGTGTCTGCAGGTACGCACGCTGCTTCTCGGGCGACTCGTCCGTGTTGCAGACAAGAACCCGGTACCCCTGCCGGTACGCCCGGTCCTCGACCGCGCGCACCATCTCGCTGAAGTGCGGGTTCTCGATATCGGACACAACAACGCCGATCGTCGCAGTCCGCTGGCGGCGCAGGTTCTGCGCAAGCCGGTTGGGGCGGTAGCTGAGCTCTTCGACCGCCTCGAGGACGCGCCGGCGGTAGGCGGCTCCGACGCTGCCGCCACCGTTGAGCACGCGCGAGACAGTCGCCGGTGAGACCGAGGCTCGGCGAGCCACATCCGCCATGCGCACGGCCGCCGGTAGAGAAACCGGTTTCTCCACGGCATCGAACCGTACCACCACCTCACGCGCGAGTCTAGAAGCCGTCTTTGCACTTGACACGCCCGAGACAGGCGTCTAGCTTTCCCCGGCGAGAGACCGGATTCTCGAAAACGATTTCTCAGGAGGAGAGGTCGCGTCCCTGGGAGGCCGGCGGCAACCAGACCGGAGAAGGGAGATCGTCATGCAGAGGTTGACAGCCAGGAAGCGACGTCTGGCTCTCGCCGTCGCCCTTGTGGCGCTCGGAGTCGTACTCGGAACGACGGCCGCAATTGCGACGCCGACAACGTCGGGCGCCGTCGGCGCTAGGCAGGCGGGTCCAGGGCATGGGCAGCTCTGGAAGCAATTCGTCGCATCCGTAAAGGGGCACTACTCGGGCAAGACGCTCCACGTCATCTCGATCAACGACCCGTTCGTGCCTGCCTTCCAGAAGATGGGGCAGGCGTTCAAATCGTTGACCGGAGCGAACGTCGTCGTCGACTCGTACGGTTACGACGCCGTCTACCAGAAGGAGCTACTCGCCTGCAAACAGCACTCGAAGACCTACGACGTGATTGTCTTCGACGTCCCGTGGACACAGGCGTTCGTCCCGTGCACGGATCACCTCAACGCGCGTCTCGCGAAGGAGAAGCCAGCTCTGATCGCCTACAACGACTTCTTCCCGGTGATGCGCACAGCGGTCGACTGGCGCGGGCAGACCATCGGCTTGCCGTTCGCGCCGTACTTCGTGCTCCAGCACTACAACACGAAGTACTACTCGGCGCTCGGCCTCAAGCCAGCGAAGACGCTGACGCAGATGGTTGCGAACGCCAAGGCGGCGAACAAAAGCTCAAAGTTCGGAAGCGTGTACGGCGTGGCGATGAACAACCAGGCCGGTAGCGCCGTCGGCCAGGCGTTCTTCGAGTACATCTACAACTATCCGGGTGGTAAGCCATTCGCGAGCATGTATCCGGGGTCGAAGAACGCGTACGCGGACATGACCCCAAAGTTCGCGAGCAGGCAGGGGCTCGCTGTGATCAACCTGTTCAAGCAGCTGCTGCCCTACGAGCCGCCCGGCGCGTTGAAGATCGCGTGGGGTGATCGTCAGAGCTACTTCAACACCGGCAAGATCGCCCTCGTGAACCAATGGGACGTCACGACGCCGTCGGCCTCCGACCCGAAGACGTCGACGGTGGTCGGCTCGTTCGCGACCGCGCCGTTCCCGACGAACGGCAAGCTCGTGACCCAGGTCGGCGGCTGGTCGATGGGCATCAACAAGTACGGCACGCAGAAAAAACTGGCGTGGGACTTCATGAAGTGGTTCACGAGCCCAAAGACGTCGGTGCAGTTCGCACTCGCCGGCGGCTTCCCGCCCAGGACGTCCTCCCTCTCGAGCAAGGCGCTGCTCAGCAAGTACACCTGGTACAAGACGCTGAAGCAGGTAATCCCGACCGCGTTCGCTGACTGCCGGCCGCGCATCACCGAGAGCTTCGACATCATCAACACCCTCGGCACCTACATCTCCAAGGCGCTCACGGGCTCGATGACGCCGAAGGCGGCGATGCTCGCTGCCGACCGCGCGATCGGAACAATGCTCAAGAAGCACGGCTACAAGGTCACGTCACTCACCGGCTGATCACCACGAGCGCCCGCTAGCCCCGAGATCGCCCTCCTGTCTCGGGGCAGCGGGCGCCGGGCCCGGTGCGGACCGCCCGGGAACTGCGACGCGGTGTCATGATCAACGAGTTACCCCGCACAGAGATCAGGATCGATAAGCCATCGCGATGAGCAGCCGGACGCTGACAGAGGTGGAGCCGGAGGCGCTTGAGGAACGGCCGACGCTCAGAGCGCGCATCCTCGACGGCGAGCTCGGCGGCTACGTGTTGCTGGCGCCCGCGCTCCTCGTTCTCGTCGCGCTGGCGATCTGGCCGCTCGTCTACTCGGTCGGCATCAGCTTCACCAACTACGAACTCGCGGCGAGCAAGGCGCTCAAGTTCGTCGGACTGGCGAACTTCCGGCAGCTCGCCAACGACTCGATCTTCCTCGGCTCGCTCTGGACGACGGCGAAGTACCTCCTCGTCGTCGTTCCGGCACAGTTGGTCCTTGGCTATGTCTGCGCGCGGATCCTGGTCGCTGCCTACGGCATGATCGGGAGCCGGTTCCTGCGCACGTGCTTCATCGTCCCGACGATGATCACATCGCTCGCCGTCGGCCTCTTCTGGGCCTACATGCTCGACCCGCTCATCGGCGTCGCCAACTACATCGTCGCCCAGCTCCACCTCTCGCAGCAGCCGTGGCTCACATCGCCGACGTCCGCCTTCTTTACCGTCGCCGGCATCTATCTCTGGCAATGGGTTCCGTTCACGGCGCTCCTGCTCATGGCCGGCCTCCTGTCGGTCCCCGCTCAGATCTTCGAGGCAGCGGCGATCGACGGCGCACGCTGGTATCACCGCGTGTTCCAGATCGACGTCCCGCTCCTGCTCCGCGTCGGCGCGATCGCGGGCATCCTCGCCGTCATCGAGGTGATCCGGCTGTTCGACCTCATCTACGGCTCGACCCAGGGCGGCCCGGGCACGGCGACGCTCACCAACGCGGTCGAGATCTACCGGATCGGGTTCCAGAACTTCAACACGAGCTACGCGGCGGCGACGTCGTTGCTGATCCTCGTCGCCACCATCCTGATCTCGCAGCTGTTCGTCCGAGCCCTGCGTGAGCGGGAGGCGTGAGGATGGATTCCATCCGCGTCTGGGTGCGACCCGCCACGAGGACCGGGGTCTGGCTGCTCGCGTTGCTGCTCGCCCTCGTGAGCACGGTGCCGATCATCTGGATCGTCCTCACGTCCTTCAAGACCTACGTGCAGACGCAGCAGGTACCCCCGGTGGTCTGGCCAGATCTCCACCACGTCGACAACTACACGTCGCAGTTCACGAACCGTGGCGGGATGCTCGGCAGCGCGCTTGGGCCGCTGGAGCGGTCGCTGATCATCGCCACCGTCACGACGGCGATCGTGCTCGCCCTCGCCATCCCCGCCGGCTACGCCCTCGCCCGGTACCGCATCGCGCGCAAGCGGGACATCCAGTTCTTCATCATCAGCACGCGGATGATGCCGATGATCGCTGTCATCGTCCCGCTCAGCGTGCTGCTCAAGAAGCTCAGCCTGACGGACACGATCCCCGGCCTGATCCTCGTCTACGTCGGGATCAACCTGAGCTTCGCGATCTGGCTGCTCTCGATCTTCTTCCAGAGTGTCCCGCCCGAGGTCGAGCAGGCCGCGCAGATCGACGGCCACAGCCGCCTCGGGGTCCTCTGGCACGTCTCGATCCCGCTCGCCAGGGCCGGGATCGTTGTTGTCGCCGTCTTCACCTGGATCTTCGCCTGGAACGAGCTCCTGGACGCGCTCGTGCTGACGACGGGAGCCACGGAGACGCTGCCGGTCTTCCTATCGAAGTTCTATTCGCAGAACCTGCTGCCCTCCTACCAGGAAATGGCCGCAGTGGCCACGATTCAGATCCTGCCGGCTGTGCTGGTCACGTTCCTGGCCCAGCGTTACATCGTCACAGGGCTGTCGATGGGCGCGGTCACTGGCGAATAGCGAGACCCGAGGAGGCGAGCTGAGAAGTGTCAACCGAAGCCATGCAAGCAGTCGTCTGTCACGCCCCCTACGACTACCGAGTCGAAGAGCTGCTGCGGCCGCAACCTGGACCGGGCGAGCTGCTCGTGAAGGTCGGCTCAACGGGGATCTGCGCGAGCGACATGAAGTGCTTCACTGGCGGGGAGCTCTTCTGGAAGACGACGGGGTGGCACTGCGAGGCACCGGTCGTGCCCGGCCACGAATTCGCGGGCGTCGTCGCCGAGCTCGGCGAGGACGCGGCCGAGCGCCACGACGTTCAGGTTGGCGACCATGTGATCGCCGAGCAGATCGTCCCGTGCGGCCGATGCCGCTTCTGCAAGAGCGGCGCCTACTGGATGTGCGAGCCGCATGTCACCTTCGGGTTCAACCGCGACGGCGGTATGGCTGAGTACATGCTCTTCCCGGCAAACGCGCGCGTGCACCGGATCGCCGAAGACCTCTCGAAGCAGCAGGCGGCATACATCGAGCCCCTCGCCTGCGCCATGCACGCGATCGACCGCGCCGAGATAGCGCCCGGAGCCACGGTCGTGATCGGCGGCACGGGCAACATCGGCCTCTGTGCGCTCCAAGCGGCGAAGCGCTTCAACCCTGGCCAGATCATCGCGCTCGACACCAACTCGGCCAGGCTCGAGCTGGCGCTGCGGCTCGGCGCCGACGTCGCGATCAACCCGCTGGAGGAGGATGCTCCGGCGCGGGTGAAGGCGCTCACCGACAGCTACGGATGCGACGTCTACGTCGAGATGAGCGGAAGCGCGAAGGCGCCGCAGCAGGGTCTCGACATGATCCGGCGCCTTGGCACGCTCGTTGCGTTCAGCGTCCTCAACGAGCCAGCGACAATCGACTGGAACCTCGTCGGCGATCAGAAAGAGCTGAACGTCCATGGCAGCCACCTCGGTCCCTACTGCTATCCGAAGGCGATCACGGCGATCGCCGACGGCGCCGTCGACGTAACGAGCCTGATCAGCGCCGAGTTCCCGCTGGCGGAATTCGACGCGGCCATGGAAGCGGCGCGAAGCGGCGAGAACCTGAAGACACTCCTCACGTCATGACCAGCGGGAGCGAGTCGACATCCGGAATCAACCTCCGGGACGTCACGAAGGTGTTCTCTGGAGACATCCGGGCCGTCGACCGCGTCTCCCTGACGATCGAGGAGGGGGAGTTCGTGGTCCTCGTGGGCCCATCGGGCTGTGGCAAGACAACCCTGCTGCGAATGATCGCCGGCCTCGAGCCGGTCTCGAGCGGACAGATCCTGATCGGGAACAGGAACGTTACGCACCTGCCGCCGCGGCGGCGCGACATCGCGATGGTCTTCCAGAACTACGCGCTCTACCCGCACATGTCGGTCAGGAAGAACCTCGGCTACGGCCTCCAGGTGCGGGGGATGCCGAAGGGCGAGGTCGCGCGGCGGGTCGACGGAGTCGCGCGGATGCTCGGGCTGGAAGAGCTGCTCAAACGCCGCCCCGCGGCGCTTTCCGGCGGCCAGCGGCAGCGGGTCGCGATGGGCCGCGCGATCGTCCGCGAGCCGGCCGCGTTCCTGATGGACGAACCGCTCTCCAACCTGGACGCGAAGCTGCGCGTGGAGATGCGTGCCGAGCTTACGCGGCTCCACAATCGACTCGGCATCACGACGGTCTACGTGACACACGACCAGGTGGAGGCAATGACGCTGGGCCAGCGGGTTGCGGTCATGCGCGACGGGAAGCTCCAGCAGGTCGACACGCCGCAGAACCTCTACCGCGACCCGGCGAACCTGTTCGTCGCCGCGTTCATTGGCTCGCCGTCGATGAACCTCGTCAAGGCCGAGGTGGCTGACGGCGCAGTGGTTTTTGCGCGGTTCCAGCTTCCGCTGGCGCCCGACCGGAGACCGGAGGGGGTCACGGCGGGACACGTCATCCTCGGCATCCGCCCGCAGAATTTCGAGGATGCCCGTTTCGCCGACCCCGCGCTGCCGACGATCTCGGTCGAGCTGGCGGTCGTCGAAGAGCTCGGGTCGGCGACGCACGTTATCTTCCCGATCGACGTGCCGCCGGTCGAAACGGAGTCCGTCCGGGCCGCGAGCGACGAAAAGGAGGCGACCGCGGTGTTGCTCGCCGAGGACCCGCGCGCGCTCTTCACGGCCGAGGTGAGCGAAGCCACGGACGTGCGCGTCGGCCAACAGGTCCGCCTCGCAATCGATCCGTCACATTTCCACTTCTTCCACCCGGAGACAGGCGAAAGCCTCCGGAGCACGTAGCGTCGGTCGCCTTCCCGCCCGAGGGTGCGCAGACTCGGGCGCCTGGATCGCCGCGATTTGAGGCCGCGGCCCAGGGTGTGCCTGCGCGGGGCGTACGCAGCGCTCGCTCGACGTCGGATCCGTTGGGGGACGAACCAGACGGGGCGGTCGGACGCCACTTCCTTTCAGGCCCTCCGTTTAGGCCATCCGTTCATGTCGTTCATGTTTCACACGCGCGCGCGAGTAGCAAAGATCAAACAGTGGCGCAAGTCGGTTCTCGCCACGTGCTGGACGGATTGCTGCGTTCGCGGTGGCTAGCCTCGGCTTCGTCGTCGAGGCGGAGGTCTGTGGATGGTCTGGTCGTTTGTCTATCTCGCGGTTCGGAGCCTGTTCGCGCTTCTGCTGCTCTTCGGGCGCGCGGATCGCTCGAAGGAGCTGGAGATCTGGGTGTTGCGTCATGAGCTCGCGGTCTTGCGGCGCCGCTCCGGCCGGCCGCCAATCGAGCGGGCAGATCGCGCGCTGCTCGCGACTCTGAGCCGGCGGCTCCCACGCCGGGCTTGGCCACGTTTTCGGTCAGGCTGGAGACGGTGCTGCGCTGGCACCGCCAGCTCGTCTCGCGGCGGTGGACATATTCCCGCACCAAGCCACGGAAGCCGCCGCTGGAACGGCCGCGGCGGGAGCTGATCCTTCGATTCGCGCGCGAGAACCCGCATTGGGGCTATCAGCGCATCGCCGGCGAGCTCAAGCAGCTCGGACTGGCGGTCGCTCCGACAACAGTGCGGAAGGTGCTGAGTTCCGCGGGCATTCCGCCGGCACCCGATCGGGTACGAGAGCACAGATCCTGGCCGAGCTGCGCGCCCGTCGAGAGAGCTACACCGAGGACGAGCAGGCGTGAAACTCCTGACCTCGGACGCCGTCGCGGCCGCCGCCGCGAAGCGCACGCGCACCGCCAAATACGACGCCCTCCGCACGTGTCCACGTGACGACGCGCCAGCCCTGAGCCGGGAGGAGCAGTTCGTCATCGCTCCCGTCCTACGCCAATGCGAAGCCCTGCCAGCCGAGGGCGAGGCGCTCACGGAGGCGACCTTTCCTAGCTCGATGAGGCGACTCGTGTGCGCGTAGGGTGCGCAAACCTGGTCACGCTGCTCGTTGGTATTCGTGGACCAGTCCGCCGAGGAGGTCGTGCGGCGGAGGGCAGCCGTGGTGCGAGTGCTGCTCTCATCGGTCGCGTTGCCGCCGTCTGGTGGAGCGAGTTGGAGGGCGCGGTGCGGCCGATGCTCGTTGTACTGGTTCGTGTACACGCGCAGGACAGCTTCGAGATGTCGGCGTGCGAGGATGAGGATGCGATCGAGGCAGTCGCTGCGGACGGTCCGCACCCAGCGCTCAGCGAACGCGTTCGCGTTCGGCGCTCGAACCGGCGTCCGGATCACCTCGATCCCCTCGGAGCGGAAGATCTCGTCAAAGGCGCAACTGAACTTCGAGTCGCGATCGTGGATCAGCACCCGGAATTGCGGCTCATGCTCGCCCAGCTGCATGGCGAGGTTGCGAGCCTGCTGGGTGACCCAGACGCCCTCCGGGTTGGCTGTGCAGGCGATGAAATCGAGCCGGCGGGTCGCGAGCGAGATGAAGAAGAGGACGTAGATCCGACGCAGCGCGAGCGTCTCGATCGTGAAGAAATCACAGGCGAGCGTACTGGCGGCCTGCTGGCGCAGGAACGACCGCCACGGCTGGCGTCCGCGTTCGGGTGCCGGCGGGACGTCAGCGAGTCTCAGCACCTTGCGGACAGTGGTCGAAGAGACCGCAAGCCCGAGCAGCTTGAGCTCGCCGGCGATCCGTTGATAGCCCGTAGGGTTCGCAAAGTCGATCTCCCTGCAAATGGGGCAGATCGGGCCGGGGGGACCGAATTTGCGCACCCTACGCGTGCCGCGACTGAAACGCTCCCGTGCCGCAAGCTTTTTGCTGTCGTCGGGATCTATGGGGTGGGAGCCAGGTGGGGCTGACGGCGTAGGGTTCATTAACTCGAACCGCTGCAAATCTGGACAATCGGACAGCGCGACCAGTTTTTGAACCCCACGGGTTCGTAAATTCGGTCGTGTGGGGATTTGGAGGCGATCGTGCTTCGCAAGTCCCCGGCATCCGAAATCCGCCGATGGCCTCGGCCGAATCCGCTTGATGGCGAACATACGACCGACGCCTCAAGTCGCCCACTCGTCGGTCTCGATGGGTTCGCCGCCGCTACGAGTCGCGAGCCACGCCGGATCAGCAGGATCCTGTGGGGTGCCAAAACTCTGACCGTCATCCTCGAAAGCGACGGCAAAGCCTCCGGCGCCACGATGCCCATGTTGGAGCCGAATCGCAAAGCGTGGCAAAGCAGCGCAACAGTTTTGCGCCTAAATCGCACCCAGGAGGTCGCCGGTTCGAGCCCGGCTAGCTCCACTGAAGTTGGTGTTTGGCACCGCTCGGGAAGAGCGTCGCGTAGATCGGGAAGTTGCGCACGGCGCGTTCCACGATTCGCTCTGGCCGACCGGAACGGGGGTTACCTCACCCAGAGCTGGTCGAGCAGGACGCCGGTGGGGTATGGGCTGGACTCGTAGTCTTTGACTCTCTTGGAGACGAGCTCCAATGTTTTGTGTGTGACCAGCGGCACAACGGCGGCCCGGTCGACCATTGCGTGATCGATTCGTGCCCAGAGCTGGTTCGCGGCGTATGGGTCAGTGGTCGGCAGCGTTCGCGCGCGCCGGATGAGAGCCTCGATGCGAGGGTCGCAGAAGTGCGCGACGCCTTTGCACGAGAAGAACTCGATGAAGCTCGACGCCCCCGGATAGTCGGCGAACCAGGAGCTGACTCCTGCCTGAACGCGGCTGCGTGGATTCCCCAGCCCTTTGTCAGAGTAGTAGTAGAGCTTGTTGCTGACGTACTTGACGCGCGCGCGGTAGCCGAGGCTGCGCATGAGCGCGGCGGCGATCGGCCCTTCGCTCGTCTGATTGTGCGGAATCCAGATCGTGACCGGCGCGCCCTCTGTGCCCGATGCAGCGATCAGCCGTCGCGCCCGCTCAAGATCGGGCCCCTTCCAAACGCCGCTCGCGCCGGGATTGGTCGTGTACGGGCAGTAGCGGCGGTAGCCGGGAAAGTTCGGTGGCAGGATCTGGCAGGTCGGTTCAGACCCCAGGACTTGCGCGGCGGCGGGCACGGCTGCCGATCGGTTCGCGGCGTAGTTGGCGGCCTGGCGTACCCGGGGGTCGTTGAACGGCGGCACTCTCGAGTTCAGGAACAGGTAGGTCACTCCCCAGGTCGGGTGCGCGTGCGCCTGAGCTGCGTACTGGGTTTGGACCTCGCGCACGAGCTCGCGCGGCACAGGGTCGAAGAGGACGTCCGCGCGGCCGCGCTCGACTGCCCGCACCGCCTTCCGCGCGGAAGCAGCGCGATGCGGGAGGAAGGTCCAGCTAATCCGGTCGGCGTAGCCGTCGGGCGTCGCCGCCGCCGACCATTCGTGGAAGTGTGGGTTCCTCGCGAGCTCCAGTCGCCGCTCCGTCCTGTAGCCCGGTCGCCGCTCAATGAACTTGTAGCTCGTGATGTGGTAGGGGCCGGTCGTGGGGACGATCGTCTCGCGCTTGGGCGTCCCTGCCGGTGCGGGCGCGGCGAACGCGAATGTCAGTTTCTGGAGAAACTCAGGGTCCGGAGCCACGAGGTGGAACGTGACCGTGTTGCGGCGCTCGTTTGTGACGACGCCGGCGCTGAGGTCGCAGTGTTTGGGCTGTCGGATGCAGCGCGCGGCACCGCGCAGGCGGTCGTAGAAGGGAAGCGATGGGTGCAACGCGAAGACGCGCTCGAGCGCGTAGCGAAAATCGCGCGGTCGTACGAGCTGCCCGTTCGAGTAACGAATATCCGGGCGCAGGTGGAAGACGTACGTCCGGCCGTCGTCGCTCGGGACAGGAAGGGACGTCGCAAGGTCGGGGACCAGCCTTGTGCCGTCGGGGTTGCCGACGCGCTGAAAGGCGGTGAGCCCGTCGTACAGCATGTTCAGGAGATCCAAGGCCGGGCCGTCATAGCCGAGCGCCGGATCGAGGGAATCGAACGTCCGGCTGGTCGAAATCACCTTTAGGGTGCCGCCTCGGTGCTGCAGGGCGGCGGGCTGGACCGAAAGCCAGAGGCGGCCGGCGGCGAACACGACACCCTGCGGGCGATTGCCCGTCTCGATGCTGGCGACCACCTCGGTCCCCTCGCGATCGATGCGGACGAGCCTGCCGCCGCTCTTATCGCTGACCCACAGCCCGCCGTCGGCGAAGGCGAGGTCGCCCGGGGTGCCGCCGATCGGGACCGTGCCCATGACAACGTTCTGCTGGGGGTCGATCCGCATGACCGTCCCATCGAGCTCGTTCGCCACCCAGAGCGCACCCGCCGCGTACGTGAGGGCAGTCGGGCCGTTCCCGACCGGGATTTTCGTCACCTCGTTACTCCCTGGGTCGATACGCGAGACGCGGCCGCGGTCGTAGTCGCTCACCCAGACCGCACCGTCGCCGACCGCGATGCCCCTGCCGACGTCGCCTGTCGGGATCGTCGCGAGCGGGTCGCCGCTGCGTGCGTCGAGCCGCGTGACCGACCGATCGCCGACATTCGTGATCCAGACTGATCCGAACCCGGTGGCGACCGCAACCGGGACGTTCCCGACCGGAATCGTGTCGACCCTCCTGTTCGTGCCCGGGTCGATGCGGGAGACGGTCGCGTCGAGGCTGTTGGCGACCCAGACGGCGCCACCTCCGTAGGCGATGCCGCTGGGTCCCTGTCCGACACCGATCGGCTGGACGAGGTGGCCCGTCGTCGAATCGATTCGCGAGACGGTCTGTCGGTTCGGGTTCACCGCCCAGACCGCCCCGGCCCCCTCGGCGACCTGACTCGGCGTGCCGCCCAGGAGCACCTCGCCGGTGATCCTGCCCGTCTTCGGGTCGAGGATGCCGACGGCGTTGCCGTCGACACCGTCCAGAGAGGGCGCGGAGTTTCCCGTGAAGAGCGCGATCGCGCCTGCGACGGCGGCGACCAGGAGCCCGGCGAGCCCGACCGCGACTACGGCCGGTCGCCACTGGTTGATCGAGGGCAGTCGCCGCTTGGGGGACGGCGGCTCAACCGGTTGCTGTCCCTCCTCGGTCGCGAGGGGCCGCGTTGATAGCTCGAGCGCCGGATCCTGGCGCAAGATCGCCTGCTCGAGCCGCTGCATTGCCGGGCTCGGATCGAGCCCGAGGTTGTCCCGCAGGTGCTGTCGCAGCTCCTTGTAGGTCTTGAGTGCCTCAGCCTGCCGGCCGGACCGGTACAACGCGAGCATCAGTTGGCCGTGGGGGCGCTCGCGCAGCGGATGTTTCCGACTGACGGCCTCCAGCTCACCGATCAGGGCCCCATGACGCCCGCGCGCCAGCTCCGCCTCGATTCTCTCCTCGAGCGCTGCCAGCCGCTGCTCCTCCAGTCGCTCGACCTCTGCTCTTGCGAACGGCTCGTAGGCGAGATCGCCGAGCGCCGGCCCGCGCCAAAGCGCTAACGCCTCGCCGAGACGTTCCGCTGCCCGCTCCCATTCGTCGGCGGCGAGGGCACGGCGCCCGTCCTCGACCAGGCGCTCGAACCGTGCCAGGTCAAGCTGTTCCGGTTCCAGTCGCAGCAGATACCCACCCGGCCGCGTCACCAGGAACCGCTCCCCGCCATCTGATTGCAGGGTCTTGCGCAGGCGCGAGACGTACACCTCGAGGCTGTGGAGCGCGCTGGCCGGTGGCCGCTCCCCCCACAGCTCGTCGATTAGACGGTCACGCGAAACGACCTCGTTCGCATGCAAGAGCAGGATCGCCAGCAGCGCCCGCTGCTTCGCGCTCCCGAGCGGAAGTAGGCGACCCTGTTCCTCGACCTCCACTGGACCGAGCAGCCGAAACTGCATGCGACACCTGCTGCTAGCTGACTTTGGGCGAAGCTAGCACCGCTCGGGGGCTGAGACCACCCGAGGGCTGCGTTGAGGAGCTGCGAGCACCGCGCGACTGCACGTTGAGCCAGGCGGCGCAGGCTCCAGGCAGACGGGGTCGCAGCGGGCGGCCCCGGCAGACGAAAGGAGCAACTGTGAGCTCCAGCTTCAGTCGGCCGCGTGTCGCGTCGCTGGCAGTGGCGCTCGCCTCAGCCGCCTTTGCCGCTCCGGCCGCACAAGCGCACCACGCGCCCGGCAACAACGCGAAGGCATCCCCGCCGTCCGCCTCCGTGTGGACGGCCTCGAGCCTCGAGGTCGACCGGCTCGGACCGAAATACGTGCCGCTGCAACATCCGCTGTCTCCCGCACCGGTCACCCTCGTCAGGGTGGTCAGGCCCGGTGGCTTCGATTGGCGCGACGCCGCGATTGGGGCCGGGGTCTCCGGTTTCGGGCTCGCGCTGGTGGCGGGCCTGGCGATGCTGGTCAGCCAGCGCAGAAGGAGAGCCGGCCTTCCAGAGCGGAGCGAACTCGCGGGCGCCTAAATGCCTCCAGACGCATTGCCCCCGGCAACTGTGCCGCGATCGCTCCGCCGAAGAGACGTTGCGGGAGCCCTTCACCGAGGTTCCCGCAACCTCGTGCCCGACGGCCGCGTCACGCGGACGAATCATCTCGGCATTACGCGGGCAGAAGTGGGCGCCCTGGTGAGTTGTGGTGAGTAGAGCAGGGCAACGAGCCGGAATCCGGCTCGCTCGGCAGGCCCGGAAATGGGTCAACCGTCCCTCTAGTCCCCTACTGTCCCCATCCGCCCAGGGATCGCACCCAGGAGGTCGCGGGTTCGAGTCCGGCTAGCTCCACCAAAGCCTCTCAAAGCCTCTTTTACTCAAACCACGAGGCCCCTTAACGGGGTCTCGTGGTCTTTCTGGCCCATCGTGGTGATGGACAAGGCCATCGGCGATGCTGCCACCAACTTCAAGTCGATAACCATTCGGTGAGGAGCCGCGTGATCGGCCACGCTCCATCAGACGTGTTCGAGATCACGGTGTGGGTGATCCTCCGGCCCGGGTCGCGCACGCTCCGGAACGAGACGCCCGCATCGGATCCTTCCAAGATCACAACGTCGC
>WNFV01002307.1_pt1 | contig 25543 bp, 27 predicted proteins | sample 5400101 | NCBI WGS metagenome assembly WNFV01 (sample SAMN13153361, study PRJNA577476) | soil metagenome | isolation source: 115 cm soil or saprolite under grassland replicate 1 | place: USA:California | collected 2016-06-15
GGCGGCCTTCGTGAACGACCTACGCGTCGTGGCGGGGCACCTGCCCTAGGTCCGGCGCGGACAGGTCCCAGGGACAGTCCCTCGGACCTGACTGGATCGGACAGGCCTTAGGGACTGTGCCTCGGAACCGCGCATACCCTGACCCTTCCCGGGGCCAGTAGCCAGCACCCGGCCGGCCCGGACATGTCCCAGGGACTGTCCCTCGGACCTGGCCGGAGCGGACCTATCTCAGGGACTGGCCCTCGATGCGGCGGCTCCGCTAGACCCGACTGGGTGCTTCCTGGCCGGGCGTGTGGAGCAAGTTCTGGACGTCGCGGACGCCCTGGACCTTGCGGGTCTTCTGCTCGAGCGCCGCGATCATGTCGGGCTGCTCCACCTGGCCGCGCAGCACGATCACCCCGTTCTCGGCGTTGACGTTGATCTGACCCTTGGGGACGTCGGCGTCGCGGAAGATCTCGGTCTCGACCTTGTGCGCGAGCGTCGCGTCGTCGAACTCCTTGGGCTCTTCCTTCAGATGGGTCGCCTTCTGCGCGACGCCGTAGGCCTCGGCGGCCACTCCTCGCGCCAGCCGCTCGCCTTTCCGCTCGGTGCGGTGGAGGAGCCCCACGAGTCGGGCGACGGTCATCTTGCGGCGCCGCTTTCCGTTTTGCGGGTCGAAGAAGTACACGAGCGCGGCACCGATCGCACCGCCCAGCGCGGTGTTTCTCAGTCTCATCTTCAGTCCTCCCTCTGTCTTGGCTCTCTCGTCGAACGGGTTACCCGCCGACGGGTGAGCCAAACCAGAGGGAGAGGAGAGTGCCGCGACGGTCGCGCGCTCGTGCCCGATTAGGCCCTCATGGGGCGCCGCTGGCGGTGCGGGGCTGGAGGGGACAGTATTTCAATACGGCCCCGTAATGCCCCGTGCCGTCAGCGGCGTCAGGCCTCCGCGGAGCCCGGCTTCGCCGGGCGTGAGCGGGGGCCGGCCAGGAGCGCCTAATCGCCCCAGTCGAAGTCGCGCGACTGGGACCAGAGATTGCCCTCGAGCTCCGGAAGCTGCTCTTCCGGATCCTCGCCGGGCCACTTGAGCGTCTTCGTCTCGACCGGCGCTTGGACCTCTCCGTCCATGGTCTCTTCGAGCCGGGCCTGCTCTTCGGTCTTGAACAGCGGATGGTTGTCGAAAGGATCCTCGCTCTTGTAGCGATCGAGCGGCATGTGCACCTCCAGGTCGGAGTTGCGCCGCTTCAGTTCTAGATGATCTTGGATTACCTGCGCGAAGAACGAGGGAGTCTCCACCGGCATGCATCCCCTCCAGTGTCGGTGTTGGGTTGCCTCGGCCGTCGATTGTAACGACTACGCAGGATTTTTCTCTCCCGTGCATGTCGCAGACAGCACGATCGTCCGTCCAGCGGGGTCTGCGAAGATAGCCCTCGATGCCGCGCTTCAGCCGAGTGATCACGCGCAAGGTCGGCCCGGTCGGGCTCGCGCTCACGGCCTGGGACATCTGGCGCCGGCTGCCGCCCGAATACCGGCGGCAGATCATGGCGGCGACGCGCAAGCACGGGCCGCGCGTCGCGAAAGAGGCGGCCAAGCGCTATCGCGAATACCGCCGGACTAGGCTCTAGCCAGCGCTTCGCGGACGATCCGTTCCTGCTCGCGAGCGTGCGTCGTCGGGTAGCCCTCGCTCGGGCTCGCCCGCCATTGCCTGCCGACGTAGCGGAGCGGAACGCCCTCCGGCCGAATCTGCTCGAGCCTGTGGCGGGTCGCGCGCCACGCGCCCATGTTCTGCGGCTCCTCCTGCGCCCACACGATCTCCGCGAGCGCCGGATACGAGCGGACGAGCTCCGCCGCCTCCTCCAGCGGGAACGGATAGATCTGCTCGAGCCGCGCTATCGCGACGTCGTCCGCGGCGGCACGATCCTCGCTCCCGACGAGGTCGTAGTAAAGCTTCCCCGAGCAGACCACGAGCCTGCGCACACGTTCGTGGTCGGCGGACGGATCGTCGATGACGGGACGGAACCGCCCCTCCGTCAGCTCCGCGAGCTGCGACGCCGCATCCTTCAGCCGCAACAGGCCCTTCGGCGTCATCACCACGAGCGGGCGCGCGCTCGGGTTGAGCGCCTGCCGCCGCAGCAGATGGAAGTACTGCGCCGCCGTCGAGCAGTTGGCGACACGGATGTTCCCCTCGGCGGCGAGCTGCAAGAAACGCTCCAACCGTGCGCTCGAGTGCTCCGGCCCGTTCCCTTCGTAGCCGTGTGGAAGCAGCAGCGTCAGCCGCGAGGTCTGGCCCCACTTCGACAGGCCCGAGACGAGGAACTGATCGAGGATCACCTGCGCCCCGTTGACGAAGTCGCCGAACTGCGCCTCCCAGAGAACGAGCGCCTCCGGGGCGGCGATCGAATACCCGTACTCGAATCCAACCGCGGCGAACTCCGACAGCGGCGAGTTGTGGACCTCGAACGACGCCTGCGTGCCCGAGAGGTTCTGGACGGGCGCGTAGCGCTCGCCCGTCCGGGCGTCGTGGAGGACGAGGTGCCGGTGCGAGAACGTCCCACGCTCCGTGTCCTGTCCGGTGAGGCGGATCGGGATCCCCTCGACGAGGAGCGTCGCGAACGCCAGTGCCTCGGCCTGTCCCCAGTCGATTCCACCCTCCTCGAGCGCCGGGATCCGCCGTTCGAGCTGGCGTTCGAGCTTCGGGTGGATCGTGAAATCGTCGGGTACACGCAGGAGCTCGCGATTGAGCGACTCGAGCTGATCGGCGGAGACGGCCGTGTGCACGTCCTCGGAGATCTCGCCGGGTAGCGGCCGATCCTCCTCTTCGGGCTCGTCGCGGCCGAAGCTCGACTTCAGGCGCTCGTGCGCGGCGCGGAGCCGATCCAGCACCTGCTTGGTTTGCGCATCGGCCTCCTCCTCGGTGAGGACCCCCTCCTCGATCAGGCGGGCGGCGAACTCCTGCCCCACCGACGGATGGTGGGCGATCCGCTCGGCCATCAGCGGCTGCGTGTATGCGGCCTCGTCCTGCTCGTTGTGGCCGTGCCGGCGGTAGCCGACGAGATCGACGACCACGTCCTGGCCGAACCGCCTGCGGTACTCGAGAGCGAGCCTGATCGCCGAGATCGCGCCCTCGGCGTCGTCGGCATTGACGTGGATGATCGGAATGTCGAAGCCCTTGGCGAGGTCGCTCGAGTAGCGGGTCGAGCGTCCCTCCTGCGGATCGGTCGTGAAACCGATCTGGTTGTTTCCGATGATGTGGAGCGTGCCGCCGGTCGTGTAGCCGGCGAGATCCTCGAGGTTGAGCGTCTCGGCGACGACACCCTGGGCGGGGAAGGCTGCGTCGCCGTGGATCAGGACGGGGAGCGCGATCCTGGGATCGATGACGCCCTGCCGCGTGCCGCGGTCGGTCTCCTCCGCCCGCGCGCGTCCCTCGACGATCGGGTCGACCGCCTCGAGGTGGCTTGGGTTGGCGGCGAGCGTGACGGTGATCTCCCCCGCCTCGGTCGCGCGCGTGCCCTCGGCGCCGTGGTGGTACTTGACGTCGCCGCTGCCCTGCTCGCGGTCGTGCGCGAGTGCCTCGCTCGTCCGCTCCCCCTCGAACTCGCGCAGGATTTCCTCGTACGGGACGCCGATCGTGTGTGCGAGCACGTTCAGCCGGCCGCGATGGGCCATGCCGATCACGACCTCGTGCGCACCGGCCTCGGCCGCCAGCTCGATCGACTCGTCAAGCATCGGCACAAGGACGTCCAGACCCTCGATCGAGAACTGCTTCTGGCCGAGAAACGTGCGGCGGAGGTAGTGCTCCAGACCTTCCACCTCGCTCAGTCGGGCAAGGAGCTGTCGCTTCTTGTCGGGGCCGAGCGGCGTCCTGAAGCGGCCGGACTCGATCGCCTTGCGCAGCCAGACGCGCTCCTCGTGGTTCGAGATGTGCTCGATCTCGTAGGCCATCGTCCCGCAGTAGATCTCGCGCAGGTGCGGGAGCACGTCGGCGAGGGTCTCCCCCGGCACGTGTACGCGCAGGACAGATGCCGGGATCCGCTTCTGCAGCTCCGGGGTCAACTTCAGGCTCTCCGGCTCGAGCGCGGGATCGCCGACCGGATCCGACCCGAGCGGATCGAGTCGGGCGGCGAGGTGGCCGTGCGTCCGGTAGGCCTTGACGAGGGAGACCGCCGCGGCGACCGCCTCGATCAGCTCGTCGTCGGGCCTCTCGGCGCGCGGTGCCTCTTCGACGGGGGCGGCGGGCGCGGGCGCCGGCAGGTGGCCGTTCTCCTCGGCGCGCAGCGCCTCGAGCAGCCGGGCGAGGCCGGGGTGGCTTGCCACGAGCTCGCTGTCGCCGCTCTCGAAGAGACTCCGCCATTCGTCGGGGACGGTCTCCGGGCTCTCGAGGTATTGCTCGAGCAGGAGCCGGGCGTAGCCCGAATTCAGCCCATCGACGTCGTGCATGCTCACTACTTAGTGTTGTAGCAAGGGTTTCCTTGCTAATAGAGCGGGCGGCGCGTGAGGATCGCGATCACCATCCCGAGGATGAAGCATGCGCTCGCGACGGCGACCGCGACGGCGGCCAGCCGGGCATGGCGCCCACCGATCCCGGTTGCGACGAAGGCGATGATGATCGCGAAGGGATCGAGGCGGATCGGGCGATAGACAAGCGAGAGCAGCGCAGCGACGATTGCGAGCGCGGCGAGAAAGCCTGCGACGGTGTCGGCAGGGCGATCCTGCTCCATCGCACTCATACGCCGGCGGGTGCTCGGCGCTGAACGCGCGCGTACGAGCGGCGCGGCGAGCCGTGCGGCCCGCGGCGGCGGGGCCGGCGTGGCTGCGGAGACCAAGGCGGTCTCTGTTCGATGTCGGGCGATGCGAGCAGCGGCGCAGGCTCAGCCGGCCTGCCGTCGCCTCTGAGCGCCCAGTACACCACGAGACACAGGTAGATGACCGGGATCTTCAGGATGACCATCAGGAATACGAACTCCCAGACCATCGGCGACAGTGTACTCGCTCAGCTCCGCGGCAGCGTCTCGGCGAGGATGCCGATTGTCGCGAGCGGAACCGCGCCCGCGATCGCGCACAAGACGAGCGGCCACACCGCGCCTCTTCGCCGAGCCCAGTACATGCCGAGCAGCGGAGCGGCCGCTACGAGGAGCCAGCTTGCGAAGACGATGCCGCCGAAGAGGTCTCCTGTCGTGCCTCGGCAGAGATCCCTTCGAAGGCTCCCCGGTGGCGCAGTGTCCGGTGTAAGCGCGCCGCAGTAGCCGACTCCCCAGGCTCCAAAGGCGACGACCAACCCCGCGATCGCTCCGGCGACCGCAAGAACGAGGCCCGCGGCCTTCACGGCACGAGCATTGAGATCCGCTCGAGCCAATGAGGCACCGGCAGATAGGCGCGTATCAGCGCTCCGCTCAACGCGGCCGCCCAACGTTTCTGAAGGTATGCAGCGCTGTGGAGCAAACCGGAGGCGTGATCGTTGGCGGCCGTTAGAACCGCAACGTCATTCGTGTCACCGAATTGCCTCCAGCCGTCTGCCCAAGCTGCGAAGGCCCGGGCCTGGAGCCGAAAGGCGCCGCCCATGCCTCGGTGCTTGAGACCGAGGCCGGGCGGCGCCTTGATCACGCTCCACTTGGTTGCGAGGCGATCGAACCGAATAGCCACGTCGGAGAGACCTTCGACGAGCGGACTCACGTCGTCCGCGGGGACGAGGTCGAACGCATCGTCCGCACGCTTGGCGACTGCCATGTAACCCCGGATCTGAGGGACGACCTTCGACATGTAGGCCTTGAGAGGGCCATGCCGGCCGTCTGACTGGGCAATCGCGTGCGTGGGAGCGGCTGCCGAACAGAGAAGGAGTGCCGCGACGAGGCAAGCTCTCACGTGTGCGTTCATCCTATTCACTAGGGCTGGTTGCTGGAAGTCCTGGGCTTGTAGTTCGATGCCCCATACCAACGCACCGCGTAGTACCAGACTCGCGCGTTGCCGAGGCAGGCGTACCGCCTCGGATCGATGACCCAGTAATTCGACTTGCACGCTTGAGACGTGTCATGCCAGAAGCGGACGTCGCAGTACTTGCGGCCAAGTTGCGATCCGTAGCAAACGTCGTGGTTGTAACAGCCTCGATTCCAGATACCTTCGAAAGGACTTGGGGCCCACCACGGGTTGCTGCAGTAATCCCTGCTGGAGTTGTAGGGCGCAGGGGCGGGAATGATGCTCCCGCCCGGCAGGATCGTGACCAGGCGGATGGAACCGAATGCCTTCGCCGCCGTCATCTCGCCGGGGTAGTTCGTGCCGACCCAAACAGTCGCCGGATCGACGCCGTCCGGGGTGTAGAAGTCCGTGCGGCTCGGGTTGCAGACATAGGTCGTCCCGGTGGCCGGGTCGTACTCGTCGCAGCCGTTCGCCAGCACATAGGCGGACGCCCGCGGAACCGCGACGGCGCCGATCACAACCGCGACTCCCAGCGCCACGAGCAGGAAGATGCGGAGAGCTGATCTGTACACATTCACCTCCTTGTTTTCTCAGGAGGCAACGGTACGTGGCGAGTTCGAACGCATGGGGAACTGGTTCGTGCCGAAAGTGCGCCAGCGATTAAGGTGCGCTCGTGCGGCTCTTCCTCATCTCGCGGCACGGCGAGTCCACGCTCAACGTCGAAGATCGCATCAACGGCGACCCGTCAGTCCCGGTCGATCTCAGCGACCTGGGCAAGGAGGAGGCCCGCAGGCTCGGCGAGCAGATCGCCAACGTCCCGATCGAGCTCTGCCTCCACAGCCGCTTCGACCGGACTCGCCAGACGGGCGAGATCGCGCTCGAGGGCCGCGATGTCCAGTTCGAGGTCAAGCCGCTTCTCGACGACATCGACATCGGCGAACTCGAGGGAGAGACGATCGGCGACTACCGGGCGTGGAAGCAGGCGCATACGCGCGCGGATGCATTCCCCAACGGCGAGAGCCTCGACGACGCGGCCCGCCGCTACGCCCAGGCGTACCGGAAGCTGCTCGAGCGCGGCGAGCCGGACGTCGTCCTCGTCGTCACCCACGAGATCCCGATCCGCTACGCGTTGAACGCGGCCGCCGGCTCGAACGATCTCGACGGGCCGATGCACGCGATCCGCAACGCGACGCCGTACGTCTTCGACGACGGAGCGCTCGAGGTGGCGGCGCAGCGGATCGAGCAGCTCGCGGAACAGGGATAATCCCGGCATGGGACGAGGATCTCGCGCAATCAGGCGGTGGCAAAAGGACCGCCAGCGCAAGAAGAAGGCGCGGGAGAAGCGCAAGGCGGCCCCGGCCCCTTCGGCCCGGACGCGGCGGTCCTAGCCGGGCAGGAAGCCACGGAGGGGCCGGGCGAACCGCGGCCCCTCTGCGGCGTGTCTCTAGGGTCCAAGAGTGAGCTGCACGATCCAGTTCCAGCTCACGCTCTCGCAATCGGACGCCACGGCATCGGCCGGCGGTGCGAGCCGAGCCGGGCGAGGGTACGCCGAGTAGATCTGGTCGGCCGTGACGGAGTCGTTCTCAGAACCGCACGACACCTGGTCGTCGATGTCCCAGTCCTCGACGTGGATCTGATCGTCGCCGGCGTCGCCGAACATCTGGTCGATGCCGCCGCCGCCGCTAAGGGCATCGTTACCAGCGCCGCCGCTGAACACTTGGCCCGCGCCGTTGCCGACGAGCAGGTCGTTGCCGGAGCCCGCAACCACGACCTCGACGTCCGTCCAGACGTTGTCTCCTTCGGTGATCACGTTGGACGGATTTGCTGGGTCTGGCACCGTCCACGTGCCGTCGTCCGGGTAGCCATCAAGCGTCACGTGGATGTCCTGCGTCCGGGTGACGTAGAACACCGAATCGGTGCCGTCCCCGCCCATCAGCCGGTCGGGCCCCGCCCCTCCGGCGAGACGGTCCCCGCCGGCTTCGCCGCTGAGCACGTTCGCGTTCGCGTCGCCGACAAGCGTGTCGTGGCCGGCGCCGCCGCGGACGTTCTCGGTGTCGACGTTGTCACCTTCGCCGACCGGCGATCCGGCTTCCCCGTCGTTGGCGGCTCCGTCGAGCGTGACGTCGACGTCCGCGCTGCGGCTGGAGTAGTCGGCGAGATCGATCCCCGCGCCGCCGGTCAGCGTGTCGGCGCCGAGGCGACCGTCGAGGAGATCGGGACCAGGCCCGCCGTCGAGAACATTTGCCGCGGCGTCGCCGTACAGCGAGTCGTCGCCGGAGCCGCCGGTGACGTTCTCGACGTCTTCGTTGACGTTATCGCCCTCGCCGGGCTCCCCGTCGTTTCCGATCGGCGCGCCGGTGCAGTTGAAGCCGGCGGTGATCGAGAGGTCGAGGCTGACGAAGACGCGGTTCGTCCGGTCGCTGTATGTCGCGGTGTCGAGTCCGTTGCCGCCCTCCAGAAGATCGACGCTCGAGCCGCCGCTGAGGATGTCGTTGCCGCTCTCCCCTGACACCACGTCGCAGTTGGCGCCGCCACTGACGCTGTCGTCGTCGTCGTTGCCGTGGAGGTTGTCCTGGGATGGGCCTCCGACAAGGGTGTCGTTTCCTGCGCCGCCGCCGACAAAGGTGACGAGGTTCGGCGACAACGAGCTGCCAAGCGTGAGCATGTCGTTTAGATCGTCGAGAGTCGAGCCGAAACTGACGATGTCCATTGGATGCGTGCACCTCGCCCCGGAAGGGGTGCTCGTGCAGCCGTAGATTTGGAACCAACCCCACCTGGCCTGGATCGTCGCACCGGTGTCCGCGATGTCGATACAGCCGGTGCCACAGCCGGTGACTATGACGTTGTTCATCTCGCCTGCGGCCGCGCTGTAGACGGCGACCGCGCCCCCCGCACTGTCGAGCTTCATCCACGCCGTCGCCGAAAGCGCGGGGCTTGCCCATGCGAAGAAGGCGACGATCATCGCCGTCAGAACGAGCGCGCGTCCCAGGATCTGAAACCGAGATTTCATTGCTTCTCCTTGCCTCCCTGGATCGTCCCGTGCGATCCGTGTATGCATCAGGACGGCCGGCGGCCACCGCCTCTTCCCGCATGTTGCGGGCTGGAGAAGAGATCGGACCGAAGCCGCTAGCTGCGAGGTGGGCTCTGCTCGTCCGCGGATCGCATGCGTTCTCACGCGCGACGCGATCCCTGTGTCTGGTATGGAGCCAGCCGGGCTCGAACCGGCGACCTCTAGCGTGCCACGCTAGCGCTCTCCCAACTGAGCTATGGCCCCAGAGCCGCCTAGTTTAGCCGCGTGGATGTACAGACCCGACGCGGTCGCCCACTTCTCGACCACTACGGCCCGATCGCTAGTCCTTGCGCGCCAGGCTAAAGCCTGGCGCGCGACGAAGCTACGTAGGTCCGACGGTTTCGCCGATGTGATTCAGGACAAGGCGCGTCCTGGACAGCAGCCGGTGCTAGACCGAGACGGCTTCGACCGACTCGGACGGGACGTCACTCCACAGATCCTCGAGCCGGTAGTAGCCGCGCGTCTCCGGCGTGAACACGTGCAGCACGACGTCGAGGTAGTCGGCGACGATCCACGTCCCCGCGGCCTCGCCGTCGACCGAGACGGGAGTCACACCCTCGTCGTGCTTGAGCCGGTAGTAGACCTCGTCGTAGATCGCCTTCGTCTGCCTCGGGTTGTTCCCGTGGCAGATCACGAAGAAATCGGTGAAGACGCAGACGGGCCGCATGTCGAGGATGACGACGTCCTTCGCCAGCTTTTCCTGCGCAGCGCCGGCGATGCGGCGGGCTTGTTCGAGTGAGGTCAGTGTTGGATCGGTCCCTGTGGAGATCGAGATCAGTGTAGCCCGGGTCGGTGACGATAGAGCCCGAGCTCCGATATCAGCGCAGCGACCGAGGGCGGCACGAGCTCGTCGACCGGCCCCCCGGCAGCGACGCGGCGGCGAATCTCGCGTGAGGACACGACCACGGCGGGGATCTCGAAGAACAGCACGCGTTCCGGCTGCTCGAGCTGGGACAGAACCTCGTCGAGCCGATCTCGCGGCACGCCCGGTCGCGTCGCCACCCCCAGCCGGGCATGGCGGAGCACCTCGTCCGGCGCCTTCCAGCGCAGGAAGTCCGCGAACCGGTCGGCACCGATGAGGAAGATCGGATCCCCCCAGCGCTCACTCGCCCAGCGGACGGTGTCGTGCGAGTACGCCGGTTGCGGGCGGTCGAGGTCGATCCTCGAGATCTCGGTCCGCGGCAGCTCGGCGAAGGCGGCCTCGACGAGCCGCAAGCGCGTCTCAGGATCCGTGAGCGTCTCTACGGGCTTGAGCGGGGGCCGCCCGCCCGGAGCGATCACGAGCCGCTCGAGCCGGAAGTGGTCGAGCGCCGCACGGGCGAGAGCGAGGTGCCCGTTGTGCGGCGGGTCGAACGCGCCGCCGAAGAGCCCGGTCATGCGAGCTCGAACACGTCCTCGCCGATCTCGACCTCCGCGCCGGTCTTCGCGCCTGCGGCGCGCAACGCCTCTTCGAGCTCCTCGCCCTCGGGCGCTGTCCCGGTGATCCGGAAGCCGCGGTCGGTGCGGAGGATCCGGTAGGGCTTGCCGCGCTTCGGGCGCGGCCGGTAGACGAGGAAGTCCGCCATCCCAGGCTCCTCGAGCACGGGCTGTTCCGCGGGACAGAGCTCGAACAGCGCCCGCCGGAACCCCTCGATCCCCTCTCCGGTCGCGCACGAGACCCGGAAAACGCGGACGATGCGCGCATCCTCGAGCCCGAGCTCGGGCGGCTCCGCGAGCAGGTCGATCTTGTTCAGGACGACCACCTGGGGCAGCTCGTCGAGGCCCGCCCCGTAGGCGGCCAGCTCCTGGTCGACGACGCGGAACTGCTCCGCCGCATCGCCGACGGCTGCGTCGATGACGTGGACGAGCATCCGCGCCCGCTCGAGGTGGGCCAGGAAGGCGTGCCCGAGCCCGACGCCCTCGCTCGCGCCCTCGATCAGGCCGGGAACGTCGGCGATCGTGAGCTGGCGGCCGTCCGGGGAGTCGACGGTGCCGAGCACCGGCTCCAGCGTCGTGAACGGGTAGTCGGCGACCTTCGGGCGCGCGTTCGAGATCCGGGTCAGCAGCGAGGACTTGCCCGCGTTCGGGAGGCCGGCCAGAGCGGCGTCCGCGAGCAGCTTGAGCCTGAGCTCGATCCAGCGCTCCTCACCCGGAAGACCGGTCTCTGCGAAGCGCGGCGTGCGGCGCGTGGAGGTCGCAAAGCGCTTGTTGCCGCGGCCGCCCGCGCCGCCCTCGGCGACGGCGATCCGGACGCCCGGGCCGGCGAGATCGGCGACGATCGTGCCCTCCTCGTCGAAGACCTGCGTCCCCACCGGCACGCGCAGCTCGACGGCCTCGCCCGCCGCCCCGCTCTTGTTCGATCCGCGCCCGGCCTCGCCTCGACCGCCCCGGTACTTGCGCCCACGCTGGAACGCGGACAGGTCGCGCAGGTCGGGATCGGCCACGAGGACGACGTTTCCGCCGGGCCCGCCGTCTCCCCCATCCGGACCACCTTTGGGCACGTGCTTTTCGCGCCGGAAGGACAGACTGCCGTCGCCGCCGCGGCCCGCCGCCACGTAGATTCGCGCTCTATCGTGAAACAACCGTGCCCTCGGTTGGAGAGAGCTGTTTCGAGGGCGGAGCCGGGCTTGGCCCGAGCGCAGCCCAAGCCTGCGTCCGCCCGCACCGTGTTGTGAAGGAGGGGGCTCGCGGGGGAACCATGGGTTCCCCCGCGCTCAGTCCGTGACGGAGATGCGGCGGCGATCGCCGCTCGTCCGGAACTCGGCCTTGCCGTCGCGCTTGGCGAAGATCGTGTCGTCGCGGCCGATGCCTGCGCCGTCGCCCGGCCGGAACTTCGTGCCGCGCTGGCGGACGAGGATCATCCCGGCCTTGACCTCCTGGCCGTCGAAGATCTTGACCCCGAGCATCTTGGGGTTCGAGTCGCGCCCGTTCCGGGACGAGCCGAGTCCTTTCTTGTGCGCCATTACTTGGTCTCCTTCTTGGCTGCCGCCGGCTTTCTCGCTGTCGACGTCGTCTTCCTTGCGGCCGGTTTCTTCGCGGCGGCCGGCTTCGCGGCGGCCGGCTTCTCCGCAGCGGGTTTCGCTGCCGGCTTCCTCGCTGCCGCCTTCTTCGCCACCTTCTGGATCTCGACCTCGGTCAGCTTGCTGCGATGACCCGTGTGGCGCTTGTAGCCGGTCTTGGGCCGGTACTTCCCGACCCGCACCTTCTCCCCCAGCGTGTGCGAGACGACCTTGGCGGTCACCTCGACGCCCTTTGGGGCGAACTCGGTCTTGCCGTTGTCGGCGAACAGCAGGACGTCCGGGTGAAACGACTTCCCCTCCGCCTCACCGAGACGGTCGACGAGGATGTGGTCGCCTTCTTGCACCCGGTACTGCTTCCCGGACAGTCTGATGATGGCGTAGCTCATTGACGTAGGAACGCGGGCAAAACCGCCCGCGGACGCGGAATTCTAGCTGCCCGCGCCCGTTTCCGGGGTCGCGGCGGTCTTCTTGCGCCGGTTGCGCCCGCCGCGCGAGCCGCGGCGCGTGCGCTTCCGGGGCTTCGGAGCCTCGCTGGTCCCGCCCGCTTCGGCACCGTTTCCGCTCGCCTCTGCTTTGACCTCCGTCCGGCCGAGCTCGCGATCCGGGACGTGGATCCTGGCCTCGCCGTCGGCGGCCGGCTTGCCGTCCGCGGTGGCGGTGGCGGCCGCGGCCGCCTTTGCCGTGGCGGTTGCCGGCTTGCGCCGCCGCCTGCCTCCGCGCGAGCCGCGGCGCGTCTTCCGCTTCGGCCGCTCGGCCGTCTCGGCTCCGGGCCCTGCCTTGGCCTCGGCCGCAGGCTCCGCTTTGGCTTTTGCCTCGGCCTTCGGCTCTGCTTTGGTGGCTTTGGCCTGGGCCTTCGGCTCTGCCTTGACCTCGGCCGCGAGCTCTGGTTTGGCCTCGGCCTTCGGGGCCGGCTGCTCCTCCGTGGGCTTCCGCTCGGCCGTCCGGGTGCGCTTCTTCGGCGGCTGCCTCGTCGGCTTGACCGCCTCGCCCTCGGCCGTGATCGGAGCAGCAGCCTCGGTCCCGGCGCCGGCCACGAGCGAGGCGTAGGCGACACCGTCGAGGACGCGCTCGATCCGAACCTTGACCTTCTTGCCGACGAGCTTGGCCGCGTCTCCGACGACGACCGCATGTCCGTTCAGCCTCCCGACGCCGGCGTCCGGATCGTAGAGGCCGACCTCGCCGAGCTCGACCCTCGCCTCCGCGCCCTCTTGGAGACCGTTGCTGGGCGCAAGCTTGGCGCGCGCGCCCTGGGCGAGGACGGTGAAGTGATCGAGCGCAACGTCCTTACGGGAGACGAGCCAGAAGCGGCGTCTTGCGGATTCCTCGATCGCCCGCAACCGCTCCGCACCAGGACCGACGAGCAGCGCCGCCACGCGCGCGTTCAGCTCGATGCGAAAAGCCTGGCTTCGCGACTGCCGGGCCAGCCCGCGCAGGCGCCGCTCGATGTCGATCGCCGCGGAAGCCTCCGAGATGACGACGCCGGCGCCGTCGCAGACCGCACACCTGGCCGTCAGGATCTCCCGCGGCCCGTCGGTGACGTTCTGCCGGGTCATCTCGACCAGCCCGAGCGGCGAGATCTCGACGACGTAGGTCTTCGTCCGGTCGCGCTCGAGCTCCGTCCTGAGCGCCTCCTCGACGAGCGCCCGGTTCTTCGGGTTCGCCATGTCGATGAAGTCGATGACGATGATCCCGCCGATGTCCCGCAGCCTCAGCTGGCGGACGACCTCCTTGACCGCCTCGAGGTTGTTCTTCGTGATCGTGTCCTCGAGCCTCCCGGGCGAGCCCTTCGACCGCGACCCGGTGAACCGGCCGGTGTTGACGTCGATGACGGTGAACGCCTCGGCGTAGTCGAAGATCAGGTAGCCGCCCGAGGGGAGGTCGACCCGGCGCGAGAGCGTGGAGCGGATCTCGCGGTCGACGCCGTAGCGCTCGAACAGCGGCTCCTTCTCGCGGTCGCGCAGCACGCGCTCGACCATGTGCGGGGAAGTCTTCTTCAGGTAGCCGACGATGCGGCGGTAGGTGGCGTCGTCCTCGACGAGCGCGCGCTCGAAGTCCTCCGTGAACAGGTCGCGGATGACGCGCAGCGGGAGCTCGGACTCCTGGTAGACGAGCGCGGGCGGCTTCAGCTCCTTCTGCTGATCCTGGATCGACGCCCACAGCCGCTGGAGGAAGACGAGGTCGCGCTCGATGTCCTCGGCGGTCGCGCCTTCGGCCGCGGTGCGGACGATCACGCCTCCCTGCGGGAGGTCGAGCCCCTTCAGGATCTCGCGCAGCCGTATCCGCTCGTCGTCGTCCAGGCGCCGTGAGACGCCGAGGCCTTCGCCGCTCGGGACGAAGACGACGAACCGGCCCGGGAGCGAGATCTCCGTCGTCAGGCGCGCACCCTTCGACTTCATCGGATCCTTGACCGCCTGGACGAGGATCTCCTGCCCGCGGGCCAGCAGATCCTGGATCTTGCGCTGCCCGCGTCCCTCGAGCTCGGGGCCGACGATCTCGTCGACGAAGAGGAAGCCGTTCTTCTCGAGGCCGATTTCGACGAAGGCGGCCTCCATGCCGGGAAGGACGTTGTCGACCTTCCCCTTGTAGATGTTGCCGGCGATCGAGCGGCGCTCGGGCCGCTCGAGGTAGACCTCGGCGACGCGATCGTCCTCGAGCACGGCGACGCGCTGCTCCCCGACGTCTGCCGAGACGAGCAGCTCGCGCTTCGCGGGTGGAAGGGGTGCCCGCTTCGGGGCGACGCGCCGGCGCTGGGAGCGCCCTCCGCGCTCGGGCTTGCGCTCGGGCTTTTCGGGCGTGTCCGCCTTGCGCTCGGTCTTCGGCTCAGGCTTGGTCTCGGCTGCGGCCTTCGCCGTCTGAGCCGGCTTGCGACGACCGCGTCCCCCGCGGCTTCCGCGCTTGCGTCGTCGTATCGGTCTGTCTTCGTCCGCGGCGGCGGGCGGTTCGGTTACTTCAGGTGGTGGTGCTGGAGCCGGGGCCTGCTCGGCCTGCGGCTCCTTGTCCTTGCGCTTCTTGAATCGGAACCAGGGCAAACGAAATCTCCTTGTCGTGCGCGCGCGCGTGCATCGCCCGGTTCGGGGGGCGCATCGCGTGCTGCGGCTTTGGGTTGGAATACATCTGAGGTCAAGGCTAGCAAGTGCTCCGGCGGGCCCTGGCCTCCCTTCGCTCCTGGCCGCCGGAGCCGGCCCTCCGGGAAAGGCTGACACAGGACGCGCCGGGCACCGCGACGAGGGCCTCCGTCCGGGCTTGGACCTACCATCCCGCCATCACCCGACCGGGAGGTGGCGCCAGATGGCTGAGAAGCGGGAAGCGTACGAGCTACTGCTCATCGAGGAGGCCGACGCCTGGTTCGAGTACCTGGAGGCCACGCGCGGGCAGAGCGAAGTGCGGTACAAGGAGGTCGAGCCCTGGGCCTGGGCCCGCCTCCGGCAGCGGCTGCGGGCCATCCGCGCAAGGCGCGCGAAGCTGCGGCCGGCAGCAGCCTAGCGGCGCCGCGAGCGCCGGGGAGTCGCTCGACCGCGGGCGCAGATCGCCAGCAGCACGCCCATCGCGGTCAGGTTGACGATCATCGACGAGCCGCCGACGCTCACGAACGGAAGCGGGATTCCCGTGATCGGGGCGAGCCCGATCGTCATCCCGACGTTGACGAAGACCTGGAACAGAAACGCGACGACGATCCCCCCGGCGACGATCGCCGAGAAGGCATCGCGGGCGACCGTCACGATCCGCAGCCCGCGCCAGACGACGAGCAGATAGAGACCGAGCAGCAGCGCCGCTCCCGCGAACCCGCGCTGCTCCGCGAACGACGCGAACGCAAAGTCGGTCGCATGCTCCGGCAGATAGTTGAGGTTCGTCTGCGTCGAGCCGGAGACGCCCCGCCCGCTCAGGCCGCCCGCCCCGACTCCGATCTTGGACTGGGTGATGTTGTAGGTCGAGCCGCCCGGATCCTTGTCCGGGTGGAGGAACCCGGTCAGGCGCGCCTCCTGGTAGGGCTTGAGCGGATGGATCCCGCCGGCGGGGAGGAGCCAGAGGACGGCGACGATTCCGAGGGCGGCGACCGTGGCGAGAACGCCGAGATGCGACCAGCGCGAGCCTGCGACGAAGAGGACACCCACGAGCGCGGTCGAGTACACGAGCGCCGTCCCGATGTCCGGCTGGACGAAGACCAGCAGGATCGGCAGCGCCGCCAGCCCGACTGTGGCACCGGTCGTCTTCCACTCGCCGAGCCGCTTCCACCGGTCGGCGAGGAACGCGGCGAAGAAGAGGACGAAGAGCAGCTTTCCGAACTCGGACGGCTGGAAGCGGAAGAAGCCGAGATCGACCCATCGGCGCGACCCGCGCGCGGCCTCGCCGACCAGGATCACGAACATCATCGCCCCGGTCATCAGCCCGTAGATCCAGTACTTGTGCTTCCGGTACAGCTCCGGATCGAGGAAGAGGCCGACGAAGAACCCGACCAGGCCGAGCACCGCGAAGATGCCCTGGCGTACGAGGTAGTAGTTCGGATCGCCGGCGACGTCGTGGCGCGTGATTCCCGAGATCGCCCACAGGCCGACGCCGAGGAGCGATGCCACGGCGCCGATCAGCAGCCAGTCCAGGTCGCGGGCCGACCAGGACAGCCCGCCTTCCTGCTCGCGCGGCCGGATCCCGACCCGGCTGATGTACTCGACCATCAGTCCGACGACCCCGGAAGCTGGAAGGACGCGTTCTTGATCTTGAAGTAGCGCTGGAAGACCTTCAGCGCGGCGGGGGCGGCCGCCGTCCCGCCGTGGCCGCCGTTCTCGATCAGCGCGCAGACAACGAGCTCGGGGCTCTCCGTCGGCCCGTAGCCGCACCACCAGGACTGGCTGACGAGGGTTGGCGCCGCCCAGCCGGGCAGCGTGAGCGCCTTCTCCGCCGTCCCGGTCTTTCCTGCGATCGAGACCGGGAAGCTGCCGAAGACCGAGGTTGAGGTACCGGCGCTCCCGTGAGTCGCAAGCAAGAGGCCCTGCTGGACCACCGCGAGCGCACCGGGATCGACCCCGACCGGCAGGGGCGCCCGAGGCGTGAAGCGGCGGAGGACGACCGACGACGATCCGTTCGGCCCGCTCTGCTCGACGTCCTCGGCCAGGTGCGGGGTGACGAGCTTGCCGCCGTTGGCGATCATCGCGTAGACGCGCGCGAGCTGGAGCGGCGTCAACTGGAGGTCTTTCTGGCCGATCGCGAGCTGGATCGAGTCACCCGGCTTCCAGAGCCGGTCGACCTGCCAGCCCTTCGGGTCGGTCTTCTTCGTGAAGTGGGCCTTCCGCCACTCCGGCGTCGGCAGCAGACCACGCTCCTCGCCCGGCAGGTCGATCCCGCTCGTGCGCCCGATCCCGAACCGCCTGGCCCACGCCTGCAGCGGGTGGCCGCGGTTGGGCGGCAGGTCGTAGAACATCTTCCCGAGTTGGTAGAAATAGGTGTCGCAGGACGCCTCGAGCGCGGTTGGAAGCGTCATCGGCTGATTCACACCCTGGTCCCAGTTGTGGAAGACCGGGGGCACGATCCTGCCGTTCACGCGCACGACGTAGGTGCCCGTACAGTCGAGCGTGTCGTAGGGCGAGATCAGGTGCTCCTGCATCGCCGCGAGCGCAGTGATCGGCTTGAAGGTCGAGCCGGCCGGATAGAGGCCCGCGATCGCCCGATCGAGTGCCGGGAAGTTCTTCTGCTCGGCGCTCTTTCCGACCAGCCCGGACGCCTCGAGTCGCTTCGGATCGACGCGGCCGACGAACACGCTCGGTTTGAATGTCGGATACGAGGCCAGCGCCCTGATGGCACCGTTGTTCGGGTCGAGGGCGACGATCGCGCCACCGTGGGAGGTATCGCATCCGAGGCACCCGTCCTGGTGAGCGAGGTTGATCCCGTACTTGAGCGCCTGCTCGGCGGCCTGCTGCACGCGCACGTCGATGGTCAGCTTGAGAATGTCGCCCGCCTGCGGCTGCGTCCGGGGCTTGAAGTCGCCACGCGGGCGTCCGAGGGCATCCACCCGTAGCTGGGCGAGGCCGGGACGGCCGCGCAGATAGCGGTCGTAGACCGCCTCCACGCCACCCTGGCCGACCCTGTCGCCGGCCCGGTAGTCGCCCTTGCGGAACTGCTTCTCCTTTAGCTGGGCAGGGGAGATCTCGCCGATGTGCCCGAGAATGTGGGCCGCGAGCGCCTGGTGCGTGTAGTGGCGGAGATAGGTCGAGTGGACGTCGACGCCGCGGAACTCGTCCTGCCGCTCGACGATGTAGTCGGCCTGAGCCTGGTGGACGCCGGCCTTGATCGTCACCGGCGTGAGCGGGTCGCCGGCGCGAAGCTTGATCGCGGCCATGATGTCCTTGACCGGCAGGTTGAGGACGAACGCGAGCCGGCGGATCTCGCGGCGCTGGGCCGCCCACGTCTTCGGCAGGTCCTGCGGCCAGAGCCGGACAATTGTGCCGGGGACGTTCGTGACGAGCGGATGGCCGTTCTCGTCGACGATCGCGCCGCGCGGAGCCTCGACCCTCACCGTCCGGAGCTGGTTGTTCTCAGCTGCGCGCAGGTAGTGCGTGCCCGACAGCACCTGCAGCGCCCAGAGGCGGAAGAACAGGACGGCGAAGACCGCGATCGCCACCACGCCGAGGATTCCCACCCGCAGCGCGAGCTTGGGCGTGAACCGGTACGGAACGTCGACCCGCTCGTCCGGCGGCAGGAACTCGGTCCGGCGGAGACGCCGCGGCGGCGCGGGAACCCGGGCGCCGCTACTCAAGGAGCCGCACCTCCTGCACGGGCTCGATCCGGCGGCCGAGCGAGAGCACCCAGCGGCAGAAAAGGAAGACCGGGACGGCGATCAGCAGGTTGAAGAGCAGGCCCGGCGGCAGCGCGTCGAGGAGCACTACCCGGGCCGAGTCGCTCTCGCCGATCATGAACCGGAGCAGGAGCGCCCCGAATGCGTACAGGATCGTGACGACGCCGACCGACAGCAGCGGCGCACGCCGTCCCCGGCCGGTCGTCTCGCCGTAGCGGCCGCCCCAGTAGCCGGCGAGCGTCAGCAGGAGGGCCGTCACGCCCATCGTCTCGAGCGTGGCCGTGTCGACGACGAGCCCGGCGAAGAATCCGCCGGCCGCGCCGTAGATCGAGCCGCGCATCAGCGCGACGGCGATCAGCGTCACGAGCAGCAGGTCCGGCGTCCCTCCGAGCACCGTGACCGAGTTGAGAACGGAAACCTGGACGATCGCCGCCACGAACAGCAGCGCAGCGGCCTTGGCTGCGTCGGCGACGATCACCGCTTCGTCGCGGAGGGCTTGGCGACCAGGACGATGACCGAGTCGAGCGACGAGAAGTCCACGTACGGCGTCACCTGTACGCGCGCGAACAGGTCGTTGCTCGAGAAGCCGGCGCTGGTGACCGTCCCGATCAAGATTCCCTTCGGATAGATGGAGCTGAGCGAGCCCGAATGCCAGCCCGAGGTGACGACCGTGTCGCCGACCGCCACGTGCTCGGACCTCGGGACCTGGTCGAGGAAGAGCGTCGAACCAGGGCCGTGGCCGTGTCTGACGATCCCCTCGGCCGTCGTGTGGATGTCGATCGCCGAGACCGCGCTGCCCTCGTCGGTCAAGAGCGTGACTTGCGCCGCGTGGCCGACGACCTTCGTCACCTTCCCCACCAGTCCGGCTGCGGTCACAACCGGATCGTCTTTCTTGATCCCGTCGGCCTTGCCGGCGGAGATCACGACCTGCTGCTCGAACTGGCCGGGCGGCTTGGAGGTGATCGAGGCCGTCACCGGCGTGTAGTCGTTCGGAAGCTGCGGCCCCGAGATGTAGTTGAGCGCCGTTCGCAGCGACTTGTTCTCCAGCGCCGCGACCTGGTACTGGACCAGCAGCTGCCTCGTGCGCTGGAGCTCGCGGCGCGCCCGGTCGCGCTCGGACTTGGCGTTGATCAGCCCGGCCACGTAGTCGTAGAGGTCTTGGAACGGGCGCGCGACCCGGTTGGCGCCGATCTGGAACGGCCGCAGCACCGTCGCGCCCGCGCCCTGCATGTTGTGGAGCACGCCGCCGTCGGACTCGCGGAAGTAGACCGTGATCAGGACCAGCGAGAGGACGACGAGCACGCCCAGCACGATGCGGCGCCTGAGCGGGCCGCTGCTGCGTGAGGGATATGAGGCGGACGCCGATCGCTGAGCGCCCAGCACCGCCAGCCGTGCGGTTCTGTTGCGAGGCACGAGCGATCTAGTTTAGGGAAGAAGCCGGAAGTGTCGACACCTCTCTAGCGTTCCTGGGGCGCCGCTGGCGGTGCGGGGCCGGAGGTCACAGTATGAGTAATACGGGGCCGGAGAGCCCCGTGCCGTCAGCGGCGTCAGGCGACCCCGGAGGCCGGCTCCGCCGGCCGGGAGGGGTCGCCGGTCAGGGGCGCTAGCGGCGGTACCCGTTGCGCCGCTTCGCGTGCGATCTGGCGCTGCGGTGGATCGCCTCGAACTCCTCGAGGCTGCGTCCGGAGCCGACGGCGACGCAGGTGAGCGGCGACTCGGCGAGATGGACCGGCATCTGCGTCTCGTGCCGCAGGCGCTCGTCCAACCCGGTCAGGAGCGCCCCGCCGCCGGCGAGGACGATCCCGCGGTCCATGATGTCCGCGGCCAGCTCGGGTGGCGTCTTGTCGAGGGTCGACTTGATCGCGTCGATGATCTGGGTGACCGGCTCCTCGAGCGCACGGCGCACCTCCTCGGAGGAGAGGATGATCGTCTTCGGCAGGCCGGTCAGCATGTCGCGACCGCGAACCTCGGCCTGCACCTCCTCCTTCATGTCGTAGGCCGAGCCGACCTCGAGCTTGATCTCCTCGGCGGTCTGCTGGCCGACGAGCAGCTTGTACTCGCGCTTGATGTGGTTGACGATCGCCTCGTCCATCTCGTCGCCGCCGACCCGGAGGCTCTGCGAGACGACGATGCCGCCGAGGGAGATCACGGCCACCTCGCTCGTCCCACCGCCGACGTCGACGATCATGTTCCCGGTCGGCTCGGCGACCGGAAGGCCGGCGCCGATTGCGGCCGCCATCGGCTCCTCGATCAGATAGGCCTGGCGCGCGCCGGCCGTGAGGGTCGCCTCCTCGACGGCGCGCTTCTCGACGCCGGTGACGCCGCTCGGGACGCAGACGACGACGCGCGGGTGCGCGAAGCGGTGCTGGTGGACCTTCTGGATGAAGTGGCGTAGCATCTGCTCGGTCACCTCGAAATCGGCAATGACGCCGTCCTTGAGCGGGCGGATGGCGGAGATCGTGCCCGGCGTCCGGCCGAGCATCCGCTTGGCTTCGACGCCGACGGCGTGCACCTCGCCCGTCCGCTGGTCGATCGCGACGACCGACGGCTCGGAGAGGACGATCCCGCGCCCGCGGACGTAGACGAGCGTGTTCGCCGTCCCGAGATCGACGGCCATGTCGCGCCCGCCGAAGCCGTTGAAGTAACTCATGAGGCCCATGGGGGCCACTGAGTCTAGCCCGAAACCGCAGAAGCTCCTGCAAGTGCCAGGCTCGGCTCAACGCCAGGGCGCCTCCCGGCTGCCGGGCGGCGTCGGCGTCCCACCCCATTCGAGCGAGAGGTCGACATCTGGAAACCGTTCGGCGACGAGTGCGCCCGTCTCCTCGACGAGCCGTTCCAGCTCGGCGGTCGACCCCCGCTCGTCCAGCTCGTAGAGCGCCTCGAGCCGCGCGGCCAGGTTCGCCGGCGCGATCTCGAGCCGTCCCAGGAGATCGCCTGCGTGCTTGAGCTCGAGCTTCGAGAAGTAGAGCCGGTTGAGGGCCGCCAGGACGGCGACGAGGCTGTAGCTCGACTGCACGAGGACGTCGTAGCGCCAGATCGTCGTGTCCCTCCTCCCCAGCCGCTCCTCGAAGTGCCACCAGGGAAAGAACGTCCAGTGCTTCTCGATCAGCGCCCGCTGCAGCTCGTCGGTGTAGGCGGCAGCCCGCCGCCAGCGGTCGATCACGTCCTCGCCGAAGAGCGGAAAGCCCTCGTGGAGGCCGCTCACGATCTTCAGCAGCTCCTCGTCGAGCTCGAGCTGGACGACCAGCCTGTCGATCTCGCGCTCGGCGCTGTCGATGGCCACGTGCGCGACCTGGCACTGGATACCGTCCAGGTAGTAGCGCTCGCCGTATCCTTCCTCGTCGCCCCGGCCTCTGAAGCGCTCGGCACCGACCTCGCCGCGCACCTCGGCCAATGCTTCCTCTGAGGGCAGCTCGTCGTAGTAGAGGAGCAGATCGAGGTCCGAGTACTCGTCGGCGTCGCCGCGCCCCGCCGAGCCGACGAGCAGGGCGGCGTGCGGGGCGCCGCGCCTGGGATACGCCTCCGTCAGCCGCTCGGCGAGCGCGCGCAGGCGTGCGGTCGCGCCGCTAGCCGAACCCATACCGACCCGGGAACCGGCTCGACAGGATCCGGACGAGCAGAGCTCCGGGGAGTCCGACGACGTTCAGGTAGTCGCCCTCGATCCGCTCGACGAGCCCGCCGCCGAGACCCTGGATGGCGTAGGCGCCGGCCCGGCCTTCCCATTCGCCGCTCCCGACGTACGCGGCGAGATCGCGCGGCGTCAGCGGCCGGAACGTCACCCGAGTGAGCTCGCGCCCCGTCTCCTCCCAGGCCCCTGTCCGCAAGCAGAGGCCGGAGACGACCTCGTGGGTCGTCCCGCCGAGCCGCTCGAGCATCTCTTCGGCCTCGGAGGCGTCGGCCGGCTTCCCGAGCACCGCACCGTCGCAGACGACGATCGTGTCCACCCCGAGCACGGGGCGGTCGCCGCCCTCGACGGAGCGGGCCTTCCCGGCCGCATGCTCGACGGGATCGTCGCCCTGCTCCTCGTACTGCGGCGGCACGACGTCGAAGGGGATCCCGAGCTGCTCGAGGATCGCCCGCCGCTGGGGGGAGCTGGAAGCGAGGACGAGCGGCGGAGCCGGAGGGACGCTCACGACACCTTAGGTTGACGCGTCAACATTTCCCCCGGGGCGCTAAAGCGCCCTGCCCCCGATTGAGAGCGTAGTCGGGAAATCGTGACGCGTGTGAGACGGCTTCGTGCCGGATGTGTGACGGCAGCAGCGGCGCTCATCAGCGCTTGCGCAGGTACCAGATCTCTTCCGCGGGCCAGCGCTTCGCCCAATCGGCCGGCGGATCGTCGTAGTACTCGTGGTCGACTGCATCTGCGGGCGCGAACAACTCACGCAGGTCGATCAATTCGAACCCGTTCGCCCGCAGGATCCGGAGGAGATCTGCAGTGCCTGGATGAAACTCGACGCCTGCGTCATCCACGTCGGTCCACTCGAGCCGGTAGAGGTCCTTCTGCGGGCGGACGAGCCTATCGCTTGTCTTCCCATCATCGGGCGCACAGAGGATCCTGAGCGTCGAGCCGCGTAAGAACAGGAGTTCGCCCTCGCGCCGCAACAACCTCGCGGCCTCAGGGATCCAGAGCGCGGGATCGCACCAGATCGACGCACCGTACTCGGAGACGACGAGGTCGAATGACGAGTCCGCCAGGCTCGTCTGCTCGGCGTTCTCCTCCAGGAACTCGAGCCCGAGACCGAACTCCTCGTTCATCCGTCTCGCCGTCTCGAGCTGGGCGGGGGTGATGTCGACGCCGACGACGCGACTGGCGCCTGCTCGCTTCAGCCAGGCACCGAAGTACGCGGTACCGCAGCCGAGCTCGACGACGTCTTTGCCCGCGACGTCGGGCAGCGCGCGAAGCTCGCTCTCCAGGATGTGCCACTGCCCCCATGTGACTCCCTCTTGAGCCCAGGCATCGCGCGCCTCGCGGTCGGTGTACTCCGCGTTCGCGCGCGTCCAACCCTCACGGTTGATCGCGACGTAGTCCGGATCAGACGCCATCGGGGAACCAGAGCCCGATCTCGCGCTCGGACGACTCCGCTGAGTCGGAGCCGTGGACGAGGTTGTCCGGCATCGAGAGAGCGAGGTCACCACGAATGGACCCCGGCGTCGCGTCGGTCGGGTTGGTGGCACCCATCGTCGTCCGCACGATCGCGATCGCCGACTCGCCCTCGAGCACGAGCGCGAGCGTCGGCGCCGAGGTGATGAAGTCGACGAGCTCGGAGAAGAACCGCTTCTCCCGGTGCTCGTCGTAGTGCCGCTCGGCGAGGTCGCGGTCGACCTGGAGCAGCTTCGCCGCCCGGACATCGAGGCCGCGGGCCTCGAAGCGAGCGAGGATCTCGCCGGCAAGCCGGCGCTGCATCGCGTCGGGCTTGATCAGGACCAGCGTCCGCTCGACGGCCATCGTTCCCGAAAGTAACAGACTGTTACTTGCTTGGACCGCGTCGGGATCGACGCGCTGCCTCGAGCTCAGCGCTGAAGTCCAGGGTCGGCGTAGCCTCGATCGGCGTCTCGCAGTACGGGCACACCTGCCACAGCGGCTCGAGCGGCGCCTTGCAGCTCTCGCAGGCTTGCTTCAGCTTGGTCGTGCAGACCGGGCAGACGAGGTAGGAAGGATCGACCTCGGCGCGGCAGACCGGGCAGCGGACGTCGTACCTGCCCAGCCGCTCCTCCATCTCCTTGATCTCGAGCTCGCGCTCGCGCACGTCCTCGAGGTACTCGGGCGGGCGGAACAGCATGTACACGAACACGCCCAGGAAGGGCGGGACGAGGCCGAGCAGCGTCGCCATCGCAACCAGCCACGGGTCCTCGATCCGGCGGCGGGCGTCCTTGTACACCCAGTAGGCGACGGCGAGCCAGAAGACGACGCCGAAGAAGATCAGCAAGTTCCGGATCACGTACCACGTGTCCGAGTGGAAGAACTTGACTGCGGCGAGAACCGATGTCACAGGAGGAGCTTCCCCACCATGTAGCCGACGAAAAACGAGATCGCCACGATCGCGCAGACGACGAAGGCGGCGAGCAGGAACACGCTCAACCGCTGACCGAACTTGCTGCTCATGCTACGCGTGCGGGTCGGACGGTAGAGAGGTCCGCGAGCAGATAAAGCGATCCGGCGACGAGGACGGCGCCCTTGGGGCCCGCCAGCTCGCGCGCGCGCGCCAGCGCCGCGGCCGGCTCCTCGACCGCCTCGACGCTCGCGAAGAAGCGTGCTCCACGCTCGGCGAGCTCGTCCGCTGGAAGCGCACGCGGGTTGCGCGACCGGGTCGCGACGAGCACGTCCCCAACTGCGGCCAGCCCTCCCAGCATGCGCTCGGCGTCCTTGTCGGCGAGGATCGAGCAGACGACGATGTATCGCACGGACGGGAGCCGCCCTAGCAGGTAGCCGACGCCGTTCGGGTTGTGCGCCCCGTCCCAGATCTCCAGCGGGGACTCGGCCTTGCGCTCGTGCCGGCCCGGTAGCTCGACGGCCTGGGCGGCAGAGGCGTGGACCGCGCGGCCCAGAAACGACTCCACCGCCGCAACCGCGCAGGCAATGTTGCTGCGTCCCGTCACGACGACGGCCGCAGCGCCGTTCACCCGCGCGAGCGCTTCCCACTCGGGCTCTCCGAGCACAACGGTTGCGCCCGGCTGAACGACGGCGAGCTTCTCGGCCGCGATCTGCTCCCGCGTCTCTCCGAGCTGCTCGGTGTGATCGAGCCCGACGTTCGTCAGCACCTGCACCGGCGAGCGGAGGACGTTGGTGGCGTCCCAGCGGCCCCC
>WNFV01002310.1_pt1 | contig 25527 bp, 26 predicted proteins | sample 5400101 | NCBI WGS metagenome assembly WNFV01 (sample SAMN13153361, study PRJNA577476) | soil metagenome | isolation source: 115 cm soil or saprolite under grassland replicate 1 | place: USA:California | collected 2016-06-15
TGCCGAAGCTCATCACCTTCGAGCCGCCGCCCTGCACCTGGTTCATCAGGAAGATCCAGAAGCCGAACAGGAGGACGAACGGGAGCAGCGAGGTGAGGATCGACCACCACGCGCTCGTGCCGATGCCCTTCGAGTCGAACTTGACGGGCGGGTTCGCCTTCTCGAGCTGCTTCTGCAGGTCGGCCTGCGACTGGTCGCTCGCGTAGTAGACGTTGTACTTCGTGCTGTTCGTCAGCTCCACCTGCGCCTGGTGCTTGTTCGGGTTGAAGACGACGTCCTTGATCGCGCCCGGGTCGGTCTGGACCTGCGCGTAGAGATCGGAGGTGGTCCTCTTCTCCACAGTCTTTCGATGACCCATGAGGGTCTGGGTCCCGAGCCAGACGATCAGCGTGATGACGACGACCGGGAAGAGCGCGCTGCGGAGGAAACGATTCAAGGAAACTCCTGGACGCAGGGTACCAGCGACCTCGTTTTTCCCAAGGAGGCCGCCCTGAAGCGGCTTACGGCAAGGCCGCTGGGTCGAGTACGGCGACGTACGGCAGATTCCTGTACCGCTCGCCGAAATCGAGGCCGTACCCGATCACGAACTCGTTTGGAATCTCGAAGCCTGTATAGCGGACGGGGACGTCGATCTCGCGCCGCTCCGGCTTCGTCAGCAGCGCGCAGACCTCGAGGGAGGCGGGGTCGCGCGACTCGAGGTTGCGGATCAGGTACGAGAGCGTGAGGCCGGAGTCGATGATGTCCTCGACCACGAGCACGTCGCGCCCTTCGATGTTGATGTCGAGGTCCTTGAGGATCCGCACGACCCCGGACGAGTCGGTCGAGGCGCCGTAGCTCGAGATCGCCATGAAGTCGACCTCGCACGAGATCGAGAGGTTGCGCATCAGGTCGGCCATGAAGAAGACGGCGCCCTTCAGCACGCCGACGAGCAGCAGGTCCTTGTCGCGGTAGTCGTCGGAGATGTCGGAGCCGAGCTCTGCGACGCGCCGGCGCAGCGTTTCCTCGTCGATGAGGACCTTGCTGACGCCGCGCTCGTAGTCAGTCGCCGACACGCTCGGCCTCCACTCCCTCCGCGTCGACGATTCCGGGGACGGCCACGACCTCGTCGCCTCTGACGACTAGGGGCCATTGGTCACGTTCAGAGCGCGGGATCTTCGCGTCCACGAATACGTCCTGGATCTTCTTCGTGCGGCCCGCGAGCCGGTCGCCCGGGCGCCACGTTCGTACCTTAAGGCCTGGCAGCTTCGAGGCGATCCGCCAAGGGCCCCAGCGCACCTCGCCCTCGAGCGCGACGGGCGAGCTCTCCAGCCAGAGGCGGTCGTACTCGCGCACGGCCTGGACGCCGCCGCCCAGGTCGACGCGTTTCGAGCCGACCGGCGAGGCGAGCAGCTCGGCGAGCGCGGGCGGCAGTGTCTCGCGCTCCTCGAGCGCACGCAGCAGGTTCTCGTCGGCCGCCGGGTGGATCCGGCGCAGCAGCGGCAGGATCTCGTCGCGAATCAACCCCCTGGTCGTGTCGGGGTTGGTCGTGTCGGTCCGGAAGTCGAGTCCCTCCGCCTCGCAGTACGCGAGCGTCTCGTCGCGCCACGCGCAGAGCAGCGGACGCACGACGCCGTCCTCGCGCCGCAGCTTGATCCCTCGCGCGTGGCCGCGCGAGACGAGGTTGAAGAGGACGGTCTCGACCTGGTCCGATTTGGTCTGACCGGTTGCTCTGGTCCGACCAGTCACGGTCAGTTCGTAACGAATCTGTCGCAGCTCTGCCTCCGTCGTGCCGCCGCGGCCGTCGACGACGCGCGCGCCGAGCACCTCCGCGCAGAAGCGGGCGTCCTCGTTCGACTCCGCGCCGCGGAGGCCGTGGTCGACGTGGACCGCCGAGACGCGATAGCCGAGCCGGTCGAGCACGTGCCAGAGGCAGGTCGAATCCGGACCGCCCGAGACGAGCGCCGTCACCTCGCCGCCCGGCGGGAGGAGCTCGTGCTCGCGGATGAAGCGCTCGACGCGTTCGCGGAAAACGGCTGGATCCATGAGGCTCAGGTCTACACCTACATCACGTCTCGAAGGCGCGCCTTGCACGCTCCGAGGGCCCCGGCATCCAGCCCGGCCGGCGTTCCGAGTCGAGCGGCGGCGGCCCTGGGGGAAGCCGGTTGGCCGTGTGCGCTGCGACCTCGCGCGCCGCCCAGCGCAGCAGCCACAGCGCCGCCGCGAGCTTCACCAGGTTGGCGACGCGCACCATGACTCCAGCAGCTCGACGACGCGCACGACCTGGGCGCGGGCGAACCGATACGGCGTCGCGTACTCGACGAGCGGCACGCGCGCCCCCGGGGGCTCGCCCTCGCGGGCGGCGAGCGCGTACGCGATCGGCAGCGAGTGCGCGACGACGAGGACCGCCTGCTCGTCGCGGTCGAGCAACGCCCGGAACGCGCGTGCGTAACGGGACACGATTGCAAGCCGCGTCTCGCCGCCGTCGGGCGCCTCGTGCGAAGCGTGCGAGGCGGCCCACTGCCGGTAGGTCTCGAGCGCGCCGCCCTCGTAGCACCCGTAGTTCGGATCGCCGAGCTCCTCGAGCACAAGCCGCGGCACCTGGCGGTCTGCGAGCGCGACGTCTGCCGTCTGGCGCACGCGCTCGAACGCGCTCGTCACGCAGAGGTCGAGCCGCATGTCGGCGAGCCGCTCGCCGAGCAGCCGCGCCTGCTCCACGCCCTCGGGCGTCAGCCCGCACGCGATCGCGACGTCGCCGTTGACGAGCCCCCGCGCGCTGTACTCGCTCTCGCCGTGTCGCGCGAAGATCAGCGTCTCCACGCCACCTGCTCCCGCCCGATGTCCGACACCGACGCACACCCGAGCAGGCGCAGGCCGAGCTCGACCTCGGACCGCAACAGCTCGAGCGCGTGCCCCACTCCCGCCTCGCCGTCCACGGCGAGCGCGTAGACGACCGGACGCCCGACGAGCACCGCCCGCGCGCCGAGGGCGAGCGCCCGCAAGACGTCCGTGCCGCGCCGCACGCCGCTGTCGAGGAGCACCTCGACGCGCCCCTCGACGGCGTCGACGACCTCCTCGAGCGCCTCGATCGACGCCGGCACGCCGTCGAGCTGCCTGCCGCCGTGGTTCGAGACGACGACCGCAGCGGCGCCGTGCTCGACCGCGAGCCGCGCGTCGGCGGCGGTGACGATTCCCTTCAGGACGACTGGCAGCCCGTGTCCGGCCAGCCACTCGAGATCGCGCCAGCTGACGCTCGGGTCGAGGTCTCCGAAGATGTCTCCGGCCACCTCGACCTCGTCCGGGATCTCGAAGCCGACCCGGACTGCGCCCTCGCGTCGGCCGAGCACCGGCGCGTCGACGGTGAGGACGAGCGCCGAATAGTCCGCGGCGCACGCCTCGTCTACGAGCGCCTGCGTGACGCCGCGGTCGTTGAACACGTACACCTGGAACCAGCGTGGCGCGCCGGGCGCAGCGTGTGCGACCTCGGCCGGTCGCATGGTCGCCGACGTCGAGAGCACCATGATCGTCCCGGCGGCCGCAGCGGCGCGAGCGGTCGCAGCCTCGCCGTCGGGATGCGCGAGCTTCTGCAACGCGACGGGCGCGACGAGCACGGGCAGCGCGAGCTCGGTGCCGAGCACCGTCGTCCGCGTGTCCACCGCTGCGACGTCGACGAGGACGCGCGGTCGCAGCGTCAACCGCTCGAACGCGGCGCGGTTCTCGCGCAGGGTCACCTCGTCGCCCGCGCCGCCGCGGAAGTACTCCCACGCGTTGCGGTCGAGACGTTCCCGCGCGGCGGCCTCGTAGTCGTGGAGGTTCAGGAACTCCATGCGAACAACTCCGTCAGCTCGTGCCGGTCGACGTCGAGCTGGAGCGCGGCGAACACGGGCTCGAGCTGCGCCGGTGTCCGCGGTCCGACGACGACGGCGTCGACCTGCGGATTCGCGAACAGCCAGGCGAGCGCAAGCGTTGCGGGGTCGCCGCGCTCGGCGAGCCCGTCGATCGCGTCGTACACGTCGTCGTTTCGAAACGCCTCGTAGGGATCGGGCCGCAGCGTCATCCGCGAACCGGCCGGGAAGCGCTCGCCGCGCCGGTACTTCCCCGTCAGCCAGCCGCCGGCGAGCGGGCTGAACGCCTGGAAGCGGATGCCGTGCTCCGCGCAGAGCGGCAGCACGTCGCGCTCCGCGGCGCGGGCAAGCAGCGAGTACTCGTTCTGCACGACCGCGATCGTGCCGACCGCGTTTGCCGCCGCGAGCAGCGAGCCGTCGACGTTCGAGAGTCCGTACTCCGCCACGAGACCCTCCGCGACGAGCTCGTCGAACGTGCCGAGCGTCTCGGCGATCGGCGTCGCCGGGTCGGCTTCGTGCGTCAGCAGGAGGTCGAGCCGCTCGACGCCGAGTCGCTCGAGCGTTTCGCGCAGGACGCGGTGCACGCGCGCGGGCGCAAGGCCGGAATCGTCGTCCGGATCGATCGGATGGAAGATCTTGCTCGTCAGCGCGAGACCGTCGGGTCGGCGCGACGCGATCCAGCGGCCGATGATGCGCTCGCTCTCGCCGCCGCCGTACGACGACGCGGTGTCGAAGGCGCGAATGCCGCGCTCCCACGCCGCGTCCATCAGCGCGAACGCATCGTCCTGGGAGTCGCCGGCGCCGACGAGCGAGAGATCGGAGCCGACGCCTCCGAAGCTGCCGCACCCGAGAACCAAACGCGCGACGGACGTCAAAAGATGATGCTCCGGTACGTGAGCAGGCGCTGCATGCCGATCGCCTCGTAGACGTGCAGCGCCGGCGCGTTCTCCGGCCGCACGAAGAGACAGACCGACGGCACCTGCTCGAGCAGCAGGCGGCAGAGATCGCGCATGCCCCGCTGCGCGTAACCGCGACCGCGCACCGAGGGATCCACCCACACCTGCTGGACCTGCACCGCCGACGGCGTCCACGCCGACGCCTCCGCCTTGAAGAGGATGACGCCGTCCTCACGCCAGATCCACGACCGTCCCTCGTCGATCTGGGCCCGCGTGCGCCAGTGAAAGCCCTCCTCGTCGTCCTCGAGCGGGTCGATTCCGATCTCCTCCTCGTGCGCGGCGGCGCAGGCCGGCAGGAGGAGCTCGAAGTCGTCCGGCGTCGCCGCGCGCAGCTGGGTATCGCCGGGCTCGGGAGGCTCCGCGATCGCGTAGACCGGCTGGCCGGGACGGTCGTCACGCGGTTCCGGCATCCACTCCTCGATCGCGTCCCACAGCTCGTCGACCGCGTCGTCGGCGCCGATGATCATCCGCGCCCGGCCGCGCACCGCGTGCTGGGCGAACGCGCCGCAGCCCTCTCCCGCCGGCGCGATGTTGGCGCCGACGTGGCAGAGCGCGCGCAGGCGACGTCCCTCCGCGAGTGCCGCGAAGCGGCCGAGGCCGCGACGCGCGACGTCTTCGAGGAAGACGCGCTCGACCGGAGCTTCGGCGCAGAACGACAGGACCTGGTCCAACCGTGGAGCAACCAGCACAGCAGTCAATCCTGATGCAAAGTGGCCGGCCGAACCACTAGCATCGCCCGGATGCCGATTCACATTCGTGCGGAGCCCGGCGACTACGCCGAGGCGTGCCTGCTACCCGGCGATCCGCTGCGCGCCCGGTACATCGCGGAGACGTACTTCGCCGAGCCCGTCCAGAGCAACGCGGAGCGCGGGATGCTCGGCTACACCGGGACCTGGAACGGCAAGCCGATCTCCGTGCAGGCAACGGGCATGGGCTGTCCGTCGGCTGCGATCGTCGTCGAGGAGCTCGTGCAGCTCGGCGTCAAGCGGCTGATCCGCGTCGGGACGTGCGGCGGCCTGCAGCCGGACCTCGAGCTCGGCGACCTGATCGTCGCGCTGAGCGCGGTTGCCGCCGACCGCACAGTCGAGACGTACGTCGAGCACGAACCGCATTGCCCGACCGCGAGCTGGGAGCTGATCCACGGCGCCGTGCACTCGGCGAAGGAGATCGGCCAGCACATCCGCGTCGGGCCGATCGTCTCGAGCGACGTCTTCTACAACCCGGACGGCGGGCAGTACGAGCGCTGGTCGAAGCGCGGGGTGCTCGGGGTCGAGATGGAGGCGGCGGTGCTCTTCACGCTTGGCGCGCTCCGCGGCGTGCACGCCGCGGCGCTGCTGACGGTGAGCGACGTCGTCGTCGAGGGCGAGTTCAAGCGGATCAGCGACGACGAGCTCCGCGCGGCCGTCGACCGCATGACGCGCGTGGCGCTCGCGACCGCGACCGCCGACGGCGATTAGCACCGTCCTCCTCGTCAACCCGGCGTCGGACAACGGCGCGACGGGCAAGCGCTGGCCGGAGCTGGCGCACCGCGCCGCGCATCTCGGCCTCACCGGCGAGACGCTGTTCTCCGAGCGGCCCGGCCACCTGATCGAGCTCGCGGAGCAGGCCGTGCGCGGGGGAGCGACGCTCGTCGTCTCGGTCGGCGGCGACGGGACTCTCAACGAGACGGTGAACGGCGTGCTGCGCGCAGGCGGCGGCGTGGACGTCGCGACGCTGCCGATCGGAACGGGCCTCGACTTCGTGCGGACGTACGGCATCCCGACGCGCTTCGACGACGCCGTGCGCGTCGCCGCAGACGGCGCCGCGCGGACGATCGACGTCGGTCGTGTCAGCTACCGGACATGGTCGGGGGCGCCGGGCGAGCGCTACTTCCACAACGTCTCGAGCGTCGGGATGAGCGGCGCCGTCGCACAGCGCGCGAACGCGATGTCGAAGGCCTTCGGCGGGCGCGCGACGTTCTTCTACGCGCTCGTCCGGGTCTTCCTCGAGTGGGAGAACACCGAGGTCGTCGTGACGCTCGACGGGGACGAGCAGCGGACGGGACGGATGCACGACGTGATCGTCGCGAACGGGATCTGGCACGGCGGCGCGATGAAGCTCGCGCCGGACGCCGCGCCCGACGACGGGCTCTTCGACGTCGTGCTGATCGGCGACATCACGAGGGTCGACTTCATGCGCACGTCGCCGAAGCTCTACACGGGTACGTATCTCGCCCATCCGAAGATCGACGCGTACCGCTCCGCCACCGTCTCGGTGGACGCACCGGAGCCGCTGCCGATCGAGCTCGACGGCGAGCAGGTCGGGACGACGCCGGCACGCTGGGAGATCGTGCCGCGCGCGCTGCGAATTCGCGTCCCGCGCTAGCCGGGCGACGCGGGGCCGGTCTTCGCGCTCGAGCTCTTCGCAGAGCTGCTCGCGCGCTTCGCGGTACCGGTTGCCTTGCGCTGCGTGCCGGATCCACCGGTGCCGGAGAGCGCGGCGACCTGCTGCTCGAGCTTCGTGACGCGCTTCTCGAGCGCGTCAACCCCACGCACGCGCTTCGTCAGCTCGTCGAGCCGGTCGCGCGTCGAGTTCGCGAAGTTGACCATCCGATCCATCCCCGGCTGGTCGCCGAGCCGCTTGAGGGCGTCCTCGCCCGCGTCCGCGAGCCTCGTCAGAAGATCCTTTCCCTGGGCCATGCGGGGACTCTAACGAACGCGCCCAACCGTGAACGTGACCGCGTAGCAGCCCTTCTTGTTGACGGCCGGGCAGGTCGAGCCGGCGAGGCTCGCGTTCACCGTGTGCGTGCCGAGCGCGGCCGCGGCGGAGCGGAAGACGGCGAGCGCAGCGCCGGGCACGTCGTCGCCGCCGCGCGCGCCGGCGCCCGCCTGCTTCGGGCAGGGGAAGAGCGCGCCGCCGCCGCCGAGCTTCAGCGCCCCCCAGTCGCATTCGCGCGGCCACACGAAGACGCGCAGCGCCTTCCCGCGCGGTAGCCAGACGTCGAAGCTGCGGCGCGGCCGGACCGTCTGCCCGTCCCGCACGTTCCAGACGTACGGTTTCCACAGCGACCACACGCCGGCGACGTCGGAATAGAAGTTCCACTCCCCCGTCGGTCCCCGCGTCACCTGGTCGTCGCGCGTCGTCTCTGCCGTGCCGCAGCCCGGCGGCGCGGTCGGGATGCAGCCGGGATCCATCGCGCGCCGGATCAGCACCCTGTCGAACGTTACGCGAAGGTGGTCGACACGAGCAGGCTGCGCGGCGCGCACGAAGATCTCCTTTGCGACGACGTGCCGCTTGCCGTCCTCCGGAATCGTCAAGAGGAGGTTCCGGCCGATGCGGCGGAACGCCGGCGCGTCGACGCTGCCCCTGTCGACGACGCGCAGTCGGCCGTTCGTCGGCAGCAGGAACTTGTAGGTGCTGTTCATCTTCACGTAGCGCGAAGCAGTCGTCACGCAGGCCTTGAACGCAGGCTGGTCGTGCTTCGTCTTGTGCGCGCAGTCCGCGTGCACGCCGGCCGGGGTCGGATCCGTGGTCAGGAAGAGATCCGCTTCGGACTCGCCCGTGCGGCTGCGGGGCGACACGGCGCGCTGCACCCAGAGCGCCGTCCACGGGTGCAGCTCCGTCTCCTCGCCCGTCAGCTCGCCCTTCGTCGTGAAATGGTCGCAGTCCCAGGTCCAGTAACCGCGCAACAGGACACGATCCCCTGGCTCGGGCCAGACGAAGGTCGGCGTCTCCTGCGCCTCGCGCTCGACGTGGATGCCGCCGCTCGTGTTCGTCTTCGCGACGAGGTCGGCGTCCGCCGCATCGACGTTCACGTCGAAGTTGAGGTCGTAGCCCGCGTGGCTGACGGGGTTGTCGCCGCCGGAAACGTGGACGTCGCCGGCCGAGCGCTGGACGGTGCCCGAGACGAACTGGAGCGGCGGCGGCGGACCGCTCGCGGGCGCGTCCTTGTCGTTCACGTAGACCCAGTTCGGCGACTCGAGCGTGTGGAGCGTCGTGTCGTTCCGCTCGCAGCCGTCCGCCGTCGCCTGCAGCAGCGGGTCGGGCGCGGTGAGCGTGCGCGCAAGCACGCCCGCGGCAACGACGAGCGCGAACGCGGCGACGACGACCACAGCCCGTCTCACCGGCAGATCATCCCAATTTCCAACTTGCGCCGGCCGTAGACGTCACTACTGTGAGATGGAGATGAATCGGCAACAGGACCGGGCTGATCACCGGCACACCGCCGTCGTCACGCACGCCCTGCGGCAGCGCGCGGGTGTTCCCTACGAGGTCGAACGGCGGGTCTGCTCCGCCTGCCGGCGCGTGCTGGACGAGCGCCCCGTCAAGCGGGCCGCGGCCTAGCGTCGCGCTCCCCCTTCCGGGGCCAGAACGAGAGCGCCCGCTCCGCCTGAGCGGCGATCGTCAACGACGGGTTGACGCCGAGGTTGGCGCCGACGGCCGAGCCGTCGACGACGTGCAGCCCGGGCTCTGACAGGACGCGGTGGTAGTCGTCGAGGACGGTGCCGACGCAGGCGCCGCCGAGGATGTGCGCCGTCGTCGGCACGTCGAGCAGCACCTCGTTCAGCGAGCTCCCGGGGATGCCGCCGATCAGCGTCGCCGCCTCGCGCGCGGCCTCGTTCGCGACCGGGATGTAGGTCGGGATCGGCTGGTCTGTCTTCTCCGTCGTCAGCCGGCCGCGCCGGAGGCGCGCGCGAAGCGCGCTCGACCGCGACTGCATCGCGAGCACGATGATCGTCCGCTCCGACCAGCGCCGGACGGAGAGGCTGCGCAGGAACGCGAGCGGGTGGCGTGTGATCGTCGCGAGGTAGCGCAGCTGACGCGGCACGCGGCCGCCGCCGTCCACGAGGAGCGTCCCGAGCAGGCCCATGAAGTTCGAGCCGCGGGGGTAGCGCACGGGCTCCAGATACGTGTCGCCGATGCGGATCGACGAGCCGATCGCAATGCCCTCGGAGTAGTCGACGTCGGTGCGGAGCGCGCTCGCGCCGACGAGCGCCTCGGAGTTCGTGCGCACGCGCTCGCCGACGCGCGGGCCGCCGACGCCTGAGGCGAGCAGCAACTTCACGGTTCCCAGGACGCCGGCGGCGAGCACGACCTCGTGCGCGTGGAACGTCTCGGGCTGTTTGCGGAGCCAGGCGCCGGGCCGAACGGTGTCGACGTCCCAGCCGTCGTGCGTGCGGCGCAGACGAACTGCCTCACGCTCGGCGACGATCTCCGCGCCCAGCCGCTCCGCGAAGTAGAGGTAGTTCCGGTCGAGCGTGTTCTTTGCTCCGTAGCGGCAGCCGACCATGCAGCCGCCGCAGCGCGTGCAGCCGTACCGCAGCGGCCCGGCGCCGTCGAAGTAGGGATCGACGCCGTCCTCGCCGAACCAGACGCCGACCGGCGTGGACTCGAACGTGTCGCCGGCGCCGAGCCGCACGCCGACCTCGCGCACCACCTCGTCCGCCGGTGTCAGGAACGGCGTCGTCGTCGCGCCGAGCATCCGGCGCGCCGTCTCGTAGTGCGGTGCGAGCTCCGCGCCCCAGCGCGGGTCGTCCCACACGTCGGCGGGCGGTTCGTAGAGGACGTTCGCGTAGACGAGCGAGCCGCCGCCGACGCCCGCGCCGGAGAGCACGAGGACGTCGCGCAGCAACGTCAGCCGCTGGATGCCGCGGCAACCCAGCCGCGGCGCCCAGAGGTAGTTGCGGACGTCCCAGTTCGTGCGCGGAAAGTCCTCTGCGCGCCAGCGCCTGCCCGCCTCGAGCACGCCGACCGCGTAGCCCTTCTCCGCGAGCCGCAACGCCGCGACCGAGCCGCCGAAGCCGGAGCCCACGACCAAAACGTCGTAGTCCGTCACGGCCGTGTCCTAGGGACAGTCCCTCGGCCACGGCCGGAACGGTCACAGCGCTTCGACGACAGCGCGCAACACCTCCCCCGCCTTGCCCTCGATCTTCAGCGTCGCGTGCCGGTCGAACGCCGTCGGCCCCAGATTCACGATCGCCACGTCGCCTCCCGACTCGACGGTCTCCCACGGCAGTCCCGCGACCGGGTGGACCTCGAGCGTCGAGCCGACGACGAGCAGGAGCTTCGCCGCACGCGCGAGCTCGGAGGCTCGTTCCATTGCGCCCTCCGGCAGCAGCTCGCCGAACATCACCACGCCCGGCTTGAGCACCGCGCCGCAGGCGCAGCGCGGAGCCCCGTCGCCGACGACGTCGGCGGACGCGTAGCGCGCGCCGCAGGCGAGACAGACGCACTCGCGGATCGAGCCGTGCACCTCGATCAGGTTCCGCGATCCAGCGCGGTCGTGCAAGAGGTCGATGTTCTGCGTGATGACCGCCTCGACGAGGCCGCGCCGCTCGAGCTCGGCGAGTGCCGTATGCGCGTCGTTCGGCCGCGCGTCGGCGAGCGCGCGGAAGCGCATCCCGTAGAAGCTCCACACCTTGTCCGGATCGGCGCGAAACGCGTCGATCGTCGCGTACTCCATCGGGTCGTACTGCGCCCAGATCCCGGTCGGCGAGCGGAAGTCGGGGATGCCGCTCTCCGTCGAAACGCCGGCGCCCGTCAGCGCGACGCACGGCTGCGCCGTGCGGATCAGCTCCGCGAGCGCGGCCGCGCTCACGGCACGCGGGCGAGCAGCTCGCCGAGCGGCACGTCTGCGAGCGAGTCGACCCGCAGGTCGGCGTGCGAGAGATCGAGCCGCGCGGTCACCTCGTTCGGAACGGCAACGCAGAAGATCCCGGCGGCGCGCGCGGCGGTGACGCCGTTCGGCGAGTCCTCGAACGCGATCGCCTCGTGCGGCTCGACGCCGAGCGTCGCGAGCGCGTCGAGGTAGAGCGCGGGCGCCGGCTTCGCCCGTCCGGGGTCGCCGTTCGCGCAGACGATGCACGCCCAGCCGTCGGCGACCCCGAGGCGCAGGAGCCCGTCGGCGATCCAGCGCTCGCTGCTCGTGGAGACGATCGCGACGGAGAGACCGAGCCGCCGCGCGTCCTCGAGATACGCCTCGACGCCCGGCCGCAGCGGCTCGAGCGCGAGCAACTCGAGCTCGCGCGCGCGGCGGGCCGCCGTCACCGCGTCGCGGTCGCACGGCTGCGCGAGCAGCGCATTGAGCTCGTCGAGCTCGTCCGGCCCGGACAGCGTCCCGATCCGGAGCGCGAAGCGGTCGACGGGCAGCTCGACGCCGTGTCCCTCGAAGACCTCGCGCCACGAACGCAGGTCGACGGACTCCGTGTCGACGAGCGTCCCGTCGAAGTCGAACAGCAGGGCCTTGATCATCGCTCCCATCGTAGAGTGACCGCGTGGAGGGTTTCCGCTTCTCGACCGAGGTGCGCGTGCGCTTTGCGGAGACGGACGCGCAGGGGATCGCGCACCACGCGAACTACCTCGTCTGGTTCGAGGTCGCGCGCGTCGAGTACTTCGACCGCTACGCGGGCAGCTACCGGCGTTTTCAGGAGGACGGGCTCGAGGCAACCGTCGTCGGGGCGAACGTCCGCTATCTCGTGCCGGCCCGCTTCGACGACCGCATCCGCATCTGGGCGCGCTGCTCGGAGATGCGCGGCGCGCGGATGAAGTACGAGTACGTCCTCGAGCGCGTCGCGGACGGCGCGCGCGTCGCGGACGGCTGGACCTCGCATGCCTGCGTCGACGCGAAGACGCTGCGCCCCACGCGGCTGCCGCCGTGGCTCGTGGACGCGGTTACGGCTGCGGAAGGGGCGACGCCGTGACAGCGCCGGCGTCGGCCGGCTTCGGCTTCGGCTTCGTCCCGATACGGACGAGCTTCGGCAACGAGCGGTAGCTCGAGTACCACGTGTCGTCGTAGAGCACGTTCCCGTCCGCGTCGTAGACGATCCGGCGCGCGTGCGTCGACTGCGACGGCTCGCCCTCGTCGTCGACGACCTTCTCGCCCTTCTTCAGCGTCGGGTCCTTCGTCTTCTTCAGCGGCGCCGGGCCCGTCACGACGAGCGGCGAGGCCTCGCTGACGACCTTGCGATGCGGATTCGTCCCGTACAGCGTCACCGTCAGCGAAGACGAGCCGACGAACGTCCGCAGCAACAGCCAGTGATCCGTGTCGTTGACGAAGCGGAGGTCGGTGTCGGGATAGTTGACCGTCGCGTCGCGGCCGAGTGGATAGTGGGAGATGTAGAGCGCGTGGTTCGTGCGCGCCGTGATCTTCAGGCCGGCCTCGTACGCAGCGTTGAACACCGTCGTCGAGACCTGGCAGACGCCGCCGCCGAGTCCAGTCTGCAGCTCGCCGTTGACGATCACCGGCGCCTCGAGGAATCCCTTTGCCGCGTTGCGCTCGCCGGTCGTCCTGTTGAACGAGAACTCGTCGCCCGGCTTGACGAAGTGCTCGTCGATGAGGTGCGCGACGAGCTGCACGTTGTGGATGCGGTTCGGCACGCCTCCGTACTCGGTCGTGTACGTGCCGACGACCTCCTTGATCCCCATCGCCTGCGCGTCCGCCGTCGTGAGCTTCGGCGGCGCCGTCTCGACCGTCAGCCGTGCGAGGCGCCTGTACGGCGAGACTGCGGCCGCGAGGATCGACTGCGCCGACTCCGGGACGTTCACCGCGCGACCGTCCCGCGAGGGAACGATCCGGATGCCGCCGTTCGACGTCACCGCGAAGCGGGCGTCGCGCGGGTGCCGGTCGAGCTCCTTGCCAAGGCGGCGGAAGAAGACGTCGGCGCGCGGCCCGCCGATCCGGAGCGACGTGCGTCCGTGACGCGGCAGGTCGAGCAGCTGCGCCATCCGATAACGGGGCAACCGCAGACGTGTCGGGCCGATCGCGAGGCGGACCGGCGCCGAGAGCGCCGTGCGCGCCTGGGCGAGCGCCGGCTGGAGCGTTGCGGCCGTGACGCGCGGCGCGTCCGCGCGCACGGGCAGCTCGACGGTGAGCGGCCGCGTGAGCGAGCCGAGCGCCTGCACGAGCGCCCGGGCGGCTTCGGGGCGGTCGAGCGTCCGGCCGACCTGCGGCGGCACGACGACGGGCGTCAGGCCGGAGAGCTTCAGGGACGCTTCGACGTGCGCGCGGTCGACCGCCGCGGCGATCTCCCCGAGCTCTTGCTCGAGCGCGGTGTCGTTCGCCTGCGACGGCGGCGTGATGTCGGCGCCGAAGAGCCGCACTCCGAGCCGGCGCAGGCCGCGCACCGGCGCCGGGCCCTCGCCCTGGCGCAGCGCAGCGGCGACGGCCGCGCTCCAGTCGACCTTGACCCCGAGCTCGTGCGCGGTCACCTGCCAGGTGCGGCCGTCGGCGCGCACCGCGACCGGCGAGCGGGCGACGACCTTTGAGCGGGCCTCGAGCTGCCGGCGCGCCTGGGAGGCCTTTAGCCCGCCGACGTCGACGCCGGCGACGCGGACGCCATCCGGCACCGTCTGCGGCGAGCCGGCGAAGGCGAGCGCGACCGCCGCCGTGAGGAGGGCGATCGAGACGATCGCGATCGTGACGCGATCCCAGAGCGGCCGCCTGCGGCGCAGCCGCGCGGGCGCGCGCGAAGCTGAAGCCCGCCGAGCCAAGCCGCGATTGTAGCCGTGCTTTCTGTCGTTACCCGGCCGCGGCTGCGGCTCCCTCCCCGCCTAGAACACGAACAGCTCGACGCCTCCGGAGACGTTGAGCGCAACACCCGTGATGTAGGCAGCTAGGTCGCTGCAGAGGAAGGCGATCGCGTTCGCGACGTCCTCCGGCTCGCCGGGGCGCTTGAACACCGTGCGGTCGACGATCCGCTGGTTCATCTCCGGATTCGCGAAGTTGAACGCCTCGGTGCCGATCACCCCGGGAACGATCGCGTTGCAGGTGATCCCGTGCCGCCCGCCCTCCATCGCGAGCGTCCGGGTCAGGCCGAGGATGCCCGCCTTCGTCGTCGAGTACGACGCCTGCCCGAAGCCGCCCAGCGTCCCCGCGACCGACGCCATGTTCACGATCCGGCCCCAGCCGCGTTCCTTCATGTGCGGCCACACGGCCTGCGCGCAGTTGAAGCCGCCGGTCAGGTTGACGCGCAGGTCGCGTTCCCAGAGATCCGGATTCTGGTTGTGGAACTGGCCGACGTGGTCGAGCGTGCCGGCGTTGTTGATCAGGATGTCGACGGAGCCGAGCTCGTCGACCGCGCGAGCGACCACGGCGTCGACCTGCGCTCGGTCGGTGACGTCGCACTTGAGGGCGAGCGCACGCCGTCCCATGCCGCGGATCTCGTCCGCGGTCGACTCCGTGTAGACCATCCCCTGCGCCCGCGCCGCCTGAGCGAGCACGCCGTAACGCTCGGCGTCCTCGCCCGAGTCCGACTCGACCTGGATGTCCGCAATGACGACGTCGGCACCTGCGCGGGCGAGCGTCAGCGCGTCGGCGCGCCCGAGCCCGCGCGACCCTCCCGTGACAAGGGCGACGCGCCCGCCGAGGTCGATCTCGATTGCCACGCGCCGACTCTAACCGCGCGGGAGAAAGATCTCTTTCGCGATCACGAGCCGCTGGATCTGCGAGGTGCCCTCGTAGATCTGGAACAGCTTCGCGTCGCGCATGAGCTTCTCGACCGGGTACTCCTTGATGTAGCCGTAGCCGCCGAAGATCTGCACCGCGTCCGTCGTCACCTTCATCGCCGTGTCGGCGCTGAAGCGCTTCGCGAACGACGAGTAGAGCGTCGCGCGCTGTCCCTGGTCGATCATCCACGCCGCCTGCCACGTCAGCAGCCGCGCCGCCTCGACTTCCGTCGCCATGTCGGCGATCAGGAAGTTGACGCCCTGGTGCATCGCGATCGGGACGTCGAACGTGACGCGCTCCTTCGCGTAGTCGACCGCGTACTCGTAGGCGGCCTGCGCGACTCCGACCGCACCTGCGGCCGTGCCCGGGCGCGTGAAGTCGAGCGTCTGCATCGCGATCTTGAAGCCGTCGCCTTCCTCGCCCAGCCGGTTCGTCGCGGGAACGACGACGTCGGTGAGCGCGAACGCGGACGTGTCGGTCGAGCGCTGGCCCATCTTGTCCAGGTGCTTCTCGATCTCGACGCCCGGCGCGTCCATCGGGACGACAAAGGCCGAGATGCCGCGGTGACCCTTCGACGGGTCGGTCTTCGCGAACACGACCGTCCACGCTGCGTGGCCGGCGTTCGTGATGAACGTCTTCGAGCCGTTGAGGACGTACTCGTCGCCGCTGCGGACCGCGGTCGTCTTCATCGCGGCGACGTCGGAGCCGGCGCCCGGCTCGGTGAGGCCGAAGGAGCAGAGGATCGGCTCGTCGAGGAGCGGCGGCAGCCAGGTGCGCTTCTGCTCGTCGCTGCCGGCGACGAGGACTGGCCCCGCGCCGAGGCCGTTCGCGGCGATCGACGTGCCGATGCCCGCGCAGCCCCAGTAGAGCTCCTCGCCGATCAGCATCCCGTCGAAGCAGGGCAGCCCGAGGCCGCCGTACTCCTCGGGGACGTGGACGTTCATCAGGCCGAGGTCGTGGGCCTTTTCCACGATGTCGGCCGGATGCGTCTGGTGCTCGTCGTACTCGGCCGCCTTGGGCCGGATCTCGTTCGTCGCGAAGTCGCGCGCCAGCTCGCGCAGCGCCTTCTGCTCGTCGGTCAGCGCGAAGGAGATGCCTCCCGCCACCGCCTGCTCGATCGTCGCCATGCTCGTCCCCTTCAGCGTTGACTGACTAGTCAGTCAATGGTAGCGCAGGCCGTCGCGGACGGCTAGAAAATCTGCCCGGACGCGCCCGCCACGCCCGCGCTGCCGAGGCTCGGGCCACCCGCGCCGCCGCTGCCGAAGACGATCGAGACGGACGTGAGCGTCGCGCTCGAGCCAGAGGCCCGGTAGACGCCGTAGCTGGCGCCGCCGGCGCCGCCGCCGCCGTGGCCTCCGCGGCCGCCGTCGCCGCCGCTGCCGCCACGCCCGCCCGCGCCGACCTCGCCCGTGCAGGCGGAGCCCCCGGAGCCGCCGGGACCGCCCAGGCCGCCGGCGGGGCCGACGCCGCCTGCGCCGCCGTTGCCGCCGTCGCCGGTGGTGATCGTCGACGAGGTGATCGAGATCGTCGAGTTGACGAGGAAGATTCCGAACGAGCCCCCACCGCCGCCGCCACCGCCGCCGCCGTCGCCACCGCCGCCGCCGGAGCCGCCCCCGCCGCCGCCGTTGCCGCCGCCGTCGTTCACCGCGCAACCGCCCTGGCCGCCGCCGCCTCCGCCGCCGCCGCCGCCGTTCCCGGGCGACCCGCTGCTGCCGCCGCCGCCGCCGTCGGAGAGCCACATTCCGCCGGAGACGAGGCCGCCGGCGCCCGCGGAGCCGTTCGTCCCGGCGGGACCGGCCGTGCCGTTGCCGCCGTTGCCGCCCGGGCCGCCCGTCGCACCGCCGAAGCAGCCGGAGTCAGCGCCGAAGCCGCCGGCGCCGCCCGGGGTGCCGATCTGGCCCTGCGCTCCGGCCTGCCCGTTGTTCGCGCCTTCGGGACCGCCGTCGCCGCCGCGACCGCCGGCCCGCCCGAACGGGCTCGCGGCGCCGGCGCCGCCGCCGCCGTTCGCCCCGTCGCAGCTCCCGTTGTGGCCCCCCTCGCCGGTCGCGCCCGACGCGCCCGGGATCCCGTCGGAGCCCGCGGCTCCGGCGCGGCCGTTGCCCGCGCTGATGGTCACGTCCACGAGCGCCAGGTCCGTCGAGCCGATCGCGCGGACGCCGTAGGCGCACGAGCCCGGGGCAGCCGCCGCCGCCGCGACGAGCGCGAGGTCGGTCAGCGTCACGCCGTCGGCGTCGTTCGCGAGCACCGCCTGCGGCGAGCCGCTGACCGTCGTCGTCCCGCTGTGGGGCGCCCAGGTCGACGGGTCATACCCGCCGGTGACGTCGACGCCGGCGACGAGGTGGATGCCGTCGCCCGAGGCGTACGTCCCGCGCGCGACGAGCACGTCGGTGCTGCCGGCCGCGAGCGCCGCGGCGATGCCCGCGTCGATCGTCAGCTTCGGCAGCGCCGGAGTCCCGGGATTGCCGTCGTTGCCGAGCGTGGAGACGTGGATCGCGCCGTCCGGCGGTGGCGGCGGCGGCGGCGCGGTCGAGCACGTCAGCGTCGCGAGCCCGGCCGCGTCGTAGGCGATCGAGATCGTCCCGGAGAGGCCGTTCGCGGTGCACGAGAGCCCCGCCAGTGCATCGAACGAGACGAGGCCTGAGCCCGCTGGACCGGCCGGGCCCTGCGGCCCCTCGGGTCCCTGCGGCCCTTCCGCTCCGTCCGCGCCGTCCGCGCCTGCGGGCCCCGGCGGTCCAGGCGGCCCCTGCGGACCCGGAGGCCCGGCGGGTCCGGCCCCGCCCGTCGCGCTCCACGAGACCGCGCGCTCGCTCGTCCGGCAGTCGGCCGCGGCGTCGACGAGCCGCAAAAGTCCGTTCGTCTTGTTCGCGCAGGCGACGATCGTCGTCGTCGCGGTCGAGCCGCCGACGAGCGCGTACGAGATTCCCGTCGCACCCGCGAGTGCGGCGGTCGAGATCAGAGCGAGGCGGCCCCCACGGCGACCGACACGCGACAGGAGCGCGCCCACATCCATTCCGCCCTCTGAAAATGACAGACCGGGGGGCGGCTGTCTAGGCTTTCTTCGTGGCGACGACGACTTCGACGGCGATCGACCCACGCGACTTCCTGGCGATCGACGCGCTGCTCGACGACGAGGAGCGCGCAATCCGAGACACGGTGCGCCGGTTCGTCCGCGAGCGCATCCTGCCGGAGATCGGCGAGTGGTTCGAGGCCGGCGTCCTCCCCCGCGAGCTGGCGAAGGAGCTCGCACAGCTCGGGCTGTTCGGCATGCACCTGAGCGGCTACGGCCTGCCCGGCGCCAGCTCGGTCGCGTACGGCCTCACGTGCATGGAGCTCGAGGCCGGCGACTCGGGCGTGCGCAGCCTCGCGTCGGTGCAGGGATCGCTTGCGATGTACGCGATCTGGCGGTGGGGCTCGGAGGAGCAGAAGCAGCGCTGGCTACCGCCGATGCACGCCGGCGACGTGATCGGCTGCTTCGGGTTGACCGAGCCGGACGCCGGCTCCGATCCCGGCTCGATGCGCACACAGGCGAGGCGCGACGGCGGCGACTGGATCCTCAACGGCAGCAAGATGTGGATCACGAACGGCTCGATCGCGGACATCGCGGTCGTGTGGGCGCGCACGGACGGCGGCGAGATCAACGGCTTCCTCGTCGAGCAGGGAATGGACGGGTTCAGCGCGCCGGAGATGAAGCACAAGCTCTCCCTGCGCGCATCGGTGACGTCCGAGCTCGTGCTCCGCGACGTGCGCGTTCCCGACGAGAACCGCTTCCCCGAGGTTTCCACGCTTCGCGGCCCGCTCTCGTGCCTCAACGAGGCTCGGCACGGGATCGTGTGGGGGTGCATGGGCGCGGCGCGCGCCTGCTTCGAGGCGGCGCTCGACTACGCGGCCGAACGGACCGTCTTCGGCAAGCCGATCGCCGGGTATCAGCTGACGCAGCAGAAGCTCGCGGAGATGGCGCTCGAGGTGAATCGCGGCACGTTGCTCGCGCTGCATCTCGGCCGCATGAAGGACGCGGGCACGTTGCGGCCCGAGCACGTGAGCCTCGGAAAGCTCGGCAACGTCCGCGCCGCGCTCGACGTCTGCCGCACCGCGCGCACGATCCTCGGCGGCAACGGAATCACGCTCGAGTATCCGGTCATCCGGCACATGAACAACCTCGAGTCCGTCCTCACGTACGAGGGAACGCACGAGGTGCACACGCTCGTCGTCGGCGAGGCGCTGACCGGCGAGAACGCCTTCCGCTAGACCGCCGCTCCACGGCCAGCGTTCACTCGGCGCGCAGAGTCCCGCGCGGGCGGCGTTCGCGAGGACATAGGCACATGCGTCGGAGAAGTAGTCGTCCCGCTCGATGACGCGGACGCCGAAGCGCTCCTGGAACAGGTGGCCGACGCGTCCGTGCCGGCGGTTGAAGCGCTGCGCATACATCCCGTTGAGGCGGTGCATTCCCTTCGAGAGCGCTTCGCGCGTCGCCTCGACGATCAGGTGGAAGTGGTTGTCGAGGACGCAGTACGCATGTAAGCGCCAATCGAAGCGCGACTCGGCGTCCCGAATGCGCGCGACGACGGCGTCGCGGTCATGGTCGTCGCGAACGATCCAGCCGCGGTCGACGCCGCGGACAGTGACGTGGAAGAAGCCGTGCTCCGGGAGAAGCGCGCACCGGGGGTTGCGGGGCATCGCCCCGACCGTAGCCGTCGCGGGGGCCGGCCGAACGTGAACGCTGCGAATTGGCGCCGTCTTGTGACGCCGTGTTCGAGGGACAGTCCCTCGGACGCGGCTCGAAGCGACGCGGCGGTTCGGGCCGCGGCTGAGGGACAGTCCCTCGGCCTAGGCCGCTTCCGCCGGCGCGGCCGCGGCGGCGCCGCGGCCGCGGGACGTTACTCGCCGTCCCAGTAGTCGAGCTTCGGCTCGTCCCGAACCATGCCGATGTAGCCGTCCTCCTTCGTCCAGATCCCGAGCTTGCCGCTGTCCGGATACGCGACGACCTCGAGCGGCGTCTTCGAGGAGAAGATCACCACCCGCGCAACCTCGCCGGTCGCGTTCGTCACCTTGTGCCCGCCCGACGGCCCGCGGGGAAAGACGGCGACGTCGCCGGGAGCGAGCACGCGCTCGCCGTCGGGCGTGCGCAGCGTCGGCCGCCCCACGACGACGAGCACCCACTCCTCCGACGCGTGCTCGTAGTGATACGGCCACGTCGACTCGCCCGGCGGAAGCTCGTAGAGGCTCGCGCCGAGGCCTTCGGCTCCGAGCCTGCCGCCGATGCGCGCGACGCGATGCCGGTAGCCGTCGCGGTCCTGTTCGCCGTCCCACTCCTGCTGCTCCGCAAAGAGATTGAAGATGTCCATGCGCGCGATTCTCTATCTTCCGCCCGTGCACGTGCTCGGCCTTGCACTCGCGCTGCTGCTGCCGCATCGCGGCGAGCTGGTGCCGTGGCGCAGCCTCGGCGGCGTCGGCATCGGGATGACGCACGCGCAGGTCGAGCGTGTCTGGGGAACGAACCACGGGCGCTGCCGCGGCTGCGCGCAGGAGACGTGGTACTACAACTATCGCCGCTTTCAGCCGCAGGGCGCCGCCGTCCGTTTCCACAAGGGCCGCGCCGACGCCGTGTGGACGCTGTGGCAGCCGGAGGGCTGGCACAGCGGCGACCTCGCGCTCGGCGCCGCGGAGCAGGAGGTGACGAAGCGCTACGTCGCAGCGCTGACCGTCCCGTGCGGGAGCTACACCGCGCTCGTCCTCACACAGCGGCGCGTGACGACGGCGTTCTACGTCTACGCGAACGAGCTTTGGGGCTTTGGCCTCAACCGCTCGACGGTGACGGCGTGCCGTTGACCGAGCGCTCGACGCGCATCATGTGTCCGACGAGCGGGATTACCGCGAGGATCGGGATTCCGAGCACGGGCCACAGCACCTGGTAGCCGTCCGTCTGCTCCAGGTACGGCGACAGCAGGTCGATCGCCGCACCGGCTGCGATCGGGCCGATGATCAGACCGACGCCCTTCGTCGTCGTCGCGAGCCCCGACACCGTGCCGCGATGCTCCGGCGGCATCAGCTTGAAGAGGAGGCCCCACGCGAGCGTCATGACGGCACCGCCGGCGATCGAGACGGCGAAGACGGGTCCGAGATACCAGTCGTGCCACGTCCGCGCGAGCCCGCCCGCCAGCAACCCGGCGCCGTACACGAACGAGCAGAAGAAGATCACCGTCGCGAGCCCGAAGCGGTCGCCGATCCGTCCGGCGAAGAGCGCGGAGACGATGTAGCCGCCGGCGACGCACCCGAGCACGGCGGTGCTCGTCGTCACCGGCTGGTGCAGCCCTTTCGTGACGTAGAGGACGACGAACGTGCGCGCACCGGCGAACGTTCCCTCCCACGCCGAGTTGCAGACGAGAAAGCGACGCACCTCCGGCTCGCTGCGAAAGAGCCGCCAGCTGTGCGAGACATAGGTCCGCACTCCTTCGAAGACGCGGTTCGAGCCGCCGGTCTCGTGCACGAAGAGGATCGGCGTGCCGCACGCAGCGGTGACGACGAGCGCGGCGATCAGAAACGGAGCCGGATGCCACACGTCGAACAGGAAGCCGCCGCCGATCAGCCCGAACCCGATCGCAATGCCACGCAGCAGGTGCTGGACGCCCTGCGAGCGGCCGTACTCCCTCTCCGGCAGCAGATCGGGATAGAGGCCGCGGTACGGCGGCTCGTAGACGTAGTACGCGAAGAAGAACGCGAGCAGCAGCAGCGTCATCAGCCAAAGCCGCGGCATAAATGCGACGAGCGAGAGACAGAAACCGATGGGCGCGAGCGCGACGAGCATGAACGGACGCCGCCGCCCGAGCGGCGTGTGGAACGTATCGCTCCACGGACCGATCACCAGCGGGAGCGTCAGCGCAAACAGTCCCTCCGAGCCGAGCACGAGTGCGATCAGCGTCCGCGACTCGGTGAAGCGCCCGAGGAGCGGCGGCAGGTAGGCCGCAGTGGTCGTCAGCGAGAACGCGAGCCCGAATGCACCGAGCCCGAGCGTCCACACGAGGCCGCGGCGGCGCGGCGACACCGGGACGATCGACAGCGGGGCGACCGACACTCCGCCCCTTTTATAGGTTCCATCGGTAGTGGCGCCACTGAGTGGACAGCTCGTCGTGGATTTCACGCGCTACACGCCGGGCGCGTTCGCCGGGCGCGAGCTCGTGCGCCACGGCGCGCGCGTTGTGCGCGTCGAGGCGCCGGGAGGCGATCCGCTCCGCGACGCGGCACCCGAATGGAACGAGCAGCTCAACGCCGGCAAGGAGTCGGTCGTCTGCGACCTGAAGGCGGATCCCTCCCTCGCGCTCGCGCTGCTCGCGCGCGCGGACGTCGTGCTCGAGGGATTCCGTCCGGGCGTCGCCGAGCGCCTCGGGATCGGCCCCGACGCCGCTCCCGACACCGCGGTCTACTGCTCGATCACCGGCTTCGGGCACGAGGGCCGGCATGCGTCGCGCGCCGGTCACGACGTCAACTACGTCGGCTGGGCGGGGCTGCTCGAAGACAGCGCGCCGGCCGTGCCGCCGATCCAGATCGCGGACCTCGCCGCGGGCGCGCTCGGCGCGGTGAGCGAGATCCTCGCCGCGTTGCTCGAGCGCACGCGCACCGGCGCCGGCAAGCGAATCGTCGTCTCGATGGCGCACCGCTCGCACGAGCTGGCGGAGCCGCCGCCGCGACGGCTGAACGGGACGCTTGCGTGCTACCGGATCTATCGCACCGCGGACGGGCGCGCCCTGACCGTCGGCGCCCTCGAGCCGGTCTTCTTCCGCCGGCTGTGCGAGCTGCTCGACGTCCCGGAGCTCGGCGAGCGGCAGTTCGATCCCGACCAGGAGTCACTTGCGGCACGATTCGCCGAGCTGTTCGCCGGGCATCCGCTCGCGACGTGGCTCGAGCGCTTCGACGGCGAGGACGTGTGCGTCGGACCGGTCGCGACCCTCGCCGAGGCGAAGAGCGAGTTCGCGACGACGTTCAGTGGCCGCGCGCCGGCGCTCGGCGAGCACACGGAGCAGTGGCGCTCAGACTTGCGGCTCTGACGGCCGCGCTGCTCGCGGTCGCGGCCGCGCAGGCGAAACCGGCGCCGAAGCCGTCGTTGCTGCACGTCGTCGGCGGCACGGTCTTCGTCGACGCGAAGCCGCTCTTCCGCGGAGCGCAGCCCGCCTGGTCGCCGGACCGGTCGCTGATCGCGTTCGCACGTGACGGCGCCGTCTGGACGGCGAACTGGGACGGCAGCGGCGCGCGCGAGCTCGCCAAGGGAGGCGACCCCGCCTGGAGGCGCGACGGGCGGCTGTCGTTCGTGCGCGACGGCACGATCGTCATCGGCGGCAAGGAGCTCGCCCGCGGCGCGCATCCCTCGTGGTCCCGCGACGGTCGCGTCGCTTACGACGTCGACGGGTCGATCGTCGCCGGAACCCGTCCGCTGACGGCGGGCGGGGACCCGTCGTGGTCGCCGGACGGAACGGCGATCGCGTTCGTGCGCGGCGGCGAGCTGTGGTCGATCGGCGGCGACGGCTCGAGCGAGGCGCAGCTGACTTCGGGGCTCGGTGACGTGCACGACACCGCGTGGTCGCCGGACCGCAAGAGCATCCTCTTCGTCTCCGGCGGCGTCATCCACACGTTCGACGTCACAACCGGTACGATCGGCGACCTGGCGCGCGGCGAGTCGCCGGATCTCGCGAACCTCCCGCTTGCCCACGACCTGCTGCCCGACCTCGACCAGCAGGCGCCCGCGAACATATACGTGACGCGCCACGGCCGCCGCCGCGTGCTCGCCTTCCGCTCGGCGGTGGCGAACGTCGGCCAGGGACCCCTGATGATCGACGGCGCGCGCAAGCGCGGCCACGCGCTGATGACCGCGACGCAGGTCGTGCGCCGCAGCGACGGCGGCAGGCGCAGGCTCTCGCCCGCCGGCTGGTTGAAGTACGACGTCTCGCCGACGCACTCGCACTGGCACTTCCACCCGTTCGAGCGCTACGAGCTGTGGCGCCCGCACGGCACGCACGCGGTCGCGCACGACCGCAAGCAGGGCTTCTGCTTCGGCGACCGGCACCCGCTGCCCGGCGCGCGCCCCCCGGCGTTCGTCGCGGGCGACTGCGGCCTCTACCGGCCGCGCCTGCGGTCCGTCTTCGAGGGAACCTCGGTCCGCTACGTCGACATCTACCCGCCGGAGTTCCACGGCCAGTGGATCGACGTCACGGGTCTGCGGAACGGCCGCTACGTGCTCGTGCACCGCGCCAATCCCGGCTACGCGCTGCGCGAGCGCAGCTACACGAACGACGCGGCGTCGGTCCTCATCCTGTTGCGCGGCGGCTCGGTCCGCGTCTTGAAGCGCTGTCCCGGCTCAGCGCGCTGCGACTAGCGGCCAGCGCGAGCGGGCGACGTGCATCGACGTCGTCAGCACGAGGATCGCGGCACCCGCGAGGACGACCATTCCCTGCGCGGCGACCGCGAACGCGGCGGCCTCGGTGCCGTGGATGCCCGCGGACACGAGCAGCGCGGCACCCGCGCCTGCCTGCGCGACACCGCCGGCGGGGGCGACCGGAAGCGCGGCGGCGGCGGCCGACGCGCAGAGGAAGCCGAGTGCGAGCGGAATCGTCGCGCCGATCGCGAGCGCGTCGAGCAGGATGAACACCGCGAGCGCGCGCAGGACCCACGACACCGCCACGAGCCCCCACGCCCTCGCCGCGTCACCGGGAGTGGCCGTGTGCTCGCGGAGCCAGAGCACGAGGCGGAAGCGTCCGACCCAGCGGCCGTGCGCGAGGCGCGGCAGTGCAACGACGAATGCGGCGGCGAGCACACCGGCAGCCGCGATGACGATCATCCCGGCGCGCACGAGGTTCGTCGGCGCCGCGACTCCCGCCGCGACCGACGCGAGCGGCACGAGCGCCGCGTTGTCGATCAGGCCGAGCAGGAAGAGCGACATGCAGATCGAGCCGATGCCGACGTGCTTGCCGGGGAAGCGGCGCACGACCGAGATGCGGACGACCTCGTCGGCGCGGCCCGGTAGCGCGAGTCCGGTCACCGTCGCGGCGCCGCCGGCAGCGGCGAGCGCGAGCGTGCCCGGGCGCTGGTCGTGGCGGAACAGCCGCTGCCAGCCCCACGCCTTGAAGGCGTACGCGGAGAGGAAGAGCGCGCCCGCGGCGAGGACGCCGAAGACGTTCGCATGCGCGAGCGGCCAGCCGTTCTGAATGAAGTGACGCGCCGTCAGTAGGCCGACGCTGACCGCGACGAATCCGGAAACGATGTTGAAGGCGACGCGAGCGCGCCGCGAGCCGAACAGCCGCAGAAAAACCATCCGCTGCTTCATCGGCCGGGCACGCTCGAA
>WNFV01006316.1_pt1 | contig 25497 bp, 25 predicted proteins | sample 5400101 | NCBI WGS metagenome assembly WNFV01 (sample SAMN13153361, study PRJNA577476) | soil metagenome | isolation source: 115 cm soil or saprolite under grassland replicate 1 | place: USA:California | collected 2016-06-15
CGCGGGTTCTGATCTTTCACCTTTTGGAGCAGCTCCTGAAGCGAGGATCTGGCGACTACACGGTCGAATTGAGCGCGAACATTCTTGACGATATCCACCTGATCGATAACCATATTGTATACTTTCCACTGCCCGTTGACGTTATGCAGCCAGTAGTCAATCGGTAAATCCTCACTGTAGCGGTGGATGACCTTGGTCTCGACACTCACGTCCTTGCCCTCCTGGAATTCACGGTTGAATTGAACTTTGTCACCTCCGGAAGAGCGCACGATTCTGCCATAGGAAATCAATTGCCATTGCGTAAAGGCGTCGACAAATTGCTTCTGCTCTCCCCGGTTCAGCGATTTCCAGTGTTGGCCCAGCGAGCGCTTCGTCATCTCAGCAAAATCGAAACGCGCGAGAACCAATTTACGCGCGTTCTCAGGCAGTCCGTTCGCCTGCAATTCCGCGCGCGGCGTATTGCTAACGATAGGCACAAAGCCATCAATGGTAGCGCTTAGCTGTTTGGTGGCATCGCCGGCGGTGAGAAGCGAAGGAATTAAAATCACAAGCGCGCAAATGCACGTAATCCATCCCAATCTGAAGGTTTTCATGAGTCTCCCCCTTTTCTTTGGTCCGTCGATCTAGGCGCAAACCAAAAGTTTAGCCATAAACCCTAGCGTCCAAATACGAGGAGATTTGTGTATGACTTTGCCTGCGGATCGAGGATAAATGATAAAAAGGTGCAAAGGCCATGCCCCTGTTCTGCGAGATTTGTTTACGTGGCCCGATTGTGGGGTATTTCATTTGCTATTACCCGCAATTCCCGGCTCGGCGACCGCAGCTATGGCCAATAAGCGCGCCGCCGATAAACGCGAACGCTGGTTTTGTGTATGAAGTTCAGAAAATTTGTCTAATTTTGCAGACAGTTGCCGGCGAGAGTAACTTTCGCACAGGTCTAGCCGTACGTCAGCAATCGTCCTATAGCGTGCCAACGGTTCGGTACAGGCTGATAAGTAAAGGACGTTGTCTGATAGGCACCAATCACGGATGCGATCTTGGGGTCAAAATGTTTTCAATCGCGGCCAACATCTGCGCGCACTTCGAGTTGAGCAGCGCAATCTGCCGGCGAGCTATCCCTCCGCCGAAACGTAGCCCCAAACCCGCCGCGAATCACGTTACCCTTGTGTACGCGGACATGCGCAACGGTGCTTTGGGTTCAAGATGTAAACGGAAGTGTTCGAAGGTAATCAAAAGTTTTCCGTCGTGCTAGCCGACCCAGATAACGTCCAGGCCTAGATAGTTGGCCGCGTCTCGTTGACGCCCGTCGCCCGTGACGAAAGGGATTTGAATCGAAGAAGCGGCTTGAAACGCCATCAATGAAGCGACATGAACGGCGTCCAAGGCTCTCATCGGCACAGTTCCCTGAACGATCTCTTCGGCCCGGTTTAAAACCGTTTCACCCACTTCAACCAACTCCCACCGTATTCGTTCGCTCTGAACCCTGCTCGCCGTAGCAGCGAAGTCTTCTTCGGACAGCTCTCTGTCGCGTCTTCGTCTGGATAAGGCGGACATGACTTCAACGGGAGTGATCGCCGAGGACAGCAACTCGTGCCGCCGCATCAAAGATACAACCCGAGTGGAACCCCGCTCCCTAACGTATCGTTTGATCAAAGCGCTGGTATCGAAATACGCGAATGTCACCGCTCGTCGCGCTCCTCACTGATCGTCTGCGACATGAGCTTGCCCTTGACGCGAATCGCCTTCCACGTTGGCTTCGGCATAGGTCCCCGTTTCAAAGGCGGTCGTAGCAGTCCCTCCGCCTCCAGGCGCCGAATGACCGCCTCTTGATCTTCCTTTGCCTCGAGCGGCTTGATGACCGCGATCGGCTTTCCCCGCTCTGTCAGCACCACCTCTTTACCTTGTTTCACCGCTTTCATCGCCTTGGAGAAACTCTGGTTCGCCTCTCTCAACCCCATGCGCATTGTCGAAACCCTCCTAGATAGTAGTGACATCACTACACAGTGTACCGGCTTTCTCTCGGAGCGTCAAACTCCGGACCGCTCGTCAACAACGCCCCTCTGGGTTCGTCCTCAACGCGGCTCATAACCAAAGGCCGGCGTATATCCGGTTCTTCCAGATCTTTGGACTCTTTCCCTCACAATCACGGTCACGAGGCACAATCCACGATCACGAACACGGTCTTCAAATCCTCCGCCGAAACGTGCTCGCGTCCGCCCCGAATCACGTTCCCTTGTTGTACGCGGGCATGTGCAACGGCGCTTTGGGTTCAAAAACGGAGGTATTGGATAGAAAAGTTAGCAACCAAATTTCATTAGATCAGGTATCCCGTGCAAAGTTAGCCAAGTCTACGATCACGGACACCAGCATCGTATCAGCAATTCATAACCACACATCGCGCAGGCGGTTCCACACGGCCTCAGACACACCAATGGCCCGGCTTCCTGCGAGGACAGAGAAAATTGATACTCCAGCGCGGAGCCTCACGTGCTCATGTTCGAGGGGTTATCGCCGGTTCAAAAGTTCAAGGTTCAACGGCTATGCCAGTTCAATGTGCAAGCCCGGCCTGAGCCTGGCGAACGGGTTCAAGGTTAAGAACCGTTCCACGCGTTCAAGCGTTCAAATCGTTCAAGCGCTTGGATTGGCTTCATGACTAACTCACCTGATATGCCGCAAAGCGGTGTCGAATTCGGCCAACTCGAAGTCTTCCGGGTCGAATTCGCCGCCGATCCACTCGAGATACTCGTCGTGCTCTTCGTGGCGGGGATCGCGGATTGCCGCCAAAAAGTTGTCGTATCCGCCGCTGCCGCCGCAATCCTCGGGCGGGCAGGCCCGCGCGCCGCCGATACAGCGCGGATACCGAACACCGAGCTCGGGTTGTAAGATTTTCTCCAGCAATATTTCATGCTCCCAGCCGTCGCCGAAATCATACTCGTAGACGACTTTCTTTTTTGGCTTCGAAAGAACTTCCTTGAGCCGCGCCCTTCGTTCATCCTTGAGCTCAAGCTCCGAGAACTCGTCGATGCTCGGGACCCCGTAATACTTTTCACCGACAATGAACTGATGCAGATGAGAATCGTACCAACCCATCGCCACCTGAATGATCCGGTGGAGCTTGGCGAGTGTAGTGTCGCTTGGGACCTCTACCCGCCGCCAGATCGGCGGCCGAATGTACTTCAAAGTAATCTTGAGTTGATAGATCTCTGCTTGTTTTGTTTCTTTCAAGATGCCTGGCCCTCCTTGCACTAATTTTCAAAACGACCGAGGACCTTTTCCCAATGCCGCGGTCTCTACGTCATCGATAATTCGGTTTAGGAGCTATCGGCGATCCTACCGTGAAGCGCTGACTTTTCTCACTGAAATCAAGCCTCATCTCCATATCGTCAATTACAGCGAGAGCGTGCGCACCGAAGCGGAGCAAATATTCCGCCGCTACGGTCGCGACCATAGACTTTCTTTCTCCGATGCGGTCTCGTTCGTGGTTGCAACTACGCTCGAAGCTCGAAACAATTCCAAACGAAATCCCTTCGGACTTGAATTTTGGAATTTAGCATTTCGAAATTTGAAATTGTTTCGGATTTCGTCGCGACAACAAAGTTTCGGAGGTGTCTGCTTAATTCATTCGATTTGCAGAGACTTCATCAGCCGCAGGAAATATCTGCTCTCGAGCCCTAGCAAGCGCGCCGCAGCGGCACGATTACCGTGCGTCTTCCGCAAGGCTTTGACTACGAGTTCCTTCCGCGCGGCGTTAACCCCATCGCGGTAAGATAAACCTTCTGATGCTGGCAGAAGCGCTTCACTCCCAAAGCGCGACGGCAGATCCGTTGCCTCGATTACGGCTCCCGAGCCCAGCACCACGGCGTGCTCGATGGCATTGGCTAATTCGCGGACGTTGCCCGGCCATTCATAGGCCATCATTTCTTCCATCGCTTCCTCGCTAATCTTAGTGACACTGCGCCGGGTCGCAGTAGAAAATTTTCGCAGAAAGAAATCTGCCAGGCTCGGAATGTCTTCCTTGCGTTCCCTAAGTGGTGGTAGGGTAATCGCAACGACATTAAGTCGATGATAAAGATCCTCCCGAAAATCGCGGCCCCTGATAGCCGCACCTAAATCGCGATTCGTCGCTGCAATTACTCTCACGTCGACGGAGATCGGCGTGGTCCCGCCGACTCTTTCGAATTCGCGCTCCTGTAAAAATCTTAAAAGCTTTGCCTGGAGCTCTTGGGAGAGATCGCCGATCTCGTCGAAAAAAATAGTCCCGCCCTGCGCCACTTCGACCTTGCCCTTCTTGCGCCGCTGAGCGCCGGTGAATGCTCCCGGTTCGTAGCCGAACAGCTCGCTTTCCAGGAGTTCCTTGGAAAGCCCGACGGAATTGATCGCGATGAACGGTCGGTCCGCTCTCTCGCTCCAGTTGTGGATCGAGCGGGCAAAGATTTCTTTGCCCGTCCCGCTTTCACCAAGAAGTAAAACCGTCGCACTACTGGCGGCTGTTCTTCGGGCCAAATCGACGGCCTGCTTCATCTTGGCGCTTTCACCGATAATCAAACGATAGCGCTCTCCCACTTCCTGTGAGAGAACTTCGACACCACGCTTCAGCTTCTGTCGTTCCAGGGCTTTTCTCACGACGTGAGTGAGATGATCAGGTTTGAAAGGCCTTGTAATAAAGTCATACGCGCCTTCTTGTATCGCCTCGACAGCGCGCTCGATGGTGCCATAAGCTGTAATCATGATGACGGGAGTATCGTCTTCCCGCTTGTGCAGTTCTCGCAACACATCCATGCCCGTCAAATCGGGCATCATATAGTCAAGAATAATCAGATCGGGCCGGAAAGAGTCGAGTTGCTCAAGCGCGCGAGAACCGGCATCCGCGGTTTCTACGCTATAGCCGGCGCGGGACAGGACTTGTTCTAAAATTCTCCGGTTCGAAAGCTCGTCGTCAACGATCAAAACATTTTCGCTCATGGATTAATTTTTAAGCAGCCGTCTTCGAGTTATGGTCCAGTGGCAGCGTCACCGTAAAGATCGATCCGACGTTCACTTCACTGCAGACCTCGATGCTACCACCTAGTAAATCAACAAGCCTCTTAACGATGGCGAGACCCAGACCCGTGCCATGATACTTCTTGCCGTTCGCCCGGCGGCCCCGGTGAAACTCTTCGAAAATCCGGTTCAAGTCTTGCTGTGGAATTCCAATTCCGGTATCCGAAACGACCAACTTCAGCGATCCATTGTGATGGGCCGCGATGACATGAATTTCGCCGCGCTCGGTGAACTTCGCCGCGTTGTCCAAGAGATTAAGCATGATCTGCGCGATTTTGCTCCCGTCGGTGTTGAGGATAGGCAAGTCCGGAGCAACATGGCGTATGACCCGGACATTATTTCCGCTCACTGTAGATCCGACTGCTAATACAGCGCCACCAATAATTTTCTCCAGATCCACTGGATCGACCTGCACTTCCAATTTCCCGGCCTCGATCTTGGCGAAATCCAGAAGGCTATCGATGAGAGTGAGCAGCCGCTCGGCATTATTGAGGAGATCTTTGAGATTCTCCTGCTGCAATGGGGAGATCCGGCCTTCGGCATCAGACAGCACTAGCCCGCCATAGCCGATAATCGCGCTCACCGGAGTACGCAGTTCATGATTGACGTTGGCGAGAAACTGAGACTTGAGATCGCTGGCCGCTGCGAGTTTCTGGTTAGCAATCGTCAGCGCCTGGGTACGCTCGGCTACCTTGCGCTCCAGTTCTGTATAAGCCTCCTTAAGATGCGTGGCCATCTCGTTAAACTCGTCAGCGAGAATCTCGATCTCATCGCCGGTCTTCATGTCAAGCTGATGGTTCAAGTCTCCTTTGCCGATCCGTTCCACGCCACGTTGAAGCGTTTCGAGAGGTCGAACGACCCGTTGCCTCATAAACAAACTCGCCAATAACGCCATAGTGAAGGCCACCATGAGAAGAGTCGCAGTCCGTAACATTGAAGCGTAAAGCGGGGCGTAGGCTTCTTCTGCCGGCCTTTCAATGACAACAACCCAGTCAACGCTCGGAATGAACGCGTAGGAGCTGATAACTTTTTTGCCGTCAGGGTTATCGGCCAGCGTCACTTCAGATCGAGGCGTGCCCGAGGCGGTTTGAAAAGCCGCTTTAACCTGAGCGAGATGGGCTATATTTCGCCGCTGCAAGACCAAACTGATATCCCGATGAGAAATGAGATCACCTGTGCGGTCAACCACATAGGCATAGCCCGCTTCCCCCGCTTTGATGCTCGAGACAACATCCCAAACGTGCTTGAGGTTTACCTCGGCCCGAACCACTCCTATGACCGTGCCGGCGAACTGCTCAATAGGAAAAGCGATCGTCATATATGGCTCGGAGTTTTTCACGAAGTAGACCGGGCCATAATCGGGCGATCCCTGGAGAGCCCGCTGAAACCCACCCGAAGCATCAATAACTGAACTTAAATTGGAAGAAATCGTACCAGCGCGGGAGACGTGCGCCTGTTTCACTCCGTTGGCATCGAGCGCTACGGCTTCAGTTATTGCGGGGGCAAGGTAGAGAAGCCTTTTCAGTTCAAACCGGTATTCGGGTGAAATTTTGCTTTGAGCGACTTCACGGGTCTTGGTCGCTGCTCTGATTGCGGTCGTGGTGTCCTGCACGAACCGTTCAATCTTTACGGCAGCCAGGGCAGCCATCTCGTGTTGGAGGCGAGCGATTTGCTCCTGGCTTTCGCGATAGCGAAAATAGAGCTCCAAAACAGCGCTTGTAATCAATCCGCCGGCAATCAACAGTAACGAGATGAGGAAATAATGGCGTACAAGCCGTCCACGTCTCCGGCGGCTCAAGAGTGGAGCGATTTGCGATTTCAGATTTTCGAGTGATTTAGAGATCATGGCAGCCGCATCCAAAAATGTTCTATTGAGACAAGCGCCGTAGCGATGTTTTCATCTTCGTACCTTTCTCCTCGCCCAGCGCCTGGCTTGAGGGGAGTCGCCACATCGGCAATCGATAATCATTTGATGACCTGGTCTGCCCACATGAGGATCTCAGGCGGAATCGTTACGCCAATCTGTTTAGCTGTTCTGAGATTGATCACGAGCTCGAATTTCGTCGGCCGCTCTACAGGCAGGTCGCTAGGCTTAGCGCCTTTAAGAATTCTATCCACGAAGTATGCGAGGCGGCGGAACACGGCAGAATCCGACCCATACGACATAAGGCCGCCGATCTCAACGAACTCCCTCCGCGCGTAGATCGCCGGCAACCGGTGCTTTATCGCAAGTTCCGTGATCCGTTTTTCGTTGGCATAAAAGAACACGTTTCCCGTTTGTAGGACGGCGCCGCTTCCCGTCCTCCTCGCCTCCTCGAACGCGCCCTCGAAAGCGTTGAGGGTCCGTACCGCCATTGAGTGAAGTTGGAGACCTAGCTCCCGGCTCGCAAGTTGGCTTTCTTTCCAGCCGAGTATGGAACCTGGACCGTCCGGATTCCATAGCACAGCGACGCGGGAGAGCTTGGGGACGGTTTCTTTAAGCAGCTCCAACCGTTTACCGCTTAAATGGTGGTCAAGGTCGCTTATCCTTGTGATGTTACCTCCCGGCCGCGCAAAACTGTCAACCAGCCCAACTCCAACAGCGTCCCCAGCAATCATTACAATGGGAATCGTCTTGGTAGCGCCCTTGGCAGCCACAGTAGGGGGCGTACCTAAAGTAACGAGCACGTCAACCTTGAGATCTACCAAATCAGCTACAAAGGCGGGGAGGCGATCCGACTGACTTTCAGCGTAGCGGTAATCAATGATGATGTTCTTTCCTTCTACGTAACCAAGCTCACGCAGCCCCTGCCGAAATGCCTCAACATGTGCTGACTCCGAGGAACGAAAAGAAAAATCTAGGAACCCTATCCGTGGAACTTTCGATGACTGCTGCGCTTGTGCTGGAAAGCTAAGAGTCAAGAGTAAAGTGCTTAGAGTCAAGCGAATAACTGCTTTACGCACGGGATTTCCTGGGTCTTTGCTACTCACTGCTTTCTGCTCGCTCACACTCACTTGAGATCGGAAGATGGGAGTACCTTACCCAACTCTTATTCCCTGGCAATGAGAATGCCAACCACGGAGTCGAAAGTTTTCGCGAAAGACCTGGAATGCGTAACTAATTTCAGGAGCATTTTGGTTTTTTGACCTTAATCTTATAACAAGCATGGCTTTTAGCACACCTGGGGTGGCGCAAAAGACATCCTCATTAAGCGTTCAGTGAGTACTTTTCTTTTTCACTGCCTCATTTACTCAATGACTTAGCCGGCAGTTATTTGCTGGCACTGCGGTTGCTGAACACGTCACCGCAGTGATGAGACGCGCCCAAATTGGAAAAAAGCGTGATCAAATACCGACGAACGTTTCTCAGCAGGCGTTTGGTCATGCGAAAGCTGTGAATCCCAAGCGATGTGGAGGTAACACGTTTCCCCTTTGCAGAGAGTTTAGCGGCCCAACGTCGCCCGCGAACTCAAAGGAGGATCGATGAGTGCTTGGTTACTGCCGCTACTCGGCGGGATTGCTTTGAGCGGTCTCAGTTTTTTTCGAATCGATTCGACTTTAGCCAGCGTCATACCAGTCCCGGCGGACTATGATGGTGAGGGGAGAGTAGACACAGCCATCTACCAGAATGGTGTGTGGTTTCTGTTTATCTTTCCGCCCTTCTCCAGTAGTCCGAGCATGAGAATAGGTTGGGGTGGTGCGCCACAGGACATTCCGTTACCGGCAGACTACGACGGCGACGGCAAGGCAGACGTAGCGGTGTACCGTGACGGAATCTGGTTCATCATTCGATCATCGGATGGCGAACAGACCACAGTAGAATGGGGCGGTGAGCCGCAGGATATACCTCTACCCGCAGACTACGACGGCGACGGGAAGGCAGACCTAGCAATATATCGAGATGGAGTGTGGTTTATTTTACGGTCCTCGGATGGCGAACAGGTCATAGTCGGCTGGGGTGGTGCGTTGTCGGATGTGCCAGTACCGGCAGACTATGACGGAGATAGAAAGGCAGACTTAGCGGTGTACCGTGATGGAACGTGGTTCATCATGCGGTCATCCGATGAGGCGCAAGTATCACTGGTTTTGGGCGGAGCAGCTCAAGATATTCCAGTACCAGCGGACTATGACGGGGATGGGAAAGCAGATTTGGCGGTATACCGGGATGGAAATTGGTTTATTAGACGCTCCTCGGACGAAGCAGTGACAGTGCAGACGACAGCGGGTTGGGGAGTTGGGGCACAAGATGTACTCCTGCCGGCAGACTATGACGGCGATGGAAAAGCAGATCCGGCGTTGTACCGCGACGGAGCGTGGTATATCGCTCCGTCTTCAAATCCTGAGTGCAGGGGCTGCTGGGATTATTGACGGCCGACGCAGATTGAGACGAGACAATGATCCTAAACGTCGCTACTTCCGAGACCCGCGCAGCTCGAGGCGGATATGCCGCTCTCGAAGAGGCATAGCGCCCGTCATTCGTCCATATTCGATAAGGAACGGTCTCGATCAGATTGTAACGATCACGACATGCTCCAGGCGCTGCTGCCTAAACCGCACTGAAAGGAATTGGCTGATATGTCATTAATATCTAGTTCAATCGTGAAAGGTTGTTTGGCCGGGGTGCTTACTCTAATTTTCGCGCCATCCTTGGCGCGGGCGCAGTTATTCACTCTCAGCAGCATCACTGGCTGGTGGGATTATGATTCTGCATACATCCGGGAAGTGGATCCAGCGACAGGCGCGACGATTTCTGTCAAATGGATCAAACTGCCGCCGGGGACTTATGGGGCATACACTACCGGCATGGCTGCACATCCCACGACGGGAGAGTTTTTTGCGCTGGTGGAAAGTGCCCCGAGTCCGACAGGTCCGATATGTCAGCATCTGCTGGCGGAGATCGATCCTGCCACGGGCGCCGCTGCGATTATCGGCAACACCGGGATGTGTTTTGCCAGTTTGGCATTTCACAGCAACGGCACCCTGTACGGTGTCACCCTCAGCGAAGGGGCTGTGCCGCCAGCCCTGCCTGTGCCGCCAGCCCTATTTACTCTCGATACGACTAACGCGACGCCAACGTTTTTGACTTCCTTCGGGACGGTGGAAGCGGGCAGTGGCGTCATCAGCTTCGGCGGCTCGGCTCTCGCATTCAATCCGAACGACGGCCTACTCTATCGTAGCGGGCATTTCGATGTTCCGGACGAAATTTTCTTCCAAGCCATAAACCCAAACACGTTGGCGGTCACCAATATCCCACTGTCGGGGTCGCCCACAGATGAAATCATCGCGTTGACCCATTCTAGTGGAAACACATTATTGGGTGCCGACGCCGGCAATCGGCTGATCAGCATTACGACGGAGGGTGTTCGTACTCTCATTGGTCCTATGGACCATCTGGCACGAGGACTGGTGTTTGCCCGCACAGAGCCTCTGCCGCCCCTTACTCTGGCGTCGATTCTCCTTCCTGATGCAGAGGTTGGCGTAGCATACACTGCTCCTTTGGTGAGCGGAGGGCTGCCGCCTTACACCATCAACCTTGTTAAGGGCGCTTTTCCACAGGGGCTTAGTGACTCCCTAGCTAGCGGCGCCCTTTCAGGAACGCCCGCCTCTTCCAAGGGCAGGAGTTTTACGGCTCAGATCACTGATGATCTCGGCTCATCGGTGACCGGAACATTCACCATCAAGATCTTCCCTGCGCTAGGAATTACTACCAGAGCTCTCAAGGCGGGGATCAATGGGAAGCCCTATAAGGCAACGCTCAAGGCCGCGGGAGGAGAGAAACCCTATAATTGGTCTCTGTTGTCTGGAAATTTGCCTCAAGGTTTGAGCCTGGACCCGCTCACGGGTGCGATCACAGGCATACCTACGGAAACCGGGACTTTCGATCTTACGTTTCACGTGACCGATCCTGTGGGCGGTATTGCCGAGACGGAACTGAGACTCACTGCAAGACCAAACTGATATCCCGATGAGAAATGAGATCACCTGTGCGGTCAACCACATACGCATACCCCGCTTCCCCCGCTTTGATGCTCGAGACAACATCCCAAACGTGCTTGAGATTTACCTCGGCCCGAACCACTCCTATGACGGTGCCGGCGAACTGCTCAATAGGAAAAGCGATCGTCATATAAGGCTCGGACTCTTTCACGAAGTAGACCGGGCCGTAGTCGGCCGATCCCTGCAAAGCCCGCTGAAAGCCACGCGAGCCATTGATAACTGAATTCAAATTGGAAGAAATCGCACCAGTGCGGGAGACGTGCGCCTGTTTCACTCCGTTGGCATCAAGCGCTACGGCTTCAGTTATTGCCGGGGCAAGGTAGAGGAGCCTTTTCAGCTCAAACCGGTATTCGGGTGAAATTTGAGCGACTTCACGGGTCTTTGTCGCTGCTCTGATTGCGGTCGTGATGTCCTGCACGAACCGTTCAATCTTCACGGCAGCCAGGGCAGCCATCTCGTGTTGGAGGCGAGCGATTTGCTCCTGGCTTTCGCGATAGCCAAAATAGAGCTCCAAAACAGCGCTCGTAATCAATCCGCCGGCAATCAACAGTAACGAGATGAGGAAATAATGGCGTACAAGCCGTCCACGTCTGCGGCGGCTCAAGAGTGGAGCGATTTGCGATTTCAGATTTTCGAGGGACTCAGAGATCATGGCAGCAGCCACATGCCAAAGTGTTCTATTGAGACAATCGTCGTGGTGGCGATGTTTTCATCTTTTTATCTTTCTCCTCGCCCAAAGCCTGGCTTGAGAGGAGTCGCCGCAGCGGCAATCGACAATCATTTGATGACCTTGTCCGCCCACATCAGCACTTTCGGCGGGATCGTTAAGCCAAGGGTCTTGGCCGTCTTGAGGTTGATCACCATCTCAAACTTCATCGGCTGCTCGACAGGAAGATCGGCCGGCTTGGCACCTTTCAGGATTTTGTCCACATAGATGGCCGCGCGCCGATACAAGTCGGTATAGTTAGGCGTATAGGACATCAAGCCACCAGTATCCACAAATTCGGGCGCTGCGTACATTGCAGGCAACCGGTGTCTGGCCGCGAACTCGACGATTCGGGCGTGATGAGTGTTAATGATAGGACCCGGATTTGTAAGCAGGGCCTGGGCACGGTTCTTTGTTATTGCTTCGAAGGCTCTATCGAAATCCTTCGAGTCGCGCACCTCCAGCGATTGCAACTGTAGTCCCAACGCCTGGGCCGCCGCCTGTGTCTCTTTCACAGTGACGGGTGCCGCTGGGCCTAAACCCAAGAGAAAAGCTACCTGTGTAATTTTTGGAACTACCTCTTTGAGTAGCTCCAGTCTTTTTCGGCTTAACTCTGGGCCTAAGATGCTTAATCCCGTAGCGTTCCCGCCTGGGCGCGCTAGGCTGTCTACGATCCCACTCGCCACCGGATCTTCCACTGCACCGAAAACGATGGGGATAGTTCGAGTCTCGTTCTTTGCGGCCAAAGCGCTTGGAGTACTCGCCGTAACAATTACATCTACATTGAGGGCGATAAGCTCTTTTGCTAGCTGAGGGAGCCAATCTAGCTTCCCTTCTGCATATCGGTACTCGATCAGAATGTTCTTTCCTTCAACATAGCCAAGGCTGTGAAGCCCTTGCCGGAATGATTCCTTCCGATCTGCGAAGAATGATCGGGAGGGAACCACTAGAAGCCCTATCTTCGGGACTTTCACCGGCTGCTGCGCCTCGGCGGGAACAGTTGTCAGCAAGACAGTTGCCAGCAGCCAGACAGAGATTTTTCTGCTCATCTTTTTCGCTCCTGTTTCCTTACTGGCAACTGATAACTGATCACTGCCTACTGTCATTTGATCACCTTGTCCGCTCTCGCCAGCACGTTGGGCGGAATCGTCAGGCCGAGCTGCTTCGCGGCTTTCAAATTTATGACCAGCTCAAACTTTGTCGGCTGCTCCACTGGAAGGTCTGACGGCTTGCTACCTCGTAAGATCTTATCAACCAGGGAGGCTGCGCGGAGATACAAATCGGAAGTGACGAGCCCATAGAACATGAGACCGCCCGCTTCTGTAAAGCTCCCTTCCGGATACATTACCGGCAATCGGCTCTTCGCTGCCAGATCCACAATTGCTTTTCGGTTGAGGCGGACCGGATCCGGAAGCGTGATCAGAGCGTTGGCGCGCTGAGCAATTGCTGCTTGGAATTCCTTTTTGAAGTCAGGCTTGGGCCCGCGCGGCCCCAAAACTAGCAGTTCTACGCCCAATGTTTTTGCCAGATTTTTCATCTCAACGAACTGTCTTCTGTGGACAGGAGCGTCTGGGTCCAAAAGAACAGCTACACGGGAGATCTTTGGAAAGGCATCCCGGAGCAGCTCCAGCCGTTTTCCACTAAGCTCAACGGCAAGGAAGCTTAGCCCCGTCATATTTCCGGCCGGACGGGCGAGGCTAGCGATCATGCCATCGCCAACAGGATCCCCGTATGTGATAAAGACGATGGGGATTGTTGTGGTCGCCTTCCTTGCGGCATTAGTCGTTGCATTGTTGGTCGTAACAATCGCATCAACCTTAAGGCGAACCAATTCGTTGGCGATTTCGGAGAGTCGTTCGTATCTGCCCTGTGCCGAACGGTATTCAATGATGACAGACTGTCCTTCAACGTACCCTCGCTCACGGAGTCCGGTCAGGAAGCCCCGGCGTGGCCCCGACCCGTCAATATCGATCCAACCAATCCGGGGGATTTTCTTCTGCTGCTGCGCCTGTGCGGGCTGCACGAAAGGCAGCAAGGTAGCCACTACGAAGAGCAGAATTTTTTCTCTCATACTTTCTTCTCAGTGGTTCAGCACATTGCAACCTCAGGGTTCCGTACTTTTACTTTTTCACCAGCACAGGCCCAAACAAAAATGCCCCACCGCAGGGGAAACCGGCTGGGCCAAACGCACGAGAAATACTCCAGTTGCCGGACCGAGCCCGGCGGGTCTTGTTGCGGCCTTCTTATTTCATGGCTACTACAACGTGTCAATTTCGCCGTGGGTCAAAGACCGTGCAATAAACGATTCTCGCTTGGCGTTGAGCCTTGAGGCCTCTCAAACATTTCCACCTCGCTTACAGAACACCCCATGGCCTTCCTCGTGGGTATCTCCATAAGGCGGAAATATCAGGAGCTTGTGCGGTTTTCCCAACCGCTCAAGCTCGCCGGCCAGGGTCCGGCTGGGACCGAGATCGTAATCGTTCTCCGCCTGAATAAAGAGAATGGGAATGGTAGCTTTCCTGACCGCCCTGACCATTCTCTCCCTCAGACTGGTTGAGCGCCAACTCATGGCGCCTCCAGCAAAATCAATAGCCGCGCGGAGACCCAATCTCTGCTCCGCATTGGCTTCAACCGCAAGGACTGTTTGAATTCCGCCGTAGGAACAGCCAGCCACTGCAACCCTGTTGGGGTCTACGTAAGAGAGCTGTTTAAGATAGGAGAGGGCTGCCAACTGATCGTCAAGATGGATCTCGTGCAGCGCAACGATTCCCCCCGCCCGCCGGTCATAGAGAGAATCGACGAAAGGGTCATTAGGCGAGCGACCGTGACTTCGCCTGTGAGGGACGAAGAAAACGTATCCTCTGCTGGAAAACAACTGCCCCAGCTCGGGCTTCCAACCCGGCTGCCGCTCGCTCCCATGATTATACAGGGCAGCGGGGAATGGACCGCTCCCCTCCGGTCTGTAGAGAAACCCATGGAGCATTAACTTACCACTCGGAAACGTTACCTCCTCACGTTGCGCTCCGAACAAATTCGTGACCTTTAACAAAAGTACCAGTAAAACTGCCAGGCCGACACATAAACGCATAGCCGAGCTCACTTCGAGAGTAGGATTGCTATGCTGGCTCACCGCAGCTCCTGAAGATTTTTCATACTTGTTCAGTCCAACGGAATGCACTGTAACCCTTTAATTAATGGCAATGAGAATGCCAACCACGAAGTTCGAAGGGGTTTCGCGAAATACCTGAGTGAGCAACTAATTTTTTCAGGAGCGTTTTGCTTTTTGGTCTTGATCTTACAAATAAGGATGGCTTTTAGGACACCTGAGATGGCGCAAATGACATGATCACTAACGGTTCACCGAGTGCGTTTCTTTTTTACCGCCTCGTTTACTCAATGACTTAGCCGCCGGTTATTCACTGGCATTGCGGTTGCTACCGCGATGATGACACAGACCGCACCCCAATCGGAAGGAACAGTTGACCAAGACCGACTCAACACACGCACAACACAGGACAAGGGCAGTGCGTGATCAGAGTTTCCCTGAGGAGGTGGATATGAAGCGCAAGCTTACTCAGACGATATTCGCGATGGCCATTGTGGCATTAGCCGGCGTGGCGGTGATCAGGGCGCATGCCACCCCGCCGTCAGAACTGACGAACTACCCGTTGGCGCGTGGGACGAACGTCTCTCATGGGACCATCCCACTTCAAGTCGGAACAGACGTCGCCATGGCGCAGATCACGGTTGATGTGGGCGGCTCTTCCGGCTGGCACTCCCATCCGGGAGGCGCGATCGTGGTCGTAAAGCAGGGCTCGCTCACGGTTTACCGATCGATTGGCAGCCAGTGCGAGATTGAAACGTACACCGCCGGGGAGGCGTTCATCGAGCGACCAGGGGAGGTGGACCAGGTCATCAATACGGGTACGATCCCGTATATCCTTTTCGTCACCTTCCCACATGTACCTCAGGGCGACTCCCCAAGAATCGACGTCGACCCGGACCCGGGCACGTGCCCGGGGGTGTGACGCGAGACGCGACCTGGCCGAGCGCGGCGATCAGGTCTTGAAAGAGTTTGGCAGGTGCAGCAGTTTGGCCGCCTCACGAGGAGTGAGCAAAAGCGTTGGCTCAGCTTGGACGGGATGTGGTTGATCGCTCCGTCCTCGAATCCTGAGTGTAAGGGCTGCTGGGACTATTGACGCCGACGCAGATTGAGACAAGACAATTTGCCCGGGGTCGATACTTGCTGCGGCAACTTTAATGAGCTTTCGGAGCGATCACCATCAAACTTCGGTGGAGGTTGAAGGTGCAACGGCGGTTGCAAAAGAAATGACTAGTAGCCACTACGTTGTGAGCCACCCAAGGAGAGTCCTATGAAACAGGTCAGCCGTATACAAAAAATCAGAAAGAACGTCTCTATCCAGCGGATAAGTATGGGTGGCGTTCTCGTCGGTTGCCTTGTCTTTAGCCTGGCCGTGGGCATAAGGCCTGCCAACGCAGACAAACCTGGTCGCGCCGTTCACGCGTTGTTTAATCTTCACGATCCGGAAACCGGACCCTTTCCCAGCGACATCTTTACGATTGCTGATCAGACGCACAACACCGGACGCAGGGTGAACCTGCCGTACCCTGACTGCACGATTCGCGTGTCCGACTGCGAAGATCTCGACGTGGTCAATACGCTGGATGGGTTCGGCCTGCAAAGCCGTCTTTCGATCCCGTTCGACGGCTCGATTGATGTAAATACGGCTACGTCGGACACCGTGTTTCTCATCAGTCTGGGTAGTACGATTGACCGGAACGGCGATTCGCCCGGCACGGTTATCGGCATCAACCAAATCGTGTGGGACACCTTCACGGATACGCTGCACGTCGAGTCCGACGAGCTTCTCACGCAACACACGCGCTACGCGCTCATCGTCACCAATCGACTGCGAGATACCGAAGGGAGACCTGTCGAGGCAAGCGAGAGCTTTCGCCGGTTCCGGCAGACGGTGCGAGGAGAGTACAAGCAGGCGCTGCTCGAGGCAATCCACGCGGCGCGGGGCCTCGGCGTAGGCGAACGCGACATAGTAACCGCGAGTGTCTTCACCACGCAGAGTATCACATCGGTGATGGAGAGAATTCGGGATCAAATCAAAGCCCTCACGCCCGACCCCGCCAACTTTCTGCTCGGCCCCAGGGGCGAGCGCGCGGTTTTCAATCTGGCGGACGTGACAAGGATCGACTGGAGCCAGCACACTACAGTGAGCCCTCCTGGCTTCACCTCCGCAAATCCCCCCATTAACCTTACGGTCCTTCGCTACATCACCAATGCGATAGGAACGATCGCGTATGGGTACTATGTTTCGCCCGATTACGTTGTTCACCCGGACCAATACATCCCGGCAGTGGGAACGCGCACCGGGACACCTGTCGTGCAAGGCTACAACAATATCTACTTCACGCTGTATCTGCCCTCTGGGCCCAAACCGGAAGCTGGCTGGCCCATCGCCCTGATCGCCGGCGCCAACAACCAGCATGGCACATCCGGCAACTTTGCGTCGAAGCTGGCCGCCAATGGTATCGCCACGATCGGAATCAACAACGTGGGACGGGGGTTCGGACCGCTTGGCACGCTCACGGTGAACATGACCAATGGTTCATCCCTGACCATCCCCGACGCAGGCAGGGGGATTGATCAGGACGGTAACACCTTGATCACGGACTTAGAAGGCAGCGAGGCCGCCGGCCCTTTGTCCTGGACAATCTCCGCCCGCGATTCCAACCGACAAACGGTGATCGATCTCATGCAGCTCGTGCGCATCATCGAGGTCGGGATGGACGTCGATGGGGACAATGTGGCTGATATCGATCCGTCGCGCATCTATTTCGTTGGTGCATCTACGGGCTCGATAATCGGCACGATCTTCATGGCTCTCGAACCGAGCGTGTCTGTAGGCGTTGCCGCCGCATGTCCCGGAGTGTTCCCCGAGCACGCGCGCTGGCAACCGAACCGCCGGGGGGCGCAGCAGATCGGATCGGCTCTGCAGTCGCGAATGCCATCGCTGATCAACTCACCCGGGTTGACCGAAATCGACGGAGTCCTCGTCGATGGTCCCTATTTCAACGAGAACAAACCGCTGCGGAACCAACCAGCCGTCATCAACACCATCCCGGGTGCGATTGAGATCCAGAATGCTTTGGAATTTTCTGAAATGGCATCGGAGTCAGGTCTCACACCGGTGGTGTGGGCGCGGCACCTTCGAGAAGAACCTTTGCCAGGGCTGTATCCAAAGTCGGTCATCTATCAGTTCGCAACGGGCGATCAGCAGGCAGTCAATCCAGGCACCACGGCGCTCATTCGCGCGGGAAACCTGGCGGATCGGACACTTTACTACCGTCACGATCTGGCGTTCGCGCAGGATTCCAGTCCCAGCATGCCCACGAACCCTCATCTGTTCGCCGGTTCACCGACGAGTGCCAACGTCCTGTTTCGGTCGATCTCGCGAGGAGCGCAGGATCAGATCGGCGCGTTCCTGGCCTCTGACGGCACTGTCGTCATTCATCCCGAGCCCGCACAGTTCTTTGAGGTTCCGATCAGCAGTCCGCTTCCAGAGGACCTGAACTTCATCCGCTAGTCTGGAAAGACGATGTCTTCGGCTCAAGGAGGACCCGATGCGCCCCCGGCGGCTCTGCTCTGCCGGTTGATTCTCACCTCGGCTTGCGCGGAAGCCGGCGTGGGCCTGCCGAGGCTGGCGGGACCTTCGGCAGTCCCATCGCCCGCACCGTCCCCCGTCAATCAATTTTCGTCTGTCATCGTTCCGATGTCCTTGGGCGCCTTTGAGTACGGCGCCGAATTTGTTCCCGTACCCCCACCTCCGCCACCGCCACTTGCCGTAGGCGTGACTACGGTCGCGACCGGCGAGGCCGGCGTGTCTTTCACAAGTGACTTGATGATATCCGGAGGTATCCCACCGTACATCGTGTCTCTCATTAAGGGCGCTCTGCCAGCAGGCTTGAGCCTGGGAAATGACGGGGTCATTTCCGGCACTCTTTCTCCAACCGCCAAAAATGCGAGGATCACTGTGCGCATCACCGACTCAGTCAACGACTCGATCACTAAGAGTTTCAAGATGACTATCCTCAAGGCTCTGAGTTTATCGGAGAAAGCTAAGACAGGTAGAGTCGGAAAAAATTATAATGCGTCCTTAAAAATCAAAGGCGGACTCGGGCCCTTCAACTGGTCCATCACCACCGGCGCGCTGCCGACGGGTCTGAGCTTCAACAGCGTAACGGGTACGATCACGGGCATACCGACGGAAGCGGGGACGTTCCCACTCACGGTGCAAGTGACTGATACTTTAGGCGGCGTCGACGCGGAAAATCTGACGCTGACGATTAACTAAACGCGCAAGTGGTTTCAACGAGGAGAACTGAATAGTGAGTCCAGGGGCCTTGGCGCAATGGCGTGTGATGAAAAATAGGAATCGGATAAGAGCAACCTCGCGCAAAGGCGCAAAGGGCGCCAAGTTAGAAAAATTCGAATTTCGAAATTGACTTTGCGGCCTTGGCGGCTTGGCGCGAGAACAAATTCTTTCGAAGGAGAAGCCATGAATTACTTTGATCTATATTCCTCATATCCCGACCATACCATCACCGCAGCCTGGGACTGTCAGATGACAGAAGCAACACAAACCCCGTGGTTCAAAGAATTGTTGCTACGGCGTGGCAGCGAACTGTTTCCGCGCTTTGCAGCTTGTTATTCGGAACTGCGCGTCTTGCCCCGCAGCGCGCGGCGTGCGCTGCAACGTCAGATTGCGCGCTCCAACGAGCCAGCAGCTATCTTTCCAGAGTGGCTGCAAAGCGGAGGAAGGCGTGAGCTCCAGTATAAGCTAGCCCGTTCGTTGGCCGGAGCCGCGCTGTTGCTCGCCCTCTGGCAAGGAATGGCGTCGGCCGCCACCATCACCGTCACCACAAAAGACTCTCGCGTCAGGCCGGACGGTCAGTGTTCGCTGATAGAGGCCATCGTCAATGCTAATGCCGACGCTGCGTTCTTCTCTGACTGCCCGGCGGGCAGCGGACCCGATACCATTGTGCTGCCCGCAAAGGGTAACGTAAGTGTCAAAGCTCAGTACGATGACACCTATGGACCCACCGGTCTGCCTCTGATTACTAGCCCGATCACTATCGAGGGTAACGGTGGCAGGATTCGTGGCCAAGGAAACGCCTTCCGTCTTTTCGCCGTGAGCAATTCTGGGAACCTGACACTACAGAACGTGAATCTGAGTGGAGGATCTTCTTCCTACGGTGGTGGCGTATTTAATAACGGCACTCTGACAATCCAAAACAGCGCCATCTCGGGTAACACGGCCGGTCGGGGCGGCGGCGTGTCGAACCACGCCACACTAACCGTCGAGAACAGCACCATCTCAGGTAACAATGCCAGAGACGGTGGTGGCGTATCGAACGGCGGTCTCGTCTTTGTCGAGAGCAGACCGATCTCGCACACTACGCCGCCGGCTGGAACCTACTGCTTCTATTATGGTGGTTACTCTGATCAGTATGGCGGCGTCTATCCTAGTGGTGTTTCTTGCTTTCAACTCTACTCCGGCGCTCTCACCATCACCGACAGCACCATCTCGAAAAACTCGGCCACCACCGGCGGCGGAATATCTAATTATGCCGGCACTGTCACAATTGCCAACAGCACCATCTCAGGTAACAAGGGCTCGGGCGGCGGCGCGTTCAACCATGGCGGCTCTTTCGATTATTACGACAAGAACATTCCCGCCGGTGACTTCAGCATCGCCAACAGCACCATCTCGAAAAACTCGGCCAGCCTGGGAGGGGGCGTGTTTAACCAAGGCGTTTTCACCATCGAGAATAGCGCCATATCGGGTAACAGAGCCACTGACGATGGCGGCGGAATATTCAACGCGAGTAATTCTAACGCTCCCGCCGGCGATTTGAGCCTCCTCGACACCACGATCTCGGAGAATCGAGCGAAGGATTCTGGCGGCGGCTTGTTTAACGAAGGGTCGCTGAATGTGACCAACACTACAATCTCCGGCAACAAAGCACGCATTGGCGCCGACGTCTTTCCGTAAAAAAGGAAACTCATGTCTTAACTAATGCAAAGTTTGTCAGCCAACGAAAGCTTCGGCAAGTCAAAATGGAGCGACAGTCTTTTTCTTGATCGAAGGGCTAAATCGAACGTCCGCGCCCTAATGCGCTCACGTTAGGGTACTACCGCTTTTTCCGCTTCGAGCGACATCTGGCTGCCTTTCTCAGGCAAAATACCTCCACCCGATTTTCCGCAAAATAGCTTGGAGGCGCCGTTTGACTCACTTTGTACACCCGTGTACACTTCATCACTATGAAACTCTCTATCAGCGAAGCACGCAAAAGATTGCCCGAGTTGGTTCGCCAGGTGCGAAAGGACGCAGGCGCCAAGGTTGAGATCACAGTGCATGATGAGGTGGTGGCGGAGTTGCGCGCGACCTTGCCTGAGCCGGAGCCTGGAGCCGCCGCCAAGAAGCTCGTTCAATTGATGCGCAGGCTCCCAAAGTACCGGGGGCGAAAAACGAAGGTATCCGAGCATGTCAAGGAACATCTCTATGGTGCCAGCGCGAAGAGCCGCTGATGGCGCTCCCAGCCCGCCTGTTTTGTGACACATCTTTTTTCTACGCCTGCTTCGACCAACGCGATGTCAACCACCAACAAGCCGCGGATCTTTCGGCGGATGCCGCTGTGTCAGGCTCTCGCCTTTACGTCACCTGGGATATCATCAATGAAACGTTGACGCTGCTTCGTTATCGGCGATCCTACCGTGAAGCGTTGACGTTTCTTACTGAAGTCAAGCCTAATCTCCACATCGTAAACTATGGCGAGACCGTGCGCACAGAAGCGGAACAAATTTTCCGCCGCTACGGCCGTGACCATAAACTTTCTTTTTGCGACGCGATTTCATTTGTAGTTGTAACCACGCTCCTCGATGACGTGCCTTCTCTTGCTTTTGACGGCGATTTCCGAGCCCTTGGCCTCAACGTGATTCCTTAGGCTGCCCGTGATTCTACGGGTTCGTCGGGTGTGACAAGGACAGCCGATGAAATATGAAAATGGCGAACTGTTACCGCGAGAGTGGATTGAAGGTGTGAACTAGCCTTCCCTGCGTTTTACCTGGTCGCGTAACGCCTCCAGCGTCGGCGGAATCGGCGCGAACTCTTTCTCCGAGAGTCGAATCGCCTCTAGCTGCTTCAAACCGTGGCCGGTGAGATTGCAGACGACGATATCATCGACGCCGATCACTCCATCATCGCGCAACCTCCGCGCAGCGGCGACGGAAGTCGCTGCTGCAGGTTCGGCGAAGATTCCGGCAAGGCTGCACGTGAGCGCTTGAGCTTCGAGAATCTTTGTATCACTTAGAGCAACTGCGGTTCCTGCCGACTCGCGCACCGCCGCGAGCGCGCGCCCGCCGAGCGACACCGGATTGCCCACTTGAATACTCTCGGCGACGGTTTCGCGCGCAACCACCGACTCGACATCGGTGAGCCCACGTTCGAATGCGGCGACAATCGGCGCGGCCGCTTCGCTCTGCGCTGCGACAAGTTTCGGCGCGCGATCAATCCAGCCAAGCGATAAGAACTCCTGGTATCCTTTCCACATGGCGTAGATGCCAGTGCCACCGGCGGTCGGATGAATCACCCAATCAGGAATTCGTCCATCGAGCTGATCGACCATCTCGTAGGCGTAAGATTTTTTTCCTTCGTCACGATACGGATTTGACGATAGACAATCGTACCAGCCGAATTCTTGCACTGCCGACTTGTAGAGCTTCGCTACTTCATTATCGAAGTCGCCGTCGACGACAATGACCGTCGCGCCGTAGGCGCGGGCCTGAACAATTTTTGATTGCGCCGTTCCCGATGGCACCATGACAATGCTTTTCATTCCGGCGGCAGCTGAATACGCGGCGACCGAAGCCGCAGCATTTCCCGTCGAAATTACCGTCGCGGTGGTAAAGCCAAGCTCCTTTGCCATCGAAATACCTACACTATTGCTGCGATCCTTTAACGAACCCGTCGGCAAAACCGTATCGTTTTTCAAATAGAGATGCGGAACACCAAGCCTTTCGCCGAGTCGCTTGGCGTGTATCAGCGGCGTGTTTCCTTCACCCAGCGATACAATGGAGGATCGATCCGCGACCGGAAAGAAATCGAACCAGCGCCAGATCGATTGATCGCGGCTTTGCCGCATCGCATCGAAGTCCATCCGCGTGAGATCGCCGACTTTGACGTTGACTTCGAGAACGCCCCCGCAACCGGCACATGTGAAGACGGTCTTCGTCCTCGGCTCAATGCCACATCTCGGACAGCAAAGCTTGCTCACCACGCCCATAGGATCTGTCCAGTGACCAGGCGGGCGGTTAAGAAATGCCACTCGTTCAAAAGTTCAAGGTTCAATGTTCAACGCTGGCGAACGGTTCAAGTCGTTCAATCATTAAACACGGCGATTTCCAATCCTCCTCCATTACTCCATCACTCGCGTACTCCAACCTTGCTGCCTCTACCGCGTCCGCCGTTCGATTTCGTTCAACGACTTCTCCAACTCCCCCTCCAAGTCGGCCACATCGAATCCCACAGCTCTGGCGCCGTCCAAAGTCGCGATACAGATCATGATCAGATTGAGAGTTTCTCGCGGCGGTGGCTCATCTGGATGATCGTAAAGATGATGATCCACCCGCTGTTTGAGTGTGTGAAAGTCTCGCAGACAAACGACCGGCGGTAAATCTTGCACTGGACCGGAATTCTCGGTGGATGGCGCAAAAGCAACGCCGCCCGGATCGACCAGGGCAATCTGATTGCCGTTTTCGAACAAGAGAACGAGATAAGTGTCGTTTGTCTCAGGATGAGTTTTTTCTTCGAACGCCGTCATATCGCGCCACGGCAGACTCACACTCTTTCCCGACGCAACGTCAAGAAGGGTCGAAGTCTCTTCGTCGTAGAGCACGGCGTGTTGATGGCGCCCGATCCACTGACGCACGGACGACTTGGCTTGGTCGATATTCTCCATGAAGATATTCTACCATGCGCCGTCGCTCTTCCCAGCATTTCCCGTGACGATGTCCGGATTGGCCAGATTGATATTCTCGGGCTCCATAGTACCCTCAATTCTCAAAGGCACCGCGCCCATGCGCCAACGAAAACGAAGTCAGCGATGACAGGCTCATATTCGGAAAAGAAAACCGCGCAGTGCCTGCTGTTGGCTTATTGTCTGTTCATTGTCTATGGCAGTTTCATTCCCTTTCACTTCAACTTCAATCCCAACTTCGTGCGTTGGCGCTGGTCGATATTTCTGACCGAGTCGATTCACGGCCGCATGATGCGCGCCTCGCTATCGGATGTACTCAGCAATGTATTGCTCTTCGTGCCGTTCGGAATCCTGTGCGTGTGGGTAGAGACGGCGAGCGACCAACGCCGACGAATGCTTGCTTCGACGTTGCTTACGAGCATTTATGGACTGCTGTTCGGTGTCATTATTGAATCCGGCCAGACATTGTCGCCGTGGAGAAGCCCATCGCAGCTTGATGTCTTATGCAACGGGTTGGGTGCTTTCTTCGGGGCGCTTGGGGGCCTTGCGCTGGTCCGTTCCTTTCGAGAATCCCTCCGAATTGGCTTGGTTCAAGTTCTGCGCGACCAGCCGTCGTTGCTTGTGCTTGGCTACCTATTCCTCGGAGTTTTGGTTGACTCCTGCTACCCCTTCGGCGTGACATTGGCTCGCTCCGCCATATGGAGCAACTTGAAACAAAGCGAGTTCGTTCCTTTCAAAATGTTTTTACATCGTTACTGGCTGGAGCTCTTGATCGAAAAAGTAGCGGTTTTTGCTGCCATCGGCTATCTCATCTTGATTAATCTGCAACGCCGCTGGCGCACCGGAGCGGGTCTGGCTTGGCTCTTGTGCAGCGCCGTCGCTTGCGCGATCGAGATCGGCAAACTGTTCTTTGCCGGGCGAGCATTTTATTCGGACAAGGTAATAATGGCTTCGCTCGGTGGGCTCTTGGGGATTATCCTGCTTCCCAGCTTGTCCGCTCTCGGCGCAGTGAAACGTCATCGGGAAATCATTTGGTTCATGCTCCTGCTCGGCTTTTTAGTCTATTTTGAACTTTCACCGTTCGATTGGATATCTCCGAGTGAACTGGCGGGGCGATTTTCTCGGATCGAATGGCTTCCTTTCAAAGCCTACTATTCCACCGAACCGCTCATCGCGTTATTCGATCTCCAGAAAAAAATATATTCACTGATTCCCGTGGGATTTGTGGTGATGTCGCTGGGGCCGGTGCAGCACACCGACTCGCCGCGCCGCAAAGCGACGATCCTGTGTCTTGTCATCGCCGCAGCGATCGAATTTGCCCAGATAGCCGTCCGATCTCGCACTCCGTCGAGCACTGACGTGATTATTTTCATCGCGAGCGCTTGGGTCGGAATTGTGGTCTTCGAAGTTTGCCAATCTTTTAGAGCGAACAACCACGTCAGTCGGGACGTCGTCTAAGGGATACAGTTGGCTTCAATGTCGGCGGCGATGAAGTTCGCACTGCCGTTGCGGGTCGGCACAATACGCTTGACATGGCCATCCCATCTCCGCTATTACCCGCTTCCAACCCGGTCGGGCGCTCCTGGGTGTATCATGAATGGGGAACTATAATCTTTCGTCTAAAGGACCAGACCGGCGGAAAAACCGCTAAAATTAACAAAGGAGGCTTCGATGAAAAAACTAGTATTGGCTTTGGCAATGTG
>WNFV01002609.1_pt1 | contig 25477 bp, 26 predicted proteins | sample 5400101 | NCBI WGS metagenome assembly WNFV01 (sample SAMN13153361, study PRJNA577476) | soil metagenome | isolation source: 115 cm soil or saprolite under grassland replicate 1 | place: USA:California | collected 2016-06-15
CCTGGGACAGCTGGGCCGGGTCGTGGACGGGGAAGGCGGCCTGGACCGGTAGGCCGGCAGCCGCCAGCCGCGCCGACAGGCCTGGCCAGTGGCGGCGGCCCTTGCGGGAGCGGGTGTTGACCACCAGCACCACCCGACCACCGCCGCGGATGGCGGCCTGCAGCGCCTGCTTGGAACGCACCAGCCCGATCACATCCTTCTCACGAACGCCTGGGCACAGCGCCAGCTCTGACCCGGCCGCGCGGCCGGTGCTGGCCACCCGAACGAGGATAGCCGCCGCCATCGTGTGCCCGCCCATCACGCAGGCTCGATGGACCAGACGGCCTGGGACAGGTCCAGGCGTGCCTGGTGGGTGGTGGTCCGTGCGGCTCTGCTCAGGATCCGCCGGAATGGGTGTCAGCCGGTGGTGGCGTCCCGCGAACGGCTCTTTGGCTGGGGTACGGCGGGCGGCTTGGCGGTGTCGGCGAGGTAGCGGAGCAGCCGGTCCCGCGCGTCCTCGAGATGCCGGACGACCCGCGCCTCGGCCTCGGATTCGTCGCCGGCCTCGATGCTGGCCAGCACCTCCTGATGCTGGTGCTCGACCTCGTCGAACGATCGGTAGAACTGCCCCTCCTCGAGTTGGATGAGGACGCGGAGCACCGAGGCGTTGCGGACGAACACCTCGTGCAGCCTGCCGTTCCCGCTCACGCGGCAGAGCGTCTCGTGGAATTCGAAGTCGAAGCGCACGAGCTCGCGCAGGTCCGCCCGGCGGACGGCGGTCTGCAGGCGCCCGATCGCCCGCCGGAGGCTTTCGATGGCATGGGGATCCTGCTGCCGGATGACCAGCCGGGCGGCGCGCGCCTCGATGGCGGCGCGCAGGTCGTAGACGTCGCGCGCGTCGATCGCGGTGGGAGCGGTGACGAAGGTGCCGCGTCGCGGCTCCTCCCGCACCAGGCCCTCGGCCGCCAACTGCTTCAGCGCCTCGCGGATCGGGCCACGGCTGATCTGGAGCTGCTCGGCCAGTCGCGCCTCGACCAGCCGCTCGCCCCTGGCGAAGCCGCCGCCCAGGATCCGCTTGCGGATCAGGTCGACGGTCTGCTCCGCGAGCGTCGGCGACGACAGCGGCCTCATGCTGGTCACGCGCCTCACCCTTCGCCGGAGGAACCGGTCGTCTCCTGCCGCCGGAGCGCGACCAGGCTGATCATCTCGAAGGCGATCTGCGCGGCGAGCGTTGCCGTCTGCCCTGCCGGGTCGTACGCCGGGATCACCTCCACCACGTCGAATCCTACGAAATCTATCCCACGGAGCCCACGCAGGATCTGGAGCATCTGGTGGGAGGTGGGGCCGCCGGCCTCGGGGGTGCCGGTCCCCGGGGCGAAGGCGGGGTCGACGACGTCGATGTCGAAGCTGATGAAGGCCGGGCCATGCCCGACGCGCTGCCGGATGAGCTCGATGGTGGCGCCCACGCCGCGGTCCAGGAGCTCGTGGGACGGCAGGTAGGCCAGGCCCAGCTCGCTCTCGAGGACGTCCCAGTCCTCCGGCGCGTACACCGAGCCGCGCAAGCCGACCTCGATCGACCGGCCGACGTCGACCAGGCCCTCTTCGATCGCCCGTCGCATCCAAGTACCGTGGTTGTACTTCTCGCCGAAGAACGACTCCCACGCGTCGGTGTGCGAGTCGAACATCACCACCGCCAGCGGTCCCACGGAACGTGTCGCCCGCAGGTGCGGAAGTGTCACCGAGTGGTCGCCCCCCAGCAGCATGGGCACGACGCCGGCCTCGACGACCGGCCGCACCTCGCGCTCGATCAGGTCGTAGCTGCGCTCGATGTAGCCGGGAACGATGGCGACGTCACCGTAGTCGACGCACGACAGCACCCGGAACGGGTGGACGTTCAGCACGGGGTTGTGGCCACGGATGAGCACCGACGCCGAGCGGATGGCGTTGGGCCCGAAGCGTCCCCCCGCCCGGAAGGACACGCCGGTGTCGAAGGGGACCCCGATGACCGCCAGGTCCACGTCCTCGAGCGTGTGGACGTTGGGCAGCCTGGCAAACGTCGGGACACCCGTGAACCGCGGGGTCTGCAACGAGTCCGCCGGGACGTAGCGCGGGGAACGACCGGCCTCGCTCATTCGGCGCGCCCCCCGGTCACCGGCACGGTCTGCCCGCTGAAGGCGATTCCATGGTCGCAGGCGAGGAACGCCACCACTCCGGCGATCTCCTCCGGCGTCCCGATCCGTTCGACCAGCGTGTCCACCGCATATCGGCCCTTCATCTCCTCGAGTGTGATGCCTGCGAACCTGGCGTCCGCCTCCAGTTGCGGCGTGTCGATGGTGCCGGGGGCGATCGCGGTGACGTGCACCCCGCCGCGCCCGACCTCGTCGGCCATCGCGCGCGTCATCTCCACCAGTCCTCCCTTCGCCGCGCAGTAGGCGGTCGCGCCTCTGGCCCCCGTCAGCCCCCAGATGGACCCGACTATCACGACCCGGCCCCAGCCGGCCTCGAGCATTCCGGGGAGCACCCGTCGCGAGCACAGGAACGGACCGGTCAGGTCGACGTCGATCATCCGGGTCCATACCGCCACGTCCTGGTCGATCAGCCGCTCCATCTCCAGGTAGGCGGCGTTGTTCACCAGCACCCCCACGGGCCCCAGCTCCCGCTCGACGCCGGCGACCATCGCGTCGACCTGCCCGGGCTTCGAGACGTCGGCCGGGAACGCGCGCGCCTGCGCGCCCTGGGAGCGCAGGCGCGAGGCGGTGGCCTCGGCCTTGGCCGGATGCAGGGAGTTCACCGCGAGCCGGCACCCTTCGGCGACGAGCCGCGCGGCGATCGCGGCGCCGATCCCCTGGCCGGCGCCGGTGACCAGGGCGACGCGGCCGCGCAGTCCGGGCAGGCTCATGGTGCCGGCGCTCCCAGCGGCGACAGCGCCTCGGACGTCAGGAAGCCGCTGTCGGGCGAGCACAGCAGCCGGATCGCCGCGGCGGCAGCGGCAAGGGCGATCATGGTCGGCGACGCCTACTCGATCGGGATCTCACTGTAGCGGCGATCGAGGTCCGTGCCCTGCCGCTTCCGGTAGGCCTTCCAGGCGTAGAACCAGACGGCCGCGAACACGATGCCGATCAGCGTGCCCCAGCGCGCGAACCCCAGGTTGGGTGTGAACACGTTGTCGATCAGCAGCCGGTAGAAACCGTACCCGATGATCACGGTCGCCACGATGCCCAGCAGGCTCATCAGCGGGAAGCCGCCGACGCGCCAGGCGATCGGCGAGTTCTCGAACTGCTCCTTCCGCAGGAACGGATAGAAGATCGCCCACACGCTCACCACGATGAACGAGATCGCCAGGCCCAGGAACCCGGAGATCGGTCCCAGCACCTTGGTGAAGGCGTACAGCGCGAGGAACGTCTCGCCGATGACCGCCCACATCAGCAGCGCCCAGTGCGGCGAGTGGTACTTCTCGTTCACGCGGCCGAGCACCTCGGGGGCGACGCCGTCGATGCTCCAGGCCAGCGCCGCCCGGCTCGAGTAGACCAGCGTGGTCCCGGCGACGAAGATCGAGATGGCCAGCACCCAGACGCTCATGATGATGGTCAGGACCACGTTGCCGCCGGCGATCGCCGTGAACAGGTTGACGTAGGGCGGTGCGCCGTTCGGCAGGCCGTTGGCCGAGGCTCCCAGCAGGAAGCTGCTGCCGAACGCCCCCTGGTACAGGGCCGTCAGCGCGGCGAAGGCGGCGCCCATCAGCAGCATCGCGCCGGTGATCCCGATGAGCTGGCCCCGCTGGACGTTCTTGACCTCGCCCGAGAACGAGGTCGACGCCACCGCGAACCAGATCGAGAACGCCGGCCAGATCATGAATTTGAGGGTCTGCCCGAAGTCGAACGGGGCGGCAGCCCCCTGGGCTCCCTGCGCGGCGATCTTCTCGTAGGCGCCCGCGCCGACCAGGTCGTTGAAATGCGTCCTGAAGTCCAGCCCGCCGGCCGCGGCCACGATCAGCACCAGCACCGTGACGACCAGGCTGGCCAGGGCCAGCAAGGTCGCCCAACGCTGCCACCTGAAGTAGACGCCGGCGCCCCGGATCTGGAGGTAGGTGAGGGAGACGATCAGCGCGCTCCCGCCGATGAAGATCCCCCAGTTCCCGGCGAACCAGTTGGAGGCGCTCAGCAGCCCGCTCGAGTGCGTCTGCAGGCCGAGCGCGGACAAGAACGGCGACACCGAGTACAAGCTGAAGAACGCGCCGTTGATCCCCGTGTAGAAGGTCTCCCAGAGCGCGAACGAGAAGCTCACGATGAAGCCCACCACGGGGAAGAGCGTTCGCGAGAGATAGACGTACTCGCCGCCCGAGCGCGGGTACAGCGTGGCGAACATCGCGTAGCAGACGCCCATCGCCAGGCCGCCGACCATCGCGATCACCGAGGCGAGCGGCATCGACGATCCCGGGTACGCACCCCACGCCAGGACGATGAACACGATGTACGACAGCGCGATCTGCTGGATTCCGTAGTACGCGACGTCCTGCGCCTTCACCTGCCGCACGAGCCCGGAGCTCGCCCGTGTGAAGACCCCAGCCTGCTCGGGCATCTGCGTTGCCATGCCGAGACCCTCCTCTCTGGTCGCGCCAGCGCTAACCCGTCACCAGTTCGACTCGCCGAAGGCCCTTCCTGGGGTCGACGTCGACGAGCAGCCCGTCGAGCACGCCCTCGCCGTACTCGCTCCCGGGGTTGGCGATGGTGGTGCCCGCCAGCTTCCTGACGCCCTTCGACTCGTGGATGTGCCCGTGCAGGCCCACCATCGGCTTGTACTTGACGATCGCGTCGCGGGTGGCCGTGCTGCCCACCGGGACCATCTCCAGGCCGCCCACGCCGACCCGCGGGCGCAGGTACTCGTCGAGCTTGGGCGCGACGTCCAGCCCGCTGTCCAGTGGTGGGACGTGGAGGCTCAGGATCGCGCGGTCCATGCGCTTCACGCCCGCGGCGGTCTTGTCGATCCGCTCGGCGAGGTCGCGCTCAGGGATGTCCCGCGGGCACGCCCAGGGGGTGGGATTGCCGTAGCCCATCCCCATCAGCTCGAACCCGCCCTCCAGCTCGATCACGGTCCCGTTGGGGTCCTCGATCAGCTCCGAGCGGGCGATGACGTCGTCGACCTCGAAGAAGTCGTCGTTGGCACCAGAGACGAAGCAGCGCACGCCGGTCCCGCGGAGCTTCTGGTCGGCCTCGGCGACCCACTCCTCCGCGCGCTGGATCACCAGCCGCTTGAAGAGCGCGTCGATGCGCGGCTGGTCGCCCTGGCAGCTCTCCAGCTCGTCAGGCGTGGTGACGAAGTCGTACTGGCCGGCGTCGGCGATCCGGATCCGCAGCGCCTCCAGTTGCTGCGGGGTCGAGACCTTGCGCTCGATGCCCATGAACGTGGCGGTGTAGCGTCCGCCGCCCGCCTCGACGATCGGGACCACGAACTTCCCGGTGATGTCCCCGCCGACCACGATGTGGTCCGCCTCGTAGAACTTCCACGAGTTCAGGAACTTCTTCCAGCACTTGCGAGATGCGTGGATGTCGGAGCAGAAGTAGATCCGCACGTCGTCACCCGTCCGGGAACTCGTCGTCGAGGATCCGGCCGATGCGCTCGACCAGCAGCTCGACGAGCTGCTTGCCGAGCTCGGCCGAGGCGGGCAGGGCGCTGTTGCCGATGCCGTTCGGCCACAGGATGTCGCTGCTCGGCGGGAAGACGTCGTAGCTGATCACGCGCGTGGCGCCGCCATCGGCCTTCCGGTCGGCGCGGACCAGGTCCGGCCGCAGGTACTCCAGCATCGAGGTCTCGGTGATCGATGCGTGCTCGGCCTCCCAGCCGGGGAAGTCGTCGCCGAAGATCCGCCGGACGTCTGCCGGCCCCACCTGGTCCCACCAGTGGACCAGCAGGGCACGGTGGGTCGCGGTGTACGGCTCGATCGCCTGCTCGACCGCCTCCAGCAGCGTCCAGGAGTTCTCGAAGTGGCCGTTCAGCACCGCGACCCTGCGGAAGCCCTGGCGCATCCAGTCCGCCACCAGCCCGGACACGACCGCCTCCAGGGTCCGCCCCGGCAGGCCGACCGACCCGGGGAAATGCCGGCCACCACCGGTCCGCGGTCGGGAGTACGCGCCGTAGAACATCGGCGGCGCCACGATCGCGCGGCCGCCGCCCGCCACCAGCTTGGCGAGCTCGTAGGGGATGAGGCCGTCGGTGCCGAGCGGCAGGTGCGGTCCATGCTGCTCCACGGCGCCGACCGGGAGCAGCAGCGGCACGTTCGCCTCGATGCACTCGCCGACCTCGGGGTAGGTCATCGTCTCGAGCAGCCGCACGCCTTCGCTCACCGGCCCGCCTCCGTCGTTGCCCGGCATCCCGTCGTCACCGCCTCACAGCCCGTACCAGGCGGTCGCGCCGCCGTCGACCACCGTCACGCTGCCGGTCGCGTAGCTGGACGCATCGGAGGCAAGGTGCAGCGCCGCGTCGGCGATCTCGTCCGGCAGCCCGATCCTGCCGAGCGGCACCGGCGTGACCTGGACGCGCTCCGCCTCGGCCGGATCGTCCGCGGCGTTGAACCAGTCGCGGAGCATCGGCGTCTCGATCGGCCCCGGGCACAGGCAGTTGACGCGGATCCCCAGCGGCCCGCAGTCGACGGCCAGCGCGCGGGTGAGGTTGACCACGCCACCCTTGGCGGCGCAGTAGGCGGCCGAGTTGCTCGCCCCGACCAGCCCGAGCTCGGACGCGGTGAGGATGATCGAGCCGCCGCCGGCGCGCTGGAGCGCGGGGATGCCGAACTTGGCCAGGCGGAACGGCCCGCCGAGGTTCACCTCGATCGCCAGCCGCCAGTCGTCCTCGGAGGTCTCCGGCGCGGTCCCGGTGATCATCACCCCGGCGCTCGCGTACAGCACGTGCACCGCGCCCCAGGTCCGCTCGGCGGTGGCGATCAGCGCCTCGACGTCGTCGGGCCTGGTGACGTCGCAGAAGACGAAGACGGCCGTGCCGCCCTGCTCCTCGATCTCCCGGACGACCCGCTTGCCCTCGTCCTCGCGGTTGGAGGAGACGACCACCCTGGCCCCCTCCGCGGCGAACCGGATCGCGCCGGCGCGGCCAATGCCCGAGCTGGCCCCGGTGATGACGGCGACCTTGCCGGCAAGACGTCCCGCTCCGACCCCGCCAGCCATGGCTCGATCACGCACCCTTCACCCACCGGTCGGCGACGTCCAGGGCGCCGTCGATGATCTCGAACCCATCGGCGAGCTGCTTCTCGCTGATGCACAGAGGCGGGTTGGTCATCACGTTCCACCATCGGACGAAGGTGTAGAGGCCGTGCTCCAGCAGGTGGCGCTCGACCGCCTTCATCTCGTCGCTGGAGCCGTTGAACGGCGCCATGGGCTCGAGCGTGGCGCGGTCGCGGATGAGCTCCAGCACCCCGAACAGCCCGATGTTCCGCGCGGCGCCGACGCTGGCGTGCCGCTCGGCCAGCCGGGCGTGGTGGGCCCGCATCACCTCGCTCAGCTTGCGAGCGTGCTCGATCAGGCCGTCCTCCTCGTAGACGCTGATCGTCGCCAGCGCCGCCGCCAGCGCGAGCGGGTGGGCGCCGTAGGTGAGCCCTCCGAAGTACACGTTCTTCTCGAAGTGCTCCGCGATGGCCGGGCGCATCGCGACCGCCCCGAGCGGGACGTAGCTCGAGGTGAGCCCCTTGGCGATCGTCATGACGTCCGGCACGACGCCCCAGTGGTTCACCGCGAACCATTCGCCGGTGCGGCCGAACCCCGTCATGACCTCGTCGGCGATCAGCAGGATGCCGTAGCGGTCGCAGAGGGCGCGCACCCCCTGGAGGTAGCCGTCCGGCGGGATCAGGATGCCGTTGGTCCCGCTGACCGGCTCGAGGATGAACGCCGCGATCGTGCCCGGTCCCTCGAGCTGGATCGTCTCCTCCAGGTAGGCCAGGGCCGTCTGGGCGTCGTCGATCGGACGGAACGGCCCGTGGTAGGGGTCCAGCACGTGGACCACACCGACCAGGCCCGGCTCGTTCGGCCAGCGGCGCGGGTCGCCCGTCAGGCTGATGGACCCGCCGGTGGCGCCGTGATACGAGCGGTACCGCGCCAGGATCTTCTGGCGCCCGGTGACCGCCCGGGCGACCCGGATGGCGTTGTCGTTGGCCTCGGCGCCACCGAGCGTGAAGAAGACCTTGGCGATGTCACCGGGGAGGACCTCCGCCAGCTTCTGCCCGAGGCGGGCGCGGGCCTCGGTGGCCATGAAGGGGCTGACGTAGGGGAGCCGCTCCGCCTGGCGCTTGATCGCCTCCACGACGCGCCGGTCGCCGTGGCCGATGTTGACGCCCATGAGCTGGGAGTTGAAGTCGAGGTAGCGCCTGCCCTCGGGCGTCCAGAAGTAGACACCCTCGGCGCGGTCGACAGGAATGGGGTTCGTGGCCGCCTGCGCCTGCCAATCGAACATCGTGTAACGGCGGGCGAGCGCGACGATCTCGTCGCCGCTCATGGACCCGGCGGCCACCGACCGATCCGTCATCGCCGCTCCTCTCGCCGAATTCGCGTAGTCCCGGCAGCGCCCCAGTCGCGGTTCAACTGTTGACAGTCAACCGCAAGCTAACCTGGCGCCACGGTGGCGTCAACCTCCGCCGCGCCCCGGTGAGGGCAGCGGTCCCTGGCGACCGACAGGCCGTCGCCGGTCCGGTAGGCGACCAGCCGCTGGTCCAGCAGGGTCGCGGCGACGGGACGGTCGGCGCCGACGTCCTGGGCGCGTGCCACCGGAAACCGCATGCGCGCCAGCATCTCCTGCTCGTGTGGGAGCATCGGGACCTCCTTTCTGCTCATCTCCCGATTCCGAGTGCGACGAGTCCGACCACCGTGGACAGAACGCCCGTCCATTGGCGGATGGAGGGCCGCTCGTGGAACAGGGCGAACCCGCCGGCGATCAGCACCAGCGGGAAGGTGGCCGAGACGGCGGCGGCGACCGAGACCAGCCCCTGCTCGCTCGCGCGGGCGAACAGCGAGACGGCCAGCGCGTCCGCCAAGCCGGAGAGGACCGGGATGGCCGCCGAGGTCCCCCGAGGCGCGGCCAGCTTCGCGCCGCGGAGCCGCAGGACCAGGATCGCCGCCGCGATCAGGGTGAACTCCACGACGCGGGACCCGAAGACCGGCAGGTACCAGCCGGTCTCCTGGGCGTACAGGCCGATCACGAAGGTCGCGACGCCCCAGCCGACCATGGCCACCAGCGCCAGGGGAATGCCACCCCACGACCCGGCGGCCCGCTGCCTGGCCTCGCCACGCGTCGACGCCAGCACCACCCCGAGGACCGTCAGGACGACCCCGGCCGAGGCCATGGCCGAGGGCCGCTCGCCGTGGAGCAGCACCGACAGGATCACCGCCACCGCTGCATACGACGCGAACACGGGGCTGACGACCGCGATCGGGCCCAGCTGGAGGGCGCGGTACAGGGCGACGTACGACACGGTTCCCAGCAGGCCGCTGCCGACGATCGCCAACCGGGCCACGCCGCTGGCCTCCAGCGCCCCTTGGCCCGGGAGCGGCGTCAGCAGCAGGGCGGCCATCGCCAGCACGTCGACCACCTGGATCACCAGCAGCGTGGCCGCGACCCCGATCCGGCGCGTGCTGATGGCGCCAAGGAGGTCCGCGAAGCCGAACCCGATCGCCGACCCGAGACCGAAGAACATGCCGCGGATCATGCCCCAGGCTCGCGCAGATTGTCGACAGTTGACGAACACCTCGCGGCGGGTGCATACATCGCTCGAGGAGGCTCCCGTGGATCTCAGCCTGTACACCGATATGCGCCCGGCGCCCGGGGCCGACCTGCGGCGCCACTACCAGGAGGTCCTCGAGGAGGTCCGGCTGGCGGAGCGCCTCGGTTTCCACGGTGTCTGGACCACCGAGCAGCACGGCGTGGACGACGGCTATCTTCCGGCGCAGCTGCCGGCGCTGGCCGCGTTTGCCATGCGGACCAGCCGCCTTCGCCTGGGAACCGGCGTGATCCTGCTGCCGCTCGCGCAGCCCCGTCGCGTCGTGGAGGAGGCCTGCGTGGTGGACGTGCTCTCCGGCGGGCGCCTCACGCTGGGCGTGGGCGCCGGCAACTACGCCCACGAGTTCCGGGCCTTCGGTGTCCCGCGCGAGCGGCGGGGACGGATCCTCGAGGAGTCCATCCGCTTCGTGAGGCCCGGGCTGGGCGGCCAGCCCCTCCCGGACGGCCTGCCGGTGAACGTCCAGCCCGTGCAGCGACCGATCCCGCTGGTGGTGGGCGGGCTCGCCGAGCCGGCGGTGGACCGCGCGGCGCGGCTGGCGGAGGGGCACTTCGCCTACGCGTTCATGGACCCCGCCGAGGAGCTGACCCGCCTGTGGAGCCAGCGGCTGGGGCCGGCGCTGGAGCGGCATGGCCGAGCACCGTCCGGGTTCCGCGTGGTCGCCGCCGTGGTGCTGTGGGTGTCGGACGACTTCGAGCCCGAGTGGCGCCAGACGGTCGGGCCGGCGTTCCTCTACCAGCAGCGACGCTACCGCGACTGGGACGCCGGCCTCGAGCGCGCGGAGGGCTACCTGGACCGGGACGGCGCCGACCTCGCCGCGCTGATCCCCAGGATGCTGGTCGGCCCGCCCACCGAGATCGTGGAGCGGCTGGCGGCCCTGCGCGCCGCCTACCCGCTCGACGAGCTGGTGTTCTGGTACCGGCTCCCGGGCGTTTCCCACGAGCTGGCCCGCGAGCACCTGGAACGCGTCGCCGAGCGGGTGCTGCCGGCGGTCAGCGAGGCGACCGGAACGCCCTGAAGTACGATGATCCGCCGACAGAAGGAGCAGCATGGAGTTCCAGGGCGCCTCGGTCCTGATCACCGGCGGGACCCGCGGTATCGGGCTGGCGACCGCACGCCGGTTCCTCGAGCTGGGGGCGCGTGTGACGATCGGCGGGCTGCGCCGCGAGAGCGTCCAGCGAGCCGCCGGCGAGCTGGACGCCGGCGACCGGCTGGCCCAGGTGGTGGCCGACGTCTCCCACGCGGAGGGCTGCCGGGCGACCGTGGCGGCGGCCACGGAGGCGTTCGGCGGTGTCGACCTGCTGTTCGCCAATGCCGGCAACTACGACAGCGTGCCGCTGGAGGAGGTCACCGAGGAGTTCTGGGACCGGACGCTGGCGACCCACCTCAAGGGGCTGTTCTTTTGCGTGCAGGCGGCGCTGCCGGCGCTGCGGTCCTCGCGCGGAGCCGTGGTGGCGATGGCCTCCGACGCAGGGGTGGCAGGGCTCCGCGGCGGCTGGGCGGCCTACTGCGCGGCCAAGGGCGGGGTCGTGAACCTGGTCAGGCAGCTCGCCCTCGACCTGGCGCCCGAGATCCGCGTCAACTGCATCGCCGCGGGCCCCGTGGCCACCGAGCACCTGTTCCACGACCTGGCCGACGGCAGCTACGGCGGCATCGGCGGCGTCGACGACCCTGCCAAGGCGCTGGCCGGGACGCTGCCGCTCCGCCAGCTCATCACGCCGGACGAGGTCGCCGACGCGGTGGTGTTCCTGGCGGCGAGCCGCTCGATGACCGGCGCCGCGCTGAGCCTGGACGCCGGCACCACGGCCGGTCTTCCCTGATCGTCAGTCCTCCGGCTCCGACTCCGCGATCCCGGCACCCACGGGCACGTCCCAATCGGTGTCGATACGGCGGAGCAGCACGCCGGACGACGGCGCCTCCACCTCGGTGGTGATCTTGTCCGTCTCGATATCGCAGAGCGGCTGTCCCCGCGTCACGGTGTCCCCGACCTCGACCAGCCAGCGGACCACCGCCCCCTCGCGCATGGTGAGGCCGAGCTTGGGCATCACGACGAGCTCGGCCATGGCCACCCCCGCTCGTCCCGCGGCGTGCGCATCAGCCTAGGCCTCGCACGGCGTCGGCGATCCGGTCGGCGTTGGGCAGCACGTACTCCTCGAGCGGCGGGCTGAAGGGGACCGGGACGTCCAGGCTCCCGACCCTGGAGACCGGCGCGTCCAGGGAGTCGAAGGCACGCTCGGCGATGGTGGCCGCGACCTCGGCGCCGAAGCCGCCGTGGCGGTGCGCCTGATGCGCGACGACCACGCGATTGGTCCGCTCGACCGAGGCGAGCACCGTCTCGCGGTCCCAAGGTCGCAGCGACAGCAGGTCGACCACCTCGACCTGGGTGCCCTCCGCGGCCAGCTCGTCGGCGGCCTCGAGGGCGCGGGGGACCATCGCTCCCCAGGTCACCACGGTCGCGTCGCTCCCCGAGCGCTTCACGTCGGCGGTCCCCAGCCGGTACTCCTTCGGCACCTCCGGGACCTCGTCCTGCCGCTCGTACAGCGACAGCGACTCGATCACCAGCACCGGGCTCTCGTCGGCGATGGCCGCGCGGAGCACCGTGCGCACGTCGGCCGGGGTGCCGGCCGTCACGACCTTGATCCCCGGCACGTGGACGAACCAGGCCTCCAGCGACTGGGAGTGCTGCGCGGCCGCCGAGAGCCACCCGCCGGTCCCCGTCCGGATCACCAGCGGCGCGCCCGCCTTGCCGCCCGACATGTAGCGCACCTTGGCGGCCTGGTTGACGACCTGGTCCATCGCGCAGGCGATGAAATCCATGTGCATGATCTCGGCCACCGGGCGCATCCCGGCCAGGGCGGCGCCCACGGAGTAGCCCACGATGGCCGCCTCGGAGATGGGCGTGTCCCTGACGCGTTCCGGCCCGAACCGCTCGAGCAGGGCGTGGGTCGCGCCGTAGGCGCCGCCGTGCGCGACGTCCTCCCCCAGCACGAACACCCGCTGGTCGGCGTCCATCGCCTCGCCGAGCGCCAGGGCGATCGCGCGCGCGTACGAGAGCCTGGTCACGACCATCCCGCTTCCACGGCGCCGGCGTAGACGTCCTCGAGGGCCTGCTCCGGCGACGGCAGCGGGGCCGCCTCGGCCGCGGCGACCGCGTCGTCGATCACCCTGGTCGTGTCCTGCCAGATCGCCGCGCGCGCGGCGTCGTCCAGCGAGCCGGCGGCACGGAGCCGCTCCTCCACGATCCGCAGCGGGTCGCGCCGCTTCCACTGCTCGACCTCGGCGGCGCTGCGGTAGGGCTGCGGGTCGCCTTCGTAGTGGCCGCGCCACCGGTAGGTCACGCACTCGACGAAGGTCGGGCCGCCCCCGCTCCGGGCCCGGGCGACCGCCTCGGTCGCCGCGTCGTACACCGCCTCGACGTCGTTGCCGTCCACAGTCACGCCCGGCATCGAGTACGCGGCCGCGCGCTCGGACACGCGCTCGATCTTCTGGTGGACCGACTGGGCCATGAAATCCGCGTAGCCGTTGTTCTCGCAGACGAAGACCGCCGGCACCTCCCAGAGCGACGCCATGTTCAGCGCCTCGTGGAAAACGCCGATGTCGGTGGCGCCGTCGCCCAGGAATGCCACCGCCACCTGGTCGGTCCCCCGCATCCGGCTGGCCAGCGCCGCGCCCGCCGCGATCGGGATCCCGGCTCCGACGATGCCGTTCGCGCCGAGAATGCCCAGGTCGAGGTCGGTCACGTGCATCGAGCCACCCTTGCCGCGGCAGTAGCCGGACTCCTTGCCATAGAGCTCGGCGAAGAAGCGGGCCGGATCGCCACCTTTCGCCAGGACGTGCCCGTGCCCGCGATGGGTCGAGGTGAGGTAGTCGTCGGAGCGCAGGGCGCTGCACACCCCGACGGCGGTCGCCTCCTCGCCGATGTACGAATGGATGAATCCGGGCATCCTGCCTTCGCCGAACAGCCGGACGAGCCGTTCCTCGGCCTGCCGGACCAGCACCATGGTCCGGTACATGCGCAGCAGGTCCTCGGGGCTCGCAGGCATCTGGTACCTCCGTCAAACCGCAGACTGTCGACTGCCGACCAAATCATAACCGCCCCCGTCACCTGCCTTGACACCCCTCAGCGCCGCTGCCAGGATCGTGCGATGACCGAGCCGGTCGCGGACCCACAGGAACACGCCGCGGCGTTCGCGGACGCGGTCGCCAAGGAGGCCGACCGGCTTCTCCGCGAAGCCGAGGGTCGTGGTCTCACCCTTCGACTCACCGGATCGCTCGGCGTCAGTCTGCACAGCGAGGGGTCCAGGGACCTGCTCGCGCTGCTCGGTCGCCGCCACTACCGGGACATCGACCTGATGGGGGCCTGGAAGCAGCAGCGAGCCGTCTCCCACCTGTTCGAGGAACGGGGCTATCTTCCCGATCCCGACATCAAGCAGGCGCAGGAGTTCGGCAGCAAGCGCCTCATCTACCAGCACCCCGAGACGGCGATCAAAGTCGACGTCTTCATGGACGACCTGGTCATGGCCCATACCGTGCCGTTCGGGGCGCGGCTGGAGCTGGACTCGCCCACCATCTCGGTGACCGACATGCTCCTGTCGAAGCTGCAGATCCACGAGATCACCGAGAACGATCTGATCGACATGGTGGTCCTGCTGGCCGACCACGACGTCGGTCCCGGGAACCGCGAGGCGATCGACCACTCCTACGTCGCCGGCCTGCTCGGCAAGGACTGGGGCTTCTGGTGGACGACCATGACGAACCTGGAGAAGCTCGACGCCGCGCTCGACCGGTACGAGGCGCTGCCGGAGGAGACGGCGGGCGTGGTCCACGGGCGGATCGCGACCCTGCGAAAGCGGATCGACGACGCGCCCAAAAGCGGCCGCTGGAAGCTCCGGGCGCGGGTCGGGACCCGGGTCCGCTGGTACGAAGAGGTCCAAGAGGTCCACCGTTGAGCGCGGGGAACGGCCGCTCGGTTCAGGCGGCCGTGCTGGACGCGCCCCGCCAGCCGGCACGGGTCGAGCGACTGGTGCTGGACGCCCCGGCGGCCGGCGAAGTCCTGGTCCGGCTCGAGGCGAGCGGCGTCTGCCACTCGGACCTCCACCAGGCCAGCGGGGACTGGGGCGAGGCCGGGCCAATGGTCCTCGGGCACGAAGGCTGCGGCGTGGTCGAGGAGACGGGGCACGGCGTCGATCCGGCGCTGCGCGGCCGCCGGGTCGTCCTCAACTGGTCCGCACCCTGCTTGGCCTGCGCCTCGTGTCAGTCTGGCCGCCAGTGGGAGTGCACCGGGACGGCCGCGCTCTCCAACCTGCTCCCCGACGGCACCTCACGGCTCCACCGCGAGGACGGCACCGAGGTGCTCCCGTTCCTCGGCCTGGGGACCTTCGCCGAGGCGGCGGTGGTTCCCGCGGTCGCGGCCGTGCCCATCGACGGGGACGTCGATCCGGCGGCCGCTGCCCTGATCGGCTGCTGTGTCTCGACCGGCGTCGGCGCGGTGCTGAAGACCGCGAAGGTGCCTGCCGGAGCCTCGATGGTCGTCTACGGCCTCGGCGGGGTCGGGCTCTCCATCGTCATGGGCGCGGTGCTCGCCGGAGCCACCACCATCGTCGCGGTCGACCGGTCCCGGGAGAAGCTCGACCGGGCCGCGCGGGTTGGAGCGACCGCCGGCATCGTGGCCGCCGAGGACGACGACGAGACGGCGGCGTCCGTCCGGGAGGCCACCGGCGGGGGCGCCGACTTCGCCTTCGAGGCCATCGGCCTGCGCTCCACCATCGAGTTGGCGCTCCGGTCGGTCCGGGCGGGTGGGACCGCGGTGCTCGTGGGGATGACGCCGCTCGGCGTCCGGGCCTCGTTCGACACCTTCGACGTCGTCGACCGGAGCCTGCGGATCCTCGGCTCGAACTACGGGTTCGCCGTGGGCGCGCTCGACTTTCCGCGCTACGCCGGCCTGCACGCCGCCGGACGGCTGCCGATCGAGCGGCTCATCGAGCGCACGATCCGGCTCGACGAGGTCGAGGACGCCTTCGAGGCCCTGCGCCGCGGTGAGGGGGCGCGTCGCGTGGTCCGCTACGGAGCAGCCTGGTGACGAGCCCGGTGCTGGCCGACTACGTCGTCCTGACCATTCCCCTCACCCCGGAGTCGCGAGGGATGCTCGGGCGGGAGGCGCTGGCGGCGATGCGGCCCACGGCGCGGCTCGTCAACCTCGCGCGCGGCGCGGTCCTGGACCAGCAGGCGCTGGTCGAGGCACTGGCCAGCGGACGGCTGGCGTGGGCCGCGGGTGAAGCTCTTCCTGGAGAACCTCGATCGCTGGTCTCGGGGCGCACCGCTCCGCAACGTCGTCGACAAGCACCTCGGATTCGTCCCGAGCTGACCCGCCGGGAGGCGCGGTCGGCTGCAACCTCAGCGCTATCTCGTGGGGAAGGCGACAAAAGTTCCCGATCGGTAACCCGTGCCATACCATGGTGCCTCGGTTTGCTCTTGGCGAACCGCGTGTCCGCAACGCTCGCCGGGAAGAGGGGAGCCGCATGATGGGTTGCCGCGCCGATGGGCACGCCTTCGACCGTCCCACAGCAGAGCGCACCGGGCGCCGGCTTCGCCGCTTGGCCTACGCGATTGCCGTCTTGGCGGGGGCGCTGGTGGTGTCCGGGGGCACCGGCGCCGCGGCGCATGATGCGGCCGCGGCGGCAGCCACACCCGACTTCGGGCCGAGCGTGAAGGTCTTCGATCCGAGCATGTCGACGAGCCAGATCAAGGCGACCGTCGACGCTGTTGCCGCGCAACAGGTCTCGAACCAGTTCGGAACGCAGCGCGATGCATTGCTCTTCATGCCGGGCACGTACGGATCTGCCGCCGATCCCCTCAACTTCCAGGTTGGCTACTACACCGAGGTGGCCGGCCTCGGCAGCTCGCCGAACGATGTCGTCGTGAACGGCACGATCGATTCGTACAACCAGTGCTCTGGGCCCGATAACTGCACCGCGCTCGTGAACTTCTGGCGCTCCGTGTCGAACCTGACCATCGACGTCGCGGGTAAGTCGGGCTGCCAGGTCGGGGAGTTTTGGGCGACCTCGCAGGCGGCACCGCTGCGGCGTGTCCGTGTCAACGGCAACACCACCCTGATGGACTACTGCTCGGGCCCGTCATTCGCGAGCGGAGGCTTCATCGCCGACTCGCAATTCTCGAACGGCACGGTGATCAACGGCTCTCAGCAGCAGTACCTGGTCAGGAACAGCGATCTGGACGGATGGACCAACGGCGTCTGGAACCAGGTCTTTGCCGGTGTGCTGGGCGCGCCCGCCCAATCCTTCCCCAGCCCGCCCTACACGACGCTCGCCACGAACCCGGAGTCGCGCGAGAAGCCGTTCCTCTTCGTGGACTCACACGACCACTTCAATGTCTACGTCCCCGACGTGCGGTTCAACGCGACGGGCACCACGTGGCAGAACGGCCAGACGCCGGGCCACTCGATCTCGATCGATGACTTCTTCATCGCGAAGCCGTCCGACAGCGTCCAGGCGATCAACAACGCCCTCGCGCGCGGACAGAACCTCCTCTTCACGCCGGGCATCTACGACGTCGACCAGACGATCAGGGTGAAGCGCCCGGACACGGTCGTGCTCGGCCTCGGGATGGCGACGCTCAACGCGGAGAACGGCGTCGTCCCGATGAGCGTCGCCGATGTGAAGGGCGTCGAGATCTCGGGGCTGATCTTCGACGCAGGACCGGTGAGCTCACCGGTCCTGCTCCAGGTCGGGACGCGGGAAGCGGCCAACGACCAAGCTCGCGAGCACAACGACTGGAGCGACCCGAACGACCCGAGCGCGCTCCACGACGTGTTCTTCCGCATCGGCGGCGCGCACCTCGGCAAGGCGACCGTGAGCCTCGAGGTGAACGCCGACAACACGATCCTCGATGACATCTGGGCGTGGCGGGCCGATCACGGCAGCGGCGTCGGCTGGACGAGCAACACCGCCGACAGCGGCCTGGTCGTGAACGGCGACAACGTCGTTGCGACCGGTCTGTTCGCCGAGCACTACCAGAGGTACGACGTCGTCTGGAACGGGGAGCATGGCAGGACGATCATGTTCCAGAACGAGATGCCGTACGACCCGCCGAACCAGGCTGCCTGGCAGCACGACGGGGTCCTCGGCTTCGCCGCCTACAAGGTCTCCGACTCGGTGGAGACGCATGAGGCCTGGGGACTCGGCAGCTACTGCTTCTTCAACGTGGATCCGACGATCCACGCAAGCCGCGCGTTCGAGGTGCCGGTGACGTCGGGCATCAAACTGCACGATCTCCTCGATCTCTCCATCACAAACCACGGCACGATCGATCACGTCGTGAACGACTTCGGCCCGCCGACAAACGCCGACACGATCCCGAACTATGTCGTCGCCTATCCGTAGTCACGAGCTCGTTCAGTCCCGCGAGGGAACCACGACCACGGGGCAGGTGGCGTGCAGGATCAACGCATGTGTCACCGAGCCGAGGGCGAGCCCGGTGAATCCACCTCGTCCGCGAGAGCCCACGACCAGCAGATCCGCGCCGGACGACAGCTCGACCAGCGCGTCGGCGGGATGGCGCTCCCGTACCACGGTCGACCGCACCTCGACGCCCGCCGCGTCGACCTCGCCGAGGACCCGTTCCACCAGTGCCTCGCCGCGACCGTGCTCCGCCTGGCGCAACGCCTCCTGGGCCCTCTCCACACTCGCCAGGTCCAACGACGACGGCTCCCCAGCCGAACCGACGGGCACCGTTGGCGCGGCATGCTGCGAGGGGAAGTACAGCGGGGCGCCCCACTCCTCCGCCTTGTGCACGTACACCACCTGAAGAGCCGCTCCGCGCAGCCTCGCCTCGGTCACTGCCCAGGTCAGCGCCTTCCTTGCGCCAGGTGAGTCGTCGACCCCCACCACGATTCCGCCCATCGCCCGCTTCCTCCGCTCTGGCTGTGTCACGCAGAGACTATCGAGCAGACGCTCGCCGGTGCACCTGCTCGCCGTTTCTTGCCGCCTCCGGTCAGAGCCGCCGGCGTGGGCCGGCTGGTTGCCAGCCCAACCGCGACCGCCACAACCAACCCGGCTCCTCGACACATTCGCGGTGAGTCCTCGGGCCCGGTCCAGCCGATGGGACCCTCGACTCGCCGATTTTCACCAATTTTTCATCAAGCTGCTGGTTATCGTTCAGCCGCTGCAATCGACTGCATAGGGGGTGACCGTGGAGGCCACGGCCAAACCACTTGGACGGCTCAACCTCGTCGCGACGATTGTCGCCACGCTCCTGCTCGCCGCCTGCTCGTCGGGGACGCAGGCGAAAAGCAGCACCCCGGTAGCCAAGCCAATCAAGATCGGAATCTCGCTGTCGCGTTCTGGAGATTTCTCGGACCCGGCCACTCAGGTCGAGCGCGGCTACCAACTCTGGGCCGACCACGTGAACGCAAAGGGCGGCCTGCTCGGCCGCAAGGTCCAACTGGTGGTCGTCGATGACGCCTCCAGCCCGACGCAGGTGGTGACCAATTACCAGAACCTGATCAGCCGCGACAAGGTCGACCTTGTGTTCGGGCCGTTCTCGAGCCTGCTCACGATCCCGTCCGCCCAGGTCGCCGCACGCTATGGCTACGCTTTCCTCGAGCCGGAGGGCGGCGGTCCCAAGGTGTTCGCGGCCAAGCTGCGGAACCTGTTCTTTGTCCAGCCGGCCCCGGCGGTGTCCAACGGCGAGGTGTTCGCCAAGTGGGTCCTGTCGCTGCCCGCCGCCGAGCGGCCGAGGACGGCCGCCTACCCGTCGTTGGACGACCCGTTCGCGTCCCCGGTCGCCGACAAGGTCCGCGAGGAATTCGAGGCCGCCGGTATCCGCACCGTCTACAAGACCATCTACCCTGCCGAGACGACGGACCTCACGCCGATCGTTCAGAAGGTCGCCGCCGCCCATCCCGACGTGGTCGTCGCGGGAACGCAGTCCGAGGACGCCTACGCGCAGGTGAAGGCGATGATCCAGCTCGGCTTCAGCCCGAAGATGCTGTTCCTGTCCAATGGCGCCAACGCGCCGACAGAGTTCCCCGACAAGGTCGGCAAGGCCAATACCGAGGGCATCCTTTCCACCGGCACCTGGTCCGCTGACGCCAAGACCAATGGCAATCAGCAGTTCCAGGCCGAGTACGTGAAGAAGTACGGCGGGAGCCCGCGCGACATCGATGGCAACACCGTGGACGCCTACGCCGTCGGCCAGTTGCTCGAGGAGGTCGCGGCCAAGACCGGCTCGGTCGACAACGACAAGATCATTCAGACACTGCACAGCGGCACCTGGTCGACCATCCAGGGTGAGCTGCGATGGGACGCCTACGGTGCGCCACAGGGGAGCGACGTGCTCTTGCAGTGGATCGGCGGCACGCTCGATCCTGTCTACCCGCCGGCCGTGGCGACCCGGCAGCCGGTCGTCACCAAGGCGCCCTGGAGCCGCTGATCGACGGCGGGGAAGGGGCGAGATGCGCACGGTGCTGCAGGCGGCGATCATCGGGCTCTCCGCCGGCTCGGTCTATGCGCTCATGGCGAGCGGCTTGACGCTGGTCTTCGGCGTCATGCGGGTGGTGAACGTCGCCCAGGGTGCATTGGTGATCCTCGGCGCCTACCTGAGCTACAGCCTGTTCAGCCGCTTTCACCTCGACCCGTTCCTGGCCATCCTGCTCGTCGCGCCGATGCTGTTCGCGTTCGGGGTCGGGCTGCAGCTCGCCTTCGTGCGCAGGCTGCGGCGCGACGAGCAGGAGCTGTCGCTGCTGGTGATGTTCGCGGTCGCGGTGGGGATCGAGGGTGCGCTCACCCTCGTCTACAAGACCACCTACCGGTCCATCAATCCCGGCTACGCCAACCGTGTGCTGGAGCTCGCCGGCTTCAAAGTCCCGCTGGTGCGGGTGCTCGCCTTCGCCTTGTCGGTGGTCGTGCTCAGCGCCCTGTGGGTCGTGCTCCAGCGCACGCGCTTCGGCCGCGCGCTGCGGGCGACGGTGCAGAACCCGACCGCCGCGCGCCTGCTCGGCGTGGAAGCCGAACGGGTCGCCGCGCTCGGCTTCGGGCTCGGCGCGAGCACCGGCGCGGCGGCCGGCGCCGTGTACGGCATCGTCTTCCCGTTCAACCCGGGCAGCCATTACGACCTGATCTCGCGGCTGTTGTCGATCGTGGTGCTCGGCGGGCTCGGGAGCCTGGGCGGCTCGGTCGTCGCCGCGTTGCTCATGGGCGTGGCCGAGGCGGTCGTGGCCGCCACGCTGTCGCCGGTGTGGTCGTCGTTCGCCTTCTTCGCCGTCCTGCTCGGCGTCCTGCTGGTCAGGCCCCAGGGGATGTTCGGCACGGTGCAGCGAGGTGGCCTGTGAGGCGGCTGAGATGGCCGGGGGTGACGCGTGCGGCGGTGGCGTTCGGCGGCCTGGCGGCGCTGCCGCTCGTCGTCGGCGAGCACTGGATCCTGAGCCTGGCCATCTTCACGCTCATGTACGCCGCGCTCGGCAGCGCGTGGAACCTGCTCGGCGGCTATGCCGGCTACATCTCACTCGGCCACGTGGCCTTCTTCGGTATCGGCGCCTACGCGCTGGGAATCGCGCTCAGTCATGTCGCCTCACCCGGGGTCTGGCTGCCGTTCCTGCTCCTGCCCGTCATCGGCGTCGGCACCGCGGCCGTCACCCTGCCGGTCGCCTGGGTCGCGCTCCGCACCCGGGCCAGCACCTTCGCGATCGTGACGCTGACCTTGCTGTTCGTGGTCCAGACGCTCGCCTTCAACCTACCCGGGCTGACGGGCGGCTCGCAGGGCCTCGCCATGCCGGTGCCGCCGTTCCCGCTCGGCACCTTCGAGCGTCCCTTCTACCTGGCGATGCTTGCTCTGCTCGCGCTCGCGATGCTGGTCAGCTGGTACGTGCTCGGCTCGAGGGTCGGCCTGGAGCTCCTGGCCGTCCGCGAGGACGAGGACCGCGCGCGTGGCCTGGGAGTGCGAACCACCACGGTGAAGCTCGCCGCGTTCGCCGCGAGCGTTGCGATCACCGCCATGTGCGGTGGCGTCTGGGCGTACTACATCGCCTTCATCTACCCGCAGTTCGCGATCGACCCGCTGATCTCGATCGGCACCGTGCTGATGGTGTTCCTCGGCGGCCGCGGGACCCTGTGGGGACCGCCGCTCGGCGCCGCGGTGCTGATCCCGGCCCAGCAGTACCTCGCGTACCGATTCGGGCAGAACGACCTGTACCTGGTCGGCTATGCGGCAGTGTTCCTGCTGGTCGTGCTGTTCCTGCCCCGCGGGATCCTGCCGTCGGTGGCTGAGCGGGCGCGGCGGAGGCGGACCCCACCTGGCCAGGCCAGCGAGGAGCCCACGACCACCCGGCCTCGGCCCAGGGAGGTGGTCTGAGCTGGCTGCGCTGCTGGAAGTCGACGGGGTGACCAAGCGCTTCGGTGGAGTGGTCGCGGTGGACCACTGCTCGTTCACGGTCGCGGAGGGGACGATCACCGCCCTGATCGGACCCAACGGATCCGGCAAGACGACGGTCTTCAACCTCGTCACCGGCTACCAGCGCGCCGACGCTGGCGCGGTCGCGTTCCTCGGCGAGCCGATGCCGCACCCGGACCCGGCACGTCTGTGCCGTCGGGGCTTGGCGCGCACCTTCCAGCAGGCACGGGTGTTCCCCCGCCTCAGCGTGCTCGACAACCTGGCGCTCGGCATCCAGCGGTCCAGGAGGGGGCTGTTTGGCCATCGGGTCGGCGAGGCCGACCAGGCTCGCGCCGACGAGCTGCTCGCCGAGTTCGGCTTGACCAGCGCCGCCGACCAGAGCGCCGCGGAGCTCTCCTACGGCCAGCGCAAGCTCCTGGAGCTGGCGACTGTGCTGATGGGCCGGCCCCGCCTCGTCCTGCTCGACGAGCCGACCGCTGGGATCAACCCGGCCATGGTCCCGGTGATCGAGCGGCACGTGCGCGCCCACCACGCGCGCGGCGTCACCTTCCTCATCGTCGAGCACGACATGGGGGTGGTGATGCGCCTGTGCGACCCCGTCGTCGTGCTCGAGCGCGGCAGCGTGATCACCACCGGGCCACCCGCGGCGGTCCAGGCCGACCCGCGGGTCCTCGACGCATACCTGGGAGCGTGATGACCGCGCTCCTGAGCCTCAAGGGCGTCGTCGCGGGGTACGGGCAGGCGATGGTCCTGCGGGGGGTTGACCTCGATGTCCAGGCTGGCGCCGTCACCTGCCTCATCGGCCCGAACGGGGCGGGCAAGTCCACCGTGCTGAACACGATCAGCGGCCTGCTCATCCCCCGCGAAGGCTCCATCACCCTCAGTGGCCGGCCCGTGCACGGCCTGTCGCCGCGGGCCATCCTGGACCACGGCGTGGTCCACGTGCCCCAGGAGCGCAGCCTGTTCCCGCTGATGACGGTGTGGGAGAACATGCTGATGGGCGCCTACGTCGTCAAGGACCGCCGGACGGTCCAGCGGCGTGTCGACCAGGTCGCCGAGCTCTACCCGCTCATCGGTCGGCGCCGGCACGATCGCGCCGGGTCGCTCTCCGGCGGGGAGCAGCGCATCGTCGAGCTGGCCCGAGCGCTCCTGTTGGACCCGCTGCTGGTGCTCATGGACGAACCATCCATCGGGCTCGCCCCACAAGCAAGCCGCCAGGTGTTCGAGGGAATCGCGGCGATGCGCCAGGCAGGCCGGACCGTCCTGCTCGTCGAGCAGAACGCCCGTTCGGGCCTCGCCGTGGCCGACCACGGCGTGGTCCTCGAAACGGGCGTGGTGCGGCACGAGGGAACCGGCGCGCAGCTGCTCGCCGACCCGGAGGTCGCCCGCCTGTACCTGGGTGTCGCGGCCACAAGCGGTCTGCGGCCCGCACGCCAGGGTCGGACGGATCTCGGTCCCGGTGGTGGTCCATGAGCACCGCTCGCGGGTCGTGCCGCGGCCGCTCTCGTCGCTGACCGCTCCGGCGTTTGCGGACTCGGCGATCGACTGGTCGGCGATGGCTTCCTACCGGGCTTCCCGGTTGCGCCGGACCGGCCGTGCCGGCTCCACCGGCGCGGCGTCCTCTGCTGGGATCTCCCGTTGCCTGGGTGGCTGGCGGTGGGCGCCAGTGCGCGCCCAGGTAGAGCCGTGACAGGCCGACCAGGCCGGCGAGCAGCGCCGCGGCGGTCCACACGCTGACCTTGCGGCCCCAGCGGGGGGTGGTGGCGGCCAGCAGGGCGGCGAGCATGCCGTAGACGGCGGTGGCCTTGGTGGTGTGGCCGGACGGGAAGGCGAAGCCGGTCCAGTGGCCGATCGCCTGGGCGGCCGGCGGCCGCGCCCTGTGGGTGAGGTCCTTGACGGTCTCCGACAGCACCCAGGCGCCCAGGTAGGCGCCGGCCAACAGCCACAGCGGCCGCCAGGTGCGCCGGCGCCACCACCAGACGAGCCCGACCGCAAGGATCAGGCCGATGAGCACGGCGGCGTTGCCGAGGTCGGTGAGGCCACGCATGACCGGGGTGAGCCAGGCCTCCCGGTGGGCGACGAAGAAGCGCTGCACCGGCCCATCGAGCAGCGCGCCCTCGTCGCCGGCGACGACGTCCTGGAGCACTGCCCCGAACGCCCAGCCGGCCCCGACCAGGGCGAGCACGCTGACGGTCAGCGACAGGCCGAGCGCGCCGCCGGGGCGCAGCCGGCGGGCCAGGAAGGCGAGCTGGCGCTGATAGCGGCTCCGCAGCCGCCCGACCCATGGGCGCTCGAGTTGCCGGTCGACCAGAGCGCGGAGGCGGTCGGGGTGGCGGGCGATGAAGCGGGCGGCCAGCACGACCCCGCCCACGACCACAACGACGATGAGGAGCAGCAGGCTGGCCCGGCCGGCGATGCGCTCGACCTGCCGGTAGGAGCTGCCTGCCAAGTAACCGAGGAATACGAACCCGGGGGCCCAGATGAGCCCACCGGCGGCGTTCCAGGGCAGGAAGGTGCGGTAGGGCATGCGGGACATGCCGGCAAGCGCGGGCACCAGCGCGCGCAACACGCCGACGAAACGGCCCAGGAACACCGCCCGGCCGCCCTTGGCGCGCAGGTAGGCCTCGCCCCTGGCCCAGCGGTCCTGGCCGACCCGGCGGCCCAGTCGGCTGTGCTTGAGCGGCTCGCCGAACCGGCGGCCGATCTCGTAGCCGATCGAATCGCCGACCACCGCGCCCGCCGCCCCGGCCGCCATCATCACGGCGAGGTTCACGCGTCCCTGGAAGGCGAGGAAGCCGCCGAGCAGCATGGCGGTCTCCCCGGGGATGAACAGGCCGACGAAGGCGGCCGACTCGGCGGCGGCGAGCAGCCCGAGGACGATGTAGGCCCAAGGGCTGGCCAGGCGAGCAGCGGTGTCCAGCAGCCCACTCACCGGCGCGTCTCCCGCACGGTCCGCATCAGCAGTGCTCCTTGCAACGGCTCGCGACGCCAGCCAGCTTAGGGCTGCCGGCAGATGGCCGCATGACTGTTTACCGATGGATCGTAACAGCAGCTACAATCGGCGCGCTGTTGCTCGGCCAGGGCGTGTGGGCCATCCCGGCCACGCCCGCCTTCACCGCCGGGCTGGACCGGGCGGTGAAGCTGGCCGAGCGCGGCGACGGCGAAGTCGTCCTGCTGGACGCGGCCGGCCGCGACGAGGCCAACGCAGCCCGCTTGGAAGGGCTGTTCACCGCCGCCCGCCAGGCCGAGTGGGCCGAGTTCCTGGCCGACTGCGGCAAGTACGAGGCCGAGCTCGACAAGGAGACCCGCACGCGGAAGTTC
>WNFV01005415.1_pt1 | contig 25475 bp, 30 predicted proteins | sample 5400101 | NCBI WGS metagenome assembly WNFV01 (sample SAMN13153361, study PRJNA577476) | soil metagenome | isolation source: 115 cm soil or saprolite under grassland replicate 1 | place: USA:California | collected 2016-06-15
TGGCTGGCGTGGAGCATTTACGGCCTGCGGACACTGGTATTGATTCTCAATTTCATTTTTACGCCGGGTATTAACTTCCGGCAAATTACAAGCCTCCGCCAGTTCTCGTGGGGCGGTGACATCATCTCGGTGCCGGTCGGCGTCGCGAATCCGTGGGGCCTGCTTAGTTCGGTGAGCCTACTGTTGCTGCTTATCTTTTTCGTCGATGCCACGATTACCGTCTGGCGGCGGGGCGACCGGCAACGCGCTTTAGTTGTCGGCGGCAGCATGATTTTAGGCGCGATTCTGGCATGGCACGTCCCGCTCGTGATCTGGGGAATCATCGACATCCCGTTTTTCCTCTGCTTCGCATATTCGGGAATCGTGGCGGCGATGGGCTATGAGCTGAGTGTCGACATGGCTCGAGCGGCGCAACTCGCGCGGAAATTGGAAGTAAGTCAGGCGGCACTGCACAAAACGGAGCAGGACATGGAGATCGCGGCCAATGCGGTCGACCTCGCCTTGTGGACTTGGGACATTGCAAGCGATGAAGTTCGGCTCTCCCACAAAGCGCGAGCTGTTTTGGGCTTCTCTCCATCGGAAAAGCTCGATACGGATCGCATTCGGAGCGTTATCCATCCTGACGATCGTGACATGTTGCGTAAGGCCGTGAAGAATTCCTTGCAGACGGGCGCTGAAAATCCACTCGAGTACAGGGTGGTGCTGGCGGATGGTGAAATTCGCTGGCTTGTCAGGCGCAGCCGTACCGAGTTCGACGGTAACGGCAAGCCTGTTTTGATGCACGGTATTTTGTTCGACATCACGAAACGCAGGCTTGCGGAAGAGCGCTTCCGGCTGGTGGTCGATGCGGCGGCTACCGCGATGATCATGGTTAACAAAGAAGGGCGGATCATTCTTATAAACAAACGGGTCGAGACCCTTTTTGGCTACAAGCGCGATGAACTCATCGACGAGCCTGTCGAGATGCTTGTTCCCGAGCAATTCCGGTCTGGCCACCAGGACTTTCGGCACGGTTACTTTTGCGACCCCCAAGCTCGGCCGATGGGCGCAGGACGGGAACTCTTTGGCCGATGCAAGGACGGCAGCGAGGTTCCAATCGAAATCGGTCTCAGCCCAATGCACACGTCTGAAGGATTGTTCGTGTTAGCATCTATTGTTGACATTAGTGAGCGGAAGCAGGCCGAATTAGAGGCGGCGCGACAGCAGCAGGACCTGGCACACCTCGCGCGCGTGACGACGCTGGGGGAACTTTCCTGCTCGCTTGCGCACGAGCTAACCCACCCGCTTACCGCCATTCTCAGTAACGCTCAGGCTGCCCAGCGATTCCTGGCCCGTGACGATGCCGATCTTAATGAGGTACGCGAGATCCTCAATGACATTGTAACCGAAGACCAACGCGCTGGCGAAGTAATCCACCGCCTGCGCGGCCTACTAAGAAAAGGAGAACCGCAAAAGCAGTGCAATGATGTCGATCTGAACCAAGTGGTACGGGACGTCCTGAAACTAATGCGCAACGATCTCATCAATCAAAACGTAACCGTGGATATTGACCTCGCCCAAAATTTGCCACCAGTCACCGGCGACCGGGTCCAGCTCCAACAGGTAGTGCTTAACCTGGTGCTGAATGCCTGCGAAGCGATGAACCATTACAATTCTCCCGACCGCCAACTGTTCATTGCTTCTAAATCAGAGAACGGCGCAGTGGAGGTATCAGTCACCGATCGTGGTGTCGGCATTGAGGAGCAAAAACTAGAACAAGTCTTCGAGCGTTTCTTCACCACGAAAAAGGAGGGAATGGGGCTTGGCCTTTCCATCTGCCGCACCATCATCGACGCGCATCTAGGGAGAATCCGGGCCACGAATAATGGCAATTGCGGCGCGACGTTTCATTTTAGCCTGCCCACAATTAGGTCGGATGCGCTCTCCCCAGCGCCGTCCAAAATTCTCGATGGATCGGCCTTAACCGCGACCGACGCGTCGGCACCCGGAGTAGCTACTCCGAGCCTCTTGCTCGGGTCCGCTGCGAACGGATCGGAGGCGGAAGAACTGACGGTAAGCGTTGATCGTCTTGCTCGAAAGGAGGCAGTGATCACTGACTAGCTAATGCCTTCTTCTCCTAGCCCCACCGTGTTTGTCGTGGACGACGACGCAGCGGTACGAAAAGCTGTCTCGCGTTTGCTGCGTTCGGCTGGCATTGCCGTGGCCGACTTTGCGTCACCCAGGGAATTTCTTGCCCAGTACGATCCGGGCACACCCGGGTGCCTCGTGCTTGATATCGCGATGCCTGGCTTCAATGGCCTTCAGCTCCAAACGACCCTCGACAAAAAAGGCAGTATCCTGCCGATTATTTTTCTCACCGGTCACGGTGATGTTTCGAAGAGTGTGCAGGCGATGAAAGGTGGCGCGTTTGATTTCCTCACCAAACCCGTGAATGCTAAAAATCTGCTTCCGGCCATTCGCGCCGCCATCGAAAGAGACGCTGTCGTCCGCCAAGAGCAGGCCAATCTCTCCGAAATCTGCGCGCGTCTCGACACGCTCACACCGCGCGAGCGGGAAGTGCTCGAGCATGTCGTCGCCGGCAAGTTGAACAAACAAATTGCCGGTGACCTTGGCATTACGGAAGCGACAGTCAAAATGCATCGCGCCCGAGTGATGGCGAAGATGAAGGTGCAATCAGTCGCAGAGTTGGCGCGCTTGATGGAACGTTGCGGGATCAGCGGAGCTAATTCACTGAAATCAGCAGCCTGAGGCTGCTGACTGCTGATTAACCGTCCGTTCTGCATGCTAGCCTAAAGTATAATATACTTAGGTATAGTAACCCAAGGTCTAATAGCGCGGACTGCCTCGACTGCCTTACTCTCGCGTTGTTGTGACCAAAGCTTGTCTGCTCATTGCTATCGTTGACGACGAGGAACCCGTTCGTAAAGCGCTCATGCGCTTGATGCGTTCCGCCGGCCTGAATGTGGAGACATTCGCCTCCGGCACGGAGTTTTTGAAATCCATCGAGACACGCCTACCCGATTGCGTCGTTCTCGATCTGCACATGCCGCACATGAACGGGTTCGACGTACAAGCACATCTCGCCCGGAAACACGCAGCGCTTCCTGTCATCATTTTTACCGGCCACGATTTGCCGAACGCCCGCGAGCGCGCCATGGCGGGCGGCGCCTCAGCTTTCCTTCGCAAACCGGTGCTCGACCGCACTCTTCTTGATGCCATTTCTGCCGCGATCTCGTCCGCTCAACTCCCTTTGGGAATCATTTGAAATTTGTTTGCCGTTTAGAAGGAACAAACACCACCACATGAAATTTTGTTCAGAACTTCGCTCCGCAGTTTTGCGAGAAGGACGGTGAAAGATGGAAGCACCAATCCCAATCGAAAAATTTCCCCGAGCGATCGCAACAGCGGCCGCACGAACCAACCAATACAAACGTCTTGGATCGCCACGGGAATGGCCTCCCCAGGAATCAAAAATAAGAATAAAAATGAAAACTAAACTAGCATTAATTATAACCCTGGCGGGATGTTTCCTTTGCGGAAATATCTTCGCCGATCCGCCGCTTTCCGGCGCGATCTTCACCACCGACTCCACCTGTAGTGGCGTCGATCTCAACATCTACGCTGATAAACACGACGTTTACCTGGATGGCGGCCCGGCGCATCCGGGTGCGGCAAGTCTGCCTCCTGGCGACTACTACGTACAGGTAACCGACCCGAGCGGCGCCTGCGTCTTGGGAACAAGTATCGGCGCAGGAAACCAAACACCGTTCCATGTCAATGCGGACGGCTCAGTGGATTGCATACAGCTGTGCGATGTACTGATAAACGGCGACGGTGCTTGTGCGCTCAACGGGGTCGATCCTATCTGTGGATACAACACTACCACGAACCCCGGTGGCGAGTACAAAGCCTGGGTGAGTAACGAACCGAGCTTCACCAACAGCAGCACCAAGACGGACAACTTCAAGGTCAGGGAAAGCCCCCCACCAAATCCTCCGACACTGTGCGTCAATAAGTTTTACGATGCCAACGTCAACGGCGTCAAAGATCCAACCGAATGCTATATAAACGGTTGGCCAATTCAGGTGTTTGCCGATGACAACTTGTACATAGCGCGAGAGACGGGTTTCTGTTCCGTCGTCGATCAGGGCTCCTATCGCGTAGTCGAAGCTGATACAGCGAACTGGATCCACACCGGCGCCGTACTAAACGGCCAGCCTTTTACCGCCCTCGGCAGCCCCTCGGCGGTGTACCCGGTCACCCTCGCTCCGGATCAGACAGTGGAGTTCGGTAACGTCTGCCTGGGAGCAGGTGGCGGGTTAACACTCGGGTTCTGGAGCAACAAAAACGGCCAGCGCATCGAAACGCAAGCTGATCTTACGTTCCTGAGTGGCCTTTGCTTGGTCGATGCACCTGGACTACACCAGACGTTCGGAAGTCAAGCTTTTCTGTCGAGCTGGCTGCTCAACGCGAACGCAGTCAACATGGCCTATATGCTTAGCGCACAGTTGGCCGCCATGGAACTGAATGTCCGGCACCCTGGCGTTACCGGCAGTGCTCTGGTTTACGGAGGCGACTGCGTAAAGGCCTACCAACAGTCGGGGCAACTTCCTGGAAGTAATGGGTTCATCACGATTAATGCCTTGATGACCGCCGCGAATAACGCGTTGTGTGCGGATGGATATACGCCGAGTGGCGATCCAAATCGTGCTTATCAAGAGTGCTTGAAAACCACGCTGGATAACGGGAACAACAACCTGAACTTCGTGCAGAGCCAACCTTGCTCGCCGTTCACTTGCGCCCAATAGCCCCATAATAACGGAAGCATAAAACTTAACCCCTAGCATGAGGGCTCCGCGGGAAACCGCGGAGCCCTTCTTGCTTCTGTAGCCGTCGCCCTACGGGCGACGCGCACGCTTCGCGCCCCGCCTTCGTCCCGCGGTCGCGGGACTACCGCGCGGCAGGCAGCGAAGCGGGATCGAAGGAAATAGCCAGTAATAGACCTCAGTAATCAGCAGACTGGGCTGCTGGCTGCTGATTAACCGTCCTTTGTTCATACTATCCTAAAGTATACTAGCCTTAGGTATAATAATCTAAGGTCTAGTAGCGCGAGCTGCCTCGACTCGGCTATTGTGGCGCCGTAGTGACCGTAGGAACGGTCGCCGAAACAAGAAACCAAACAACAACAAAGAACCAATAAAATGAAACACTACAAGAACCCCCTGATCAGATTCACACTCGGAATTTTGGGAGTCGCCAGCCTCGCCTGCCTGATGGCATCGACAACGTCGGCAAGTACCACGACCGGCAATTGGTATTCCTATCCGGACCAGACGTTCACCAGCTCAGATGTCGTCACAAACGGATTCGCGTACCAGACGGCGGTGCGGCCGCCGATCAACGCCGACGGCTCGAGCAACTGGTCGAGCCGGCGAGGCGTGATCCCGGTGCAGTTCGACCTGCTGGCCGCCCCGACCACGACCACGACTACCACTCGGACGTATGACCCACCGGTTTGGGAGTCGCTCAATCAATCGCCGGGCGTGATCGTGCCAGGGTCGTGGTCGTACGCTGGGCTGAGTCTGAGTACTCCGATGCCGTTGAATCAGATCCACCTCAGCGCTGTTTACAACTTCACGACAGGCGACTGCTTCGGCGGATCGCTGCGCTGGACAGTGCGCGTGAACGTGAGCGGCGTCGATCGAATACTGCACATCTACTACGGGACGCCGAACGGCCCAGACCAGGGTTGCTCGGGCGGGAATTCTGGGAGCGGGCAGGATCTGATGACGACCGGGATCACACCGAACCGTTTCGAGATGCAGGGCGCGTGGGGAGTCCCGGGACCCGTCTACACGACCTGGGACGATGTATTGGCGTCGACCCATGGCGGAACGGACCTCGTTGACGTGGCCCAGCTGACCCTCGATTCGGGTTGGAGAGCCAGCCAAGAGGCTGACGTATCCGCTGTCACGGTCAACGACAACACCTGGGTGCCGAAGACGACAGAGACGACGACCACGACAACCGTCGACGGCCCGTACGCGCATACCTGCACCCTGCCGGCCGCTGAGCTGCGTTGGGCGCTGAACAACCCGAACCCGACCGGCGCTGTCAACGAGGCGGAGAGCATTCAGCCCAAAGACACGGGTCAGTTCTACCGCCAGGTGGACTGCAAGTACATCTATAACCTCGACGTCACCAGCCTCGACGGAAAAGGGACGTACACGGTCTGGGCTCGCATCGACGGCGTGAACGTCCCGATGCCGGCGACGTTCGACCTGAAGTAGCGCTACTGTAAAATTCCATAACTTAACCCCCAACACGAGGGCTCTGCGGAAAACCGCGGAGCCCTCTGTGCTTCCTGCTACTGCTCGAAGCGGAAGTGCCGGTGGCATTTCTTATTGACTCCCGGAGAACGCCAAAAGTTTTTCGGCTTCGCAGAACGTGAGCGGTGAAATTTATGTGAGCCCGCTGATTGCCTCCCGCGCCGTTCAACAATTCGCCGGCCGAAAACGCAACATTCCTGGGCTCGAGGTTCTTAGCGATCGTGAGCTGGCAGTATTTTCATTGCTCGCTGCAGAACGACGCATCGGTGAGATTGGGCAAGAGCTTGGGATTAGCCGCAGGACAGTGGAGTCGCACTGTGAAAATATCAAAGCCAAACTCGGCTATGCCGATGCCGAGGCGCTTAGGCGCGGCGCGCATGAGTTATTAGGTGCTGCGCACCATTCAGGACGCAATCCCTGAAGAGTTGGTTCACCGTTGGATCCTGCGGACGCTAGCCTCGTTTAACGAAGGTTTAGTCGGCTCCGGCCATTGCGAATGACAACTGAAGCATAAAACTTAGCCCCCAGCATGAGGGCTCCGCGGGAAACCGTGGAGCCCTTCTTGCTTTTGCTTGAGCTGCAAAAGTCGCCAGCACAAACAGTCGTCAACAATCGGTAAAACTCATCTATTGCCCACTAAACACCCGGCCTTCGTACGCTCCGGCGCGGCAGGCGCGAAATAACACGGAAAATCTTGAAAGACACAATCGGCGAGTCCCTTTCTTCCTTTCGTATCATTCGTGTGTTTGGTGGGCTAATCTTCGGTTGCGGCTTCGCCGCGCTGGGTAATCCGCGGTTCCGATGCCTTAATCTGTGAAAATCCGTGTTCATCTGTGGCTGAATGATCGGTTCCAGCAAGGCCGGAAGAATCCTGGCCACGGATGGACACGGATGAAACACGGATTCAGAAAACCATCGGGACCGCTCATTTCGCCGACTCTCGGGTCGGCTTCATTCAGAGTTTGTTGTAATCCTCATGAGTCCCGATCCAAGTCCACAGGAAAGTGTCAGTCTCGACGAAACGGCCGACAGCGCGGTAATAATCACCCACTCGCACTGACCATTGCCTGGACTTGATTGGCCTAAACCGCAAGGAAGGATGCCGCGGATGGTTTTGCCAGAGCAAGTAATTCTTGTAAGCCAACTTTTGAATCTCGAGCGGGAGGCCGTGGAACAGTCTCCAAAATTCGCGCGACGCCTTGGATTTCACTCCGCGGGTTTGGGGAACGGCAGGCTCTTACCTTGCTCGTATTCCTCGTTGGCTGCTTCCATGATCCGATGCAACTTTTTTCCCGGCTCAGCATCCTTTTTCAGCTGCCTGTCCCAATCGTCCTCCTCGACGGGATTCAGCAGAGCGGCCAGTTCGCATCGCTCCTCTGGCGTGAGCTGCTCAATGGCCGCTTTGATTTCTTGCACGCGACTCATGTCCAGAATCTATCCGCTAATGAGACCTCGAACAAGAGGCGATGAATCAATCGCCACTATCGGAATTGACAAACGGCGTTCGCCTCGGCGAACGCCTCTACAACCCGGACAAGCCTCGTTCGCCGAGCCAGGGGAAAGAGCGCCGGACGTGCGCGACACGTTTGAGTCCGAACGGCTCGATCGCTTTGTTTCGAATGTGCGCGATCGCTTCCTCGACCGAATCGGTAGCGTAAATCAGTTTGAGATCTGTAGCGGCAATCATTCCACCTTGGGCCATTTTGTTGATGAACCCGATCAGTTCTTTCCAATAATCGGTTCCCATGATCACGATCGGGAAGTTTTTGATTTTGCCGGTTTGAATCAGCGTCGCCGCCTCGAATAACTCGTCGAGCGTGCCTGCGCCGCCGGGCATGACGACAAACGCGTAGGAATATTTAACCAGGAGCGCTTTGCGGACGAAGAAATAATGCATCCGTACGCAGCGATCGAGGTAAGCGTTTGCGGGTTGCTCGGACGGCAGCTCTATCGTGCAGCCGACGGAGCGGCCACCGACTTCTTTGGCGCCGCGGTTCGCCGCTTCCATGATGCCAGGGCCGCCGCCGGTCATGACCGTGAATCCGAGCCGCGCTATGGCCGCGCCCATTTTTCGAGCGAGCTCGTAATGCGGATCGTCTTGTTTAATTCGAGACGAACCGAAAACGGTGACGCACGGGCCGACGAAGTGGAGAGTGCGAAATCCGCGCAAGAAATCGCGCATCACTCGCAAGAGCGTGAAGAACTCGGCGAATCGCGAACGCGGTCCTTCGAGGAAGATTTCATCCGCGCGTTCTGGAGACTCGGTGACGGCAGAAAGCGCCGGTACTTCGGTCTTAGATGAAGTTGTCATGCGGCGATGGAAGAATTCGTCAATTTGAGTGGTTGACGCGAACAAAACAAGACGTTCGCGACGGGCGCTCGCGGCGTTACTCGGGCATCTCGCCTGAGAGGTCGAGCAGGCTTCCAGCCTGCCGGTGCGGGCAGGATGCCCGCTCGACGCGACAGGCAGGATGCCCGAGTTACCATTCGCGGTTCTGATTTGTCGCGTCCCGGCCCGAGACAACGCCCCTCGCGATTTGACGAACTTTTTTCAGCCAATGACGCGCCCAGGCATATTCCGTAGCAAGGATGGCGAGTCCAATCGGTATGACGATGAACGCCGGACCGGGCAAAATCAGGAGCGCAATACCAATCAGTAACACTGTGGCTCCAACAACGGAGACGATGATTCGCCGGACGATCTTGATATTCTCAACATTCCAAAGACTGCGGAGACGATTCATCCCTATTGTTTAGGGTGTACGAAGGTATGTGCACAGCTTTTCGTACAATGCGAGCTGAACATGACGATCTTCCTCATTAATCTCATGTAATTTAAGTTGATCGGGAGACATCTGGCTCAGGCTATCGCGTAGTGTTTGAACGCGTTCCAGCAACTCCTCGCGTTTACCCTGCAAAAGATATCCAGGGGGAACTGTGCTTTTAAACGAGTCAGCAAAGATCACAACCATAACGCCTGGCCGCAGTTGATACTGCGGGCCGCCCGCCAACATTGGTGTTTTGTCATCATAGCTTGAGTATTCGATAATAGCCTCAGCAGGCTTGGTGACGGGACCTCGCACGACAGCTGAGACACTCACAACTGCCCGTGCCTTGATGTCGAACTTCGTTCGTGTCAGCAAGTGCACTTCTCTAACAGAGCCAACGTAGACGACAGACGCCTTTCTCCTAACCGCTTCGATGAAGCTGCGCATGTTGGCGGCCATCACTTGGCTCGTCTCAGTCAACATCCACAGGGATGCCAAGATTAGGACATACGGTACAAAGCTCTTTCTGTTCATACTACGTCTTTGGCGGTCGGAATGGCGCGAAAAGCTGCATCAATCCAGGATCATCTTCCGCCACAGAACCGTTACAAGGCAATTAGCGAGCCAGGCCGGTCATCCAAATCATCAGGTTCGTTGAGGTTCCGGTAAAATCGTTGGTCTTCTTCAGACACCCGGATGACTCGCAGCCTGCCCATTTTCACGAGTTGATTTGTTAGCGTTTGCATCGAGAAATCCGCTCCGGAAAGCGCGTTAACAAAATCGACACGCGCTTCGACTGGGTAAATCGCCGCCAGCGGTTCTGCCCGGTTGCCTATCATCGGGAGAACGCCACGACCTGGCTCAATCTCGTCGCAGAGATAACGCAGATGGTCTTCATTCATAAAAGGCATGTCGATTGCCAGAACGAGCAAGTGATTGCTTCGGATTCGAGCTAATGTCGCGGTCAATCCACTAAGGGGACCGCGCGATGGTAGCTCGTCCGCGACAAACGTTACATCTGGCGGTCGCCACGCAGGATCGGTTCGCGCTGAGACGAAGATTTCTGCTGGTCGCAATTTGCGCAGAAGATCGAGTTGGATTCGCCAAAGCGGTTTTCCATGAAAAAGGATTGTTGGTTTATCGCGGCCCATGCGACGCGATTGGCCGCCGGCGAGCAACACCGCGCTGATGCTCATTGCGTTAGTGTAACACGGCCATCCTGGCTGTCTGGTCGTGCAGGCATCCTGCCTGCACTTAAGCTCCAGGCTGGAAGCCTGTCCGACTCGTCAGGCAAGATGCCTGAGTTACCGTTTGCTCACTCGACCGCAGTTGGCCGTCGCTCAGGATTTTTGCGCGCAAACCGCCGCGGCCCTTGAGGAATTCTTCTGCGCCGGGTCCAATGGCGCGGTTCATCCAGTAACATGGCGCGCATTCCTGGGTTCCGTGGAAATGAACGCCTTGTATCTCAAAGTCCTGGCCGATCAGGTCATTAAGATCGACGTCACGCGTCATGACATTGCGACGGACGAGCGCGGGCGAACAATCGTGCGACTCGAGCGCGCCGCTAAGTTCGTCAAAAACTTCGAGTGAAAAAAGCGTGATCTGTCCCTTGTAATCGTCTTTGAAATCAAAATAGCGGTCTCCCCGAATCCCGCGACCAGCTAAGCATTCGATCATCGGGACTTCGACCGCAGGATGACCACCCGGTTTGCGCCCGTGGTGGCCGACGAAATTGTGGCCGGGTGAAATGTAAAGATGGCAGATTTCCACCGCACACCATGATAACATCGAGAGGTTCGTTTGACATGAAAGAAAGCGGGATCGATTCGCAAAAAATTATCCGTCGAAAACGCGACGGCGAAATGGAATATCAACCGGACGATCTCACGATTGAGGAGCCCCTCGAGATTCGCATCGGGCGCAAGGCGCTGGCGACGACCATGCGCACACCCGGTCACGATGAAGAACTCGCAGCTGGTTTTCTTCTTTCCGAGGCAATTGTCCGCAAGCGCCAGGAGATCGCGGAAATTTCTGCCAGCCGCGGGAACGTGGTCGCTGTCAATCTCGCGGCTGGCGTGAAATTGAAACTAAATTCAGCGCGACGCTTCGGAACGATTTCGAGCAGTTGCGGAATTTGTGGCAAAGAGAGCATAGAGGCGATCCGCCAGGATTTCCCGGCGATTGGATCGTCAAACATCAGGATCGAAATTGACACTTTGCTTTCGCTTCCCGCCCTCTTGCGAAAACACCAGGGCGATTTTGCGCGCACGGGCGGAATTCACGCTGCTGGCATATTCGATATCGACGGGAAGTTAAAAATTGTTCGCGAAGACATTGGTCGTCACAACGCCCTCGATAAAGCAATCGGTCGCGCGTTCCTGGACGGGCTTTTGCCGCTGGATCGACATGTTGTTCTAGTTAGTGGCCGGGCTTCTTTCGAAATCATGCAGAAAGCGTTGGCCGCGGGCATTCCGATCGTAGCCGCTGTCTCAGCGCCTTCGACACTGGCGGTAAGCTTTGCCCGCGAGAGCAAACAGACGTTGATTGGTTTTCTTCGTCCGCCATCGTTCAACATCTATTCGCACATCGAGCGCGTGATCCTGGATCATGAGTTGTAGCCGGGGGCGCTGACCTCGGCCGCCTAGGATATTACCACTCGCAATGCCGCCGCGGTCATCGCCCGCGGCTACAGCATCAGCGTTTCGATCTCGCCAGCATACTTCCATTCGTCAGCGGAGGACACGAGACCTGCGCGAACGGGGTTCTCAAAAACGTAATGCCATTTCTCCGAATAGCTTTCGCTCGAGCGCAGAACATGATCGAAGAATTCGCGTTGCCATAGCGTTGTGGCCGAGGGCGCTGACCGCGGCGGGCTAAGCGCATTGATCTTCCGGCTCGTGTAGCTTTTCCAATTACCGACAAATTCAGACAACGCTGTTGCATCATGTTCTGGGCGGCAGAAGAAATGAACGTGATCTGGCATGATGACGTAACAGCCAACGGCCCAGCCATGGCGAGGATGCGCCGCGCGCCATTCGTCGATCAGAATGCTCGCGACTTCTTCACAAACGAGAATTTGCCTGCGATTTTTTGTGCACGTTGTCACAAAATAAATCGGCGAATCGATCCAAATACGCTCGAGCCGCCGTAGATGTTTGTGCTTCACCAGGTTGTAGAAGAGGGCGTTGACTTGGGCAATGTGAGATGTAGCCATCCGCATACTCGCCGCGGTCATCGCCCGCGGCTACAACGTTAGCGTTGCGAAGCGAACACCGCCTCCGTATCGCAAGCGCAAACTTTTCCGGCTGCAACCCAGCCGAAGCGGCTAACGAGTGCACCGAGCAAAAATGAAATCGCGGCGAAAGGGACAAAACCGAATCCGCGAAAAACCAGCGCGAGCGGTCCGCTCAGGATTTCTCCCGAGCGAATGAGCCAACCGGAGCCCGCTTCGTGCAATGCGCGATCGGCGGCGCCGTGTTTATCGATCTCAAGCCAAATCCAAAGCGCTGTCTCAATTCCGGCGGCCAGAAATCCAAGCCCGTGAAGCGGCACGATTCGATGCCCGAGCAATTCGAGCAGCGCGGCTGCCGATCCCAAACCCGCGACGCCGAAATGGATTGGCAAAAAAACGCGATGCAAAAACCACGCGGGAATCGCGGTGGCGCCAAGCAAAACTCCTGTATAAGTGGCCAGCAACATTCCCCAGAACGCCGAGCCGGCAACGAGGACGTCTGCGAGGATTTTGAGAAACTGATTGCTGTCGCCGCTGAACACATGCCGAGTATGTAGCTCCAGTGCGATCGATCCCGCGATTGCGCATGCGCCGAATACAGCAACCACCCAGGCGCCAACCGACATGACCGATCGATATTTGAAAACGCGCAGCATGTTGATGAAGAGGAGCGGCCGCCCCAAGTCTATCGTTAGCAAAATCGGCGAAAGGATCGCGCCGGTTGCGGCAATCCCCATGGCGGCGCGCGCGAGATCGCCATGATGGAAAATCAGCGCGATCAATGCGATCACCGCGGCCATTCCCGCAAGGCCGCCAATGAAAAAGTAAACTGGAATTTCCCACGTCCAGACTGGTGGTTTGAGAACAGGCTGACCGTAATAACCGGGCCCGTGTGGGATCGGCCCGCCGGCAACATCGACACCGCGCTCTGTGACGACGCCTTTTTCCCACGCTTGCTCACGCAACTGGTCGAGACGTTGTTCGCTTGTCATACGATTATCCGGGGAGCGCACCCGCCTCGGGTGCTGGTTTCGGCGTCGCGCCGAAGCAATCTTTTCTTCGCGACGTTTTCGGCCGAGAGCAGTGAGAATTTCCAGAGAAAGTTCGCGATCCCGAGGACGCGCTCGCCAGCACGCGAGACGCGTGCGCTACCCAATCTTCCTGTTTGTTCGCTCATAGAAACGCAAATGCACAAATCGTGGCGATAAGCGCTGCAATCGCTGTTGCGATCGCAGCTATCCATGCGGACTTGAGATAAATCGTGGGAACCTGCGGTTTCGGCGGAAGCCCGTATGCTTCCGGTTCCCCGAGAATCAGGAAGAACGCATGCAGCCCGCGCACGGATGTTTCCTGTGGATCGTAAAGCTGCGCGTCAGCATAACCATTCTGTCGCAATTGCTCGACGCGCTGCGATGCTCGCGCCCGCAAATCATCGAGCCGTCCAAAGACAATCGATTCAGTCGGACAGACCTTTGCGCAAGCCGGAACGAGTCCGCTTTTTTGTCGATCGTAACAAAAGGTGCACTTGAATGCGCCGCCAGCGTCGGGCAGCGGCTTAGGCCGGCGATCGATCACGCCGAAGGGGCAGGAAACCACGCAGTAACCGCAGCCATTGCAGACATCGTTTTGCACAAGCACCGAACCGACCTCGGTGCGGACAATCGAACCGGTCGGACATGCTTCGAGACAGCCGGCTTCTTCACAGTGCTTGCAAACGTCCGAGAGAAAAATCCAGCGGAACGGGTCTTCGTACTGCTGATTTCTGATTGGTGATCGCTGATTGAAAGGCAATCCCATTGAGCCAGTAATCTGGCTCCCCTTCGGCCGATTCTGTTCGAGGAACAAAACATGCCGCCATGTCGAGGCCCCGAGACTGCCTGTGTTATCGTAGGAATTTCCGCTCCAGGTAAAACCGTCACTGGGCACTTCGTTCCATTCTTTGCACGCGACTTCGCAGGCTTTGCAGCCGATGCAAACGGTCGGATCCGTGAAGAAGCCAACTTCGACGTGATCCTCCACGTACGAATGTTTGCGCTGATTAGTGCTCTGGATTCCTTCGCCGATCATGTCAATTCGTGGTAGGGCGCGACCGCCGGGCGCGCCGTGATTCTCGCGCGAAAGGTGCGGACGGCCCGGCGGGCCGTCCCTACCATTTGTCTGCAGCTCATCCCGCTTTGCCTTCCTTGCCATGGCCATGTGAAAATCTTCCGCCTTTCGGCGCGCCGGGCGGAGGCTGCTCGGGATGCAAATTCGGCGGTTGGCCGGATTGCGGCGCGTAATGCTCGATCCAGTCAAGGTATGCCGGGCCACGCGGCAAACGCCCGGGGATGATGTTGCAGACAAGCGCCTTGCTTTCCATAATCGTGACATTCGGCTCTCCAGAAATGGCGACGAGATTATTGGCAGCATTGCCACGCAACGGACCGGCCGCTCCGAAGTGAAATGGAACTGCAACCTGGTGCACGGTTTTTCCATTCAAGTTCACCGGTCGAATGCGGCGGCTAACGAGCGCGCGTGTTTCGATCGCGCCGCGCAAGCTCACGAGACAAACGTAATCGGAATTACTGATTTTGAGTTCGCTCGCAAGCTCCGGGGAGATTTCAACAAACATTTCCGGCTGCAATTCGGAAAGATGGCTCAAAAAACGAGACATCCCGCCACCGGTATGGTGCTCGGTCAGCCGATAAGTGGTCAGCACATAGGGAAAACGGGGATCACCCGGGGGCGCAAAACGATTTTCGTTTCGTGTGAACCAGTTCACGACCGGGTTCGTATCGCGCGAATACAGCGGATTTCGCACCGGCGATTCCAGTGGCTCGTAATGCGTCGGGAATGGGCCGTCCTGCAAACCTTTCGGAACGAACATCCAGCCCAGGCCATCTTCGTGCAGGATGAAGGGCGCATCGCCGCGGTGACCGTCCAGACCAGTTTCGTCACCTCGCGGCCGATAATCGGGGCGTTTGTCTTTTTTGAAATCGGGAACATCGATACCGGTCCATTTTTCCGATTCCCACCAGACAAGCTTTTTGCGCTCGCTCCAGGGCTCGCCGTTGGGTTTCGCGCTGGCCCGATTGTAAATGATGCGACGATCGCTCGGCCAACTGAACCCCCAACCGTGACCGAGATAATCCTTCATTGTAATCAGTGACCTGCGGCCCATGATGAAGCTGTCCGTCTCGATCTTGTCCAAAGAGAATCCCGTCGGCCCCGCCGCGGTCGGCGCCCGCGGCTACACCCGTGTTCCAGCCATTGATCTCTGCGAGCACCGCTTCCATTTTCGGCTCGCCTTGCTTGTCCTCCGGATACCACCAATCTAAAGCGCGCAACGGTTCGTCGATCGGATCGTTGGAAGCTCTGGCTTTCACGATCAAGCGCAGCGCCAGTTGATGAATAAACCATGCGTCGGAACGACAATCACCCGGTGGTTCGACCGCTTTCTCCCGCCACTGCAAAAGACGCTGGGTATTTGTAAACGCGCCTTCTTTTTCCGCATGGCCGGCCGCGGGGAAGAAAAATACTTCCGTCTCGATTTCTTCTGTTTTCAATTCGCCGCGCTCGATTTCAGCCGAGTCACGCCAAAACCTGGCCGGCTCGGTTTCGACCATGTCGCGGATAACAAACCATTTTAGTTTCGCCATCGACTTCCGCTGGAAACGAGAGTTAGGCGCGCCGACAGCCGAATTCTGTCCGATCAGGAACATTCCCTCCATTTTTCCGTCGGCCATGTCATAGAGGTATTCGAAGAAGGAATGATCGGCCGTGATTTTCGGGAGCCAGTTGTAACCAAAATCATTTTCCGCTGTCGCGCGTTTGCCGTAATACGCCTTCAGCAAGCTGATAAAGTAAGAAGGAGTGTTTGCCCACAGGCCTGTTCGGTTCGTGTGCAGATCCAGATATTCCTGGAGCGAATTTTCCTCTCCCCCCCGCGGCATCGCTAGATAACCGGGGAGAATATCGTAAAGCGTCGGAATATCGGTCGAACCTTGAATCGAAGCATGGCCTCGCAACGCGAGAATGCCGCCGCCGGGCCTGCCAATATTGCCAAGCAAGAGTTGCAGAATGGCCGCTGTGCGAATGATCTGAACTCCTTTGGAATGCTGCGTCCAACCGACCGCATAACAAATGGCGGCTGTTTTCTCCGGACCCGATGCGGCAACGAGCGCATCCGCGACTCTGTGGAAAAGCTCCGGTGGAATACCGCAGATTTTCTCAACCATCTCGGGCGTGTAGCGCGCGAAATGGCGTTTCAGTTTTTGGAAAACGCATTGTCGATCTTGCAACGAGAAGTCGCGTTCCGGATAACTCAAGCCTTCGCCCTTATACTGCCAGCTCTGCATTGAGTAGGCGCGATCTTCGGCGTTCCATCCGGAAAAATAGCCATCGGCGTTATCTTCCGGATCGGCGAATTCATCGCGCAGGATGCAGGAGGCATTGGTGTAGTGGACGACGTAATCGCGGAAGAAGAGATCGTTCTCGATGATATGCCGGACGAGGCCACCGAGAAAAGCGATGTCGCTGCCGGCGCGAATAGGAACCCAAATATCAGCCAGGGCGCTGGTGCGCGAAAATCTCGGATCGACATGAATGATGGTCGCGCCGCGCTCTTTCGCTTTCATCACCCAGCGAAAACCGACTGGGTGCGCCTCAGCCATCGATGAACCCTCGATCAAAATGCAATCCGCGTTGGCCAGATCTTGTTGCGCGGTCGTAGCTCCGCCCCGGCCAAAGGAGGTACCCAGACCGGGCACCGTGCTGCTATGTCATATTCGGGCCTGGTTGGACACACAGACCATGCCCAGGCCTCCGGTGAAAAGTTTTTTTATGAGGTAATTCTCTTCGTTATCCAGTGTCGCGCCGCCGAGGTGGCAAATCGCAGTAGTGTGATTGATCGTCGAGCCCTCTTCTTGTCCGCCACGGGACGGATTCGCTGCGGCAAACTCGACGAAGGTGCGTTTCCGCGATTCCCAAACGCGATCTGCCACCATGTCCATCGCACGATCGAGCGGAATTTCCGTCCAACGTTTCGCGCGCGGCGCGCGATATTTTACCTTCGTTTCGCGTCGCGAATGCGTGAGCAACTGATAGGAAGCCGCGCCTTTGGGACAAAGATTTCCCTGGCTGATCGGACTCTCAGGGTCGCCCTCGATCGAAATGATCTTCCTGCCATCGTGATAAATCAGTTGGCCGCACCCGACGCCGCAGTATGGGCAAATCGAGCGCGCGACCTTGGCGCCATCGATCCGCGCATGCATCGCGCGCGTCTTCTCCGACATCGCTTCCAGTCCGGTACCATCCTTGCGTTCGAGAATCTGCCGAACCAGCGGCCACTTCGAAAGCACTCCGGTTAATCGCATTTCAATCCTTTCGCATTCGGCGTCTTCGTCGGTTGTTGAAATGGTGTCACGCCCGAGCAGACGATGCCAGCTTGAAAAGGCGTTCGCGTAGCCGCTTTGAGAGGCTCAGTGGTTTTGACTGATCGTCAGAGACAGCCTCGACTTAGCGGCACGACAGAACCAGCACGGGACACGGCGCGTTGCGGATCACATGCTCAGCGACGCTGCCGATGAGAACGTGACCCAGGCCCGTCCGCCCATGAGTCGAAGTAACGATTAGATCGACATCTTTATTCGCTGCGCTGCAAATCTCCTTCGCGGGTGAGCCTTTTCGGTCCTGAATGGAAAATTGCACCTTCGCTTCTCCGGCCATCTCGCGCATTTCTCGTTGGGCAGTATCGCGTGCGCTCTGCATGAGCCGGGTTGCATCCAGCGCGGCATATTGGTCTCCGAAGGGATAGGAATGCGGATCGATCACATGCACCAGCCGCAATTCCGCGCCAAAATCGCGGGCCAGTGCGACGCCGCAATCAAACGCCAATTGCGAGCAGGAAGAAAAATCGATCGGCACAAGAATCCTTCTCAATCGGGCGCTGCGTTCGTCGGCCTCTCCCGCCTGCTGGCGCACGACCAGGACCGGACATGGCGAATGTTGGACCACGCGTTCGGCGGTGCTGCCGAGCAACGCATGCTTTAATCCGGTATGTCCGTGGGTTGCGATGACGATCAGGCCCGCGTTTCGCTCGCGCGCGGCCGCGCAAATTTCTTTGTAAGCCCGGCCTTCGCGCGGATTCATCACGTGAATCTTGCCGCCCGCTTCATATTTCGAGGCCACTGCCTTCAATCTTTTCAGCAATGGTCTGTTCAATTCGGCCGGTGAAACCAGCGGCAGCGTCAGCGACTTGGACGCGTATTGCGTGCTATCGACTACGTGCAAGAGATGCACTTCCGCTCCGAAATGCTGTGAGGCCGCGCGCGCATACGGGATCGCCGCGAACGACGGCTGCGAAAAATCCGTCGGAACCAGGATGCGTCTGATTCGGGCAAGGAGCGATTTCGCCGTTAATCGCTTTGCAATTGGACGGTCGGTCACTCTTTTCATTCCACCTGCGAAGGGCTTTCGGAGTCAACTTGCGAATTCCTTCAGAGTCAATTGCGCAGCGAGGCGCTTTTCCTGACGCGAGACAACATCTCCGAAAGCACCCAAGCGCCCAGGTGGCTAGGACGCCACCGCTCCGTCAAGCGGCAGCGCGGAGGCGATCGAGAAAAGGTACTTGCGCCGGATTGATTTTTCGTCGCGCAACTTCTTCTGCGAAGAATTCCGCGCGATCGATTTCCGGAAACTGTTTCAACTTTCCCGAGCGTGGCGGCCATTCCATTTCGAAAGTATTCGATTTGAATTCGAAGGAGTTGGGTAAGTCGCCTTCAAATGCCCAGGCGTGCACGGTCTTGCCGCCTTTCTGTTTTATTGAGCCAAGTTCGATCCAATTTCCGTGTGGCTGAATGCCAAGTTCTTCTTCAAATTCAATTTGAGCACGCTCAAGCAAATCTTCGCCGGGCGCGGCTTCGCCTTTTGGAATCGTCCAAGCGCCTTCATCCTTCCTGGCAAAGAACGGGCCGCCCGGATGCGCCAGCAAGAATTCCAGTACGCCGCCTTTACGGCGAAACATCAGTAGACCGGCACTGACGCGACTTCGCGGAGATTTTGAGCTTTCTTGCATGGCGGAGTTTTACTTCGATAAGACTCTGCGACTGACATCAGGCGCAGGAAAATTCTTTTCGGTGAGCCAACAAAACAAATTCATTGCGGGGCTGTTCGCGCTTTGCGCTGTTCTCTGGGTACTGGCGGCCATTCATCCGTTGGATCGGCAGGCATGGGCCTTGGAAAACATACTGCTCGTTCTTTTTGTCGCGACGCTCGCTTTAGTTCGCCGGCGTCTGCAGCTTTCCAACGCCTCCTATATCTTCATCGCGCTGTTCGTCGTCCTTCACATCATCGGCGCGCACTATACCTATGCCAAGATGCCTCTTGGTCTGTGGGCGAAAGGCTTCTTCGGATTCTCGCGAAATCATTTGGACCGGGTTGCTCATTTTGGATTCGGATTTCTTCTCAAAGATCGAGAACTGTTTCATGTAATTAAAATCTGGACCATCACAACGGCCCGCCTGAGGCGGGTTGGCTCCAGCGATTGGTTAGGTTATTTGATGTCGGAACGCGTGAACTCAAGTTTAAAGGACTTGTCCGAAATCTGATTCAGCCGCTGGTTGCCAGCGGGACGAAAGAAATTCGGATCGCATGAGAGAGTGAACTTCAGCGCGTTGTCGAGGGGTGCATCGATGACAATCATGTCTGTGACAGCCTCGCCGGGCTTCAGTGGCTGGCTGGAAATCAGACCGTGCACGTCAGAGCGATCCAAGCCTAAAGAGCTTGGAGCGCTGTATACGTTGCCAAAGTTGTCTGTGACTGTGGCGTGCTCCCAGACGTCTTGCACATGGATAATCGTTCCTTCGGTAATGTTCTTCATGGCAACATCCGCGAGCAGGAACGGCTTGTCCGGCACGTACCCGAATGAAAACTCCCGCGGAATCTTCTGGAGCTTACCGATGTGGAAGCCCGTGATAAGAATCTCGATTCCGTCAACATTGAACGGAACGTTGAGTCGCACCGTTATCTGTTCTTTCGGACTTGCACTCGCAGTGCTTGCAGGCTCGCTATCAAGCGACTCTGCAAGCTGGATAATCTCCTGCGGTGTCTTGCCATTAATTTGGTTGAGAAATGCTTTGCTGTCCTTGTCTGCGCCAGGCGTGAATGCGCTGGCGAAAGCCCAGCGCATGGCGAGCTTCCCATACGCTTGTGTGAATCTCTGGAAATCCGGTGGAGACAGTTCTGTCGAGAGCTTCTCGACACTTTTCTTCGCAGCTTCGTCGGATGAGCCGTCAATCTTGCGGCTCATCCCTTGCGGCTCGGCGTGACAGCTCGCCAGGAATACAAACGACGCGAGGCACGTGATGAGAAGTGGCGTTCGTATGCAGGACGCGCGCATAGACCTAACGAGACACAAGATCAGCGACCGCGAGACCTGAGAAGCGAGCAACGCACCGGGTGGGTGGATGGCAAACACTCACAACGTGGAACGCACCCTGGCTCGCGGTTCGCTGCATCGCTTGGTTAGGCGTTCCGAATCGCTAACTCTCGCCATCGCGAAACATTTACGCCTTTTACGATTAGCCAGAGCATCAACAGGATTTCCGCCAGTGCGCCAAGCGAGAGAATGTAGGCGGACAACGCCGTCGCGAGCGGCGGCCACAAAAAAGATAGCCAACCTATCCCAGCGAAAATCAAAAACAGACCGAGTATTCGAGGCAGAAAGGTTGACCTGAAAATCAGGTAGCCAAGCAGGAGATCGTAGAACGCAAACAAAACCAGCGAAATACTAAACACCTGGCGGTACAACATGAGGCTCAGTAGAGCCATCCCTTGCAACTGCGCTGTCGAATACAACTGCGCCAATGGCATAGTCCGGAGCAGAATAAATGGAGCGACCTGCAGGAGGCCGCCAAAGATCTGAATCGCGCACCCGGTAAGACTGCAGAACGCCGCAATCAGCGACATACTCCAATTCACCGGTCCAAACAGCCGATAAAAAAGCGCCGTTACAGCAATATAGATCACGTTCGCAATGAGGCCGACTGCAAAGCCTGCCCGATACAAACTTTCATGCGCGAGGATGTTGTTCGCTGTGGAAGCGGCATCGCCCGGCACCACCACTCCTTTTACGAGAAACTCCGCGACAAACGCCGTCAGAAAGTAGAACAAATACACAACGCCGATAGCTCTCGCAGTTGGAGATTGCATTGCGGTCTCTACGGTTCTTTTCATCATCTATTTCCTCCTATAGGTCTTCAACGCCTAACGAGAAGGAGCTGAGCCACCGCTGGCGGCGGCGTGCGTGGCAAACATCGGGAACTGTCTCATAAAATCAAATTTGGTCATCACAGCGGCCAACGGTTGGCTCCAGCGATTGGTTAGATCTGTGCGTGGCAAACACTCTAGTTCCTGCACACGTAATGATAATCTCGTGCATCGGCATCGACCGTCCAATTCGAGATCGTGCCACCAGGATGACGGAGACTGACAAACCACCAATGAGCGTCATCGCTCCATCTGGCTTCTACGACACGGGTCTGGCCAGTGAGAATCCCTTCGCGACGCAGAAACGCTAAGACTGCTTCACGTGAAGCGTGCGGCGTAGCTGTGTGCTGCGCCACCGCTGACGTGCCCAGCGCGATCACTGCGGCTGTCAAAAGGACCAACTGTTTCATGGGCGGCGAGAAGATCTAACATCGTAATAAGCAGAAAATTTTCTGCCTATTTCCAGCACTTCCCCCTGATATCAGCGGCAAATGCAGAAGAACGGTCGGCATTTTCAGAGATTGGCGCGGCCAAAATAGCCGCCTTTGCAGAAAAGGAAAAGCAGTTTTCACGCGCTCGCACATTGGTCGATCATATGCGCGATGTGCTGCCGGCGGCGTCAGCGGTCGGCGGTTGGCTGAGATGATTTGTCGGCAAGCGGGGCCGACACAAACCCGAAGTAAGCGAACAACAATCCGAGACAAAAAGCAGCGTATGGGAAGATCCTCGTGCCCAAATCTGTAAACATTCGCTGGGATACAGTGTGAACAAATTGCGGAAAGGCGATCAAGAGGATGCCTTTCAGTAGGGCGAGCCAACCGAGAAGCGTGATCAAGAGAGTCCAGCTTTTCGTCCATCTATTGTGATAGGTCGCAATCAGCAATCCAATAACGGCTGTGATGAAACCGCTCACATAAACGAGCCCGGCATTGCTAAAGAAATCCTCGGCGATCTTGCGGTAATAGTCCGCGCCGAAAAAGGCTCCTACGCTAGCTGACAGATAGATCACCGCCGCCATTTTTGCGATGAGTTTGGATAATTGCATTTCTTTTCCTCCTTACACGTTTACACGAAACGCTTTCCCTAAATCCGATTTTTCGAGGGAATTCGTCCATTATACCAGCAACTCGCATCGATTCCATCATGGCCGGGCGATGACGACAATCATCGAGCCGAGCTGGCTCGATTTCTTGTGCTTAAATGACAGAACCGGCAGATTACGCGGCAAATGGTCGTGGCGCGACGACGGAACATCAAAGCAGTGATCGCTTCGGTTTACGGAACCATCCTGGAAAAGATGGAGCCGCAGCCGGATGCCGACACGCGCTGGCAAGCGCTTTGGGAAGAGCGATTCGGAAAACCAGCGCGACTCGATCTCGCGGCGCTTAATGCCGCGATCGATGCCGAGGTCGCGCGGCAAGAGGCGATCATGCGAGCGGCGGGAATTCCGAATCCGGTCGCGTTCTGGCCACGGGCGGTGATGACCGCGCTTCCTGAACTGGAATGCCTCCCTGCGGAGGATCGACACGACTTTCTATATACTTACGCACAGTTACGCAGCCCGACGCGCGCCGTGACCGGAGCGGTGCTGGCGCTGCGCCAGATGCACCGTTGCGGCCTGGTGCTCGGCATCATGTCCAATGGCTAATACGGCAGTGGAACTGGCTCTGGCGCTAGAGGGCAACCGCGGTCTGGCCGCGGCGTTTCTTCCGGTCGGGCTTGAGCCGGGTCACACCGAACAGGCAGCCGTCGCGGCGGCGGCGCTCTCGATTTTTACCCGGCCGCTCTGTTTCTGGGGATTCGCACACGGATTCGGCAAACCTGACCCGCACGTTTTCTGCCATCTCACCACCCGCCTCGGTCTGCGCGGTATCAGACCCGAGGAGACGCTGATCGTAGGTGATTCCGAAACCCGCCGATCTTGCCCCTGCGCGCGCTTCGTCGGCTTTTTCCGCGCAGCCAGCTCGCTTTTAGAAGAGATCCAGCGTCACGATCCTGAATTGGTCGCCGACATTGCCGTCGTGGACTTTAGTCCAGTGGCGCGGGACGGCCTTCTCAAACGGCGCGTTCCCATAATTTATGGGGACGTTTCGCACCGCGAGACGCTTGTTCACGCTGGTGTCGATAAAGCCGAAGTCCTGATTTCAACTGTTCCAGATTCGCTGCTGAAGGGCACAACCAATGCGCGGCTCGTCCGCCTTCTACGCGACCTTAATCCGAAGGCGAAAATTATCGTCACTGCCGACGTGCTTGCGCAAGCGGCTGAGCTTCTCGACGCGGGCGCCGACTATGTGAATGTTCCGCGTCTGCGGCAGGCAGGCGATCTGCTTGAAGCCGTGCGCGCCGCGCGAGAAGAGCTGCTCGATGAGAAACGCGCCGCTCTGCGCGAAATCCTGGTCAATCGTCGCGAAGTGCTCGCTTAAGCCCAAACACGAAGATTAATCCGCGATGTTTATCTTGCAGAAATCGCATTGCTTTCTTTTTCGCCGCCCCATAGGCGAAAAGTGTAGGTGAAGACGACGTAGCCGAGCACTTCATGTGAGCTGTCGTTAGTCACATAGAGCGCGGGGTTGACTTGGAAATCTCTCGTGATGTTCCAGGTAAAGCCGATTGTCGATGAATTTTCTGAGCCGCTCTGGAAATCGACTTGGACGCGCCACGTTTTGTTGAAGTCGTAGGCGTAACCGAGGATCGCCTCGTTCTTATATGCGCCATGGATTGAGCCGACGATGACCTTGTGGTGCTCACCGTAGTAACCGGCCTCGATGTATGGCTGCGGATCGACATCGAGATGCGGCGACCAATTCACAAATCCAACCGAGAGCAGATACGGCTCTTTTGTGAGCAATCCGAATTCCGTGCCGAAAATCCACTCATCTGGTTTAAACCCGCGAAAGACCGCAAACTCAGCCCATTTCGTTAGCCCCATCTCGGCCTGAAGCTCGTACGGGTTTGCGATCCGCTCGCTCTGTGCCTGGAAACTGAGAGAGAGATCGCCTGGTCCTTGCAAGTCTGGCGTCACGATTTGGCTCAAACCTTTCGTCGTGGCCAAAGATGAAGGAACGCTTGCCGCAATCATTATCACGACCAGCGCTGCGAACTCGAATCGTTTGTCTCTCGCTCCGACAATCTGTTTCTGGAAAGCTTTCGTCATGGTGCCGCGAGTAAAATCGTTCCTCTGGAATTTGTCGATTCTGTGTTGACTCTGAAACTCCGAAAGTCCGCCAGTCGGACGAACTCGTCCTGCGGCGAGCTTTCGCGAGCGGGAGCTTTCGGGGTTGAACGCGCGACGGGCGATCCTAAGATTAAAGTGATGCGTGTGCTTGCCATCGACGCTTCTTTGCGCAATACCGGTGTCGCAATTGTGGATGAAAACAATGGCAAACCGCGCTCCCTCTATTTCGGGACGATTCACAACGCGCGTTCGATGCGCTCCTCGTCCTGTTTGGTGGCGATTCGAGATCGGCTTATCGGGTTAATTCGAGAACACGAACCGGATTGTTGCGCGCTGGAGTCGGTGATTTACGTGCAAAGCCATAAGACTGCCATTATCCTTGGAGCCGCGCGGGGAGCGGCCATTCTGGCTGCGGCGGAAAATGGATTGCCCATTTTTGAATACACCCCAAACCGGATCAAACAGGCGACTGTAGGCACGGGCGCAGCTGGTAAAAATCAGGTCGCGTTTATGGTGCGCGCCCTTTTAGGTCTGACGGAAACACCGGATGCGGACGCGGCGGACGCGCTTGCGATCGGCTTGACGCACCTGCGCTCACAAGACGTGGCACGGCTCGGGATCCCGGGAACAAAACAAATATGAAACTCCCTTCGGTCGCCGCGGCGACCTTCGGCGTAGCAGGCGACTCGATGCTCACTGTTCGCTGGCTTGGGCGGATGGAATTC
>WNFV01002786.1_pt1 | contig 25469 bp, 28 predicted proteins | sample 5400101 | NCBI WGS metagenome assembly WNFV01 (sample SAMN13153361, study PRJNA577476) | soil metagenome | isolation source: 115 cm soil or saprolite under grassland replicate 1 | place: USA:California | collected 2016-06-15
GGTGGCAGCAGCGGCTGCAGGCGCTGCCACAGCCCGTCGGGCAGAAGCTGGTCGGCCAGAGTGGTCATGAGTGGGATCATCACACCACCCATCCAACCCGTGCCCATCGCCCTACGAGGTTCCGGAATGTCCTCTTAGGACCAGCTCCTGGATTGCGGTCCGCCCAGGCAACCGTCAAGAAGGGCGCCAAGCGCACCAGGGCCTTGTCGACGGCCACTGGGTTTGCGAAGGTTGCTGGGCCCCGCCCGGTCCCAAAGGAGGCGTGCCATGCGGTTTGGACGGCACATCGCCATCGCTGGGCTGCTCGCCCTAGTGGCGGCGCTGATCAGCCCGGCGGTCGCCTCGGCCACCCATGGCGGTGACCGGGAAGTCACCGTCGGTAGTACCGACAATGTCTTCTCGCAGAACAAGCAGAACGAGCCGGCGGTGGCGGTGGACGCCAACCACCCCAACGTGCTGGCGGCCGGCGCCAACGACAACATCGACCTGGAGGCCTGCAACGCCGGCGACCCGACGACCTGCCCGTTCACCGAGGGGGTCGGCGTCAGCGGGGTGCAGTTCTCCTTCGACTCCGGCGACACCTGGATCCAGCCGACCTACACCGGCTGGTCGGCGCGCCACTGCGTCGGCGCGCCCGGGTTCACCTGCACCCCGCAGGTCGGTCCGATCGGGACCCTGCCGTGGTACTTCGAGGAGGGGCTGGTCTCCGACGGCGACCCGGCGGTGACCTTCGGACCCAAGCCCGGCCCGAACGGGAGCTTCTCGTGGGCCAACGGGTCGCGGCTGTACTTCGCCAACCTGACGTCGAACTTCTCGGCCGAGCGCGACGAGCAGGCCTTTAAGGGGTTCGAGGGGATCGGGGTGTCGCGCATCGACGGCCAGCCCGCGCTCACCCCGCAGATCGTGGCAGACAAGAACAACTGGATGCGGCCGGTGATCGCCAGCAAGCAGTCTTCGGCGACCTTCGCCGACAAGGAGCAGATCTGGGCCGACAACGCCGCCTCCAGCGACCACTTCGGCAACGTCTACGTCTGCTATGCGGCGTTCCGCGGCAACGGGGCGGCGCCGCTGGTAGTGGCCCGCTCCGCCGACGGCGGTGACACCTGGACCAACCGGCAGGTCTCGCCGGCCCATAACGTGGCTCCGCGGCACTTCGGGCAGTCTGGGTGCACCGTCCGCACCGACAGCCAGGGCGTGGTCTACGTCTTCTACGAGGAGTTCGTGTCGCCGTCGGTGACGGTGCCGCCGCCCGCCACCCACTTCCTGGTCAAGTCCTTTGACGGTGGGGTGCGGTGGACCCGGCCGATCGCGGTCCAGCCGGTCACCGACCCGTGCTTTGTTGTCGACCCGGTCATCGCCCGCTGCGTGATGGACGGGGTGGCCGGTGCCCGCAGCGACCTGGCCGCCGCCCCGAGCGCGGATATCGCCAACGGCGCCCCCACCGGCGCTGACGCCACCGATGAGATCCTGCTGACTTGGGTGGACGGCCGCGACGGCCTTAACGACGAGCACGTGCTGGTCAGCTTCTCGACCAACCGGGGCGCGAGCTGGTCGGCCCCGGCGGCGGTGGAGAGTTCAACCAGCGACCGCGGCTACTATTCGGCGCCCGCTCTGTCCCCGGACGGCACCGACCTGTATCTGGTCTATAACGCCTTCACCACCCCGTTCCGCGACAACACCACCAGCCCCCGCGGCTTGGTCGGCGTGGTGCTGCACGCCAACATCGGTGCCGGCGGGGCGCCGACCGGGTGGACGGTGCTGCACCGCGGCGCCGAGGGCGACCCGAGGGCATCGGCCCAGAACAACTTGCAGGCGGAATTCCTTGGCGACTACGTGTACGCGGCCGCCACCCGTGACTACGGCGCGGCGGTGTGGAACGACGCCCGCAACGGTGCCGTCTGTCCAGCGATCAACGCCTGGCGGGCGGCCCTGCGGACCGGCAGCACCGCCCCGCCACCCGCCCCGAACATCGACTGCCCGGCGACCTTCGGCAACACCGACATCTTCGGCGGCTCCTGGGCCGACCCCACCACACCCTGAGGCAGCACCGTGAGGGGGGCGCCACACGCGCCCCCCTCACCGATTCAGGGCCCGGCCTTACGACGCAGAACTTGGCCTCTATGGCCGACGGCGACCCGGAAAGCGCAGGGTTGCATAGCGGTGAGCCCGTGATTGCTGGTGCATGAGCGCCACGCGGGTCATCACCGGCGGCGGCCAGCCGCTCCCCGAGCGGCTGCTGCCCGTGGCGGGTGCGGAGCTGTCAGGTGAGGTGCCGCACGTAGCTGTCGGAGACGCCCAGCCGCCGGGCGAGCTGGCTGGAGCTGAGCTGCCGGGTATCGGGGGCTTGCTGCTGGTGGTGCCAGAGCTGGGCGATGCGCTCGCCAGCGGTCTTCCACGACCTGGCCGTGCCTGACTCGCCCGCCAATACTGGTAGGTGGTGGATATCTGATCAGGGCTGAATGCCTCGGTGAAGGTGACCTTGGTGGTTGGGATCGGGCCGGTTGGGGGCTGCGGTGGCCCGCCTGGTGGTCGTTGATGACAGCTCGTCGTTCAAGGACCGCTTGGATCAGGAGACGAGGTCGTAGAGGAGTCGGTAGAACGCGACCCGACCGGGATCGTGGTCGGCGTCGTAGGCGTGGAGGAACAGGTCCTCCCAGCCGGGCCCCAGGTTCCAGGTGATGCTCCACGACGCCACGGCAAGGTCCCACCAGCGGTCAGCGACGCCGAGCTCGCCGAGGTCGACGAACCCGGTGATCTCCCCGTCGGCGATGAGGACGTTGGGTGGGCAGTAGTCGCCGTGGCAGACGCACGGGGGCGGTGTGGAACCGGCGAAGGCCGCGGGCCAGCAGCGCAACCAGACGTTCAGGGTCGGCGGTCAGCTGCTGGTCGGTGGCGGGCCGCCCGGGCAGTCCCGTGGTCACCAGCCAGTCGACCTTGCCGTTGGTGCCGCAGTCCAGCACCTGCGGGACGGGCAGATGGGCCTTGGCCCATTGCATCCGGTCGCCCTCGTCGAGCACGCGGGGGAAGCGTGACGCGGTGCCCAGCTTCAGGTAGCGCACCCGACCGGTGGGGTCCTGCAGCCGCCAGGTCGCGACCTCGGCGTGGACCAGCGACCACGACCATTCCAGGTAGCGGCGGCGAAGCTCGGCAGGGAGGTGCATAACGTGGAAGGTCACCCCACGGGGCGTCCGGCTGGTGGGGTTGTCGGCCCGCCCTACGAGGTGGAGCCGACCAGCTTGAAGCCGGCCTGCCACGGCCAGTTGTTGCGGAGCTACGGGTGATGTTGAGCAGCGCCATCGCCTCCAGGGCACGGGCCATCACAAGCGGCCCGGCGTCGATCGGCCGGAACCCGATCGACCGGGTCAGCTCGGCGACGGTCTGCTTGGCTCCCTCGTCGTCGCCGGCGATGAAGGCGTCCAGGGCGACCCCGTCGGCCACCGGGTGGGCCGGGCGTGGGGCCGCTCGCCATCGGTCGCGATCCTGGCAGGTCCGCAGGGTCGCCGCAACCGTGCCGTCCGGGGCGACTCGGCTGCGTTCCGAACCCGGAGGGTGTCGGCAGCCTGCCGTTGCGGTCTGACGCGGCAGGCTGTTACGGCGCGGGTCGGTGCGCGGCTGGGTCCAGGCCGAGCTGGGCGGCGGCCAGCAGGACTTCGGCCTGGTCTTGGCCGAGCAGCAGCGACGGTGCGGGCTGGTCGGCGCAGAACAGCACCACGCCGTCGACCTCGGCGATCCAGGTGGCGCCGGTCGTGGGGTGTCGGGCGCCGACCGCTGTCGGGAACGAGCGGTCGGCTCGCAGCAGCACCACCCGGTGGCCGGCCGCGTCCTGGTAGGTGTGCGCCACGACCGGCAGGCCGCCGAGCGTGCCGTGGCCGGACCTGCGCCAGCGCAGGTCGCCGAGCTGTTGGGCAGGCGGCGGGCCGGCCGGACCGCTCCAGGTCCCGCCGCCGGCCTGGTAGCTGGCGACGGCGGCGGCGATCGGGGCTGGCTGGGGGCGGGGTTCCCGCACGGCGAGCAGGCCGCCGCCGAGGACGGCGGCCACGGCGAGGGCGGTGACGGCGACCCATCGCCGCGGCCGCCACCGCGGCGGGCTAAGGGGGGTCGCCTCGATCGTGGCGCGGACCCGCTCGCGCAGGTGCTGGGGGGCGAGTTCCCGGGCCGCTTCGGCCAGGGCCCGGCCGCGCCGGCCGGCCTGGACCTCACCCCAGCAGTCCTCGCATGCCAGCAGGTGTGCTTCGAACCGGTCACGGTGGCGGCGTGGGAGCTGGCCGCCGAGGTAGGCGGCGGCGGTCCGCTGCGGGTCATGGCGCATGGCGGTCTCCCTCCTGCTCGCGGACCAGGCGGGCCAGCGCCTTGCGGCCGCGGTGCGCCCAGGCCAGCACGGTCCCGCGCGGCCGGCCAAGGATCGCGGCGACCTCGGCGGCGGTGAAGCCGCCGAGATCCATGAGCGTGACCGCCATCCGCTGGGGCTCTGGCAGCGCCCACAGCGCCCGCTCGACCTGGGTGCGCTGGACCCGGTGGATCGCCTCGGCGGCGACGTCGGTGCCGTCGGGGTGGTCGGCCAGCGTGTCGGTGGTGACCTCCAGGCGGGTGGCGGCCCGCCGGGCTCGGTCGCGGCCGAGGTTCAGGCAGATGGTAGCCAGCCACGGCTCCACCCGACGGGGTGGCCGGCCGGCGGTCCACGCCTGCCAGGCGCGCAGGTAGGTCTCCTGCACCAGGTCCTCGGCGTCGGCCCGGGCGGGCGCCAGCCGCCGGGCCAGGTTGTGGACCAGGTCCAGGGCGGGCAGGGTGGCCCGCAGGAAGTCGTCAGCGGCCGTCATCAGGGTTCCTCCCGCTGTAGCGACGAACGGGGAGGCCGCCTGATTGCATTCCGGCCGCAATCAATCACCCGGCCCGGCCGTCCTGCATGGGTGTCGGGAGCAATCGGCAACCGGGAGGTGGTCGCGGGTGGCCGGGACCCAGATGAGCAGGGCCGAGGAGCCGCTGGGGCGCCGGCTGGTGCGCGGCACGGTCGGCGGCGTGGCGGCCGGGCTGGTGTTCGCTGCAGTAACCATGTGGTTCGCTGACAGCACCGGTGGGCCGGCCGAGATGCCGCTGCGGATGATCGCCACGATCATCCAGGGTGATGCGGCCATGGCTGACGGCTCGACCAGCCCGGCGCTTGGGGTGGCGGTCCACCTGGTGCTGTCGGCGCTGTTTGGGATGGCGTTTGCGCTGGTGGTGCCGCGGTTGCGGACCAACGGCACGGTTGCGCTGGCGGGGACCGCCTACGGGCTGCTGCTGTATGCGGTGAACTTCCTGGTACTCGCGCCGCTGGCGTTCACCACCTTCCAGGCCGCCAACCAGCCGTTTGAGGTGTTCGCGCACGTGGTGTTCGGCACGCTGCTGTCGTTTGCGTTCTTCGGGTCGGGGGTGCGCCGGGGCGAGCCCGTGCTGGCCATCCAGCGGCGCCCGTCCAGCTCGCTGCCCTGACCAGCCGCCGGTGGGCGGGCTCGACGGGCGGGCGCCGCCACCACCGAGTCGTCGTGGGGCTGCAGGGGTTTCCGGCCCGGCCATGGTGACGACCACGAAGGAGCTGAGTGGCTAGCGGCGGCCTGACCGAGGCGGCGGCCCGCAGCGCCATTTTGACTCGCGGGTGGATCGACGGGCCGCCGCCGAGCATGGGTGGTCGGGCTGGTCGCCGATACCCACCGGGACGTGCTGGTTGGCGCCTGGGTAGTGGGCCAGGCCGCGGCGAGGTCATCGGCGTGCGGCGGTCGAGCAGCGCGTCCCGCTGCGTGCCCCACGAGCTGGTCTGCTGGTGCACGGCGTCCAGGATGTGCCGCACAGCTCAGCTGGGACGTCACGATCCGGTAAGGGTGGCGTCGGCCAGGGGTAAGGCCAGGCAACTAGCCTCAACGCGCCATTCCCCACCGATCCAAAGGAGGCGTCGATGCGGCGGCTGTGGGTGCTCGGCCTGACCATGGCGGCGACGCTGGCGACGGTCGCGCTGGCCACGCCGGCATCGGCCGACGGCAGCACCACCTGGACCATCACCGTCACCAACCTCACCCCACCCGGCCCGGGCGCGCCCGGCTCCCAGCCGCTGTCGCCGCCGCTGTTCGTGGTGCACTCCAGCCGGGCCGACATCTGGAGCGTCGGCGCGATCGCCAGCCACGGGGTGGCCGCGATCGCCGAGGACGCCGACAACCGCGTGCTCGAGTCCGCCCTGCCCAAGCTGCCCGGGGTCCGTCGGGTGTTCACCGGCGCCGGCGGCCCGATCCCCTCCGGGCAGTCACGCGCCTTCACGGTCCACACCAGCGGCCGGTTTGACCGGCTGTCGGTGCTGACCATGCTGGTCAACAACCAACGACGCGTTCACCGGATTGGACGCAGCGCGGCTGGGTGGCCGTGGCGCGACCCTGGAGCGGATGGCCTATGACGCCGGCAGCGAGCGCAACAACGAGCTGCGCGGGTTCATCCCCGGCCCCTGCTGCAACCACCCGTTCGTCCGCGACCCCGAGGGCGAGCTGATCCGCCCCCACCCGGGCATCACCGGCGCCGGCGAGCTGGACCCGGCCCTGTACGGCTGGGAGGACCCGGTCGCCCGCTTCACCATCCAGCGGGCCGCCTGACCCAGCGGAGCTGGGGATGCCGGCCGGCGTGGCGGACCGGCCGGCATCCCGCCGTTCTGCCAGCTTCCAGCGGGCGATCGGGTCGGTGCAATCAGCGGGCGTCCGGCTGCGTCCAACCCAGCGGGATTCAAGGCCGAGCAAGCTCGCGAAGGCGCTGACGGCGGGAGCGTGTCATGCCCGGACGGAGGAGCTGGGTGGTGGGGGCGGTGCTCACCTTGGCCGTGCTGGCCGGCGCCAGTCGGCTGCTCGCGGGACCGTCGGAGCCTGCCACGGGGGAGACCGCTGTGGTGGTTGAGGGGGTCGCCGTGGTGGGGCGGCCGGCGCCGCGGGTGGAGCTGCCCGGCCTGCGGGGCGGGCGGGTTCGCCTGGCCGACCTGCGCGGCCGCCCGGTGGTGGTCAACTTCTGGGCCTCCTGGTGCCCGCCGTGCGCCGACGAGCTGCCCGACTTCCAGCGGGTGCACCGGCGGCTGGCAGGCCGGGTCGCGTTCCTCGGCGTCAACCAGCGCGACCAGCCCCGGGCCGCCCAGCAGCTGGCCCGCCGCACCGGGGTTACCTACCCGCTGGCCGTGGACGCCGCCGGCCGGGCCTTCGACGCCTTCGGCGGGCTCGGCATGCCGACCACGGTGCTCATCCGCGCCGACGGGATCGTCGCTGACATTTTCGCCGGGCAGCTCGACGAGGCGCTGCTTGGCGAGCGGATCCGCATGGTCCTTGGGGTGGCGTGACAGTGGCCGCCGGGCGCCGCAGGATCATCGCCGTGGCCGCGGTGCTGGCCGCCCTCGCGGTTGTCGCGGGGATCGCGCTGCTCGGCGACCAGCGGCGGCCGAGCCTGGCCACCTCCACCCCGCCGGGACGGGCTCCGCTGGTTGACCCGAAGGAGCTCGTGGCCGGCGGGCCGCCGCCCGACGGCATCCCACCGCTGGACCGCCCCAGGTTCCAAGCCGCCGGCACGGTCGACTGGTTGGTTGCGGCCGAGCCGGTGGCGGTGGTCGAGCTCGCGGGTGACGCCAGGGCCTATCCGCTGCAGATCCTGGTGTGGCACGAAATCGTCAACGACACCGTCGGCGGAGTGCCGGTCGCGGTGACCTACTGCCCGCTGTGCAACACCGCGGTCAGCTTCCGCCGCCCGGTCGTCGACGGGGCGGCGACCAGCTTCGGCACCTCCGGCAAGCTCTACCACTCCAACCTGGTCATGTACGACCGGGCGACCGGGTCGCTGTGGCCGCAGGCGCTCGGGCAGGCGGTGACCGGCGAGCTGGTCGGGCAGCGGCTGGTGCGGGTCGCCACCCAGCTCGTCGCCTGGGCGGATTTCCGGGCCGCCTTCCCCGGCGGCCGGGTGCTGTCGCGCGCCACCGGCTTCCGGCGACCCTACGGGCACAACCCCTACCCGCTGTACGACCGCGGCGGCGGCCAGCCGCTGCTGTTCGACGGCCGGCCCGATGGGCGCCTGCCGGCGGTGGCGCGGGTGCTGGGCCTCAGCGTCGGCGGCCGCCACCTGGCCGTGCCCTACGCCCGGCTGGCCGCCAGGGCCAACGGTGGCGTGGCTGCGGTCAGCCTCGAGCTGGCAGTGGTGCCGGTGCTGGTGGTGTGGCGGTCGGGGACGACCTCGGCGCTGGACCGTCGCTTGATCGCCGCCTCCCGTGACGTGGGGGCGGCGGCCGCCTTCTCGCGGCGGGTCGGCGGTCGCGCCCTCACTTTCCGCGCCGTCGACGGCCGGGTCACCGACCAGCAGACCGATAGCAGCTGGGACCCGTTCGGCCGAGCAGTCGCCGGGCCGCTGGCCGGCACCGGGCTGGCGCCGGTGACCGCGATGGACTCGTTCTGGTTCGACTGGGCCGCCTTCCACCCCGACACCGGCATCTGGGGCGGCTGACCGCCATGCCAAGGCTGCCGAGCAGCGCGGCCATCGCGATCGCCGCAACGCTGGCTGGTGTCCTGCTGCCGGAAGTTGGTAACTCGCCGCCGCGGGTCCTGTCGGCATTCCTGATGTGGAGGGCGTCCAACTACCCGCCCAAGCTCGCAGCCCGGGTGATAGTCGGCACGACGCCGCCGCTCGCCCGCTCCAGTTCCTGGATTCGCTGCCATCAGCCGGTGTCTGCCGCCGACCAGGCAGCGACCGGGCGCCAGCTGCCGGCATGAGCCGACGGGTCTCGCCCGCCGAGCTACGCCGACTCTACGAGCAGCAGCGGCTGGTCCCCGCCGAGATCGGCGAGCGGGTCGGAGTCAGCGGCCGCACCGTGCGCGCCTGGCTCCAGCAGCTCGGCATCCCGCTGCGCCCCCAGCCCGAGCGCCGCCGACGCCACCTCCCCCCAACCCCGACACAGCTTCGCCGCCGCTATCTCGCCGACGGCCTGTCGATCGGGCAGCTGGCGGCGCGCTATGGGGTGAGCACCTCGACGGCCAGACGGTGGCTGCAGGATGCCGGCATCCCTCGGCGGCCGCCCGGCGGCCGGGGCCAGGCGCCCAGCCGCCAGGAGCTGTGGCGGCTGTACCAGGCCGAAGGGCTGAGCACCACCCAGATCGGCGAGCGCTACGGAGTCAGCCAGGCGACCGCCCACAACTGGTTGCGGGCCGCCGGGGTCGCGTTGCGGCCCCAAGGCCGCCCCACAAGAGCCAACACTGCCCGCCCGCCCAAGCGGTAAACCGCCCGCTGAGCAGGCAGGATGGCCGACCGGGTCGGCGCCCCAGACGTTGTCTGGAGTTGTCGAGGCGTAGTCCTGCAGGTAGGGGACGAGGGGTTTAGGGAGCCTTCCGGTTCGTGGTGGACCGGTTATCTTGCGCCGTCCACCACGACCACCGCGGAGACACCATGCTAGTCCAGCGGGTGCTGATGCCTGCCTCAAGGCATTACCGACAACCTGTTCCGGACCGGCGCCAGCGGCTGTACGTCATGCGCCAGGGGCCAAGGGGCGGTTCGGCGTGCTCGCCAGCTATCCGGTGAGCGCCGGGTGTGGTGGCGCCTGCGCCTCGATCAGCCGGCAGACGACCGCCTGGTCGCCGCGCCGGCTGCTTTCCTTGGCCGCGTCCCGGGCATGGACCAGGGTGGCGCGCAGCTCCCGCAGCGCCCCGATGGTCCGGTCGATGCCGCCGATGTGGGTGTCCAGCAGTTCCAGGACCCGGCCGCACGGCTGCCCGCTGGCCTGCTGCAGGTCGAGGATCTCCTTGATCTCCTCCAGGCGCAGGTCCAGCGCGCGGGCCTGGCCGACGAAGCGCAGCAGCGCGAGGTCGTGCTGGTCGTAGGCGCGGTAGCCGGCTTGGGTCCGGCGGGGCGGTGGGATGAGCCCGTGGGTCTCGTACAGGCGGATCGCCTTGGGGCTCAGCCCGGTCTGCTTGGCGACCTCACCGATCGTCAGCGTCATCGGTGCTCCTTTGCCTGGGCTGCTTGACCTTGTCCCAGGGTCAAGGTTCTAGAGTGCCACCGATGGTTCCAACGAGGCCAGCGAGGCATCCAGGATCGGCGCGTGGCGCCGGTCCCATGATGGGAGACCGATAATGGAGACGCTGATGCTGACGGTGGCGGGGATGGACCGCACGGGGTGTGAGCAGCGCATCCAACGCGTGGTCGGGCGGCTGGAGGGGGTGCGGCGGGTGACCGCCGACCACCAGCGCGGCCAGGTTCAGGTGGTGCTGGACCCGGCCACGGTCGCGCCGGCGGCGGTCCAAGCGGCGATCGAGCAGGCCGGCTACAAGGTCGCCGGCGATGGGGACGGCGAGGTGGCCCCATGAGCACCACGATGCCAGCTCCGCCGGCGGCGCCCTACTGGGCCGAGGAGGGCGTCGGCCCAGACGGTCGGGGGCGGTTTCGGGCCAAGATCGGTGGGCTGCACTGCTCGCTGTGCACCGGCACCCTGGAGCAGGCCCTCGGTCGCCAGCCCGGGGTCGACAAGGTCGCGGTCAGCCTGACCCACGAGCAGGTCCTGGTCGACTACGACCTGGCCAGGGTCCGCCCCAACGACCTGTTCTCGACCCTGCGGGAGCTGGGTTACACCATCTGGGATCCGCGCAAGACCCGCCCGTTTGAGGAGGAAGAGGCGGCGCTGGTGCGGGAGGGGACGCGGCTGTTTGCGGCGATCGCGGCCAGCCTGGTCACCATCGCGCTGCTGGCCCGGGCCAGCGGCCCCTGGTCGCTGCTGGTGCCGGTCCTGACCACCGTCACGCTGGGCGCGATTGGCTATCTGCTGCTGGCCGGCCGCGGCCGCGGGCTGGCGGTGGGCGGGGTGGCCGGGCTGGCCGCGCTCACCGGGCTGACGTTGGCCGCCAAGACGCTGGCGCCGGTGCGGGAGGCGGTGCCGTGGCTGGTCGGCGCCCTGGGGGTGCTGGTGGTGTTCGGGCTGGCCCGCCACATCCTTGGCATGGCCGTCGCGTCGCTGCGGCGGGGAATCTTGAACCAGCACGTGATGCTGGAGGCGGGCGCGCTCGCCGGGCTGGCCGGCGGGGTGATCGGGCTGCTGGCCCGCCCGGCCGGCTACCCCACGGCCGCGTTCTTCGGGGTGGCGGTGCTGGTGGCCACCTACCACCTGTTCTCCGAATGGCTGTCGCTACTGGTCAAGACCCGCAGCAGCCAAGCTGTCAAGCGGCTGCTGGACCTGCAGCCCGACACCGCCCGGCTGGTGCGTGACGGCGGCGAGCGTGAAGTCCCGGTCGAGCAAGTCCGCGTCGGGGACCTAGTCCGCATCCGCCCGGGCGAGCGGGTGCCGGTCGACGGCCAGGTCGCCGCCGGCCGCTCGGCGGTGGACGAGTCGCTGCTGACCGGCGAGCCCCTGCCGGCCGACAAGGCGCAGGGCGACCCGGTGGTGGGTGGGTCGATCAACACCACCGGCAGCCTACTAGTGGAGGTGACCGCGGTCGGCGACCAAAGCTTCCTCGCCCAGGTCGTCCGGCATGTCGAGGACGCCCGCGCGCTCAAGCCGGGCATCCTGCACCTGGTCGACCGGGTCCTGCGCGTCTACGCCCCCACCGTGCTTGCGATTGCCGCGCTGGCCGCGGTGGGTTGGACGGCGGGCACCTGGCTAGCCAGCGGGCAGCCTGACATCGAGCGGGCGGTGTTTGCTGGCCTGTCGGTGCTGGTGATGGGCTATCCGTGCGCGGTGGGGATCGCCGCGCCGCTGGCGATCGTGCGCGCCGCCGGGGAGGCGGCCGACCAGGGCATCCTGATGCGCACCGGCGAGGCGTTCCAGACCTTTCGCCTGGTCAAGTACGTCCTGCTGGACAAGACCGGCACCCTCACCGAAGGCCACCCGGCCGTCCGCGAGCTGCAGACCCCCGGCGACCCCGACCAGCTGCTGCGCCTGGCCGCCGCCGTGGAAGCCGGCTCCGAGCACGCCCTCGGCCAAGCGGTGGTCGACGCCGCGCTGGCCCGCGGCCTGGCCATCCCGCAGGCCACCGGGTTCCAGGCCACCCCCGGCCAGGGCGTGGCCGCCACCGTCGCCGGCGCCCAGGTCCTGGTCGGCCGGCCGAGCTGGCTCGCCACCCACGGCGTCGACCTGGGCGCGCTGGCCGAGCGGGTCGACGCGCTGGAGGCGGCCGGGCGGACCGTCGTCGCGGTCGCCCGGGCCGGCCGGCCGCTTGGGATGCTCGCGCTCGGCGACGAGCTGCGCCCCGACGCGGCCGCCGCGGTTACCGCGCTGCGCGACGCCGGCCTGGTCCCGGTGCTGGTCACCGGCGACAACCAGCACGCGGCCGAGCTGGTCGCCGCCCGCCTTGGCATCAGCGAGGTCCACGCCGGCGTGCCGCCCGAGCACAAGGCCGCGATCGTCCGCGGTTACCAGCAGCACGGCCGGGTCGCCTTCGTCGGCGACGGCATCAACGACGCCCCCGCGCTCATGCAGGCCGACGTCGGCATCGCCATGGGCACCGGCACCGACATCGCCATCGAGTCGGCCGACATCATCATCGTCGGCAACCGGCTCGGCCTGATCCTGACCGCCCGAGAGCTCAGCCGGCGCGCCTACCGCACCACCCGCCACAACGTCGTGCTGGCGTTCCTGTTCAACGGCATCGGCATCCCCGCCGCCGCCACCGGGCTCATCCAGCCGGTGTGGGCGATGGTGGCCATGGCAGCCAGCGTCACCACCATCTTCCTCAACTCCCTGTGGGGCCGCCCGGGGCTGTTCGTGGACGCGGTGCGTAGCGTGGGCCGCCCAGGCGGGCGCGCAGCACCCACCTCGACCTCGACCCACGCCGCCGCAGCCGAGGGTTCAAGATGACGAGCAGGACCACCACGGCGGGAAGGCGGCAGCCGTGAGCCGCACGCCAGCCAGCGGCCCGCCAGCACTCGACCCGGGCGAGGTGCGCCTGGAGCTGGCCGTCTACGGGAGGCGCTGCCAAGGGTGCGCCACCGCGCTCACCCTCGGCCTTGGCGAGGTGGACGGTGTGCGGCAGGTGCACGTGGACCTGGCCGGCAACCGGATCGCCGTGGTTGGCCACGCGGACCTCCTCAAGGAGCCGGCACTGCGGGCCAAGGTCGAGGAGCTGGGCTACCACCTCACCCCGAGGACGTCGCTGCTCCACGGTCGGTGGCGAGGAGGACGAGCGGCGCGATGAGCACCCCTGCAGGGCCCCAGCCGCCGCGGCGGGCCCGGGGCGTGCAGGCCGTTGGCGGCGTGCTCACCCTGGCAAGCTGCCTGCCGATGGTGGCGATGCTGCCCGGCGCGGTCGCCACGCTGCTCACCACGATCGGCATCACCACCACCAGCGGGCCGTTGGCGCCGGTCGCCCGCGGCCTCGCCCCGGTCGCCCGCCCCCTGCTGGTCGCCGCCGTGCTGCTGCTGGTGGTGGGCTCGCTGCGCTGCGGCATCGGCCCAGCGATCCTGGCGGCCATGGGCGGAACGCTGCTGTACCTCAGCATGTACGTGCTGCCGCAGCCGAGCAGCCCCGGCATAGGCGGCATGGCCCCGATGCGCAGCCCACCCGTTGGGGGCGCGGCGGGCAGGGCCGGCGCGGTCGGGACCACCAACGCGCCGCTGTTCTACCTCGGGCTGGCCGCCTCCCTGGGCACCTTCGTCTGGTCGGCCGTCCAACGTCGCCGGCGAGCCTGCCGCCCGGTCAGCGTCACCGCGATCCCGCGAATCAGCCGCAGCAGGGAGGCTCCGCCATGACCCAGCCCCTCGCCGTGGATGTGATCGTGCTGGGGATGGGGCCGGGCGGGGAAGTCGCCGCGGCGCGGCTGCTCGCCGCCGGCAAACGGGTCGCGGTCGTCGAACGCGAGCTGATCGGCGGCGAATGCGCCTACTGGGCCTGCATCCCCTCCAAGACCCTGCTGCGCCCACCCGAGGCCAAGAGCGAGGCGACCCGGGCCGCCGGCGTCGCCACACCCCGGCTGGACTGGCCGCAGGTGGCCGCCTACCGCGACTGGATGACCCGCCACCTCGACGACCGCGCCCAAGTGCGCAGCTACCAGCAGAAGGGGGCGCTGGTGGTCCGCGGCAGCCAGCCGCGGCGGGCGGCGCGCCTGGCCGAGCTGGGCCTCGCTGATCTGGGCGCCTACCTGCGGGCACGCCATGTCGCGCAGGGGTGGTCGGTCAGGCGGATGCGGGCCGAGCTTGGAGTCAGCCGGAGGTGGCTGGTGGGGGAGCTGGCCCGGTTGCGGCTGCGGTCCTGACCTGAAGGCTCGACCGCGCCGATGCCGGGCGAGCGTCCGCCACACCGATGCTGCGGGGAGCTCTCATTTTCGGCGTTGTTGCGGGCTCACAGGTTCAAATCCTGGTCGCAGCGGCCAGCAGATGGGACTTGAGGCGGGTCCCTGGTCTGCGGAGAGCGGTGCGGGGACGCGGTCCCGGGAGCCCGCGTCCCCGCTGATGACGATGAGGCCGTCTACTTGCGGAAGATCTCGTAGATGGCGCCGTGCGAGAGCGAGACCACGAACAGGTTGCCGTTTGGGCCGGTGTCGAGGTCGGTGCCGACCCCAAAGCCGCTGCCAAACAGCAGGCTCTCGCTCTCGGTGAGGTCGTGCTTGGCGGTGTTATCGGCCACCCGATCCTGCAGCCGCGGGTCGTCCACCGCGATCTTCTGCCGGTTGCCGGTTAGGTTGAAGCGGAACAGGTAGCCGCCCAGGGTCAGGGGCGTGGCCGCCCCAGCGAACAGGTCGTTCTCATATTGGGGTCCGAGCGCCCGGCTGGCCAGAAAGCCGATCCCCGCCGGGGGCACGGCGAACTTCCAGCTGAACTCGGGATCGCTGTAGCGGGACCCGGGCAGCACCATCAGCCGCGCGAGGGCCTCCTGGGGGGTGTCGGCGATGTTGGTCGGTGGCCAGCGCAGCTGCTGCAGTTGTGCCCCCGGGAGGCCGCCGGAGGGGGGCAGGGTCAGCTCGATCTGCTTGTACTGCGCAATCCTGCTCACCGGGCCCATGACCTGGATCCAGCCGCCGTTCATGCCGCGTTCCACCCGGTTGAGCTCGTCGAAGGCGTCGTCGGCGTTCTGCTGGTCCCAGAGGTTCCCAGCGACCGGATCGAAGGCGATCCCGAAGCTGTTGCGCAGGCCGTAGGCGAACAGCCGCTGCAGGTTGGCGCCGGCCTGGCCGCCGACCTGGGCGCCGACCCCGAAGAACGGGTTGTCGGCCGGCGTGGAGCCGTCGTCGTTGACGCGCAGGATGATCCCGCTCAGGTGGGCGTTGTCGGGCTGGGGTCCGCCGAACTGGTCGTCGGCGGTGGGCGGGGTCGGCCCCTGCGGCAGGTTCTGGGTCTGGCCGCGCCGCCCCAGATCCCCAACCGCGACATACAGCTTGCTGTCGGGCCCGAAGGTCAGCACGCCGCCGTCGTGGTTGCCGCGCGGCGGCTGGGCGGCGTCGTTCTGCCCCGCCGGCTCGGGGACGCCATCGTGCTGGAAGGCCCGTAGCCGCAGCAGGTTGTGGTCGAACACCAGCCCGGACCCGGTCCATTGGAAGCGGTCGACGCGGTTGCCCAGCAGCGGGACGCGCAGCAGGTCGTCGGTGTCGGGCTGCCCCAGCATGGCGGCGGGGTCGTCGGCGCAGGCCTGCTCTTCGGGCCGGAACGGATCGGCGTCAGGCGGCGCGCTGCTGCGGCAGCTCCAGAACAGGTAGACTCCGGGGTTGGCCGGGAAGCTGGGGTGCAGCGCGATCCCGAGCAGGCCCCGCTCGGAGGCGAAGTTGACCGACAGGTCCAGGACCACGCCCTGGACGACCCCGTCCACGACCCGCTTGACGCGGCCGGTGTTCTTCTCCAGCACCAGGAAGTCGTTGGGGCCGAGGAAGGCCATCGTGCTGGGGGTGACCAGCCCACCGACGACGGTCCGCACGCTCAGGTTGGGGTCGACCACGGTGGGCCCCGCCTGGGCGCTGACCGGCGCGGTCGCGGTGGCGACGGAGAGGGCAAGCCCAGCGATGGCCGCCACACTCAATACCGCCCACACTGATCGACTCGCTCGCTTCATAGGGGCACCTCCAGTCTGGTAGGACTCGATCCGCGACCAGCGGGAAGGTGGGCCGCGCCCGAGTCGGAAGACCCGGCGAAGCAGCAGCGGCGTGGATCGTCGCGTGGCCGGCGGCATGCCTGCTGCGCGTGCATACCGCCGGCCGACGGCACCGGTGTTCGGGCTGGCGCGCGCAGTGGGAGAGGTCAACGAGTTGGACGCACCGGCGGTTGGGCCGCCGATCCGCTCGTGGGTGTCCACCTTGCCTGCCACCTCCTCGTGGTGGCTGCCGTTGCGAACGCGGCTCGTCGCCACCAGCACTGCCTGATGCCGCCAGCAAGCCTGTGGTCGAAGGGCGACCGTGCCCCGGCGGCCGAGACGTCGGTACTGTCCCCGTCCGCGTGCCCGCCGGGGCGGTGATCGAGGGGAGTTGCAGGTCCCGGGTAGCGAGGTGCTCGACGACGTCGGCGTTGAAGTCCGGGTCGGCAGGGTCGAGGACGTTCCCTGGAGACGAATGCAACAATCGCCCAGTCGGCCGAGATCGAGGACGCGAGGCTGCCGTCTTGGCTCGACCCCCGCATCGGAGGTTGAGACCAGGACGACAGGTCCCACGGCGTGGACCGCCTGCGCGCTCGGCACCACCGCAAGCAGCGCGAGCGCAGGGCGGAGAGCCCTTCAAGAAGGAGTGCCCGTTCTCCTCCCCGACGCCGATCTTGTGCGCCCCACCCCACGTCGCTGTGCCCACGCTCAGGGCTCTCTCCTGGCTTCCTCGATTGACCTCATTGGGTTAACTCGTGGTCCGCAATTTCGGTTCCGCTGGCCGTCGGAATCGACCGGTTTGCTCCGTCTAGTGGCTGACGATGGCGTCGTTGAGCACCTATCTCGGGTGGGCCGCCGCGAGCGATGAGGTCGGCGACCGTCTTCTGGAGCGGCGCCTGCCGTGGCGGGGTGGCTCGCCGGCCGCTGCCTGGTGTTGGTCGGTCGCTGAGCGACGCCTGTTGCTTCAGGTGGCTGGCGACGGCGTCGAGCACGAGCTGTGGGGCAGCGCCGCTCCGGCGTTGTCGAAGTGCAACACCCAAGGGCAGGTTGACTCGGCGGAAATGAGGGAGCAGCCTGTAGCTGATGGTGTGAGTGCTGCTGGTCCGCGACCGCACGCTCGACTACGGGCGGGCGGTCACTTGCGGCTGTCCACCGGCCCGCTCTCGCCTGGTGCGCTGACGCCGCCGGGCGAGCGCAAGGGCCCTCACACGCCTCCCGCACCGCCTAGCCCCAGAGGGTCGGCCGCGCACCAGGAGGACGGTCGGTGTCGACCACCGATGAGCTACTCGAAACAACACTGCCTTACGCGTGGGCCTTCACCCACGGCGCCCTGCCGAGGCCGCGAGCGAAGCGGTCCCCAATGCCCGCCTCAACATCAAGGGGACCTGGGGCCCCGCGGGCGAGGCCCACGTGGTCAGGAACAGCGGCGGGTGGTGCGCGACGACGCGATCCGCTTGTGGCTTGTCTCCGGCGACTGCCCTGGACCCGGGAGAGATCGTGCTCCTCCACCACACCCACTGCGACATGCTGACCTTCGGCGATGACCAGGTGAAGGCGGCCGTCGGGGCGGAGACGGGCCTCGCACCCTTGTTCGCACTGCAGGCGTTCGCCGACCATGACCGGGACGTCCGCCAGGTGGTCGCGCGGATCAGACGAGCTCGTTGGTACCGCACAAGCACGCCGTCCACGGCTTCATGTGCGAGGTTGCCATCGGCGCCTTGCGGGCGGTGACGGTGGCCAACGCGGGACCATCTGGGGGGTGGTGAGCGATCCGGAACCACGCAACGACCTGGAACCGATCGGCACCTGGCGATCCACAGCAAGGAGGAGACCCATGAGCCCTGCGGTGGTGGAGTACGACCCCGCGGAGAAGCTGCGCGCCTACGCCCATCCCGAGCGGCTGGTCACCACCGACTGGCTGGCCGAGCACCTGGACGACCCGGGCCTGGCGGTGGCCGAGTCCGACGAGGACGTGCTGCTGTACGAGACCGGCCACATCCCCGGCGCGGTCAAGATCGACTGGTTCACCGACCTGAACGACCCGGTCACCCGCGACTACGTCGACGGCGCGGGGTTGGCCCGGCTGATGGCGGCCAAGGGCATCACCCCCGACACCACGATCGTGTTCTACGGCGACAAGTCCAACTGGTGGGCCGCCTACGCCCTGTGGGTGTCCAGCCTGTTCGGGCACGCCGACGCGCGGCTGCTGGACGGCGGCAGGCAGAAGTGGATCCAGGAGGGGCGGCCGCTCACCACCGAGGTGCCCGAGCGGCCGCGCGCCGAGTATCCGGTGCTGGAGCGCGACGACAAGACCATCCGCGCGTTCCGCGACGACGTGCTGGCGCACATCGCCACCGGCGGCCGGCTGGTGGACGTCCGCTCCCCTCAGGAGTACTCGGGGGAGCTGCTGGCCATGCCCGACTACCCCCAGGAGGGGGCCCTGCGGGGCGGCCACATCCCGGGGGCGGGCAACGTGCCGTGGAGGCGGGCCGCCAACGACGACGGCACCTTCAAGACCGCTGAGGAGCTGCGCGGGATCTACGAGGGCGAGCTGGGCTTCACCCACGGCGACGACATCATCGCCTACTGCCGGGTGGGCGAGCGTTCCAGCCACACCTGGTTCGTCCTCAGCCACCTGCTCGGCTTCCCGCGGGTCCGCAACTACGACGGCTCCTGGGTGGAGTGGGGGAACCTGGTGCGGGTGCCGATCGAGCGGACCGCCGAGCCCGGCCCCGACCCGCGCCTGAAGGCGGCCGGCTGACCATGACCCTGCCCAGCCGGCTGGAGATCGTCGAGGAGCTCGCCAACCCGCCACGGGAGCTCCGCCTGGTCCCAACCCATCAGGCAAGCCGTAACCGGAGGCGGTGATCAGGGAACCGCCACGCCGAAGGAGGGTGAAGACCCGTAGCTGACCGACATCGACCCAGCGGCAGCATGAATGGTCCAGCCGCGGTGGGCGTTCCGTCTTGCGCACAAGGGGGCCAGCTATGGAGCAACAAGTCAGCCAAGACCGTGAGCTCGTCTACGACGCGGTGCTGTACGGCCTTGGCGCCACCCTGGGTGAGTTGGCCAGGACCGAGCTGGGCGCCAGGTTCGCCGAAGAGCTGCACAAGAGCGTGGGCCGGCACATGGCCGAGTACCTGAAGACCAAGGGAATCACCTACCTCCCTGGGGCGAGCCCAGAAAGCGTGCGGAGCATCCTCGGCATGTTCCTAGAGCAGCTCGACTTTGCCCAACTGGAGAAGGCCGAGCCCACCGAGCAGCGCGGCACCCACGGAGTCTGGCGGGACATCCTCGGGCTTGAGGCCTATGCTCGGCTCGCCGAGAAGTACCCGGACCCGTTCCTGTCCTGCCCGCTCAACGCCGTCATCCGCTACCAGCTGGCCAAGCAGGGTCATACCCTGAGGGTCCACGGCTGCGCCACCGACGTCACCCACGACCTGCTGGAGTCCTGGGAGGCCGTCGTCCCGGGCACACACTCCCTCACCGCCGAGGCATCCGCGCCTGCGGGCGTAGGCGACGGCGAGGGCAAGCGGTGAATGTGTGCTGGCTGCACCAAGCAGGCACCGGTGATCCCGAGGCACCTGGTCCGCGAGCATCCCATGATTCGACAACCCAGCTACTGAGGAGGTGAGGAATGGCAGGGCGGGGAGATGCTTCTCGCCCGGCCCTGTCGGGCGTTGTCAATATGTGGTCGAAGAGGCCTGCGCATGTGCACGCCGACGTCCAACACTCCTCTGCCGGGTGTGGAGCGCGGAAGCGCCTGGGTCGAGCCGTGCGGGCGCTGGCGTACTGGAGGTTCCACGCAGAAGCTCGAACCCATCCAGGTGAACCCGTACGAGCTGGGCACTGGCCGGTCTGGCCCTTGTCCGGCGGAGCCGCTGGCGCGGCTCCCGACACCCAGGAGGTGCGCATGCGTCGACGGTTGGTCGGCTTGGTCCTGGTCACGGTGGCAGCCATGAGCCTGCCGGGCGTTGCGGCAGCACAGGACACCACCACGTTTGTGGCCAACCTCCGGCCGGCAAGTGAGGTGCCCCCCTGCCCCAACGCCGCCCGCACCGCGGTCGGCACCGCGGTCTTCGAGCTCAGCGAGGACGCCACCCAGCTCACCTACCGGTTGGTGGTCAGCAACACCGCCTCGCCGATCACGGCCGCCCACATCCACCTGGCGCCTGTGGGGCAGAACGGCCCGGTGGTGGCTTTCTTGTTCGGTCCGTCGGCTGGTGTGGAGTCCAACGGGCTGCTCGCAAGCGGCGTGATCACGGCCGCCGACCTGACGGGGCCGCTGACGGGACAGCCGTTCAGCACCCTGGTCGCGGCGATCCAGCAGGGCAACACCTACGCAAACGTCCACACCACCGGGTGTCCCGGTGGCGAGATCCGCGGCCAGATCCGCACGGGCGACTGAGGGCGCAAGCGTCACGCGGCTGCGCCTGGGGCCGGATCGACCGGCCCCAGGCGCAGACACGCAAACGCCCTTATGCAGCTCGCCGGTGCTCGTGAAGCAGGTCCGCCGAGCCGATCACCTCAGTGCACCTCGCGGGGACGCCCGTGCTGGCCGCAGCGGCGGTCGCGTGCGGCTGGCGCTCTCGATGCGCGGCCTCGGCAGCGGCCACGCGCCGCTGGTCACGGGTGCAGCCTGATGGCGCTGCCGAAGCCGAGGCCGAGCGGCTGCTGCAGCGAGATGTGGAGCAGGCCGAGGTGCTCCAGCTGCTGGGCGCGAGTGAGCGGGCCGACATCGATGGGGCGCAGGCCACCGTCTGAGACCAGCTGTGACACCTGCTGCTTGGCGGCCTGGTCGTCGCCGGCGATGAGCACGTCGAGTTGCTGGCCGTCGACCTCGCCGGCGACGAGCGTGCTGGCGAAGGTGGTGTTGAACGCCTTCACGACCGGTGTTCCCTGCGGGAGGAGCTGCTGGACCTCCTCGGCGGAGGAGGTTCCCGGTGGCGTTGCCAGCCGGTCCCAGGTCTGGGTGTCGACCGGGTTGGTGATGTCGACCACGACCTTGCTGGCGAGCTGATCGGCGTACTGCTGGACGGCGTCCTTGATGCCCGGGTAGTAGACGGCGAAGACGACGAGTTGGCCGCCGAACCGCGCTCCGGGATCAAGCGCGGTCGCGGCGCCGCCGAGCTCCCCGGCGAGCTTGTGTGCTTCCGTTGCGTCGCGGTCGACGATCTCGACCTCGTGACCGCCCGCGACGACGCGGGTGCCGATGCCGCGGCCCATGTTGCCCGCGCCAACGATTGTGACCTTCATCCTCGCAACCTCCTCATTGCGTCGCCGTAGGGAAGTCCTTCGGAGGGGAGAGTGCTGGCGTCATCTTAAGGCGCGGACGCGAGCGGCGGCCGACGAGGTGGGATGGCGGCTCGACGCTGGTGTCCTGCCACGAGCTGACCTGTCTCCGGGGACCGCCAGCTTCGGCAACGGTCACCTGCCAGGAAGGGGCGGACGCCGACGCCCTGAACGGCGCTCGGAACGACGGTCGTCGGTGGGGGAGGTGACGGCGCCGGGCCGACGATCACCCTTCCTGCCCAGGCGCTGCGCAGCTCGGGCTGGAGCTCACCGGCTGAACGCCCCGGGTTCGAAGCTCCTGAGCAGGGGTGGCCGGTGAAGCGGATGCGGGCGGAGCTTCGGGTGGGTCGCAGGTGGCTGGTGGGGGAGCTGGCCTGGCTGGGCGGCGACGCTGACCTGAGGGTCTGACCGCGTCGGGTGTCAGGCGTCGGTAGCCGTGACAGATTTGGACGTTCCACCCATCGCCGCTGTAACGCGGACAGGCTGTGAAACGCTGGATCCGGTAGGCCTAGTTTCCGCAGGCGTGAGCGGCCCTCGCCTGGCCCCCGGCGAGGGCCGCTCGCTGGCGACCGAGCCGGGAATGAAGAATGAACGGGCGCGGCGGGCCTCTGCTGAGCTGGCGGCGTAGCTGTCGACGCCGGTCGAAAGCTGTGCAGGTAGCGCCCGGGCGACCCTGCAAGGGACGGCCTGGCCGGCTCGCTGGGTGTCGATGGTGGTAGCTGCGCCGCACGGCGTGGGTCGCCAGCGACGCCATCGGTGCGCCGCGCTCCCATCGCATCCAAGCGCGACAATGGGTCCCTGACACCACGCCGTTGTTTGAGGAGCTGACCAGTGGCAGAGCTTGGCTTTCTCGGCCTGGGCGCGATGGGCGCGCCGATGGCGTCCCGCCTCATCCAGGCCGGCCACCAGGTGACGGTGTGGAACCGGACCCGGTCCAGGGCCGAGGCGTTCCAGGGCAGCACCGCGATCGCGGACACCCCGGCGGCTGCCGCCCGCGGTGTGGAGGCGGTGATCACCATGCTGGCCACCCTCACGGCGCTGTCGGAGGTACTGTTCGGCGACCACGGCGTCGCCGTCGGGATCAAGCCGGGGACCACGCTGATCGACATGTCCACCATCGGTCCCGACCACGTGCTGGAGGTCGCCGCACGCCTCCCCGAGGGTGTGGAGTTGGTCGACGCGCCGGTGCTGGGCGGGGTGGCCAACGCCACCGACGGCACCCTGCAGATCTTCGTCGGCGCCAGCCAGGCATCGTTTGCCCGTTGCCGGGAGCTGCTGGCGCCGATGGGCACGCCGATCCAGCTTGGGCCGACCGGCGCCGGGGCGGCGATGAAGCTGGTCGCCAACGCCACCCTGGCCGGGCTGATGAGCCTGGTCGGGGAGGCGCTGGCGCTGGCCGATGGGTTCGGCCTGGACCAGCAGCGGGTCATCGCGGCGCTGCTGGACTCGCCGATCGGCCCGGCCCTGTCGCGCAAGCTGGACAAGATCCAGAGCGAGCGTTACACGCCGAGCTTCCGGCTGTCGCTGATGCGCAAGGACCTGGGTCTGGTGCTGGAGGCGGCGCAGCGTCGCGGGGTACAGCTCCGGCTGGTGCAGGACGCCGCGGGGTGGATCGAGCAGGCCGAGCGGCAGGGGCTTGGTGGCGAGGACTATTCGGCGGTCGTCGCCCAGATCCGGGGCCGAACCGCCACCGGCTGAGCGCCGGTCACGGCGCTGGCCGGGCGACGACGCGGCTGCTGGTTCCGCGTTCGGTGCGTGCTGCCGCGTCAGAGCAGGAGCGGACCGATCGCGAAGGCCAGGGGAAAGTCTTGAACCGGCCGGCGAGCCACGCGTGTCCGGGAGGCTGGCCGCAGGCGCTACCGGGCGGCATCGACCGGCCAGGGCCACGACGGCAGCCGAGGCTCCAGGCGACGACCAACGCCCGATCTGCTGCGGATGGGATCGTCATGACGAGGCGCTTGAGGATTGCTGTCCGCCCGTGCCTGCGGCGCCAGCCGCCCAACGGGTGAGAAACGTCGGGCGGCTCCGCGATACTCACACACGTGGACCTGGACGTGTTGCTGGGCCGGTCTGCCGTCTGCCGCCTTGAGAGGCAAAGCTGCCCTGCCCACGTGGGCGCGGCCACACACGGCGGTGGTCGCCTGCCCCTGGGTGATCTGGACCACCGGCGAGCTGTCGGTAGTGTGCCCGAGGACCGCGTCTGTGCGCCGACGCGTCCGAACGCGGCGGGGCTGCGAGGGGTTTGCGACGGCCGCTGGCCTGCTCGCGTCACTGGGCCCTGGCCGCGCTGCGGTGCCGCTATGCCACGCGGGCGTGAGCGTCTTGCCGTGTCGACCTGTGACACGGGCGGCGTGCTCGTGCCGGCGTTGCGCACCGCCGCTGGATCGGCTCGACTTAGGGGCCGCGCCAATAGGCACGTAGAGCACCCCGCTCAGAACCAGCGGGCGACGAGCGCCCCAGGGAGGATCTACGCGACCAGCGGCACGCGGCCATCGTCGTGGCCGATCAGATGCGGAAGGCGACCAGGGTCGCGGCGAGCACGACGGTCGCGAGCGACAGGAGCCGCAGTCCGGTCTCGGCAGGAGCGGTGAGTCGCCTGGCGGCCAGCGGCTCCCTGCTCGCGTCGGCGAACTGGAGCTCGCCGCGAACCGCGATCACCCGGGCGAAGATCGGCCAGGTCGACGAAGTAGCCGACCCGGTGAAGGACTCGATCGCTTCGCCCGGAATCCTGTCGAGAAGGTCGGCCGGGTACCCAAGGGCGTTCGGCCAGCGCATGCCCCGTTTCGAAGTGGTACGCGCCGTGCGGCTGCTCGGCCACGTGGCGGTACAGGTCCTTGACCTTGGTTTCCAGCTCGATCGCGTCGACGGTAGCCCTGCCGGTACTCCGTCTTGTCTGAAGTTCTGTTGGGGAGACGCTAGCCGCTCAGCTCGCGCGATGTCCGGGATCGACGGCCGCGCGGGCCAGGGGACCGGCGAACGCCGGGGATCCTGGCCCGCGGGGGTCGTGACACCCGCTCTGGGCGTCAGCCGGTGTCGACTTCGATGGTGATGGCTCCTCCGGCGCCACGTCGGGGGCCACGGGAGGTGCGTTGCCGCGTCGCGCCCGGCTCATCGACTCGAACCCACCGACCAGCGCGGCGCCGATCTCGCCGGCGCGCACCATCGGCGCGGCGAGGGCAACGGAGCTCATGCTGGCCAGACAGACATCGTTGAGGGTGATGCCGGGCACGGTGCGATCGACGTCGCCGCGGACGGCCGCGGCGCGTGCCGGGTTCTGCCCGTTCCCCGCCTGGACGACGTTGCCGAGGAGGTAGTCGGGCGTGGGCCCGCACGGCCGCGGCGCCGAGGTCGACGGCGCCAACACCGGCAAGCATCCCGTCGAGCCGGCCCCTCGGCGTCCGGGCCCCGGCGACCAGGGCCGGGGTACGGTCGCTCATGAGATCGCTGCCGTGTAGCAGACCGCCGTGCCCTCCAGCACCAGCGTGCCGTCCTGGCGGGTCACGGTGGTGCGCAGCTTCGTGATCGGCTGTCGTCGCGCGCCTCGAGCACCTCGACCGCGCCGGTGATCTCGTCCCGCGGCCGCACCGGCGCCAGGAAGTTCCAGTTCACGTTCAGGAACACAGTGCCGGGTCCCGGCAGGCGCTCGGCCACCACGGCGTTGAGGATCGCGCTGATCACCCCGCCCTGCACGATGATCTCGCCGAAGCGCGACCTGCGCGCCGCCTGCTCGTCGTAGTGCAGGGGATTGTGGTCGCCGCTGATCTGCGTGAAGCGGTCGATGTCGGCCGCCTCGACTATACGGGAGAGCTCGGCGCGCTCACCCGGCCGCGGGACGCCGTTGGGCCAACTGCTCATGAGCATCCACCTCGATGGTGACGGGGACCTGGTTGGTGATGACGTCGTAGACCGCCGAGCGGGCGCGTGACTGCTCCACCAGCTCGCGCAGCTTCTCGGCGGGGGCGTCACCCTTGACGGTGAACCGCACGGTGATCTGTTGGTAGCCGTTGCGGACCTCGGGGTCGAGGCCGAGGATGCCGTTGAGGTCGATGTCGCCGGTGACGGTGGAGCGGACCTCGGTCAGCCTGACCTTGCGGGCGGCGGCGATGTTGGCCAGGCCGGCGGTGAGGCAGGCGGCCAGCGCGTGCAGCACGAACTCCACGG